>Ga0075163_10000391_pt1 | contig 55890 bp, 37 predicted proteins | sample JI1023141ADNA_FD_71478 | JGI IMG/M metagenome (GOLD analysis project Ga0075163, IMG submission 71478) | Wastewater effluent complex algal communities from Wisconsin, to seasonally profile nutrient transformation and Carbon sequestration -... | ecosystem: Engineered > WWTP > Effluent > Algae... | reverse complement strand
GCTGCGCCAACGGCCAAGCTGCAGGCAAGACCACTGGCATCTACTTTGTCAAGTATCCAAAATGGAGACCAACAAGTCGATGGGACAGATACTAGGGCCGACACACCGGAGCGCTAACTGTCCAATAAGACTCGTGTATCGGCCCTCCGGGCCTCTTGGTTGCGGTCGCATCCAAACCGGTGGTTATCACCACCGGCAGAGGATGTACCAGCCCTTCGGGCTTAAGACCAAGGACCATATACGCTAGTTCCAAGATTTGCCAATCTGAAGCCCGGAGCACTGACGTGTCCTTTCCGCTGCGGCAACGGGCCAAACGTTCCGCTGCCACAACAAATCCAATGCCCCAATTTTACTCGCGTGAAGTTGGGGTGACCTTGAACTTCATGGTTTCCCCTTTGCGGTTGATCACGACATCGACTTCTTCACCAACCTTCAACGCTTCAATGGCAAAGGTGTAGTCATAAATATTCTCGATCTTGCGACCGGCGAGCTCGGTGATAATGTCACCACCGCGTACGCCACCTTTTTCCGCTGGACCGTTTTTGGCTACACCCGATAACAACACGCCTTTGATATCGGCTTTCGCATAGTCGGGGATGGATCCGAGATAAGCTAACAGGCGAGCTCTCGCTCCATCTTTCGGTGCTTCAACGCGAATGAAATCGGGAGCTTTTTCTGCGGTTGCGATGGAACGGCTGATCAAGCCCATCAATCTGGCCACTTTCGCTGCCCCTTCATAATTCAAGGTTTCGGGGACATCGCGAGGTGTGTGGTACTCGGAGTGCGAGCCTGTAAAGGCCGAGAGAATGGGCACTCCACGGATGTAAAAGGTGCTGGCGTCCGTTGGCAAGAACGTATCGTTTTGTAGAGTGATCGGCAAACCGACCACCGCATTGCGACGTTCGATTTCTGTGGTCCACACGCTGGAGGAACCGATGCCTTGCAGTACCAAGTTATCTCGCAAGCGCCCGACCATATCGAGATTCAACGCGGCGACCAAAGCAGGATAAAGCGATTTACTATCGGAATGTGGATTCTCTTCACCTTCCTTCGCTTCGTTAGTCGGCGTTGTCGCATAGTGTGGATAGATCTCGTAGAACTCATCTGCAAAATACGAGGAGCCAATTAAACCAAGTTCTTCACCCGACCAAGCTGCGAACATGATATCGCGTTTGAGCTTTAGTTCGCCGCGTCGCACCTGGTCTGCCAGGCTTTGGGCGATTTCAAGCATGGCAGCGACACCTGAAGCATTGTCATCAGCACCGCGATGCGTTCCGCCGCGCTCGTTTTCGTTAGCGAGGCTCGACCCACCTTCACCTTTGCCCAAGTGGTCGATGTGGGCCCCAATGACGATGGCTTCAGCGGTCGGTTTGTCACCTGCCCGCAACCAGCCAATCACATTGCGACCCTGCTTCTTGATTTGTTGAACATCAACATGGGCTGATAGTTTGACACCTTCCAAGGGGAAGCCCATGGCAGGTTCACCGCTGTCAAATTCTTTTTGTGTCTTGGCCAAATCGGCGTCATTCGCTTTGAACCATGGTGCCACAACATCATCGGTCACCGAAATTACGGCCAAGCTGGTGCCTGACAGAGCACCGTCCAGTTCAAGGCGAGCGAGTTGTTCACGAACGCCGCTGGTCGGCCCACTGACGACGATCAAGCCCAAGGCACCGCGATCGCGGGCGGCCATCGCTTTGAAACGCAAAGAGCTGAACCGCGCGAAGTGTTGGCGTTTTTCTGGTGTAATGTCCTGAGGCATGTTGCGGAAGACGATAACCCATTTGTTTTCCACATCGAGATGCACGTACGAATCGTATTCATCAAAGCCATCCACAGCTGGGGCGACGATGCCGTAGCCGGCAAAGACCACGTCGGCAGCTGCGAATTCGCCCGTTTTCGAGAATGATAATGGACGCCATTGCTTGTTGAGCTCGAAGGTTTGCTCGCCCGCTTGCAAGCGATTTTGTGCACCTAAGTCGATACCTGCAGTGAAGGGAAAGGACGCGAACCAAGTGTTGTCTTTTCCGCCAGGTTGTAAGCCGAGACTTTCCAAATAGGCTGCGACATACGCTGTGGCTTTGACTTCACCTTCGGTTCCCGTCAAACGGCCACCGAGTTCTGGGCGGCAAAGATAATCAACATGTCGGCCTACATCGGCAGCGGTGTAATTGGCTGCACTGCGTGTGACCGCATCGCTGGCAGCGCTAACTGCATCTTTGGTGTCAACTGTCGGAGCACTCTCGTTCCCTACACCGAGAAGTTCGAGAGCTGCGGCATGATTCCAATTGGCGGTAAAGAGCTGCGATTGTTTGTTGCTGCCACGATTGGTGGTCCAAATCAATGTGTTGCCGTCTGGCGAGAAAACGGGTAAGCCATCAAAGCCTTCGGTGTGAGTGACACGAACAGGCTTTTGCTTTCCTTCGGTATCAACCAAATAGAGTTCAAAGTTAGCAAATCCATGTAAGTTCGTTGCAAAAATAAGGTACTTACCGGATGGATGATAATAAGGTGCCCAGCTCATCGCGCTGAGGGTTGTCAGGCGTTTCACATCACTTCCATCGATTGCCATGGTGTAGATTTCTGCCGTGGCACCACTTTCATCGAAACGTCGCCAGCAGATATGACTTCCATCAGGCGAAAAGAATGGTCCACCGTCATAACCTACGGTATCGGTGAGACGTTTCACATTCGAACCATCTGCATTCATCAAATAGATGTCGATGGCGGAAGCTGGATCCAACTTAAAAAGTTCTTTCTCACGAGCACTCATGCCATCTTCATAAGCCCGCCGATTCGACGCAAAGACGATGAGTTTCCCGTCAGGGGAATAACTCCCTTCGGCATCGTAACCTACTTCTTTGGTGAGTTGCTTGTATTCACCTGCAGAACGATTGAACTCAACCAGGTCATACGTTTGATCGTAGTCCCACGAATATCGCTTTTGTTGGCCGGATTCGCGAAACTCTAATTCAGCCTTTTGCTTGGCGACGGCTTCTGGATCAAATTGAGTCGATCCAAAAAGTACACGTTGGTTATCGGGATGAATCCATGCGCATGTCGTTTTGCCATGACCGGGAGAGATCTTCTCAACGTCGCCCGTTTCGCGATCCATCAAAAAGATCTGGAAGAATGGGTTGGCTGGATCGCGTTCACTTTGAAAAACAAGTTTGCTTCCATCGGCGCTGAAGTAGCCCTCCCCTGCTCTCTTCCCTTCGAAGGTGAGCTGACGGGGTTCTTTGAGCAGCTTGGACTCCAGTTCTTGACTGGCAGCTAATTCAGCGGGTGTTGGATCGCTGTTCTTTTGCAATGGTGGAGCAACTGGAATGGTCGCCGGAGCATCGCTCGGTTTCTTTTCATCCTGGAATCCAAATACCATCGCTGGTGATATGGTCAAGCATGCGCTAGCCAGGAGTGCAGGTATACGCAAATGTCGTTTCATAGTGAGTTGCAACTAGTGCTAGTGGAACGAAAGGTTGACGGTCTCAACCCTGTGGAATTTTAGGTGGGAAAGGAAGGCTGCCGCATCGCCCTAGAGAACGCGATGCAGCAGCGTAGATATTGTAGAGGAACAAGGGGGCGATGGTAGTGGCTAATCGTCCTCCCACTCTTCATCCTCGTAAGAATTCTCGGGTGGGACAAATTGCAGTGAGGAGGTCGGGGGCTCTCCTGATTCCTCTTGATCCCAACCTTCATCGCGGCGGATCTTATTGCGTCGTTTCGGCGGTGGCGACGAGTTAGAATTCGAACTCCCTTCACCTCCACCTGACTTCATCGCTTCCCAGTCGGACATCGAGATGACCACTTCGCGGGCCTGAGATCCGTTGTAATCGCCCACGATGCCATCTTCGGCCATGAAGTCAACCAAACGAGCAGCGCGGCCGTAACCGATCCCCAAGGCGCGTTGCAGCAAGCTTACGCTGCCACGACCTTCGCGAATCACGACTTCGATGGCTGCTTCATAGAGTTCATCGCGTTTGCGCAAGGCACCCGGTTTGATGCTGCCCCCTTCGTCACCACCATCTTTATCTTTGATCTTCAGGTTCACCAGTTCGGAAACAAAGTTCTGCTCGCCCATTCCGCAATGATCGACGACGCGATTGATTTCATCGTCGCTCACGTAAGTACCTTGGCCGCGTAGCAGATTGCTGGTGCCTGGCCACAGGAAGAGCATGTCCCCGTTACCAAGCAATTTATCAGCACCCATTTCATCCAGCACAACGCGGCTGTCAACACGGCTGGCCACTTGGAAGGCGATACGTGCGGGCAAGTTACTCTTAATCAGACCCGTGATAACATCAACCGTTGGTTTTTGCGTAGCTAGAATCAAGTGAATACCCACAGCACGGCTCTTTTGAGCCAATCGAATAATGTGTTGTTCAACTTCTTTACCGGCGGTCATCATCAAGTCGGCGATTTCGTCCGCCACGATAACGATGAACGGAAGATGATCGGGAATCGCGGCCGCTTCTTCGTCGTTCTCTGGCTTTAGGCGGTCGAGCAATTCTTGTCGATCCAATTGATTGTAGCTGACGATGTGGCGGACACCGACTCGAGCGAGAAGCGAATAACGCTCTTCCATTTTGTCGACAGCCCAAGCCAAAATCGCTTCAGCTTTGCGCATGTCGGTGACCACGGGATGCATCAAGTGAGGCAGGCGACCATAGCCGCTCAATTCCACCATCTTCGGGTCGATCATCAACATGCGAACTTCGTCTGGACGTCGCGTCATCAGAATGGAGCAAATGATGGCGTTCAAGCACACCGATTTACCGGTACCCGTTCGACCTGCGATGAGCAAGTGCGGCATGGTTGCCAAGTCGACGGTCAACGCATTACCTGAAACGTCTTTACCCAAGAAGAGAGGGATCTTCATCTTTTGGCAGGAAGCGCCAGTTTCTTCGATCACTTCCTTAAGGCGAACGACTTGACGTGTTTCGTTCGGAACTTCGATACCGACGGTGTTCTTGCCAGGAATTGGGGCGACGATACGAACGCTTGGTACGCGTAAAGCGATGGCCAAATCGTCAGCCAATGAAGTGATCTTCGAGAGCCGCAGTCCTGCTTCGAGTTCCACTTCATATTGGGCAATAACAGGACCCGTTTCGATTTCGACCACGCGAACGTTGAAGCCGAAATCGCCGAAGGTTTTCTCTAATATCTTGGCTTTTCGGCGAACTTCTTTGGCTTGGTCGTCGTAGCAGATCTCTTCCGTATCAATCAACAGATCGGTACCGGGAAGCACATACTCTTCGGTACCGGCTGGCAAGCTTGTGTCATCCAATGAATCGAGCGAGTGATCTTCCTCAGCCTCTTTCTTGGTTTTCTTGGTGGCGCGGTTTCGAACATTGGGGCCAGCGGGTTCATGGGCCTCGTCATTACGAAGCATTACCGTTTCGCCTTCGACTTCGATCTCACGTACATTTTCTGGTGGTGGAGTTTCAAGCGGAGCGAGCTCGAGCGGCTTGTCGTCGTCATCATGAATCCCCTCGTCGCTGTCATGTTCGTCGTTTTTCTTGTTGCCCGTCAAAGCGCCTACGGCGGGAATCAACGAAGCAGCGGCTTGTGTTAAGCTGGCAAGAGGCGATTTCGCCTTATTCTTAGCTGCAGGTTTGGCTGGTGTCGGCTGAACAGTCGGGGTTGAGGCTGGGGGGGCCGGTGGCTCAGACGCCTTGGAACCATCGCCATTGCCACGTCCATGGAACTTAATTGAAAGCTGTGGTTCATTGCCATCTGCATCCAAGACCAACGATTGTGGAACATCGTAGACTCGTGCGGGCCCCACTGGAGCAAGTTTGGGGAGTTCGTCTTTCTCGCGAGCAAACTGAAAGGTCCGCAGTACTTTGCCAAGACTATTTTGGCCACCTGCAGTGAGGAGCGAGAGAATGACATAGTCTGTGGAAAGAAGAAGTCCAGCCGCAAAGATTGCTCCGATGAGAATGAAACTCCCAGCGAAGGCGAAGTGGTCACTGATCCAAGCGGAGGTTAATGCGCCAAGATATCCACCACCTCCAACGACGGGTGACTTGGGAGGTGAGATACCGAGCATAGCAGGGAGTGTGCAAAAGCCAAGCAGCAGCAAGGCCCAACCAATTCCGCGGCTCAACGGCGCAGAGATTTTGCCTTGCTGGAAAACGATCACCAACACAACAGACAAAGAAGCGGTGGCGAAGTACGCGCCCCAGCCTAGAGCATTCACCGAGACATCGGCAAAGACAGCTCCCCAAAAACCGCACCAGTTTTCGGGTTTGGCGTTCTGCGGATACGCGAGCACATCGGGCTCGTAGAAGTGATTGAAGGGAGCCACCCATGGTCCGACGACATCAGCTTTGTTGTAGCTGATAAGCGAAAGCCACATGAAGAGATTGAGGGCTGCCGCGACCATAACAGCCACGTCATAACGAACGCTGCGTGTATCGCCCACCTATGGATACCTCCCGAATCATTGTCACCTTGAGCCACCATGGTCCAAGGGAATCATTGGGCGGGTCCATGCCCTCGTTCAGCGCGCAGCGCCGACCGATGTCTACCTTCCTAGGTACATCAATCGTTATTCGTCCAATCGCTAAATGGATTTGATGGCGATCAGACTCCTAGCGAATGATTCGCAAGAGAATTTTCGGCGGCAATCGTCAGCATCGGCAAAAACGTTACTTTGTCGATGCCAAGCGCAAGAATCGCGCGGACTGTAACGATTGGGAAAAGATTAGTGAATGACTGGGCAGACATCAAACCATTCGCGGCCTTGGCTCGACATCCATGAGCTGCACTCGGTTGGCCCCCAAGCCCCTTGGGGATAAATGCACAATGGAGGTGCAGCTGGGCTGCGCCACGCGGCCAATATCGGATCCATGATCTGCCAAGCTGTTTCAACTTCGTCGCTGCGAGCGAACAAACTCGCATCCCCCTGAATCGCATCTTGCAGCAAGCGTTCATAAGCATCAGGTAATTCGCCGCCACCTTGATCGAAACGGAAATCGAGTTGGCTCAGCCGCATCTTCATTTCTGCATCGGGGATTTTCGTTTGGAAATAAAGTTGAATCCCTTCGGCTGGCTGGATCTGAATTACTAAGCGGTTCGCAGAGGGTTTGTAGGCTCCGCGTTCACCGAAGAGCATATGTGGTGGTTCGCGGAATTGGATCACAATTTGAGTGGTGCGGCATGACATCGCTTTACCGCTGCGCAGATAAAACGGCACACCTTTCCAGCGCCAGTTATCGATATGGAACTTTAGTGCCGCAAATGTTTCGGTTTCACTTTCAGGCGGAACACCTTCTTCATTGCGATAGCCTTCGTATTGGCCACGGAAACCATCGTTCGCAAAGTCACCGCCGCGCATCGAGCGAACGGCTTGTAACACCTTGACCTTTTCATCGCGAACCATATCGGCAGTGAAGCGGACTGGCGATTCCATAGCGGTGACCATCATCAATTGCAGAAGATGGTTTTGGAACATGTCGCGGAGCACGGTGGACTTATCGTAGTAGCTCGCGCGGCGACCGACGGCAACTTCTTCAGCGACCGTAATCTGCACATGATCGATATAATTGCGATTCCATAGCGGTTCGAAGATCGCGTTACCGAACCGCAACACGAGCAAATTCTGAACGGTTTCTTTACCGAGGTAATGGTCGATACGATAGATTTGATCTTCGCGAAAAACTTTGTGAATCGATTGATTCAGAGTTCGGCAAGATTGCAGATCGGTGCCAAATGGTTTTTCGATCACCACACGCCGACTGGCGACTTTGTCATCGGCTAGCCCCGCGTTCCCAAGATTTTGTGCGGCTTGGGCATACAACTGCGGCATGGTGGATAGATAGTAGATGCGTTGGCTCGGTTTGTTTTGTTCGATCTCGTTGAGAGCGGTGGCTAGGCCAGGGAAATCATCCGCATTGGTGATGTCTGCGGAATGATAGAAGATGTTTTCCGCAAATGCGTTCCAGACTTCGGCCGAAAAATCGCGTTTGGCAAATTTCTCGGTGGTTGCGGTGAGTTCTTTTCGCCAATCGTCATGGCTGAAGGGAGTGCGCGACACTCCAACGATTCGGGTTCCGGCAGGTAAACGTTTGCGTCGGAAAAGGTTATATAAAGCGGGAATCAATTTTCGACTGGTTAAGTCGCCGGAGGCACCGAAAATTACCATCGTGTAAGGCATCGCTCGCTCCTTCATTACCATCCCTAGTTACATTCTCGCTTTATCGATTCAGCTCATCACATTCTAGCAGCCTGCATGCGCGGCGTTCCATCCTGGAGATACTTAGAATCGCATGGAAGTGAAGCCGCCATCCACATACATGTCACAGCCGGTGATATAGCTGCCAGCGCGACGTGAGAGGAGCAAAATGGCTGCTCCAATAAGTTCTTCGGGTTCGCCGAAGCGGTTCATTGGGGTTCCCGCCATGATGTTGTCGATGCGTTGTCGATCTAACAGCGCTCGATTTTGTTCTGCAGGAAAGAACCCTGGGCACAAAATATTGATTCGGACATTCTTGGGAGCGAACTCACGCGCCAAGTTCTTGCTGAGATTGACAACGGCGGCTTTCGAAGCGGCGTAGGCAAAAACTCGCGAGAGTGGCGTGTGCGCTGTAACGCTGCCAATATTAAGAATCGAACCGCCACCCACTTGCTCTGCCATGACAGGTGCAAACACCTGACAGGCTTGATGTGTGGCAGTGAGGTTAACATCAAAAACGCGATTCCATTTTTCCAATGGGATATCAACGTAGGGAGTGCCATCGTTGATGCCCGCACAGTTAACGAGCATGTCAACTGTGGGAGAGATTGCTTGAACTTGTTGCAGCAAAGATTGAAGCGACTCCAGCTTGGTCGCTTCGGTTTCGATGCAACTCGCTTGATGGCCGCTATGGCGGATCTCTTGAGCAACTTCTTCACCTCGTTGCTGATCTCGGCCAGCGATCACGACCCGCGCTCCCGCCATCGCCAAGCCACGAGCTAGAGTGCTGCCAAGCACTCCAGCTCCTCCGATGATGACGGCGGTTTGACCTTGCAATCCAAACAGAGATTCCAAGTATTTTGCTGGGCTAACGGCGGGTGGTGTAGCACCTTCCATGAGTAATCCTAATTAGGGCTTAGGTTGGCGACGAAGTTCAAGCCATTCGGTGTGGAACGAACCAGGTTTGTCCGTACGTTGGTAGGTATGAGCGCCGAAGTAATCGCGTTGAGCTTGCAGCAAGTTGGCTGGCAAGCGAGCTTGGCGATAGCTGTCGTAGTAAGACAAGGCAGTGGTAAATGCAGGAGCTGGCAAGCCTAAGTGGGTTGCAGCCATAACCACGGCTCGCCACGAAGCTTGAGCTTTTTCGATTGCTAGTTGGAAGTATGGATAGAGCAGCAAGTTCTCAAGGTTGGGTTGTTCGTCGAAGGCGGCTTTGATGCGATCCAAGAATTGAGCGCGGATGATGCAACCACCGCGCCACAACAATGCGCAATCGCCGTAATTGAGATTCCAAGCATGTTCTTTGCTGGCTGCTTGAAGTTGCACAAAGCCTTGAGCGTAGCTGCAGATCTTCGAAGCATAAAGCGCTTGGCGAACTGCTTCGATGAAGACCGCTTTGTTGCCAACAAAATCTTTAACAGGCTGGCTGAATGCGGCGTTATCATTGGCGCCGAGAACCGGCAGTGTCTTGGAAGCGCGGACGCGAGCTTCTTTCATAGCGGAAAGCCCACGAGCATATACGGCAGTAGTGACCAAGGTGCTCGGAACACCTAAGTCGAGTGCCAATTGGCTCATCCACTTACCGGTACCTTTAGCTCCGGCAACATCGAGGATTTTGTCGACCAAGAAGTCGGAACCACCTTGATCATCTTTGACGCTGAAAATGTCGCGCGTGATTTCGATCAAGTAACTTTGTAGATCGCCGCGATTCCATTGATCGAATACATCGTAGAGTTCGTCGTTGGTAAGACCGGCAGCTTCTTTGAGCAAGTAATAAGCTTCGCAGATGAGCTGCATGTCACCGTATTCGATACCATTGTGAACCATCTTCACATAGTGCCCTGCTCCGCGAGGTCCAACCCACTCGCAACATGGGATGTCGTTCTTGGGCCCTACCTTAGCGGCGATGGCTTGGAAGATAGGCTTCACGAGTGGCCAAGCTTGTGGGCTGCCACCGGGCATCATACTTGGTCCCTTAAGAGCTCCTTCTTCACCGCCTGACACACCGGTACCAACATACAATAGGCCTTTGCTTTCGATGTATTTGGTGCGGCGTTCGGAGTTCTCGTAGTGTTCGTTACCACCGTCGATGATGACGTCGCCTGGTTCGAGGTGAGGCAACAATTGTTCGATCAAGTCGTCGACAGCTGGGCCGGCCTTAACCAAGGTCATGACCAAACGTGGACGCTTGAGTGACTTAACAAGGTCTGCAATGGAATGGCAGCCGACAAAATTTTTGCCAGCAGCTCGACCCTGGATCAATTGATCCACCTTATCAGTGGTGCGGTTATAAACTGCGACGCGAAACCCGCGACTCTCAACGTTGAGTGCCAAGTTCTCGCCCATCACCGCCAAACCGATCAAACCAAAATCACACAGCTCTGCCATTGTTGCACGATACCTTTGTTAAATTGCCTATTCGAAATAAGTATCTGTTGTGGTTGTATTGTTCTCGAGTGTTTGACTACCCGACACTTTCCTCAATTGCCTGATAGCATCACACCGCTGATGTAGCTCGTTCGCTTCATCAGCGGTGTAACGATTGCGTTAAACCACTTTGAAAGCTGGTTGTTCAGGCAGGTATTGCTCAAATTCCTTGAGCAGCATTTCTTGATAGGCACCTGCGAAAGTACCATCGAAGAACTTCTGCATACCTTCGTTGTAGAAGCGTTCCCAACTCGCTTCTTCATGGCCCGGATTGATCGGATAAAAGAGAACTTGGTTGGCTTTAGCGGCGGAGTAATCGCCGGGAGCATCGCCGATCATCAAGCTCTTGTTAGAGGCGTATTTCTTGGCGTTTACCAAGATCTCTTTCTTGGTGCCCGCTTCTTGACCGCAGATTTCGACCACATATTTTTCAATGTCGTGTTCATGCCATTCGGCTTTGAGAGCGGGCGTCGGCGTTGCCGAGCACACGATCACATCAGCTTTAGCAGCCAAGCCGGCCAAGCTTTCGCGAACCTTTGGAAATGGAGGAACACCACGGACCATAGCAGCCACCGAATCGTTGACCGCTACGGACCACTTAAGAGCTTCGACCAAAGCTGGGTCGTTGGTCTCTTTGACGATTTTTTCCAAGGCTGGGTTACCGAGCTTGGTTTCAGTTTTGACCCAATGACGCAAGCTCTCGGGAACCGAAATTTTGATTCCACGAGCAGCCACTTCAGGTCGACGAGCGAGCCAGTCGAGCGTTTCGATCAATGCGGGAAAGCGATTGATACCGCGGCTCTTTGAATAGAGATTAACGAACTCGGCCGCTTCGCGAGCGTACTTACTGATCGCCTGCAAATTGTAGTAATTGATGATGTTCGGAATGAAACACTCTTTATGTTTCAGTTCCATCGAATCGAAAGCGCAGCCGTCCGAATCGATACCAACAAAGAAGTCATGCTTAGGTGTAATTTCAAACATCGAATGAAGGTTCCTTTGGATTAACCTTTGCGGTCAGCTTGTGGAATGTAGGCTGGGAGTTTTTGGGAAGCAAAAATCGGTTGCAAGCGGGTGAGTCGTTGACGACCACCGATCATGGGCAACGTGACCATGTCTTCGCCCACCAACGGCATCGCATAACGAACGAAGTCGTCAGTGACGTCATAGCCGTTTGGCGTAATCCAGTTCTTGGGGAAGGTACGTTCGCTGTTGGCCACTTCGCTCAACGGAGCTTTGTCGTAGCGAACCGAGTAGATTGGGCCTTGCTCGCGAAGAATGGTGGCCATGTAGCCTGTTTCGTGGTTAGCGGCCAACAAAGCAGCTTTTTGACCAGCGCGATAAGCTTCGTCGAGGTCGACCGTCGATGCATAACCGATCGAGTGACGTTGGTCGGTTCCTGGCACGTTGGCTCGAGCTTTCCCCTTGGCTTTAAGGCCTTTTTCGTTGAGATAATTAATCACAACTTGAGCCACGGTGGTCTGCGACGAACTGAATTGTGTGTGACCGAAGGAGTCTTTGGCTTCGCCCAATGAACCGACATCGAAGCCTTCGCTGATCACCACGATGCAACGCTTATCACGCTTGAGTTGATCGTTTACTTGATCGCAAAGTTGATCGAGTGAGCAATGGCTTTCGGCCAAGTAGATTTGCAAAGGCATTTCACGATTGGGGTCCGCCAAACGTGCAGCCGCTGGAATGTAACCGATCTTACGTCCCATGGCTTGCATCACGAGTACGGGGTCAGCGGGCCAAGAGCCAGCATTTTCTTCGTTAGCGTTTTGGACCGCGTGCATCCAATATTTCGCGGCTGAGCCGTAGCCGGGCGTATGGTCGATCAGTTTGAACTCGCTATCGCCAACGTCATTGTCGATCGTTTTCGGGCCACCGATTCCAACGAGATCGAGTCCGCGTGATTGTGCAAGTTGGGCAATTTTGTTGGCGGTGTCCATCGAGTCGTTGCCGCCGATGTAAATGAAATAGCCAACGTTGTGCGCTTTGAGAACTTCGATCACGCGGTCGAAGTCTTCTGTCTGATTTGGTTTGAGCTTGTAGCGGCAGGTGCCGATGGACCCAGCAGCTGGCGAGTATCGCAGAAGGGCGATTTCGTCGCGCGGTTGGGCAGAGAGATCGATCAAGTTTTCTTTGAGAACACCTTCGATTCCGTTTTGGGCCCCATACACTTTGCCGATTTGTGGTAGATCTCGGCACATTTCAACTACGCCACGTACTGTGCTGTTGATCACTGCGCTTGGCCCACCGCTTTGCGCGACCACTAGATTTTTGGGGGTCCCCATAGTTCTTAAAGCTTCCGTCTGAACCTGTTGCGATGATAAAAAGTGTGCAAGAAACGGATTCTAACGCTACCGGAAAAGCCTAGCAATGGAGCATGGATTCGGGTCGAATTACCACTTGGGTTGGGTAAGAGGGAGAACAAATCCCTCCCTTGACCGCTAGAACTAGATGTAATAGAACCTGCCCATCAGCAATGGTAAATTGTAACGGTTGCGTAGAGATAACCGAACTTGGTTGAGCTTCGGCTGTCTTACGTATGAAAATTGACAGAAAGAGAATATTTTTTTCAGTCAACTTCATCGGTACTCTTTACCGAATCTAGCTCTATGAAAACAAGGCGCCGTGGCCAAGTGGCTAAGGCAGTGGATTGCAAATCCACCATCCCCGGTTCGAATCCGGGCGGCGCCTCTGCCAACGAAAGAAGCCCTCCTAGTGAGGGCTTTTTTTATGGATTGACCTGAAGTTTTCTTCTGCTTGAGTCCCGTATTTCAGTCTTTCGTTCAGTCGACGCAGGCTCAGGTTCAGGCACGTGCAGGTTGATACGCGAACAGCATGTTTTTAGGGCGAGGTAACGCAGTGTTTATTTGTCGCTGTCGTCCGCAGAGTCGTCCGTTTTTTCTTGGTTGGATTCTTTCCCTTTTTTCCAATCGTTGTCACGGCCAAAATACATCAAGTGCTGCCATGGGAGCCCATCGAACTCGCGTACCAGTTTGAAACCGTTCGCGGTGTATTCCTTCATGATTTGTTTTTTCGACATTTTATGTAGAGGGCGAATCGGTACCGTAGCGTCTTCGGCGCGAAATTCGAGCAACGCGACCACACCATCATCCTTCAGGCTTTTGCGAATCCCTTCGAGCATTTTGCCAGGGAATGAAAATTCGTGATAAACGTCTACCAAAATCAAAAGGTCGACTTGGTTCTCAGGGAGTTTCGTATCTTTTTCGGTGCTCAAAATCGGCTCGATATTGTCGATACCCGCCGTCGCAGCCCGCTCTTTGAGCATCTGAATCATTTCCGGTTGAATATCAACCGCGAGCACTTTTCCGGCGGGTCCAACCTGCTTTGCCATTGGTAGGGTGTAGAACCCGTTGCCGCAACCAAAATCCACCACGGTCATCCCAGGCTTCAGCTTCAATTGTTCAAGGACTTGTGACGGTGCTTCTTCCAGTTCACGTTCTGGGCGAATGAGCCAAGGCGCACCATGAAATGTCATGAATGGCGCGATGACTCGCCCCATGTACTTTTTGCCAGATGTTTCTTGGGCGGTGATCAGGTTGGCGTTACCAAAGGCAATCAGCATCCAACCCAAAAGGATCATCGCGAGCTTACGATTTGTCATCATGATTCTCATTCCAAAAAGCGAACTGAAGTCACATCAGCGGGTGGGGCATGATTTTGGGGTGCGACAAAAAAACGATGAACCGCGTAACCGCCAGACACTCTATTGTAATACGCCGGACTAGGGTTCAGCTATAGAGCCTTTTTCCCTTCGCCACATTCTCAAATCACTGCTCCCTATGTCCATCAATGGCAACATCCCGTACGATAAATACCGTCAGGCGAATAGTCGCCGAAATGGTTCCAGAAATTGAGGTATTGATTCCATCATGTCATTGCAGGTTTACATCAACGGAAAGTTCTTTGCCAAAGAAGATGCCAAAGTCAGTGTTTATGATCATGGCCTGCTGTATGGTGATGGGATTTTCGAAGGTATTCGCTGCTACAGTGGCAAAGTCTTCCGCTTGGAAGAGCACCTCGAACGGCTCTATCAATCTGCCCGCGCGATCATGTTAGAGATTCCAATTTCGCCTCAGAAGATGGCCGATGATGTTTACGAAACCTTGCGCCGCAACAATTTCCAAGATGCCTACATTCGCTTGGTTGTGACGCGCGGAGCTGGATCGCTAGGTTTGGATCCATTTAAGACCAGTGATCCGCAAGTGATCATTATCACCGATAAGATCGCTCTCTATCCGCCTGAGTATTATGAAAAGGGTTTAGAGTTAATTACGGCAGCGACCATTCGCAATCATCCTGCAGCCCTCAGTCCGCGTATCAAGTCGCTCAATTATCTCAACAATATCATGGCTAAGATGGAAGGCTTGCAGGCAGGTTGCGTAGAAGCCTTGATGCTCAATCACAAGGGTGAGTTGGCAGAATGCACCGGTGACAATATCTTCTTGGTTCGAAATGGACGTTTACAAACGCCACCGATTGACGCAGGAATTTTGGAAGGTGTTACTCGCAACGCGGTCATCGAATTAGCCGAACAAATGGGCATTCCGTGCGATCAAATTCCGCTAACGCGCCACGATGTCTTTATTGCTGACGAGTGTTTCCTCACAGGAACCGCAGCGGAAGTTATCCCTGTGGTCAAGCTCGATAAACGTCCTATTGGGGCTGGCTCTGTTGGGCCACTCACACAGCAATTGATCGTGGCATTCAAGAAATTAGTCCATGGCAAATAGCAAAACGCAATTGGCGTTGATTGCAATAGCGCGCATAGACCGCATTGGGTTTGTTCCAAAGCCGGCAGGAAATCCTGTCAGGCTTTTTTCGTTCCCTGCTCTTGCTCCGTCTTTGAGTTGCTTTGGATCAATCGTGGGCCAGCAAATGGAACAAAATTTTCATCCAAGAGAATTTCAAGCATGACATTAACTTAAGTATTAATTATTTTGATGGGGTTCGACGGAGAGGTGGTTTGCGTGGGGTTTCACTCTGTATCACAGCGTTAAAGCTGAACTTGGCAATAGGTAATCATAATGATTCATTTCGCATGTGTGCAATGTGATCGACGACACAAGGTGCACGAGTCTATCGCCGGCGCCAAAGTGAAATGCCCATGCGGTCAAATCATGCTCGTACCAACCCCCGCTGCGGCGCCAGAATCCCCTGCCCCAGCCACAGACGACAAGCTCTCGTTGACTTGCGTTTGCGGAAAAAATCTGCGCGTGCCTCGAACAGCGATTGGCAAAACGGTCCGCTGTTCCTGCGGTGAATCGCTTGCCGTGGCGGGAAGCGAGGAGAGCATGTTGGCGGAAGAAGTTGCTCAGTCGTACCCTCCTGAGCCGAACCTGTTTGGAGGGGATGAGTTGGGGGCATACAGTCCTCAGCCGACTGGACAGTTGCCAGGTGGCGCGACTTCTATGAATAGTTGGGATGGAGGTCCGCCGGCAGCCTATAGTTCAACCTCATCAGCAGGGAGCGGCAGCTATGGGCAACCGTCTTATGGAGCTGCACCGCAGAATCAAAATCCTTACGGTGCTTCGTATACGCACGACTATCTGCGAAGTGCACATACAGAAAATGAAGCTAAGCGTGGAGCCAATCAAGTTGCACATTCGACGGAATTGAAAACAGCGCGTTGGACATTGCTCTTGGTGGGGGTACTCATGATGTTTGTCAACCTCGCATTGTTTATCGCCGCCGATTCCGAAGTTGCCAGTATCGCTCAGGAGGAAGCCTCTCAAGGAGTTGCTGTCGATCAAGGATTCTTGGTCGTGATTGTGCGCATCGTGTATGCGTTTTCGATGCTGGTTGGCGTTTTCTTTATGTTGTTAGGTTCACTCGTTTATCGCTACCCTGTGGTGGCGCCATCGATCGGTTTAGCATTGTATGTCCTAATAAACATCGTGACTCTGGTGCTGAATCCAATGTCGTTTGTTTCACCAATCGGAATCATCATCCGAATCGCTGTCATTGGGACTTTGATCAAGGCCATTAACAGCGGCATTTACCATCGTCGCTGACGTTATTTCTCAGCGTTGTTGGACTCGCCAAAAATTGTTTGATAGGCCAAGCCGGCAACGGCTGCTCCAATGATGGGCGCGACCCAGAAGAGCCATAATTGTGACAAAGCCCAATCTTGAACAAACAGAGCGGGACCTGTACTGCGAGCTGGATTGACCGAGAGGTTCGTAACTGGGATTCCGATCAGATGGATGAGAGTCAGGCCTAATCCAATAGCCAATGGGGCAAAGCCAGCAGGAGCTCGTTTATCGGTCGACCCAAGGATGATCATCAAGAACATGAAAGTAAGGACCAATTCCGAAATCAATGCGGAAAAGATGGTGTACTTTCCTGGTGAATGTTCAGCGTAACCGTTGCACGCAAATCCGGATGCTAATGTGAAACCGACTTGTCCTGATGCAATGGCATAGAGCACACCCGAAGCAGCGGCTGCTCCAACCACTTGGGCCAGAATGTATGGGATCAATTCACTCGCTTTGAATCTTCCAGCGACCATCAAGCCCACAGAAACCGCGGGATTCAAATGGCAGCCAGAAATATGGCCAATAGCATAGGCCATCGTCATCACCGTTAGTCCAAATGCTAAACTAACTCCGACGAATCCAATTCCGAGGTGTGTATCCACACCATCCACTTGGAACTTGGCCGCCAACACAGCTGAGCCGCATCCACCAAAAACTAACCAAAATGTTCCCATGAATTCGGCCAGCATTTTCTTGGTGAGCATACAACTTCGCTTCAGATAATGAATTGCTATCAAATACTTTGCTTGCATGCAAAGCGATCTCGCGAAGTTGTACTGTAGAAAGAGTGTTGGTGTCGAGCGATCTTTTGTGGGAGTAGATTTCGGGGTTTCTTTGGAGGGAGCGGATCATTACACTCCTGGCGAATTGTTGTTGGGACTTGGAAAGGAACTCGAGTGCCAGCCACATTAATGGCTACCGCATTGAGGATGCAATGAAATGATCATTGCCGAGCGGTGGGGACGACAGGCCTAAGGATGGGCAATAGATATGTATCGCTGGTTGCTTTGTTGGCGCTACTTAAGAACACGTTGGATTGCACTTGCTTCAGTCGTCAGTGTGACCTTGGGGGTAGCCACTCTCATCATTGTTAACAGCGTGATGGATGGGTTTTCCGCTGAGATGCAGCAGAAAATGCACGGCATTCTTTCCGATATTGTGATCGAGGGACATTCGGCAGCTGGGATTCCGAATCCGCAGTGGTATGAATCTGAGATTCGCAAGACCTTAGGCGACGATGTGGTGGGTGTAACCACAGTAGTTCATGTGCCCGCGATGGGCTCGTTTCAATTTCGCGGACAAACGATCACGCGTCAAATCAATATCATCGGGATCGATACCAAGACTTACGCAGACGTAAGCGATTTTCGCCGGTTCTTGTCGCATCCAGAAAATCAACGCTTATTGAGCTTTGATCTGCGTGAAGATGGTTATGGTGCGGGCCGTGAAGATTTTCCTGCTTCGGGCTGGGTGCATCGAAAACGTTGGGGCGCCATACAAAAAGCTCTTGAACAAGAACGACTATTGCGTGAAGAGTATGAAGCCAAACTGAAGAAAGAGAATGCCATTCCGATGCCTGCTCTAGGTGGCGCTGGAGCCGATAGTACGGACCCTGCAGCTTTAGCCAATGCGGCTCCATCGATTGGTGCTCAAGCGATGGCCGGTCCATCGATCGGAGCGAGTGCAGGTGTGGCAGGTGCCGGACAATTATTCGATGCCGAAAAAGAGCAACATGCGGGCATTGTTTTGGGGATTGGTATTTGCAGTGTCCGAGGAACAAAGCCCGATGGATCGATCGGAGATTTCTTTTATGTTCGTCCAGGCGACGACATTCAAGTTGGATTATTGAGTGCCAGTTCGCCGCCGCGCATCCTCTCTGAGAAGTTTACGATCGTTGATGTGTACGAAAGCAAGATGAGCGAATACGACTCTACATTCGCGTTTGTGCCTATCGAGAAACTTCAGCAGATGCGTGGGATGATTGATCCGTCGACTGGGATGAAGAGTGTATCGTCGATTCAAATCAAGCTGCGTGACAATGCCGACTTGGATGCTGCTCGAGATCTCTTGCAGGCTCAATTTCCTAGCGACATGATGATTCAAGTAAGCACTTGGAAAGACTTGCAAGGACCATTGTTGGCTGCTGTCAAAATGGAAACCACCATTTTGAATATCTTGCTATTCTTGATTATCGCAGTAGCTGGCTTCGGCATTCTGGCCACATTTTTCATGATTGTGGTGGAAAAAACCCGAGACATCGGTGTGCTGAAATCTCTTGGCGCACCAAGCTCCGGAGTGGCCACGATCTTTTTGGGGTATGGCTTGTTGTTGGGGGCTGTTGGGGCAGGTGTAGGAACCGTCGGCGGTCTGCTCTTTGTGTATTACATCAATGAGATTGCAGATTTACTGGAAGTTATGACCGGGGGCGAAGTCTTTGATCCACGGATTTATTATTTCGAGCGGATCCCAACCATTGTTGACCCTACGAGTATTGTCATGGTGATGTGTGGAGCAATCTTGATCGCCGTGATGGCAAGTGTGTTACCTGCGTTTCGGGCTGCTCGTCTGCATCCTGTGGAGGCCTTGCGATATGAGTAAGACATCACCGCGAGTTCAACCACGGCGAAGTGATTCAATCGGTACGGATTTTTCGAAAGACGCTTCTCTCTTTCAACCTCACGCGAATGGCGAGTTTTCGACAATGAAAATGGATAGCCCAAGTGCCGTATCGATCAGTCGAACCCACGGCAAAACGCAAGGTGGTATTTCGCCTGACTCTGTAATTATGTCGGCCAAGAATCTGACGAAAACTTATCGTACAGGTAAGGTTCAGGTTCCCGTTTTGAAGGGGGTCGATTTTGTTGCCGAACGCAATCGGCTAACGGCGATCATTGGGCAAAGCGGCTCGGGTAAAAGTACGTTGCTCCATCTACTCGGAACGTTGGATCAGCCCGATGGAGGTGAAGTGTACTTTGATGGGCGGCGTATTGATAACCTTCCACGCCGGCAGCGGGATCAATTTCGCAATCAGACGCTGGGAATGATTTTTCAGTTTTATCATCTTCTTCCGGAACTCACGACGCTGGAGAACGTGATGGTCCCATCCTTGATAGGACATGGGATGTTCAAGTATTTTTCCGTTCGCCGAAAGCTCCGCGATCGGGCAGCTGAATTATTGGATTGGGTCGGGTTGGGGCATCGACTTAAGCATCGTCCCAATGAATTATCGGGTGGTGAAATGCAACGAACCGCCATCGCCCGAGCTTTGATGGCTGAGCCTCGAATTCTGTTGGCCGATGAACCGACAGGTAACCTTGATCCGGAAACGGGCCACGGCATTTTGGAGTTGCTCAAGAAGTTGAATCAACAACAGCAGATGACGATCATCATGGTAACGCATGATGAAGCCATCGCCCGCTCAGCCGATTGTTGCATCCGGCTACAAAGTGGCAAAGTGCAACAAGTGCATCAACAAGCAGCTTAGTTACGCAGCTTAGTTACACAGCTTAGTTACACAGCTTAGTTACACTGTGCCAAAGTACCGGCTGGCTGTAATTGGTCAGCTGGATTTAGAAGGGAACACCTAGTTCGGTTAGCGCGGCTTTAGCATCGTCTGCAGCTGCGTTGGTGCTTGCCGCAAGTTTTTTGAGCAGTTCAACCGATTCTTGACCACCGATCTTCCCCAGCACTTTGCAAGCTGCTTTGCGAATCGGAATGTCCTTGTTCTTGAGCAACTCAATTACAATCTTCTCGGTACCAGGACCAATCTCAGCCAAAGCGTCCATTGCTTCGTCGCGAAACTCTGGCTTGTTCTTGGCAAGTTCGGCTAAATCATCGGCAGCTTCCACATCGGTCGAGGCTCCAAGATAACGGATCGAAGCGATCACTACTTGACTGTTGTCATCTTCGAGAAGGTCGAGCACGTGTGAGACCATCGTGGCTGTATCCCAGTCCTTTAAGGCATCGAGTGCGCGGGTCTTTACCTCGGCATCCCGGTGCAATAAGTTGGCGGCTAAAGCTTGGATAACGGCTGGGCGATTCGAGGCGTTGATCGAGAACTTTTCTAGTTTTGCAAGGGCTGCCAAACGTGAAGATTTGTCTGCGGATCCCGTAAGGTCGCTGATGACCGACTTCAGTTCTGGATCGTCTACATCGCCTCCTACGCTTCCATCGCGTGAATTAAACACCGTGCTACCAGCCGAAGATCGGGAGGATGGCAATGAAGGTGTTGGCGGGTTGGCACGATGCTCAGCCATAGCTTTTTCTAGCTGTTCCGTTTGTCGTGTTATCGTCAGCTTCATCGGAAGCGAAAGCTGGCCGGCTGCGTTGGTTAGGTTGTAGTTGGCATCCCCAGTAAAGCTCAGCATCATTCCCAGATTGCGATCAAACGTCCATTGACCTGAGCCGCTGCAGCCTAAGCCAAAGCCGACGCCTGGAACGGGCTCGCTTTGGATTTCCCAGCGTTTTTCGATGGTGACGTTGTTACCAGTCGTTGACAGGATTCGATAATGTTCGACTCGGACAGCAGATACCAGAGTTACGACACGTTGCATTGGGCGGCCACCAAATCCATAGCGATAGCGGCGTGACAACATGGCATCGAGTGGGTTTTCCTCAGCTTCTTGTTCCGAACTGGCTGCGATTTGGATCTCTTCACTCACATTCCATTGAGGAGCGCCATCGCTGGCGAGTTCTGGAATGGCAACTGAAGCAAGTGGTCCAAGCAAAAAAGGAAGTTGGTGGCAATCTTGCATTTCCAGCACTGCGCCGGAGTCATCGACCAGAAGCCCACCCTCATCGTGAATGGAACTAAGCCCCGCCAGTATTTGGCTTCGATCGGCAACCGAATAATAGCCTGAGCCTTTTACCAAGTAGGCCTTCGTATTAGGGTTCGCACCACCGATCGTCGCTTTGACCAAGGCGACGCTCGGAGAAACCTTCTTGCTCAATTCAGTGCCTGACATTTCGCGCGAGCTGCTACCAGCACTCAACGAGCGGACGTGGGGGGTAAGCCAATTGCGAACCACTTTCGAGGGAACACAAAATCCGACGGAGGAAATTTCAGCTCCTGCAAGTTTTTCGGAGGCGACACCAATTACATTGCCATACAAGTCGACGACGGGGCCACCACTATTACCAGGGTTGATGGGAACGTCGATTTGAACCAACTCGCGGCCCGTTAGATTGACAAAACCGGCAATAGTGCCACGGTTGATTTTGATGCTTTCACCCAGCACGCTGGAAAGTGGGAAACCGACGGACCGTACTTCCTGGCCTTGTTCATAGCTTTTGTCGGTAGCTAATGAAAGCGCGGGTAGATTGGTCGCTGCAATCTTCAGCAGGGCTAAATCCAGATATCCATCGGAGGCCACTACCGTGGCTGGATAAGCTTGATTGTTGATCGTAACAGTGATTTGTCGTGCTCCATCGACCACGTGAGCACAGGTTACCAAATAGCCGTCAGGAGATACTACCCACGCCGTTCCACTTCCTTCGACAATAGGAGTGTGGACCGTAACATCTTCAGCGCTATTCACTGTAAAGTTCGAAAAGCCAGTAATCTTTCGGGTTGTGTTGCCATTAATCGCGATCTCGAAGTTATAGCTTTCGATCTTCAAGGGACTAAATTTGTACCGCAAAAGATTGCTAGACGCAGCAGTCGAATTGGAGGGGGCAAGTGGTGACGTGGCAGGTGCACCTGGCAGGGCTGGTTGAGATGGCGCCGGAGAACCGGGAGGGTAGGAGGCCGCCATCGAGCCACCATTATCGAGTGTAGGTGTGGAACCTGGCGGTGCAGTGGTGGCGGTATTCGATTCTTCAATGACCGATGGCATCGAAAGTAGGCCATCGCAGCCAGCTAGGGAAATCAATACGATGCCAAAAACGCAACAAGTCATCCAGCGAGTCAAGCTCTGAAGCAATAGGAGCTGATCCGAATAGGATAGGCATACGTTTTTTCGATGAGCGAACATCTTCATCTGGGACTCTCTATTTTCGGCCAAGTCGAAGTACAACGACTGGTGTATAGCCAGCGGTGACAGCAAAATGCCAGTTGTCAGGAGAAAACGCGAGTAGATCTAACGAGGAATCAATACCGCTGGGAATGGCTTCTATACGCGATCCGTCCGCTGTATCCCACACGCTGACAATTCCGCGATCACCTGTTAGTAATCGACGATTGTCAGGTGAAAACGCCACGCTTTGAATCGAAGCAGTAATTGCCGATTGAACAGCACAAATTTCTTTCCCCGTTTTTGTATTGAACACTTTGGCTGTTGAGCTTGACTTGTAGGCTAACAGCTTGCCATCACGAGAGAAGCTGGCTTGGTCACCATAGGCATACTTGGCGAGTTCAACTGTGGTGGTGCGTTGTGTTTCCAAGTCAATGCGCACTAAAGTTTGGCAATCGGTTGCTAGGGCTTCTTTACCATCTTGCGAAATCCATACGCCCGTTACTTCACGTTCGAAATCAATGGACATGAGTTCGCGCCCATCTTCGGTGAGCCATATACGAGCTTTTTTATCTTTGCCCCCTGAAATCACCGTGTTGTTATCTTTGGCGACCACGAGGCACTCGATTTCCCCAGTGTGTCCTGGAAATTGCCCCACCGATTGAAGTTGGCCGGTTTTGGAAACCATCCACACCACTACGATTCCTTTTTCGGAACCGGTCAATAGCATCTTGCCATTGCTACTGAATTGCAAAGCCGTGATGACACCTAAGATCCGCAACTCGGGAGTCAACATGGCTACTTTGGCATTGTTGACGTCATAAACAATAAGTGCCGTATTCTGCAGACCTGCGGCCAAATAAGCTCCATCAGGTGAGAATGTCATCGACTTGATGCCATAGGTTGGCTTAGGCAGAATTCTAGCAACCCCAGAAGGGTCCGATTCCTTTTCACCTTTCAACTTGATGGGCTGAATCAGAGTTGCCGCTTGAAGACTTTCCTCTTCCGCAGAATCCTCACCGGCTGCATTTACCGAACCCGAAGGTTTCATTTCCGTTTTCTTGTCCGATCCTGCAAACAAGTCGGTTTCGTCGTCCTTACTTGAGTCCGATGTCTTGACGGTTTTGGTTCCGGTTTTCTCTTCAATGTAAGCAACGTCGTCTTTGCTCAATCGATCAATGGGAACGGTGATCACTTCTCCGTTCTTCTTTTCGAGAACTACCTTGCCGTTGCGAAATGCGACAAACTCTGCTTCGATCTTAAATTTGCCGTCTGCACTTTTCCATTCGCGAGCGAAAAGCTCGCACGAACACAGCATCGTAACGAGCAGCAGGAAGTGTGTAGTTGGTCGCCAAAGAGTCGATGAAAAGAGCACCATACTACCTCCCTCAATACATTTTGATCGCTGGTCACGCAACATTAATCTACTAACGCGCAGTAGCGAAAGTCAACACGAAGGTATGGGGAAGTTGCGGGGGGGCTCTAGGGGGGGCTATTCCCTGGCTCGCAAAAGTGGGAAGAGGATCACTTCGCGAATGGTCTTCGAGCCGGTTAGCAGCATGACCAGGCGATCGATGCCAATCCCCAAACCACCTGCAGGTGGCATGCCGTACCGCAAAGCGCGAATGAAATCGTGGTCCATTTTGGCCATTGAGTCTTCCTCGGCTTGGCCATCGAGTTGTGTTTGGAACAACTTTTCTTGCAGGAAAGGGTCGTTCAATTCGGTGTAAGCGTTAGCCAATTCCATGCCATGGATAAAGAGCTCAAAACGCTCAGCAACTTCAGGGTTGTCCTTCTTGCGTTTGGTGAGCGGGCAAATGCTGGCTGGATAATCGATCACAAACACCGGGCCAACCAAGCGATCTTCAACTCGTTCTTCAAAGACTTCGCTCTTAACCACATCAGGGTGTTTGCCTTCGGTATCTAAACCGATCGACTTCGCATATCGAATGATACCCGCAGCATCGTCGGCTTGAACGCCTGTGTGTTCGGTGAATAGTTCGTTGTACGAGCGACGCTGGAACGGCGGCGTAAAGTCCACCGTCGCGTCTCCCCACGGGATCACAAAGCCACTGCCAATCGCCTTCAATGCGTCGACAATAATCTTTTCGGTGAGGTCCATCATCGACTGATAGTTGCCGTAGGCTTGATAGACTTCAAGCATCGTAAACTCTGGGTTGTGGCGTGGACTGATGCCTTCGTTGCGATAAACGCGGCCCAGTTCATATACGCGTTCCATTCCTCCGACCATCAATCGCTTCAGGTGAAGTTCCAAGGCGATTCGCATAAACAACTTCATGTCGAGCGCGTTGTGATGCGTGATAAAAGGCCGAGCGGCGGCACCACCGGCAATCGTGTGCAAGGTTGGGCCTTCGATTTCGCAAAAGCCTTGTTGGTTTAACGTGTTGCGGATCGATTGCACAATTTTGGTGCGATTGAGAAACGTTTGCAGCACACCTTCGTTATAGGTGAGGTCGAGGTATCGCAGGCGTTGACGCAATTCGGGATCGGTGAGACCAGCGTGCTTTTCCGGTGGTGGTTCCATGCTCTTGCAATGGAAATGCAGCTTTGTTGCAAAAACAGTCAATTCACCTTTATTGGTTCGACCGAGCCGACCATCGACACCGATTAAATCGCCGAGGTCCACTAGCTTCGCCAATGCAAAGCCTTCGTCGCCTACTTGGCCTTTGCCGATGAAGATCTGAATATCACCGCTCCAATCGCGGAGTTTGACAAAGATCAACTTGCCCGTATCGCGATAAAGAACCACACGGCCGGCCACGCGAACATCGGGGCCAATTTCTTCCCCAGCACCCTTGTCTTTTTTCCAGGCTGCATAGTCGAGCGTGCGATCCTCTTCATTGTCAGGGATCTCAGGCAGTTCAACCAAGGTGCCATCGGCGAGCTTGTACTTTACTTCCTGAAAGCGATTGCGAACCGTTCCGATCAATTCGCGATCGTCAAAGCGAGCACCCCAAGGATCATGACCAAGCCCTTCGATTTTGCGAAGGTTATCCAAACGGGCAGCCTGCAAAGCGCCAATGTTGGATGAATCACTGCTCGTGCCGTTGTGTGGGTCGTTCATAGCTCAGCCAAGATAGAAATCGGAGTTGGGTGCGAAACGATCATTCCAACCCACGGTGTCAGCCAAGCGTGTATCGGGCCAACCAAGCGCATATAGGTCAGAAGATGTGGGATTGTAGTCTTCTGGTCGATTCCCTCAACCGCTTCCGTAGTCCAATTGGAGGAATCTGGCCTTCCGAATTTTGCAAAGGTTCGCTGGCACTTTCGGTGAAGCTTGTCTCATATCGATTGGAGTACTGGACCCATGGGGCGAAATTTGGGTTCAGGAAGTTGCCACTAGACGCGAACCGGAAACTGCCCGTTTAGGACCATCAGTCACTGTAATAGTTCAGGGAATTCGTGTGAAATCGGCTTGAAAATGGGGGCACTTGTCAACCTCTCGTTGCGACAATTGGTCCGGCGCGATACGCTTTTCACCGCTGGGACGTAAGGAGCTTGGGCCCCCTACAGGCGGGGTGTGGGAGGCTTGAGAAAGCGGCCGATTGTGGCGTTCCAAGGTCGTCGTTCCCTCAAAAGGGTCAGCAACTCCAACAGTTGTGGCTAATCTCGTCGGCGCGATAGTCGACAGATGGCACCGAAACATCCCGTTATTGCTATCGATTCAACGCAGAACGTAGAGAAAGATCAATGACATCAACCAATATTCAGCAGTTAGCCGTCAACACGATTCGAACATTGAGCATGGACGGAGTGCAGGCCGCAAACAGTGGCCATCCCGGAACGCCGATGGCTTTGGCTCCAGTTACCTTTCAGCTCTGGACTGAAAAACTGCGATATGCCCCCGGTCAGCCCATGTGGCCGAACCGTGATCGTTTCGTTCTGTCATGCGGTCACGCTTCGATGCTCTTGTACTCGATGATTCATTTGTCGGAAATTCGCGCCACCGATCACCATGGCAAACTCAAGGATGGTCCGGCGTTGAAGATCGACGACTTGAAGAACTTCCGACAATTGGGAAGTCCCTGTGCGGGACATCCCGAATATCGCGAAGCTTCGGGTATCGAAACCACCACTGGCCCGCTGGGCGCTGGATGCGGTAACAGTGTTGGTATGGCCTTAGCTGCGAAATGGTTGGGGGCTACATACAATCGACCAGGCTATTCATTGTTTGATTACAACGTTTATGTGTTGTGCAGTGATGGCGACCTAATGGAAGGTGTGGCGTGCGAAGCAGCTTCCGTCGCTGGCCATTTGAAATTGAGCAATCTTTGCTGGATCTACGACGACAATCGCATCACGATCGAAGGCCATACCGACTTAGCGTTTTCCGAAAACGTCGGCCGTCGCTTCGAAGGCTTGGGGTGGAATGTTGTGCACGTTGATGATGCCAACGATCTGAAGGCGTTGTCGGACGCTTATTCGAAATTTGAAGCTTGCAACGATAAGCCGACTTTGATCATCGTTCGCAGCATCATCGGTTGGGGCTCACCTAACAAGGCCGATTCGCATGCCGCCCACGGTGCACCGCTGGGTGAAGAAGAAATCAAGTTAACCAAACGCAACTATGGCTGGCCTGAAGATGCGAAGTTTTTGGTACCAAGCGAAGTGTTGGAATATTTCCGCACCACACTTGGCAAACGAGGTTCCACTGCCGAAGCAGCTTGGCAAAAGAGCTTCACCGAATATTGCGGTAAATTCCCAGCAGAAGGAGCTCAGCTGAAGTCGTTGTTTGCCGGCGAGTTGCCTGCGGGTTGGGACTCCGGCCTGAAAGCTTTCCCAGCCGACGAAAAGGGTCTGGCAACACGCGTGAGCTCCGGCAAGGTGCTCAACATGTTGGCACCTCATTTCCCATGGTTGGTGGGTGGTTCGGCCGACTTGGCTCCATCGACGATGACCAATCTCGACAAGCTGGGTGACTTCTCAGCAGAAGATTTTGCGGGCCGCAATTTGCACTATGGTATTCGCGAGCATGCGATGGGGGCAATTTGCAACGGCATGGCGCTCAGCGGATTAAGGTCGTTTGGGGCGACTTTCTTTGTGTTCACTGACTACATGCGTCCAACGATTCGCTTGAGCAGTATCATGCACTTGCCAGTCTTGTATGTATTGACTCACGATTCGATCGGTTTGGGGGAAGATGGCCCGACGCATCAGCCAGTCGAGCATTTGGCGGCTTGCCGAGCCATTCCTGGGGTGTATGTCTACCGTCCTGCGGATGCCAACGAAGTGTTGGAGTGCTATCGCACGCTGATTCAAATCCAGGATCATCCAGCGGCTTTAGTGTTGTCACGACAAAACGTTCCGACGTTGGATCGTACGAAGTTTGCACCAGCTGTTGGCGCGACCAAGGGCGGGTACGTTGTCAGTCCAGCCGCTGGGCCAGAAAAAGGAATTCTTATCGGCACTGGGACCGAATTGGTACTCTGCCTCAAAGCACAAGAAATGTTGGCCAAAGAAGGCGTACATTGTCGCGTAGTGAGCATGCCCTGCTTCGAGTTGTTTGACAAACAAGATGCGGCATATCGCGAAAGCGTTTTGCCAGCTTCATTGAAGTTGCGAGTTGGGTGCGAGGCCGGTATTCGTCAAGGCTGGGATAAGTACTTGGGTCTTGAAGGGCACTTTGTGGGAATGAGCAGTTTCGGTGCTTCGGCCCCAGCCAACAAACTGTATGAGCACTTTAAGATCACAGCGGAAGAAATCGTTCGCTGCATCAAGACCAGCCTCTAAACGTTCTCTCCAAGGTTGTGGGGATTGCGACATCGGCGCATCGTTCAAGTATTGCAAAATAAAAAATGCCCTGGAGGAATCCAGGGCATTTTTTTGTCTTCATCGACCTCGAGTCGTCCGAGGTTATTTTTTGTTGAATTGGGCGTAATGGCCCGCCAGAGCTTTGCGTTCGATTTCCTCGACTTTGGCTAGTCGCCGAGCGTGCCGATCGGATGGGGTGTACTTCGCGGAGAGGAAAGCTTTGATGATTTCGCGGGCGAGCTCTGGGCCGATGACACGTGCGCCGATGCAAAGCACGTTCATATCGTCATGCTCGACCCCTTGGCGGGCCGAGTAGGTATCATGGCAAAGCGAGGCCCGGATACCGGGGATTTTGTTCGCCGCGACGCTCACCCCTACCCCACTGCCGCAGACGAGGATTCCACGGTCTGCTCGACCGCTGATGACCTCAAGGGCCACTTTCTCGGCAAAATCGGGGAAATCGCTCGGTTGGCTGTCATTGGCACCGCAATCGGTCAAGGTAATGCCCAACTGCTCCAGGAATTGGCTCATCTCCTGTTTCATTAAGAAACCGGCATGATCCCCCCCTAAAGCACAGCGATGGAGGGCGAGCGATGTCATATCAGAAATCTCCGATTAGGTTGGCGTTGTGGCTTCCGACATTCGGGGGTACACTTGCGTTTTGCGTGAAATGCCATTTTTTCAAGCGGAATGTCCCACTTGGTGGCTGTCACCGGAAATACCCATTTTTATTGTTCGAACACGACTTCGAGTACAGTGCCGGACTCCATCCGGAATGTTTGTATCCAGGTTGGCGAATTCCGTAAACGGGTGATCGTCACCTTGGAAGTGTAGTTCGATAGGATTTTTATGGTCAATCGTAATCTGATTCGCTCTTTGGAAGACGACAACATTAGCTCCCAGTTACAGCGTTTGCTGCCAGACGATGAGGAGTTCATACTTCCCTTTTTGGAAGATGTAGATCAACAGTTCGATGTCAATCAGATCGTCGAAGGCAGAATTGTAGAAGTCAACAGCGATTTTGTTGTTGTGGACGTCGGTTTCAAGAGCGAAGGTGCTATTGATCGTAACGAGTGGGGTGAAGGTCAAGATCCTCCTCAAGTCGGTCAAACAGTCAAGGTTCTGATCGAAGAAGTTGAAGACGAAGCAGGTCCTACCAGCAGCGATATGCACGGTATGATCAGCTTGAGCAAGCGCAAGGCTGAGAAGATCATCGAATGGGAAAAGATGATGTCTTCGGTCAGCGAAGGCCAAGTTGTTACCGGTACGGTTACCCGCAAGATCAAGGGTGGTTTGTTGGTCGATATCGGCGTCAACGTCTTCTTGCCAGCTAGCCAAGTGGACATTCGCCGTCCGAATGACATTGCCGACTTTATCGGTCGTACGGTTCAGTGCGAAGTGTTGAAGATCGACGAATCGCGCCGCAACATTGTGGTTAGCCGCCGATCGTTGATTGAGAAGCAACGCGAACAAGATCGCGATCACTTGATGAGCGAATTGGAAATTGGTCAGATCCGCAAGGGTGTGGTCAAGAACATCGCCGACTTCGGTGCGTTCGTCGACTTGGGTGGTATCGATGGTTTGTTGCACATCACCGATATGAGCTGGGAACGTATTGGCCATCCATCCGAGATGGTTTCAATCGACCAGGAAATCGAAGTCAAGATTCTGCAGATCGACCGCGAAAAGCAAAAGATTGCTTTGGGTCTCAAGCAGAAGCAAAAGAACCCATGGGAAAACATCGAAACGAAGTACCCAGTTGGTTCACAGGTCAAGGGCGAAGTTGTCAACGTGATGAGCTACGGTGCCTTCGTCAAGTTGGAACCAGGTATCGAAGGTTTGGTTCATATCAGCGAAATGTCTTGGACTCGCCGCATCAATCATCCAAGCGAGATGGTGCAAATCGGCGACCAGATCGATGTCAAGATTTTGGGCATCGATTCACAAGGCCAACAGCTCTCCTTGGGTATCAAGCAGACTCAAACCAATCCTTGGGATGCAGTCAGCGATCGTTATCCAGAAGGAAGCGTTGTTACCGGTCGAGTTCGCAACCTCACCAATTACGGTGCGTTTGTTGAATTGGAGGAAGGTATCGACGGCTTGTTGCACGTATCCGATATGTCTTGGACCCGCAAAGTTAGCCATCCAAGCGAAGTCTTGGAAAAAGGCCAAGAAGTACGTTGCCGCGTCTTGTCTGTAGACCAGAACCGCCGCCGTATCGCTTTGGGTCTCAAGCAGTTGGATGCTGATCCATGGGCAACCTCGATTCCAGACAAGTATCAGCCTGAACAAGTTGTTAAGGGCAAAGTCACCAAGATCACCAACTTCGGCGTATTCGTCGGATTGGAAGATGGCTTGGAAGGCTTGCTCCACATCTCGGAATTGGCCGATCACAAAGTCGACAATCCTGAAGAAGTGGTCAAGGTTGGCGAAGAGATCGAAGTTAAGGTGCTCCGCGTTGATACCGACGAACGCAAGATCGGTCTCTCTCGCAAACGAGTTCACTGGACTGCCGATCAAATCGCTGCTGAAGCCGCCGCTGAAGGTGGTTCAAACGAATCCAAGCAATCTGAGAAGCCACAACAAGAGCTCAAGGGTGGTTTGGGATCGGAAGGCCCACTATTCGGAAGCAGCAACTAGTTTGGTAGTTCTACGGCCTGTTAGCACGTCTGAAGCGATTTAGCCGTGTGTAAGGGTTGTACTAGCCACGCTTCGAATGGCAAAAGTTGATAGACAAAACGCAAACGGTGCTCTGAGAAATCAGGGCACCGTTTTTTTGTTCCGTCATCGAGGTAATATCTTCCGCACGATCGATACAGGTAGTTCCAAACGCACAACAGGACTTCGTGCGATCGTTTCAACCGTTACCCACTGTCCTCAGCGACAAAAGTAGTTTTATAAGCGCCATTAGGCCTTCTGAAAGTGACGTATAGTTTCTTGTGAGCGACGACGATACCGACTAGTGCCGCGTCCTGGCATGATACGTCTCCAAGAAAATTCGGAAGCATTTGCATGGCCTATTTGAATCCGTTCCTCGGTGATCAAGATGATCATCACGACGAGGACTTAAACCTCCGATTGAGCACTCGAGGAAAGGACGAATCGGTGCCACAGTCTCCTCTCGAAACGTATTTGCGGGAAATCAACGAAACCGCATTGCTTTCAGCTGAGGAAGAACAAGAACTCGCTCGCCAGATCGATGCTGGCGATGTACGAGCTCGCGACCGTATGGTTCGGGCTAACCTCCGTTTAGTCGTTAATATCGCTCGCGGATACGTGGGCAAAGGTCTTAGCCTTCAGGACCTGATCGAAGAAGGTAATCTCGGTCTCTTGCGAGCGGTTGAAGGTTTTGATCCATGTGTGGGAACGCGGTTCAGCACCTACGCCAGCTATTGGATCAAGCAGTCTATCAAACGCGCATTGATCAACTCGGCCAAGACCATTCGCATCCCAGCTTACATGGTTGAGCTGTTGAGCAAATGGCGCCGTGCTTCAGCCCGTCTAACTGAAGAGTTAGGGCGTGGCCCGACGCCGGAAGAAGTGGCTCGTGTACTTGGCTTGCCCAAGAAAAAGCTGCCGATCATCAAGAAGGCCATTCAGGTTTACAACAACACACCGCAAAGCGACCAAGTCGAATCGGGTTGGTCGTTGGGTGAGATGGTCATGGATGAGCGACTCAAAGCACCCGATGAAGAGTTGCTCGATCATGATGTGCTCAAGACGGTACTCGAATTGCTCGATACGCTTGAGTCCCGCGAAGCGACCGTCTTGAGGATGCGTTTCGGCTTAGGTGAAACGCAACCACATACGTTAAAAGAAATTGGAAGTGAGCTCGGCTTGACCCGTGAACGCGTTCGTCAAATCGAAACAGAAGCTCTCTCCAAACTGGCTCATGGATTGAAAGATCCCAAAGAGCGATTTGGTCTCGTACGCTAAACGTACGACTGACGTTGAGCGTACAATGATCGAGAAGCAATTCACAAAGGCCTTGCGAGTTAAACTTGCAAGGCCTTTTTGCGTGAGCAATAGCTTCGCATCTCTTCACCGCGTTGATGACATGTGTCGAGGCTATTCTGAAGTATGTTCATCAACTGTTGGTCGTCGATATCGGCGATGTCCTCTGGTTGGATACTCTCGCCTATCACGATCTTGATCGTTCTGCGACGTGGTAGTTTGGTGCCTTTGGGCAACACATCGTAAGCCCCGACAATCGCTACAGGTATCAGCGGAACACGGCTCCGGCGAGCAACAGCCACAAAACCGGGCTTCACATCCTGGACCTGGCCATCGCTCGTTCTTGTACCTTCAGGAAACATCAAGACGAGTTCACCACGCCGCAATCGCTGCAACGTTTCCTTGAGTCCCCCGAGGCCTCCCCCTTCCCTGTCGATTTCAATCGCATCCAGATGCCGGATGATGGCCGCGAAGATCCGGCTCTTAAACAAAGTTTTGCGGGCCAAATAATTCAGGCGACGATTGCAAAGCAGGCCGACCAAAACAGGATCCAGGGTACTCTGATGAGTGCTCAGGATGAGTCCCCCGCCCGACTCTGGCAGGTTATGGCGTCCCTCCGCATGCAGTTCAAACCACATCACGGTCGTGACACGCGAGAAGATGCGAAACAACGCGTACGATAAGCGTTGTGCAAAGCTTCTGCGTTCCTCAGTTTTACTCTTGGATGTTGCTGTCATGGTGTGATTGGTGATGAAATGGGTGGTGATTACTTCTTTTGAGGTTAAGGCATTTTGCTGTGTGCAATTTGCAAAAGCTGTTCCAAAACGGCCTCGATGGGGAGGTTATCGCTTTGGACTACCACCGAATCTTCGGCAGGTCGCAACGCTCCAAACGGGCGGTTGGCGTCGAGTTGATCGCGTTCGATTTGATCCTGCAAAATTTGAGTGTAATCTGCCTGCAGACCTTTGGCGATAAGTTCATCGGTTCGGCGACGAGCCCGAATTTCGGGAGAAGCGGTAAGAAATATTTTGCATTCGGCGTTGGTAAAGACAACCGATCCTTGGTCGCGGCCTTCGGTGACAATATTTCTGCCGTTGGCAAACTCTTTTTGCCAATCGATCAGTACCAATCGCAATGGAAGGATACTAGCGATAGGACTGACAAGCTTCGTGACATCGCTCTCGCGAATTCGAGCGGTGACATCACGGCCTGATAAAAGAATCTTCGCCCCTTGCTGTTCAAATCGCAACGCTTTGACATGCTCAACGATCTTATCCGCCTGTTCGATTGGAATGTTCGCTTCCAGTGATGCTAACGCTGCGCAGCGATACATGGCTCCCGTATTTAGGAATTCAAATCCTAGAGACTTTGCAAGTAGCTGGGCAACAGTCGATTTACCTACTCCGGCTGGGCCATCAATGGTAATGATCATTCTTCTTCGTAACTTAGTGTGATGAATTAGTGTTGCGTTTGGGAAGGTCTTTGAGTGTTTTGTGCAACTGTTCAACTTTACCTTCGAGGTCCGCCGGGCTTGCGCTGCTGGTCTCTTCTGAAGATGCAGCGGCACTCGCCGAGGACGCTGGACTTGCGATATTTCCAAAACGGATTTTGTAGTAGTCGTCAGTAAGTTGTTCAAGAGTTTGGGCAGCTGCATCCTGGTGATGTACATCGTTGAGCCACTGTACCGCTTGCGCTGTAAGTTCCTTGGGCGTTTGGTATTGGGCTCGTAGGAAACCTACGCGAGCTAACATTTGTAGGCAGCGTTCGAAGAACTTAACCTTGGCTGGCAGTCGGTCTGCCTGATACCTCTGGATTTTGAATATCGGGGCGAATCGACCGAGCTGACGATAGGAGAACCACGATACGATAGAAACAACGCTCCCTAAGCCAATAATCCAAGCTGCGATTGGGATAGAAAACCACTCGGGCGACGTTTCCATGCCTTGATCATTTTGCGAAGCATCAAATCGATTGAGCCAACGTTGCAATGCGCGAATGGAAGATGAATACGGGTTATTTGAGTCGGTGATCGCATCATAGATCGTGCCGCTCTGACTTGTTTGATTCATTTCCAATATGTTGCGATTCCAAAACTCTTGAAAGAAGTCCGGTGCTGCGCGTCGACGTTTGAGTACGCCTCCAGAGTTCGATTCATCACTGGGCGGTGTGGGATCGAATCGGACCCAGCCGCCACTTAGCGTATCTTGTTCGCTGTAAAGTTTTGATTCAGCGAGTTGTTCCTTGGTGAAATAAGCTTCAACCCAGGAGTGTGCGTCGTTTTGACGAACGGTAAAGAACTTACCCAATTCATTGAACTCGTTGGGGCGATATCCGACAACAATTCGAGCTGGGATCTTGCGACTTCGCAACATCATTGCCATGGCAGATGCAAAATATTGGCAATGCCCTTTCTTGTGATTGACAATAAAGTCTTCGATGGCATCCAAGCGTTGGTCGCGGCGTTGGGTTAAGTCGAGCGTGTATTGATAGTCGGTACCGGAAGAAAAAAACGATTCGACGTTGAGTGCAAATCCCATCGCGGTTTTCGCTTCTTCGCCGGCCTTGGCCGCTATTTGTTCGGCCAGGGCAATTAAGCCCGCGAATCGCTTGGTTTCTACGCGGGTGAGCGCTACATAACGCGTCGACGTTAGACCGTTGTATTGCACGGTTTCGGAGAACTCGTTGGAAAAATAGTCTGAGGCTTCGGGAATGATCGAATGTTCTAGGCCGTTGCGAAACTGCCCGGTCCCAATGGTGTAGTTAATTTTCTTGTACGTTGTATCTTGCACCAAGTCTTGGCTGTGGATTCGCCAGTCTTCAGGAATAAAGTGGGGGCGAAAACCTTGGGCTGAGATGACACAAGTGGGTGCCACACAGAACAGCGATGAAGAGTTTGTTTTTTCGAGCGAAAAGCGGACGTTGACCCAGTCCCCCAATTGCCGATATCGGGGAGCCACAAATCGTTCCGAGGGAAGATCCCGCAACGGAACACTAGATACCTCTCTTCTTTGCCGCCAGATTCCGGAACCATCCATGGGGTCCGCCGTGTAATCTTCCAGTACAACTCCGCGCAAATAGGGTGCTTGTTGAATTTCGTAGGGTTCATTCGTCTTGCTATCTCGAAAATTGACGCGCATCACGAGTTGGTCGCTGCGGAGAACTTCGCCGAACTGATTGAGCCGCATCTGTTCTGTGAAACCGACGACGGGGTTTGAAAACGAAGGAACCGAATAGCTGTCCAAATTGGTGCGAGGGAGCAAGTAAAAGAACAGCAGTGCAAAGCCGAGCACCGAAATCGCCAACGGGGCTGCTTGGAGTACCCAAGCGGTATGGTTCAATCGAGAGGACCAGTCTTCACGAGTGATGGGCTTGAGCGATATGGGAACGGGTTTATTGGGATCGACGGCAGGTACTCGGTTGAGGAAGACGTTCCAGAGATACTCCAGCGTAAGTCTTTCCTTTACGGGATTCTTGCCCTCATGCACTAACGCGATGTAGTGCGTGAAAAGGATCATGGTCGAAAGGCTGACGGCCAATACGGGAATAAGCAAAAGTCCAAATAGCACTTTGTCGGTGAGCAGTGCTGCCACCACCAGTTCGAGCAAAATGAATACACCGAGTTGTTCAAAAATTCGCTGATTCTTTTTTTGTAGAAAGAGCACAATTTCGGCATAAGCGAGCATGGTCGCAATGGCGTACAATCTTCCTGAATCGGAGGCTCCAAAGAAGTTAAGGAGCGCTAAACCAGCCCCCAAGATCATGCCGATGTAGCCAAGGTATCGATGGAGTTGAAACCATTCTAGGCGGTCGGTGAAGATCAGCGATGTGGTCGTGGCAATGATCATCAGGACGGGGAGTCTCAGCGTCCCTTCATCGATCGATACCAAGAAGGCGGTCATCACACCGAGGATGGCAAAGTGGATGGCCAAATACCAGCGAAATTTCTCGATCATGATTCCTCCATTTTGAAAAATGGATCTAGTTCACCTTTCGCCGCGTTGATCCACCGCACTTGAACTTTGTCAAGGATTGAGCGTTGGCTTTCCCCTTTGATGTTGGGGCGTAATTCTTGCATGCGGGCTTCGCGATTGCTGATCACCAACAAAGAGCGATTGTCGGCCATAATCGGGAAAAGTTGCTCCAATGCTCCCAGCAAATCGGGCGTAGGTGACGGTGACGCAATGGCTAGATCATCCAAAGCGCTTTCCAGGACCGTACGATTTTGGATTCGAGTTGCAACTCGCAACTGGCTACCAGCGACGGCAACTGAGATTTGATGGTTTCCTTGGCGACACATCGTTTCCAAAAACGTGGCGACGAAACTCACAATCTTCTCAACATTTGGATCGGGAGTGTGGGACTTCTTGGTGTTCGGAGGTTCCCAGAGATCGATCACGATGGCCAAGGTCATTTTTTGTTGTTGTTCAAATTGTCGAACGGCAAGTTCATTGAGCCGCGCCGTCGTTCGCCAATGAATCCAACGCTGGCTGTCGCCATGTTGCCAGGCACGTAACCCGTAGAATTCTCCCTCGTTAACGCCGGCTCGCGAGGCGGTCTTGGCCAGACCTTGTCGTTCCAGTTGAATAAGATTTTGCCAACGCCCCAAGAGTTGTCCCCGTTTAGGACGCACGAGCACTTCATCGGTGTAGGGCTGTGTGAACCAGCCTCGCATTAACCCAAAGGGAAAGGACGTGGAGATTCGCAAGGGACCCAACCGATAACGTCCTCGATATTGCAGTTTGCATTGATAACCGCTGGTTGTCGTCGAATTAGCGGGAATCCAGGGGACAACCACTGTTGTTCCTGCAGCTTCATGGGATGGTTTGGGTTCAACGCGCTCGAAGCGTTCTTCAATACATATAAGCCAGGTAGGGAGTAGTTGGCTTCGGTTTTCGACAAGAATACGAGCGTCAAAACTTTGACCCGCGTAAATCGTATTGGGAAGTTTACGGCTGATCGCTAAGTAGAGAAGCGACCGACGGCATATACGCCATTGAATAATGAACATGCCAGCGATTAGGCTCGCCAGCAACGCCAGCAAGTTGACGTTTCGCAGGACGGCGCCGATCAACACGAAAACTAGGATGAACAGCAAGTGCCAGCCTTCACGCGTGAAACGGGTATGGGTCGAATTCATACCCGGATTGCGATGGGCCGTTTTCAAATTGTGGCCGGTTCGAGGTGTTCCCATCGATCGCCAAAAGTCAAAAGCCATCAGAGTTCCGCCTTATCGCATTTCCCGAGGAAAACATAGGCAAGAGGAGCCATCCGTTGTGGGAATCACTCGGTACTTTGCCACAAACCATTCAAAACGTGTTGGGATCAAACGGGAACTTTGATGGTTTGAAGCAAACCATCGATGATAGTCTCGACAGCGCTGCGATCCGCACCAGGCAACATGCCTCTTGGAAGAACGCGGTGCGCGAATACAGGAACCGTAAGTTTTTTAATGTCGTCGGGAATGACGTAATCACGACCTTCCACAAACGCATATGCCTGAACGCCGCGATATAAACTCAATGCACCGCGCGTGCTAACACCCACATGCAAGAGCTCGCTGGTTCGAGTTTTTTCGACGATATCCAGCAAATAATTGACGAGCGAGTTTTCGACTTTGACTTCACGAACTTTATGCTGAATGGCTCGAACTTGGTCGGGGCTGATCACCGGTTGCAAATGGTCAACAGGCTCTCCAGCTCGATGTGACGAAAGTACTTCGCGTTCAAATTCTCGGGTGGGATAACCGACGTTGGTGCGAAGGAGAAAACGGTCGAGTTGACTTTCGGGAAGCAGGTAAGTCCCTTCAAACTCGAAGGGGTTTTGCGTTGCGATCACCATAAATGGGTCAGGGAGTGGATGGCTTTGACCATCGACACTGGCTTGACGCTCACTCATCGCTTCCAGCAATGCGCTTTGTGTTCTTGGAGGAGCTCGGTTGATTTCGTCGGCCAAAACGATGTTCGCGAAAACTGGACCAGGACTAAATTTGAATTGAAGAGTTTGAGCGTTATAAATGCTGCTGCCGACAATATCACTGGGGAGCAAGTCAGGTGTAAATTGGAGGCGACTGAAGTGGCCCGAAATGCTTTTGGCTAAGGATTTTGCCACCAAGGTTTTGCCCACGCCCGGGACATCCTCAAGGAGCACATGCTCACCTGCCAGCAACGCGGTAAGTACCATCTTTACCACATTGGGTTTTCCCAAAACCACCCGTTCCATGTTTTCCCGAAGCTTGCGAAGATCCTCTCGGAAAGCATCAGTCATAGTAGCCCGCTTATCTAACGTGAATCAGTAAATTCGAATATCTTCTTGAAGTAGCGCGAGACGGGCAAGAACTCGTTATGAAGTAAGGGTGCCCGTAGCCTTACTACATCTTCCAAGTGACCCGATATTGTCGGGAAACTGTTTGCAAACTCCGCTGCAGTATTGCCGAGTGTACGCTCGCCTGCAATCCGATGTTCGCAAAGTTGTGAAAGAGGGGAGATTTCTTAAGTTGTTCTGTAAGTGATACCCCCCAAAAAGCGGTCTGGGGTGGGGTTGGCAACTTTGGGCCGACCTGAAAAGTGACGTGACGCAATTTATCCTAAGCATCTTCTGTCGTATCGAATTTATCTCAGAAATCGCGATCTCTGGGGTTCTTTGAACTCGTAGCTGGAACGCTGCGGAGTAGGTGGAAGGGAGAAAGACGCCAATTCCCGGCTGGATGCTGCCGCTCGAAATTTTACACTCGCCGACTAAACTAAAAGGAAGTCATCGATTTCAGTCAATGTGCATTAGGTGGAGTAACTATGTTCGAAGGAACTCGGCGGATCGTTTCTGTAGGTTTGGCGCTGGGCATAGTGGCGTTAGTTGGGCTTGCTAATGGCTCGACCGTTTACGCTCAAGAGATCATGCCACCATCCTTAACTGGGAGTTGGACTGGGGGTTGGAACAGCCAAACAACAGGTCATCAAGGTCCTCTACGTGCCAGCATTCGGCCAACGGGCGATGGGCATTATTCTGCCACATTCACGGGCAAGTTCTTTAAGGTCATTCCATTTCGCTACCAAATGAATCTGCAAGTGGTTGGTGCCAGCGATGGCGTGTTGCAATTAGCCGGCTCGAAAAAGTTAGGGCCATTGATGGGCTACTATTCTTACAACGCTACGGTGAGCGGAAATAGTTTTTCGGCTTCCTATCGCACTAAACGCGATTCGGGGACCTTCTTCATGCGTCGTCGCTAAGTGGAATAACAAGAGTTTAGCCCATACGATTTCTGGCGGATTCGTTGGCGTTTGTCATCGCAATTTGGCGAATCAATAGACGCTACCTGTGCTGTGGAATGGATTTGGTATATTGAAGCCTCTTGCAATGACGACTCGGACCTTTGCGGTTGCGTGCTGCAGTAGTTGAGTGCTGCGGTAGTTGAGTGCTGCGGTAGTTGAGTGCTGCGGTAGTTGAGTGCTGCGGTAGTTGAGTGCTGCGGTAGTATTGGGTCGCTTTGACGATTGATTTGCAGGGACGTGTGGTTTGGCTGGCCCCTGTGGTTTGGCAGGCGCGTGTGGTAGTGCAGTGGATGCGAACGTAGGAGTCATGTAATGACCAAATCTAAACCGCGAGTTGGCTGGCTGTCTCCAACCTTAATGATACTCTCCGTGATCGTTCTGGTGGCGGCTCGATTAACGGCTGAGCGATTTGATTTTGCCGTTGCCAATATCATTACCTTGATCAGCGGCTTCGTTTTTTACATGACGGCCCTGATACTCTGGTTAAGAATTGGCCGCACTCACTGGAAACTTAAGTTGGCCGTTGTCTTGGCACCGATTGTGGCCATCGGAGTTGGGCTCGTTTTCTACAAACCACTTGGAGTTGATTCCGAGTTGGTACCACGGTTTCGTTACCGCTGGGCTAACGCCCCCAAGAATTCACGAGTAGCCCAAAGTGACACGCCAAAAGCGACTGACTCTCAAGCAGAATCGCAACTTACGAGTCCGCCACTTGATGGGACCCAGCCTACTGGATCGCAGCTTGCCGAATTGCAGGAAAAAGGTGCTCGCGATTATTCGGGTTTTTTAGGAGCAAATCGACGCGCATCTTTGCCACAACTGCAGTTTATTGAACCCAGCAGTTGGAACGAAGCGACTCCCGAGTTGTTGTGGAAAAAAGAAATCGGTGCCGGTTGGTCCGCGTTTAGCGTTGTCGGTGAGATCGCTGTGACCTTAGAGCAAAAAGAAGATGCCGAAGTGTTGCAAGCCTACGCGCTGAACACGGGGACCTCTCTGTGGAGCATTGAATGGAAAGCAATGCACTCGAATCCGCTGGGTGGATTAGGTCCTCGAAGTACACCAGTCATTGTGGATGATGTGGTTTACGCACAAGGTGCTAATGGACATTTCGTGGCTGCCAAATTGCAGACCGGCGAGAAGTTATGGGATAAGGAGTTATTGGAATTAGCTCAAGTCAATGTGGAGGATGCCATTAAAGAAGTGGCGTGGGGGCGTTCTTCTTCGCCGTTAGTGGTTGATGGAAAGGTGGTGATCCCACTTGGCGGCGCGGCCAGTAATGTGTCGACGTTAATTTGTTTTGATGCGACCACGGGCGAAGAAAAGTGGCGTTCAGGCAAGCAACAAGTCAGTTATGCATCGCCAACATTGATGGAGCTAAACGGAGTCAAGCAAATCGTCTCGGTCAACGACCATACGGTTAGCTCGCATCGATTGGAGGATGGCGAAGTGTTATGGAATGCAGATTGGCCTGGAGCCAGCAACGGGCCAGCTAACGTCTCACAGCCGGTTGCTATCGATCAAAAGCGAGTTTTGTTATCCAAAGCCTATGGCAGTGGCGCGAAAATGCTGAATGTCGAATTGGATACCGACGGGGTGTGGAAAGTTTCTACGCTTTGGGAAAACGCAGCCGTCTTAAAGACAAAGTTCACCAATGTTGTTGTCCATAACGGTTTTGCATACGGGCTGAGTGATGGTATTTTGGAGTGCGTTGATTTGAACAACGGTGAGCGAAAATGGAAATCGAAACGCTACCGCCATGGCCAAATCATGTTGGTTGGCAGCGACTTGTTGATCGTTGCCGAAGATGGAAGTGTGGCCATCGGTGAAGCTAATCCCGATAAGTTTGACGAAGCCTTTCGTTTTCAGGCGATTGAAGGTATGACCTGGAATAACCCAGCTTTGGCGGGCAATCTACTTTTGGTACGTAACGGTGAACAAGCTGCCTGTTATCGATTACCTGTCAAGGGAATCGCATCGAATCAGAGCCATGAGTCACTCAATTAGTCGGGGAACTTGATTTGAATTCGCCTCTAACTCGACATGGTATTCATGCGTGGCCTAGCGATGAAGAAGCACACGAGTTTAGTCGACGTGGGCTCGATATTTTGGTAGTCGCTCCCCATCCCGATGATGCCGAATTGGGGATGGGAGGCGGAATTGCGCGTTGGATCGAACAAGGGAAACGTGTCGGAATTCTTGACTTGACCAATGGCGAGCCTACGCCATTTGGTACCGTCGAAAAGCGGGCCGCCGAAACGTCACAAGCGAGTAAGATTCTCGGAATCCAATGGCGATGGAATCTTGGTTTGCGCAACCGATTCGTCGAGCCGACGCTCGAAGCCCGCCATCGGCTAGCTGGTTTTTTCCGCGTGGTAAGACCGCGGTGGATCTTTGCTCCATATTGGGATGACGCACATCCTGATCATGTCGCCGCTACGCAGTTGATTGAAGCAGCGCGGTTTTGGGCCAAGCTATCCAACAGCGATCTGGCTGGAACGCCCTATCATCCAGAGCGTATTTTTTATTACTACTGCATTCATCTGAAGGTCGTCCCACAACCTGCTTTCGTATTCGATATCTCGTCGACGTGGGAAAAGAAATTCGCTTCGATTAAAGCTTATGAAAGCCAATTTATCACAGGACGCGAAAGTCTTGATCCTCAACCCATCGACCGCTTTCGAGATGAAGCCGCTTATTGGGGCAAGATGATTGGCACAAAGTATGGTGAGCCTTATACCACCAAAGAACCGCTGGGCTTGAATGACCTTAGCGGATTGTTGTAAATGACCGTTCGGCCAAATGGTTAGGATGCATTCTTCGCTCGAGGATGCGCTTTTTCATAAACCTCTTTGAGGTTGGCTGTACTTAGATGCGTGTAAATTTGAGTGGTCACTAGGCTCTTATGGCCTAAAAGCTCTTGTACACTTCGAATGTCGGCTCCACGATCCAGCAGATGCGTCGCAAAACTATGACGCAAGGTGTGAGGTGTAGTTCGCTGATCGAGTCCCGTGAGCTGAATGTATTTTTCCAACATGCGAGCCACACTCCGCGTCGTCAGTCGTCGTCCAAAGCGATTGACAAAGACCGGCGCAGTTTTGCCCGTAGGCTCTTTCGGGGATCGTTCGCGATGATAAGCGTATTTGTGTAAAGCGGCGATTGCGAATCGACCTAAAGGACTCATGCGTTCCTTGCGACCTTTACCTCGAACGCGGGCTAACCCTTCTTCGAGATCGATATCTCCATCATTGAGCCCCACAACTTCACTGACGCGCAAGCCAGCTGAGTACATGGTTTCTAAAATGGCTCGATCTCTTAGCCCAAGCACATCATCGCGCGGCGGGGAGTTTAGCAGACGCTCTACTTCGTCGCTGGTTAAGAAGTGAGGCAGTTTTCGTTGACCTCGAGGATTGCGAAGAGGCTTGGCTGGGTTCGTTGTTGCCAACCCTTGACGTTGGGCGAACTTATAGAAGCTTCGCAACGAAGCCAACTTGCGAGAGATACTGGTGCGAGCATAGCCAGCTTCGTGGAGCGCGGAAACATAGCCACGCAAGTCGCGCGGGGAAATGTCATCGGGCTTCAACGAAGTCTTACCTTGTTGTTCCAACAGGAAGTCGGCTAAATCGATGAGGTCTTCACGATACGATTTGATCGTGAGTGTCGAAGCGTTTTTTTCGACATCTAAGTAGCGAAGAAATTGCGCGATCTCGGCATGCATCGTACGCAAACCTCGCTATGATTCGACGACCCAACCCGTTGGTATCAAGATGTGGGGAGGTTGAAACGACGGCTGCGATTTGGGGCACTTGCGGGTGCAATGGCAGCGCTCATTGCTTCAATAGTGGCGTCATCGGATGGTGGAATCGTTTGACGAACTTTTTGTCCCAGCACAGCCGCATCATACCACGAAAAACTCAGTTCAGGATCAGCCGCGAAACGACCTAGCATTCTCAACGTTTCGGTGCGACGTGAATCGTCGAAGAGGAAGATATATTTCTCTTCCCCTTTTACCAATGCTAGCACGTTGATTTCTTGTCCCATCGCCAGCCTCCTTGCCGTCCCCTTGCCACCTGAGGTTTTGAGGGGAAATTGTTCTTGGTTTACCCTGAGTCCTTCTCCGCACAGGCATCGCACCTCTCATTGCACTTGCCAGCGTTGTCTTTGCCAGCAAAACTAGAGGTGTCGAGTGATTGCGATGCAATCGTTCCAGTCCTTATCGCTGGTATCGGCCAATTGGCCAGCGGAAAATCAAGCGGCTTTCTAGCTCTCCGCCGCGAGAACTCAGAGTTTCCGTGATATGTAAGTGGCAGCAAAAGCGTATAAAGTCTTCGCTGCGTTTGAGATACGCTTGCCAGCCAGACGCTCGAGCGTCATCTCGGAAGTAATAATAATCTTCTAAGCGTCTGGTGATATCTTCGTCATTACCGTTATAAGCTCTCGTGTGGCTGATGATGGGTTCGTACTGGACCATCGCTTTAGGGGGCTGGGTACGAGGTGGATCAGGCACGAAGCCTTTCGGATCGGGCCAATTTTCGGGCAGGCCTTCTTGAGCAGGGAATTCGGCTGCGGCTTGCACGACACCTTGTTGGTTGTTGGTATTGGGAGTTGAGGTAAGGTTTTCGGGTTGGGTTACGGGAGGTTTCGGCGGTTCGCTGCCGTCAGCTGGTCCCTGGGAGTCGTCGCCTGGATCTTCCAAGGCTTCTTGAACTAAAGCAAATTCTGCGGCTAGCTGTTCTGCGGCCTCTAATTCCGCCTGTTGCTCCTCTTCCTTTGCCTGCATTTCAGGATCTTCCCAATACGGTGTTTGGGTTTCGAGTTGCTTCTTGGCCAGTTCGCGTTCGGCTTCTAATTTGATCCAATTGGGAATCTTGTTTTCCTTTTTGGTGCCCCAAGGTAGCCCATAGCCGACGGGAATAGGATGGAAGGCAGGGTTGGCTGCATACCAATTGACTCGCATGGTCAAGCGGGGAGGATAGTAGGCGTCATAGTCGGTTATTGCCCCAACCAAAACGGCGTCAGCCCCCACAAAACGGGCAAATTCTTGGAAGTCGCTGGCGGTGCGGGGTTCGCGTCCGAAAGCGATCAGTGCATTTTCAATCACGCCAACCGGAAGTGCTTCAAACCCAGGTATACTTTGGACTTCGTTGAAGTAGGCCAAAGCCACTGAGGTCCCATCCAATGTCGGGTCGGTGCTTTGATTAAAGAACGGAAGAATGGCAACCCGCGTGATTTGCGGAAATGGGTTGGAATATTGCGGTTTACGACGAACATCGGGAATCAAGCTACAGCCGCTCAACGCGATAACGCTGAGGTATGCTACGATGATAGCAAGTTGAGAGATTTTGGCTGGCCGGTTGCCGAACATGGGACGTTTCGCGTAAGGGGTTAAAATAGAAAGCAGCAAGAGCAATCCGGAGATTGCCCTGGCTGTTTTCATTTGTAGTGATGTGTACGCTGTGAAATGAAATCACAACGGAGACGAACTACAGCGTGCCCCCCGACACAGTTTGTAGAATCGGTAAACTTTGCGTGGTTTCTTTATCTTCTTTTTGAGATCTTGGCGGAAAGTCGTAGCAGCTAGGGATGGGGGCGGCGGTTGGCGAGATGAATTCGGAAACTCAAATAGAAGCCAAAGCAATTCTGATTGCAGCCAATCCGCACAGTGGGGCGATGGACCGGCGCCCCTTGCTCGAGACTCTGTCGGATCGTTTGCGCAATGAGGGGTACGATCCCCATCTATGCTACGAGATGCAGCGCTGGGGATCACTTGCAAGTGAATTGCAACTGCAGGGGCGGTTGAAATTGGTCCTATCTGCCGGTGGGGATGGAACTCTGGCTGCTGTCGTGAATCAAATTGCGCCCGAGGTTCCGATTCTGGTCGTCCCATTAGGAACCGAAAACTTGCTGGCCAAACATTTTGGTTTGACCGCCAATGTGGAAGATATCTTGGCCTTAATTCGCAGCGGAACAGAAGTGCGGATCGACGCTGGAAAGGCCAATGGACGGCTCTTTTTGGTGATGTTCAGTTGCGGTTTTGATGCGGCAGTAGTAAGCCGTATGCACCAAGAACGAAAGGGGCATATCAGCCGCTGGAGTTGGGCAAAACCGATCTGGCAAACGATTCAATCGTATCGTTATCCGAAGGTTAGCGTTCAAAGCGATGGATGGCGGAGTTTGCCCACTCCCAAGAAAGTTCGGGAAGAGAAGATTCGCGAGGAGTTGCAAAACGGCGTCCCCGAGCAGGCAGCTCCGATCGAATTCGAGGCCCGTTGGGTATTTGTTTTTAACGTCCCGCGCTATGCCGGTGGCCTCCCCATAGCCGACCATGCGGTCGATGATGACGGTTTATTGGACGTATGCACCTTTCGAGGTGGTTCGCTCTGGTTGGGGTTGATGTATTTGTGGGCCATCTTTACCCGGTCGCACAAACGGCATTCCGATTGTAGGATCGGGAAATGTGCTGGGTTGCGACTGGAGTCCCGCCAAGAGGTTCCTTATCAATTGGACGGCGATTATGGTGGAGTGTTGCCGGTTGAAATCGAGGTCATTCCCAATAGAGTGACATTATGGATAGCGGCCCGCAGACGGTAGCGGTAAATTCGTGGCTTGAAAATAATGAATTTGCTCCCCAAACTTGTGGGACAATCAGAACCGAACTTTGTCGGGATTACGTATCACTTAGGTTCAAACGCATTGTCGGGTATTCCTTTTCGGTCGACTTTCAATACAGGGTGATGAGAGGCTATGGAATCAGCTCAAGGAGCAACAAGGGTGGAACCCGTCTCGATTGGCTCACATCGCTGCGGGCCGGGAAACCCTCTTCTGATTATCGCCGGGCCATGTGTCATCGAAACTGAATCTTTGGCAATGCACATCGCCGAGTCGCTGGTAAAAATAACCAACCGACTTGGCTTGCCCTTCGTTTTCAAGGCCTCGTTCGACAAGGCGAATCGAACCAGCGGCAAGAGTTTTCGCGGGCCAGGGATGGATGATGGATTGAAAGTATTGGAAAAAATCCATCGTGAATTGGGCGTACCAGTGACCACCGATGTCCATTTACCGGATCAAGCAAACGCTGTCGCTGAAGTTTGTCAGTTGTTGCAGGTCCCGGCCTTTTTGGCTCGACAAACGGACTTGTTGGTCGCCGTGGCCCAAACGGGGCGACCGATCAATGTAAAAAAGGGGCAGTTCATGGCTCCGGGTGATATGCAATATGTTTTGGAAAAGACCCGACAAAATGGCGGTGGTGGTACCCTGCTCTGCGAACGCGGAACGTTTTTCGGATACGGTCGTCTCGTGAATGATATGCAGTCGATCCCTTTGATGCAGAGCTTAGGTGCACCTGTTATTTTCGATGCGACTCACAGTGTGCAACAGCCAGGTGGGTTGGGTGGTGCCACCGGCGGGAATCGAGCGATGGTGGAACCATTGGCGCGGGCGGCGACCGCAATCGGTGCGGATGGCCTCTTTTTCGAGACACATCCCGAACCAGAAAAATCACCAAGTGACGGTCCTAATATGATTCCATTGGCAGAATTCGAAGCGGTATTGAGCCGACTCAAATCGATTGGAGAATTGGTGCGTTCATGGCGCGGATAATAGTTGGGTTACTGGGTATCGCGAGCTTAATCTCCTTTACGGGTTGCGATCCCAAGAAAAAACAAACAGCAGAACAAATTGAACAGCAAGTCGTTGCGCAGGAAAGCAAAGTAGAAAACCTGCGCGAAGCGATGCGTTTCATCGACGACTTGGCGGACTTCAATCGGGCTGAAGCGAGCAAAGAAGTAGGTTATCAACTCAACACCTGGATGGCGACGGATCGGAATGAAGTTCATTCGACCAAAATCCCGGAACTGATTCGCTCTTTGCCACAGGATATCCGTGGTTATGCACCTTTAGCTCGTGTTGATAGTCGAGAATTCACACAAGCCGACATCAGCCACCTGATGCAAAGCCGGCAATTCGCTGCGGTAACCAAATGGATTGCAACGTCCCAGACTTCCGATGCAATTTGGAAAGAGTGGTTGCAAAAGCCAGAGGTTTCAGGGGGGAAGCCACTTTCGGAAGTGGGTATCAGCAATCTACAACTCGCATACAAATTTTTCGATTGGAGCATTCGCAACGTTCAATTGGAAGGTGATCCGAAAGATGTTGAAGTTCTCCCCAAAGATGCACGTTTGCCATTGAGTGATACCGCGCTCGGCTATCGGCAATTGCCTTGGCAAACACTGATGTTTGGTCGAGGCGATTTTATTGAACGTGGTCGTGTGTTTACCGAATTGGCACGACAGAAAAACATTGACACCGTGTGGTTAGCGCTTGGCAAAATGGATTCAGTGGCTCCTCTTTCCATTTGGTTGATTGGTGTGCCAATCGACGATGAGATTTTCTTGTTTGATTCCAAGTTGGGAATTCCAATACCTGGCCCTAATCAAGTGGGGATCGCCACTTTGCGCCAAGCATTGGAAGATGAGTCGATTCTGCGACGGCTCAGTATTTCAGGCCGCTTTAAGTATCCTTTGGATGCCAAAGGGGCGCAAAGTGTTGTCGCTTTGATCGATGCCGATCCATCCATGATTTCGGGGCGTATGAAACGCCTGCAAGAGAGTTTGACCAGTGATCTTAGAGCTGAGCTTTATATTGATGTCGATGCGCTCGCCGAGAAAATCAAAAAGCAACCGATGATTCAGGGCGTTCAGTGCTGGGCCCTGCCGGTTATCGCCCGCATGTATGCAGATGATTTAGAACAACGCCTCAAAGAAACGAACGAATTCACCGCCCGTTATATGCAGAAGCATTTGTTGTACATGGGTGAGACACCCATCATCACAGCCAAATACCACCATTTATTGGGCAAGTGGGAAAACTCTTTGGATGAACAAGGGGCGATGGGGCTGTATATGGCGTCGCGGGTTCCCGAAGAAGATCTTGCCAAGCTCGCCTATGACACCGACTTGCAACAAGCTTTCGATGCCCAGCGATTGCCTAATGAGCCTTTGGAAAAATACAATTTTCGACTTAGCCAAGTAATCACGATTTATCGTGAAGCGAAAGTGGATTCAACCTATTTGATTGGTTTGTTGCACTTTGATCAGAACAATCTTGAATCGTCCAGAAATTGGTTGCTCAAGCGAGCTCAAGGATTGAAAGGCTTCGAGCGTTGGCAGCCAAGTATTTGGTACAACGCAGCCCGCGCCTTCGAAAGCGAAGGTAAGTTAACCGAGGCGATCGATTTGCTGCGGCAGGTTCCTTCGCCTCAGGAAGCTGGCAATCGTCTCCGTATCCGTTTGTTACAGCGGGCAAGTGGAACGGAGGATGCTGCAAGCGAAAGCGAAGCGGCAACCAAGTAACTTCCAAGTGAGCAAACATTGAGTCATCGCGATTGGGCGTATCGCAGTAAACGACTGGCCTTGGTCCGGCTGTAACGATTGTGATAGATGTACCTTGAAAACGTCGCAATCGAAACTCTCAAAATTGCATTTGTCGATGCTCTGATGCCAGGGAGTGGGTGAGTTGTAACCTACGTTTTCAGAAATGTTCAGTGATTGTTGTCTGAATTCGTCCGTGCAGGGCGTGGTCAGAAAACAAGATCTGACGTTCCCGGAAAACTGTTAGGTTCGCCCTGTTGCGATTGTAAACACCCATGGTAGACATCGTTAGACGCTATTGGATTGCCGGCTTAGTGCTGCTGCTCGTGATCATTCACGGCGGTATCATCGGCTACATTCGTTCGCAGGCAAGCAAGCTTCAGACAACTGCCAGCCGTGAATTTTCGCTAGGTGAATTCACTTTGATCTCGGCGGATAAAACCCAGTGCACGAGATTCCAAATCCATGCGGTCCTGCCTCACAGTCGCAGATTCGCTGGCCGCACGACACTTCAGGGTAATTACTGGATGATCCATGAGGCGATTGAGCAGCATTTACGTCAAGTAGAGCCTGCACTCCTTCGCGATCCAGCCATGATCGAAATTAAGAATGCCTTGAAGAAGGTTGTGGATGAACGGCTCGGCGAACCATTGGTGGAACAATTACTGATCACCAATTTAATGGAACTTCCCATCGATCGCTTAAATGTTCCCGCTTACACCGTCAATGAAGATCTGGTGCAAGCCAGCCCACCATAATAGAGCTTGTTTACCATTGGGTTCAAAGCTCATTCGATCTCAGAAGTTGCGTCGCAATTCATCATCGCAGGCAAGTCATTGAATTTGTAAGGTAAATGAAAACGGCAAGGATCGCTGTGTTAAGCTCTCCTTGCCGCTTTACGACCGTTTTGATCGGGGCTAATGAAATGTTAGCCCTTTTGTCTTAGCGAAGCTTGGTTCCGGTTGGGCGAGCCGCAGTTTGCATGTAGCGGGTCGACTCTTCCAACACATGATGGATATCTTCGTCATCGGTTTGGACTTCGATGCGGAAGCGGTGAACGCCAGCCTCAGATGCTAACGCTCGCACCTGCAGCTTGACTGTCTCACCTGCACCGATCGCAGGAATAGGTTCGAAGAGAACTTGGCCTGGAACCAATTTGTGTTCAGCTCCAACCGCCCCAGAGGGTTCAATGCCTTCCGAGAATTGAGCCAACACTTTCACTTTGTTAGCAGCTTGTTTGCCACGGTTCATAATTTCCAATTCATAGACCACTTCTTCGCCAACAGGTGAGGGAGATGGTGGATCGGATAAGGTGAGTTTCAAATCGGCAACCGCATCAACCACAGTCTTCGTTTGTGCTACTGCTGAGCCTCCTGCACTTCCGCGACAGGTTGCTTGGAAGAGTTTTTCACCTGCAGTGAGCAGTTCAGCTTGCCAGTTGAAGGTGAGCGACTGGCCTGCGTTGAGCGAATTGATTTCCCAGAGCAGGATTTTGCCACTCAAGCGAGCACCGGTTGGAAGTTGAACCAGTTTTACACCTTCAGGTAACTCAACTTGTGCAATCACGTTTTCCGAAGCCGCATCACCACTGTTAGTGAGTTCCAGCTTGTAGTCGACGGTGGCACCCACATATTCGCTTTCGATGCCGCTAACGGTAGCTGCCAACATTGCCTGATGAACGATGACATCCACTTCAGCAGCCGATTTCAGATTGTCACCAACGGCTTCCGCTTTGATCTTCAGTTTGCCCTTTTGTTGGAAGGTTAGTTCCACTTCAACCACTCGATTTGTCCCAGGAGCGATGGTTCCAATGGGGCTACTGTTAGCACCGTAAGGTTCTGCTGAGAGGTTGAGAACTACGTTTTCTGCAGGTGCTGTGCCTGGGTTGCTGATCTTGAGACGATAGATCTGCGGGACACCAAACGATACTTCCGCTGGACCTTCGAGACCAATTTGCAAATCGGGCTTTTGAACATTGACCAGCAGTTCTCCATTTTGTGGCATCACGGTCCACTCCATGGCGATCGCAAAGTTCTTGGCTTCTGCGGCGGTTAATTTGATGGGCAATTTTAGGGACTGCCCCGCCGCAAGTTCAGAGACCTGCCACACGATCGCCACTGAACCATCTTCTAACGTCTCGCTCTCGGTTTGAGCCTTTAGAGCCTCATCAATTTCGGAAGTAACTCCCTTGGGAACATCCATTCGGACAATGGCGCCGTTGAGAGGAATGGTGCCAGTGTTTTTGGCGATCAATTCGTATTCACCCTTGCGACCTACAGGGATGTCACTTGGACCGGCCAGGCGAACTAGGACCGACGGAATTTCCATATCTAACGACTTGTTCTGCGGCTGGCTAGGAACGCCAACATCTGCAGTTGTTGCATCGATTCGATTGGATTTCATATCGGGATTCGACAGCGAAACACCTTTATTCGAGTTGAGTGTAGCGTCCGGTGCGGACTTTGATTCCAGTACAAGCTCCGTAGGAGAAGTTGAGGAATCAGATTTTGTTGGTTCGCCATTAGGCTTTGTATTCGGCGTGCTGGTCAACACTTGTGGTGCAGGTATTGTGGTGCCTGTAGCCTCGCTGGAAGATTTGGGGCGACCAGGTGGGAGTTTCTTGCTGACTAGCGGTGCATCTTCTGAGCCCGAACTCGATGGCGCTGAGCCAACTGGTGCCCGGTCAGATAACTTGACCCGATTCTCATCCAATTCGGTTACTTGAGTTGTGGGCAAAGTAATCTCATTGGTATTCAACTTGTCTGTGGAGCCATTCATCCGGCGCGATGAGTTGGTTTTTGAGGGTTGAATCGCAACCGTTGAGGGTTTTGCTTCCGATTCTTTTGCGGTTTGCGTCGAGCGCGAGGTTGAGGTAGACGGTGGCGCAGGTACCGCGCCGTTGTTAGGGACAACGCGTCGACCACTGCTTGATGCCGAGTTGGATGGAGGAACCGGCGCATTGCTCGAACGCGAGTTAGGATTGGTCGCGCGAGGTGTTGCTGGTACAGCTCGAGGAGTGGAACGATCATATTGGTTTGTGCTCAATGATGGAGCATCGCCAAGCGGGGTTGGTTTCTGCGATTGATTTCGCCAGCGCGATTGGCCTGGAGCCGCAGGTTCAGGCATTTTAGGCCGAGCTGCTGGAGCGGTTGCTCGCGGCGGAGCAGTGCGCGGAGCAGGAGTATCGAATTCTGGAGAGTCAGGAATCGAAGCGTCCATATCCGCTTCCAATTCCTCTTCCATGAACGATTCACCATCGTCGGTATAAGCGGGGGCGTCGATCACATCTTTCAGTGAGGGTGGGCTCGGGATGTTGGTAGATTCGCTGCCACCATCGACTTCCCCATCCACAGATGTTTCTTCCGACTCACTCTCACCCAAGACCGAGGATGTGATGGAACGCAACTGTTGCACCAAGCCCCCTCGGAAAATGCCGGGTTGTTGGGTGGCGCTGGTGTCTTTGCCCGTCGTCGTTGCAGGGCGACTTGGCCAATAGTTCTTCCCAAACTGCAAAGGAGAACGACTTGCAACTTTGGGCTCTTCTTGGGCCGCTAGTTGTGTAATCGGGGAAACGAATGGGCTGAGAACCAACCCAAACATCAGACAGTTGCGCACCAGTTGGCGGATAGGCGTGTTTTCCATCACCGCGAAACTCCTCCATGGAAGTTCAAAGCGGGTTTGACGCTTTGAACAAAATCGTTTGGTAGTCGGAAATCGAGTTTCACAGTTGCAACCGCTCGTCTGGTAATCAAACGAGGGGGTATGTGGGCGCACGAGCGCGCAGAACTGGAAAATCGATCCTAGTGGGGTATCGGTTAGCTAAACCGTAACGATTCACCCGAACTTTCTGTCCTGGAAAGCTTTTTCGAAAATGCTGCTTGTGATGATCGCAATACCATCTGCGAAAGGTGGATTTGGGGGAGTTGGCTCATTTTGGGGGGAGTTGGGACGTCAGTATCGATCCGAGAATGTGTTGCGTTTTGAAACAGTGCAGCATTGTGATGCAGTGAGGCAACACAGTTGGGCCATGTCAGCCACAGCCCATCCAAGTCCAGGAGTGCTTCTTTAGGGTGGTGTTTGGTGGGAGGGAGGGATGTAGAGATGGGTAATTTGTGCCGATTTTGGCCGAATTCGGATTTTGACACAAAAACGACTCGAATTCCGAGTCTTTGACATTTTTTGGCGTGGTTTTTGCTCTCTGTTACCCTGCTTGAGTCTTAATCTCATAGAGCTTCCGTCAGTATCGTGGAAAATTCGAGCCCATTTGCCGGACGACGGTACGGTGAAATGGGGCGTGAATTTAGATTTTTTATTCGACGAGAAGCGAAAGGGAATTATTCTGGATAGATAAGGTACCGCCATGGTAGCTTGTCAACTCTTGGATTTTCGAGTCTTTCCCGAGTTGTGTTGGGAGAGTGCGAGACGAGCTCAGGTGACTTCGATCCAACTTGTCTACTGTTAGAACTATCGGTTTTTGGAGCGTTTATTTATGTCTCTTCGCCGTTGGCAATTGCGACAACTTCTTTTATTGGCTGGCTTCAGCGCTATGCCTATGGCTGCATTGCAGGCAGATGACGGTATCAGCCGCCTAGCAACGTATTCGACGTCTAAGGGCGAGACGTTTTTCGCTCTCAGTATTCAACCGGACGCGAAGACGGTTCCAACTCAGACAGCCCATCGAGTTTTGGTGATCGTTGATACCTCAGCGAGCCAAACGGGCATTTTCCGCAAAGAATCTTTAGAAGTCTTGAAGAGCTTCACCAATTCTCTGCCAGAAGGTTCAGAGATTGGTTTGATGGCTGCTGACGTCAAGCCAGTGATGTTGACCGATCAGGGATTGGTTGATCCAAGTGGTGATGTTTGGGCCGCCGCTTTGAACAAGCTTAATGAGCGAGCACCGTTGGGAACAACAGATTTGGCGAGCGCTTTGAAAGAAGCTGCTAACGTTTTGACTGAAACCAAGAATGGCGGGACGATTGTTTACATCGGTGATGGCATCACTCGCTCCAACTTATTGGATAACGAAGGCCATGCTCGTCTGTTGGAAGAATTGACCTCGCGACAGGTTTCGGTTTGCAGTTTGGCCATTGGGCCTCAGACCGATGTTGCGACGTTGGCCGCCTTGGCGAACTCGACCGGTGGCAACATCTTGGTTCGCAACAATTTGGAAAACAACACACAAGAGATCGGCAAGATGTTGGCCGATATGTCGGTTGTTTCGGTAGTTTGGCCAGACGTTGCTTCGCTCCCTAATGGCTTAGCCAATCATTTGCCAGTTGAAATGCCACCGTTGCGAGCAGATCGCGATACGCTCTTGATTGGCCAATTGAATGCTGCCGATCTTGTAGGCGAAATGAAGTTGCAAGCGACCGTAGATGGCAAGCCAGTTGTTTTGGAATGGAATCTCAAGTCCGAACCAAGCAACTTTGAATTTGCATTTTTGCCAGCGTTGGTTGAAAAAGCCCAAGCCGATCAAGGCCGTTCATTGCCATTGGCCGGTTCGGCTGCGATGAAAGAAGTTTCCTTGGTATTGTCGGCTTCCAGTGAGCAACTTGTTAAAGACGGCGAGTTTGCCTTGAAGACGGGCGATGTCGACGGTGCCGCCGCTTTGGCTCGCGAGGCTTTGAAGCTAGATCCAGAAAACACCGACGCTCAGTTGCTTCTTGACGCGGCTGTCGGCAAGAACGCCTCGGCTGCGATGAAGGTTCGCAAAACTTATTTCATCTCCTACCAAGAAGGCGATGAAACCAAGAAAGATGGTCAAGCGGACTCAGCCATTGATACCAGTGTATTAGATGAGTTGGCCAACAAGGGTGACCTGTTGAGCAAAGAAGAAGGCATCAAGTCTTTGGCCAGCCAACGCTTGGATGCCGAAGTGCGAGCACAATTGGGCCAAGCTCAAAAGTTGCTCAAGACCGATCCAGCTTCTGCAACCTTAAGTTTGAAGTTGCTTTTGGAAGATGTGGATCGCGCTTCGGATGTTGAACCAGGCACCAAGGCTCGTTTGCGAGCTATGGTGACTTCGGGCATTCAGAATGCAGCTGCCAGGGAAGCTCGCTTCCGTGATGAAGCAGCTCAGCGTGATGCGGCTCGGGCTGCAGCAGATGCCAGCTCGCGAATTTTGGCTGAGCGTCAACGCACCGAAGATAGTGTTCAACAATTGGTAGAACGCTTCAACGCCTTAATGGCGGAAGAACGTTTTGACGAAGCGAACTTGGATGTGGCTCCTGAAATTGCGATCATTGCTCCGGATACCGTCATCTCAGCGGTAACCGGTGTAAAGGCTGACATTGGAGCTAACCATAAGATTCAAGAAGACATCTTGAAGTTACGACGCGATAACTTCATCGCTTCATTGCGAATGAACGAAGAAGCTTTGGTTCCCTTCGTAGACAATCCTCCATTGGTTTATCCACCAGCCGAAGTATGGCAAGCTCTGTCGGCTCGCCGTATCGAACGCTATGGTTCGTTTGACTTGGCTGGTACCAGCGAAGGCGAACGCAAGATTTACAATGCCTTGAAGAAGGAAACCAAGCAGGTATCGTTCACAGAAACTCCTTTGCAACAAGTCATTAGCGCAATTGCTGATGAACAAGGAATTCCAATCGTGTTGAATCCAACCGAATTGGAAAGTGCTGGTCAGAGCCCTGAATCTGCTGTGACCATCGACTTGCCTGTGGAAAGTGGTATCAAGCTCCGTTCGGCACTTCGCATTATGTTGAAGCCCTTGGGCCTCACTTATGTTGTCCGCGACGAAGTTTTGGAAATCACTTCGGAAGACGATGCTAAGACCGCAAAAGTCAATCGTGTGTACCCCGTCGGTGACCTCTTGAACCTCCAGCCAATGATGGGTGGTGGCGGCATGATGGGTGGCATGGGAGGCGGTATGGGTGGCGGCATGGGCGGCATGGG
>Ga0075163_10000390_pt1 | contig 55901 bp, 65 predicted proteins | sample JI1023141ADNA_FD_71478 | JGI IMG/M metagenome (GOLD analysis project Ga0075163, IMG submission 71478) | Wastewater effluent complex algal communities from Wisconsin, to seasonally profile nutrient transformation and Carbon sequestration -... | ecosystem: Engineered > WWTP > Effluent > Algae... | reverse complement strand
CACACTCGGAGGAGTGTCGCTAACCGTCTGTTTTTAGAGAGTTTTTGGAGCGGGCGATGAGATTCGAACTCACGACCCCGACCTTGGCAAGGTCGTGCTCTACCCCTGAGCTACGCCCGCGTCCTGGGTAACCCCGGCCACCGGCCGGGAGGGCGTCTTTAAGCCGAAAGAGCGCGGCAATGCAAGTGCCCTTGCTGCCCTGATTTTGCGGACGCTTTTTGAGGTCCCGTTTCACGCCCCGCCTGCCTGCTTATCTGCCCGCCTAGCTGCCCAGCCCCGGCAGGGGCGGTTTCGGCGTCTTCAGCTTCCGTTTGGTCACGTGGCTGTCCACCCCGTCCCCCGTCGCGACGTTCTTGCCGGTCATGTAGTGGCGCTGCCAGCGCGCCTTCATGGCCTCGTCTTCCTTGTTCTTCAGCCGCTTGTTGAAATCGCCCCGGCTCTCGGCCCATGCCTTGAACTCGTCGTTCAGCGCCTCGTTGGACGCCAGCAGGCGCAGGCTCGGCTGCACGTCCTCCAGCTTCTTGTCCTGCACCAGCGTCACGAAACAGAAGGGCTCGTTCTTCTGGAACGTCACACGCCCCGGCCGCGTCATCTGCCAGTTCATCGTGAACGGAAAAGGCAGCCAGTCGGTCTCAACGACGCCCGACAGCGGATAGATGCCATCCTTTGGCTCGTTCGGTGGCCCCATCGTCCACACCGCCCAGCCGGGATCGGTGCGGAACAGGTGGCCGGTATGGAAGGTCACGATGCCGCGCCGGAAATGGCTGTCGGCGACATTCTTCACCGGCGGCCACGGCGCCTCGCTGGTAATCTTGATGTTCTCTTCCATCGGCCCGCCATCCCATTCGATGGTGAGGTCGATCGGGCACAGGATTTCCCAGCCGGACGAGTTCGCCATGCTCAAGGGCAGGCAGCGATAGGGGTGCCGGTCCTGGAAGGCATCCATCCAGGCGCGCCGCGCCTGCCCCGGCACGATCTCGGGCGCGTACTCATGGATCTTGTAGCAGTCGAGGCGCATGGGGGTCGCTGGCTCTTGTCGTGTGGCTCGGCCGCAATCTAGATCACGCAGCGATGACAGATCAAAGCCTCTCCCCTCTTCCTGACCGCGGCCCGATGCCGGACCCGACGGATTTTTCGCGCGCGCCCGAGACAGCCGTCTTCGCCCGGCTCGACCAGCTGGGTCTGCCCTTCACCAACACGACGCACGCGCCGGTCTTCACTGTCGCCGAAAGCCATCTGGTGAAGGCCGCCATGCCCGGCGGCCACACCAAGAACCTCTTCATGAAAGACAAGAAGGGCGCCCTCGTCCTTATCTCCGCCTGGGGCGAGAGCCAGCTGACGCTCAACCAGCTCCACCGCGTGCTGGGAACCCAGCGTCTCTCCTTCACCGACGCCGCCCTGCTCTGGCGGGCGCTGGGCGTCACCCCCGGCTCGGTCACCGCCTTTTCGCTGATGAATGACTTGGGGCTGCGGGTCCGCTTCGTCGCCGACGCGGCCCTGCTGGCCTTCGACACGGTCAATTTCCACCCCCTGCGCAACGACATGACGACTGCGATTTCCACCCCGGATTTTCTGGCTTTCGCCGCCGCGACGGGGCATGAGGTGGAGCGCGTCGACTTCACCGCGCTCAGGATCCAGTCGGAGCCGGGTTGAAACCATTGCCATTTCCGGTCCGAACAACCATCTAGCCAGCCAACGGGGTGTTCCGGCCCCACAGGTTCAGGGAGTTATCCGATGGACATCATCGGCGCGGGTCGTCCCGCAGCATCCGGCCACAAGAGCGCCCACGTCTCTGATGGCACAGACCAGACCTTCATGACCGACGTGATCGATCCGTCGAATGCGGTCCCCGTCATCGTCGATTTCTGGGCCACCTGGTGCGGCCCCTGCCGCTCGCTCGGCCCCATGCTCGAGAAGATCGTCAACGAAGCCAATGGCGCCGTGAAGATGGTCAAGATCGACGTCGACAAGAACCCCGGCGTCTTCAGCCAGATCGCCAAGATGACCGGCTCGCAGTCCATCCCCACCGTGGTCGCCTTCCGCAATGGCCAGCCGGTCGACGCCTTCATGGGCGCCCTGCCCGAGAGCAAGCTGCGCGAATTCATCGGCCGCCTCACAGGCGAAATCGCCGCCGACGCCGGCCCCAGCCTCGCTGAAATTCTCGCCGCCGGCGAAGAGGCGATGGACGCCGACGATTATCCCGGCGCCGCCGAACTCTACGCCGCCGCCCTGCAGATCGAGCCGGACAACATCGAAGCCATCTCGGGCCTCGCCCGCACCTATCTGAAGACCGGCGACGTCGAGCGCGCCCGCCAGATCGCCGAGATGATCCCGGAAGCCAACCGCAAGCATCCGTCCGCCGCCGGCATCTTCTCGACCCTCGAACTCGCGAGCCACGTCGCCGAACCCGATGAAGCGCTCGAGCTCACCACCCGCGTACGCAATTCACCGAACGATCTCGATGCGCGTTTCGAACTGGCCACGCTCCTCGCCGGCCAGAGCAAGCACGAAGACGCCGCCGACCAGCTGCTCGCCATCCTCGAGGCGAACATGAACTGGAAGGAAGGCGCCGCAAAAGAACAGCTGCTGAAGATCTTCGAAGCCGCCGGCCCGAAAGCCGACGTCACGAAGGACGGCCGCAAACGCCTCTCGGCGCTGCTGTTCCGCTAGACGAGAACCGCCGGCCTATCTTCGGCTCGCCGCCAGGAATTCCGCCCTGATCATCGCGGGCGTCAGACCCAGTGCGGGCGGCTTGCCCGGCGCGGGCGCCACGTCCGCCACGATCATTGCGGGACGCTTCACCCGCATCCACGTATCGCGGTTGAGATCCGCCAGCCGGAAACAGTTCTCCGGCCCGAACATCGCGCGGCCAATCGCCAGCCAGTCGAGATCGCGCGAGGGCGTCGGCACGCTGGCCGTGAATTCATAGACGCGATTGTCGACCAGCAGCACCGACAGGTTCTTCTGCTTCGCGCCGGCGATCGTCACCAGCGAGGTGAGGTTCATCGCCAGCGCGCCATCGCCCGCAATCGCGATCACCTCCTCGTCGGGACGGCACGCCGCAACTCCCAGCGCCACCGACGTCGCCAGCCCCATCGGCCCCGACACGTAGAGATTGCGCGGATCATGTCCCGCCGCCTTCAGCCAGCCCGACTGCGAGCCGATATCGCCGACTGCATAGGGTCGCTTGTCGTAGAGCGCCAAAGCCTGCGCGATGGCGTCCTTCTGCGAGGGAAGATTGCTGGAGCGGCTCATGGCGCAGCCTCCCCACCAAGCCGCTTCTCCAGAGCGAGGATCACCGGCTTGCGCGCCGCCTCCGCCCATTTGAATGCGGCCGGCACCAGGTCGGCCGGCAGGTTCCCGGCATCAAAATCGAACACCCGCGCCATCGGCCGCACGCCCGCGTCGAACGCCTCGCGCTTCTCGATGTCATAGCCGTTGGGATCGGCCAGCGCGCCGCGATTGGTCACAATCACGACGATGGGCAAGCCATAGCGCAGCGCCATGGTCGCAAACGCGCCCAGCGAGTTCAGCATCCCCGCATTCTGCACCATCACCACCGCGCGCTCGCCGGCCATCGCCGCGCCGCACGCAACGCCGATGCACTCTTCCTCCCGCGCGCAGGCGATGTAGGGAAAATCGGGCGAGGCCTCACACAACATGATGGTCTCGGCCAGCATGCCATCGGGCACGCCCGTCACCACTTTCGGCTTCGCGGCTGCAATAGAGGCAAACAGCCTGCCCCCGGATGTTGAGTTCTCGCTCACGCGGCCTCCCCGATTGCTTTCTCCGACTCCTAGGCCCCGCCCTCCCCGCGATCAACCCGCTCCCGTATGGCCGCCCCCGTCTGGCCGCCCCCTTCCGTCCGGCGCGCAATCGCTCCATGCTCCGCCCGTCTGGGAGGACACGCATGACCCTGTTTTCAGAAATGACCGCCATCCAGGCGGCGGCGCTCTATGTCGGCCTGCTCGCCATGGTGATGCTCGGCCTCAAACTCTACGTCGGCAACCGTCGCGGAACGCTCAAGGTTCCCCCCGGCGACGTCAGCAACACCGAATTCGGCCGCGCATCGCGCGTTCAGATGAATGCGGTGGAGGATGTTCCGATCCTTGCCGTTGGCATCGTTGTGCTGGCGCTCCTGGGGATGCCGGTCTGGTATCTCCACATGACCGGCGCGGTTCTGGTCATCTCCCGCATCGCTCACGCCACCGGCCTTGCGAGCTCCGCCGGCTTCTCGCTGGGTCGCACCGTCGGCACGCTTGGCACGCTTCTGGTCTACCTCGCCGTCGCCGGCGCACTTGTCGTCCACGCCTTCGTCTGAGAGTGGTTCGCGCTGGACTCCGGACGGGTGCGACACCAAGTTGCACCTCAAGGGACGCGAGAGCCTGAGGCCGAAAAACATGCCGCGCGCCTATCGCAAGCCAGCCGACATACCGGCTGAGATACCGGTCTTCCCGCTGGGCGGCGCCCTGCTCTTCCCGCATTCCACCCTGCCGCTGAACATCTTCGAGCCGCGCTATCTGTCGATGGTGGACGCCGCCCTCGCCGGCGATCGCCTCATCGGCATGATCCAGCCGGCGGGTCTCAGCACCACGGATGAGGAGACGCCGGAGCTTGCGGGCGTCGGCTGCGCGGGCCGCATCACAGGTTATCAGGAGATCGAAGACGGCCGCTATCTCATCGTACTTACAGGCATTTCCCGGTTTCGCATCGCCGCAGAGACAACGCCCGCCGGCAGCGCCTTTCGCACCGTGCGCGCCGACTGGTCCGCCTTCGCCGAGGACCTCAGCCGCGAGGAGCACGTCCGCGAAGCCCTGCGTCTCGAACTCGTCGGCGCGCTCAAGGACTATCTCGAACGCAATGGCCTCAAGGCCGACTGGAACGAGATCGAGGGCGCACCCATCGACACGCTGATCAACTCACTTTCGGCAGGCTGCCCCTTTACGAATCCCGAGAAGCAGGCGCTTCTGGAGGCGCGAACTCTTCAGGACCGGTGTAGCGCGCTCATCACCCTTCTGGTAATGGAGCGACCCGGACAAGGTGGCGGGTACGTTCAATGACGCAGGCAAAACGCATGCACGAGGAACTCGACGCGGGGGTTGATCCCCGCCTTCTCGAGATTCTCATCTGCCCGGTTTCACGCGGGCCTCTCACTTATGATCGTGAAGCCAACGAGCTGATCTCGCGCAATGCGGGCCTCGCCTATCCCATCCGCAATGGCGTCCCCGTGATGCTGCGCGATGAAGCCCGCGACCTCGGCGCCGGGAAGTGACAGCTGAGGCTGCCAGATCCGATCCGCCCTGGCCCGCTGAACTCCGCTTCCGCAAGGCTGCCGCCGAACTGCTGATCCGCTTCGACGACGGCCACGAAGCAGCCATCCCCTACGAACTCCTCCGCGTCGAAAGCCCCAGCGCCGAAACCAAGGGCCACGGCTCGCAAACGCCCCCTCCCCCGCAGCGCAAGAAATCCGTCAGCGTCGCCAGCGCCGAACCGGTCGGCCGCTACGCCGTCCGCATCCGCTTCGACGACGGCCACGACACCGGCCTCTACACCTGGGCCTACCTCCGCGACCTCGCCGACCAGAAGGACGCCCGCATGGCGACCTACATCGCCCGCATGGCCAAGCTGGGATTGAAGCGCGAGTAGATTCTAGGCGCGCATCAGGCTCGGCAGATCGCCGAGGTCGCCGCCCGCTTCGCGCGCGAACAGCTTGCGCACCGTGCGGCTCGATCCCGCCGCCTGCATCGCCAGCCCGGCCGCCAGCCGCACCGGCAACGGGGCCGAGAATGCCCGCGCAAATCCTTCCATCGCGGCCGCCGTCGCCACCACGTCGGCGCGGCGCCAGCGCGTATAGGGCGCCAGCGCCGTCTCGGTCCCGATATCCAGTCCGGCGTGCGCCGCCTGCGCGATCACATCGATCAGCGCCGCAACATCCTTAAGACCAAGATTCAGCCCCTGCCCCGCCAACGGATGGATCAGGTGCGCGCTGTCCCCGGCCAGCGCCACGCGCGATCCATGGAACCGTTCCGCCAGCCGCAGGCCGAGTGGAAACGCATGCCGCGCGCCGACAAGCGTCGCGCCGGGCAGGAAGCCCTGCGAGCGTTTGGCCAGCTCCGCCTCGAAGCACCTGTCGTCCAGCGCCATCAGCGCCTCGGCCACGCCCGCACGCTCGGTCCACACCAGATTGGCGCGATCCCCCGTCAGCGGCAGCACCGCCAGCGGCCCGCCAGGCAGGAACACCTGCCTTGCCGCGCCATGGTGCGGCGCACCCAGCTTCACCGTCGCCGAGATCGCCTTCGCTTCGTAGTCCCAGCCCTCGAACCGGATCCCCGCCGCCTCGCGAATGGCCGAGCGTCCGCCATCGCACCCGACCAGCAGCGATCCGCGCAGTTCGGTCTCCCCGACGATCGCAACCGCATGGGGATCGCCAAATGTCGCGCCCGCGATCCGTCCGCCAACCAGCCTGATCCTGGGATTCGCTTTCGCCGCCGCCAGCAACGCGGCGTTCAACCTGCCCGCCTCGACCATGTAGCCGAGCACCGGCTCGCTTTCGCACTCCTCCGCCAGGAAGGAGATGCCGCCCAGCCGCCCTTCGGCTTCAACGCTGGTCACCGCCTGCGCATCCGCCAGCAGCACATCCTCCAGCCCCAGCGCCCGGAAAATCCGCCAGCAGCCATACGCGATGAAGAAGGCCCGGCTGTCGCCGGCGTTCGCGCCCGCAGCCAATCTGGGCGGAGCTGCGTCCACCACGGAGGCGTCAAAGCCCTTCGCCGCCAATCCAAGCGCAAGCGTCAGCCCGGCCGGTCCGCCGCCGGCGATAACCACGTCAGATGTCTGGGGTTGGATGCGTGAAGCCATACCCCACCCTAGCCCATCGGCCGCACGATTAAAAATGGGCCCAAAGAAAAAGGCGCGGCCCGAAGGCCGCGCCAAAATCCCCCTACCCCTCTCTCCGTCCCAGCGCCGCGCCGGCAGCGCCTTGAGGGACGGAGATCCAAAGTCCGCAGCTTACGGGTGGTAAGCCACTTCGCCGTGCTCGTTGATGTCGAGACCTTCTTCCTCGACGTCCTGTTTCACACGCAGCAGTCCGAGGACGCGCAGAGCCAGCCAGATCACGAGGCTGATAACGCCCGACCAGAGCAGCGTCACAACCACGCCAGTTCCCTGGGCGATCATCTGCGTGGCGAAGTCGTAGGTTGCGACCGGGCACGTACCCAGAACCGCGCCGTCCGCCGAGCAGCCGACATAGTCGACCACGCCGGCGCCGCCGAGCGCCGGGTTGACCAGAATGCCGGTTCCCAGAGCGCCGATGATGCCGCCAACGCCGTGGATGCCGAACACGTCGAGCGAGTCGTCATAGCCGAGCATGTTCTTGATGACGGAGCAGAAGATGAAGCACACCGGCGAGACGATGAGGCCGAGAATGATCGCCCCCATCGGTCCGATGAAGCCGGCCGCAGGCGTGACCGCCACGAGACCGGCGACGATGCCGGAGCACATGCCGAGCAGGCTCGCCTTGCGGCGGGTGACCATCTCGACAATCATCCACGAGAAGCCAGCCGCGGCGGTCGCCACGAAGGTGTTCATCATGGCAAGGCCAGCGTAGTAGTTGGACTCGAGGTTGGAGCCGGCGTTGAAGCCGAACCAGCCGAACCACAGCAGGCCAGTACCGATCATGGTCATGGTGAGCGAGTGGGGAGGCATCGACTCTTTCTTGTAGCCGGTGCGCTTGCCGAGAACGATGCAACCCATCAGGGCGGCGATGCCCGCGTTGATGTGAACCACCGTGCCGCCGGCGAAGTCGAGTGCGCCCTTGCTCCAGATGAAGCCGGCGCGGATCGGGTCCGCCGGGTGAGCGGCCACGAGATCGGGGCCAGGCCAGAACCAGACCATGTGGGCCAGCGGGTAATAGACCAGCAGCGGCCAGACGATCGCGAAGATCACGATGCCGATGAACTTCACGCGCTCGGCGAGACCGCCAAGAACGAGAGCGGCCGTGATGCAGGCGAAGGTCATCTGGAAGCAGACGAAGATGATCTCGTGGATGTAGATGCCGGTCGAGAATGTTGCGGCAAGGTTGTCGGAGAGATCGGTGACCGTCCCGTCGACCACGTCGTTGAGGAAGAACCGCGCGGTTCCGCCGACGAAGCTGTTGAGATCCCCGCCATCAGTGAACGCAAGGCTGTAGCCAACCGTCACCCACAGCAGCATGCCGATCACGGTGACCGTCGAGACCTGCATCAGCACCGAGAGCATGTTCTTGGTGCGGACCAGACCGCCATAGAACAGCGCAAGGCCGGGCAGGATCATGATGAGGACGAGAACGGTCGACACCATCATCCAGGTGTCATCGCCCTTGTCGACGGTAGCTTCCGGGGCGGCGATTTCGCCGGTCGGGGCAGCCGCCTCTTCAACAGCCACGGCTTCTTCGACAACAGGTGCGTCCGCAGGCGCCGCAGCTTCAGGCGCAGCTTCAGGCGCAGCCGCCGGAGCTTCGGTTACAGGCGGCGGCGTCGGCTCCTGGGCAAGGGCAAGGCCGCCCGTGCCGAACATGACTGCGGCGGCAACAGCCGCCAGGCCGGCGCGTAGTCCGGTCCCCCAAAGTGATAGTCGATTGATTGTCTTAGTCATTTGACTCCCCTGAAGGCTGAACTCGCAACCCGGCGCTGAAAACTCGCGCATGAAGACAGGGGTCGGAAATCCGCCCTCGCCCCACGCGCCTCCGATAGGGGCTTCGGGAGCCGGGATGGACAAGGAATGAGCATTAGGGGTTTGGGAGCACCGGTACAATTGCCCAATAATTGGGCGCCTGCTCGCCATCACGCCCCCGAAAAGGGCATGAGTCTGCGCAATAAGTGCTCTTTGCGTCGCAGGCCGGGCGATCCTTCCAAACCCCGGTAAACGTGACCGATATGAACCGACCGCAAGGCTGGATCATGGGGATGGCCCCGGAAGGTAGCCGCTGCTGCGCTGCAAGGCGCTTCGGGTTACGCTTTCGGGGCCTTTTTTTAACTCGTTTCGCAAGCATCTGCGGGCTCGCGTTTTTTGACGCTGATTTCCCCGAAAACCTCGCCGCGTTTGCCCCGCGTTAATGGCCCCCGCGCCAGTGTCGGCGTGCTCTCTTAACTCTGTTCCAGTGAGGTCGACGGCATGTCGCATCCGCGTGCGCCACACTCCGAGGACACCCGCTACGCCGGCAATGCGCCGAGCCCGTTTGCGCGTTTCCTTACCGGCCTGATGGCGTTCTCTGCGGGCGTGTTCATCTGTGGCGCGTGCGGCTCCTATTCACCGACCGATCCAAGCCTCAATGCGGCCGTCGCTGGCGAAGCCCAGAACCTGTTTGGCCGTCCCGGCGCGCTCGGCGCCGACCTTCTCACGCAGGGCTTTGGCTGGACTGCATGGCTCATCGGCTTTGGCCTGATGGTTGGCGGCCTCCGCCGCACGCTCGGCATCGGCGCGCGCGACAGCGCCGCCTGGATGTGGGGCGCAGCCGCGCTCGTCGCCTCCGCTATCAGCCTCGCCGAATGGCCGATCCCGCGTAACTGGGAACTCTCCGCCGGTCTTGGCGGCGTTGTCGGCGACGTCCTCCTTTTGATCGCCGCAACACCGTTCGCAGCACTGCGCGTTCCCGAGGCCGAAGTCTGGGCCTCCGCCCTCGCCGGCGTCTGCGCCATCATCTTCGCCGCCATGGCGATGGGTCTGTCGTCTTCGGATGGCGCCGCACTCTGGCGCACGCTCAACAAGAAGCCCGATCGCCGCGCCGAGCCGGGCCTGCCCGTGCTCGCCGGCGCGCCGGTTGCAACCGGCGGCGGCGTGATGGGCGCTTTCGGCGGCATCGGCCGTCTGTTTGGCAAGAAGGAAGAAGTCATCGAGCCGATCGTCTTCACCGAGGAAGACGAGTTCGAGGATGGCGATCGCGGCTTCTTCACCGCCGTCGAGAAAGCCGAAGGCGTCGGCGGCCGCGTCAAGCCGATCACGCCGCGCGTCCTCGAAAGCCGCCCCATCCCCGAAGCCGCAACGCCTCCCCCGCAGGTCACGCGCAACATCGTCAATCCCAAAGCCGTCGCAGCCGCAGCCCAGGCCGCCGCCGCTGCTGCTGCGCCAGCCGCTCCGCGCTCGGCGCAGCCGACCTCGTCCATGCCGCGCCGGGACGCCTCGAACGTCATCCCGCCGATCGACCTGCTCGACATCCCGCCGCAGCGCAATTCGGAAGTCGATGAAGCGCGCCTGCTCGACATGGCCGACCGCCTGCAGATCGTCTTCAACGACTTCGGCGTCAAAGGCCGCATCACCGAAGTGCGTCCTGGCCCCGTCGTCACCCTGTTCGAGCTCGAGCCCGCGCCGGGCGTCAAATCCTCGCGCGTCATCGCGCTCGCCGAAGACATCGCCCGTTCGATGTCGGCCACCGCTGCGCGCGTCGCCGTCATCCCCGGCCGCAACGCCATCGGCATCGAACTGCCCAACCCGACGCGCGAGACCGTCTACCTCCGCGACCTGCTGACGGCGCAGGAATTCACCCGCACGCGCGCCGCCCTGCCCCTCGCACTCGGCGAGAGCATCGAAGGCCAGCCCACCATCGCCGACCTCGGCAAGATGCCTCACCTGCTGATCGCCGGCACCACCGGTTCGGGTAAATCGGTCGGCATCAACGCGATGATCCTGTCGCTGATGTTCAAGCTGTCGCCCGAGAAGTGCCGCTTCATCATGATCGACCCGAAGATGCTGGAACTGTCGATCTACGAAGGCATTCCGCATCTCCTCTCCCCTGTCGTCACCGATCCCGCGAAAGCCGTGCTGGCGCTCAAGTGGGTCGTGCGCGAGATGGAGAGCCGCTACGACATCATGTCGAAGATGGGCGTCCGCAACATCGCCGGCTTCAACCAGAAAGCGGAAGAAGCCGCGGCCAAGGGCGAACACCTCATCCGCCAGGTCCAGACCGGCTGGAACAAGGAGACCGGCGAACCGGTCTGGCAGAACGAGCACATCAAGCCCGAACAGATGCCGCACATCGTCGTCGTGATCGACGAGGTCGCCGACCTCATGATGGTCGCCGGCAAGGACATCGAGGCCGCCGTCCAGCGTCTCGCCCAGATGGCCCGCGCCGCCGGCATCCACCTCATCATGGCGACCCAGCGTCCCTCGGTCGACGTCATCACCGGCACGATCAAGGCCAACTTCCCGACCCGCATCTCCTACCAGGTCACGTCCAAGATCGACTCGCGCACCATCCTTGGCGAACAGGGCGCCGAGCAGCTGCTCGGCATGGGCGACCTTCTCTGGATGGCGTCCGGCGGCAAGATCGTCCGCGTCCACGGTCCTTTCGTGGCGGATGAGGAAGTCGAGCGCGTCGTCACCTGGCTGAAGGAGCAAGGCACGCCGCAATACGTCGAGGGCGTCACCGACGAAGTGGAAGAGGAAGCCTCGGTTGCCGACGCCGCCTTCGGCACGTCGTCTGGCGATCCCGAAGAGGACATGTACCGCGAGGCCGTGGCCGCCGTCATCCGCGACAAGCGCCCCACCACCTCCTACGTCCAGCGCGTCCTCCGCATCGGTTACAACCGCGCAGCCTCGATGATCGAACGCATGGAACGCGAGGGCGTGATTTCCGGCGCCGACCATTCCGGCAAGCGCCAGATCCTGTCGCGCGATGGACATTCCTCGTCCGGCCGCGACGACGCCGCCGCCTGATCTCTCCCCTCCTCCCCAAAAAGCAGCCGCGAAAAGCAGAAGGCCGGCTCTCTTGCGAGAGCCGGCCTTCTTGTTTGCATCAGACGAATTCCGACGCGGCTAGTCCGCCGCTTCGGATTCGGATTCCTCTTCGTCGACAACGACCTTGGCCTTGGTTTTCCGGACGGCCTTGGGCTTGGCTTTCTTCTTCTCGGCCATCGCCGTCGCCTTGTCGGTCTTGCGCGAGGCAAGCGCTTCCTCGATCACCGGCAGAAGCCGCTCGGCTTCGGACTTCTGCTTGACCGAACCGGACTGCGCCAACCGCACCGCATTCGCGTGCAGGTTGTCGAGCTCCTTGTCCGTCATGGCAGGAATTCGTTCGTCGATCATCGTAAGGCCTCTTTCCCAATCAGGACGGGCCAAAGGGATTTCCGCAGCGGCCTCCTGGCCATCCAGCGCGCCCGGTGGGCCAGCGGCGTCAAACGACCCTTGTAAAATGGGCTTGTTAAGCCCCCCCGGCAAGTCCCGTTTCCCGTGTGTTTTGGGCGTCAGGAGTATCGTGCCGGACTGAGATAGCGGAGCGCCTATTTTTAGTGTATACCCCCCAGCGATCGAGTTACGGCTTACGACTCTGCCGCCCTTCCCGGGCATGCTGACGATGTTCCCTGCAACTTCGATGAACTAGACGGACACGCAGTTGTGGCCGTCGATAATGGCAAGGCAAGGAATACCCATGGCTACGGGAACGGTTAAGTGGTTCAACACCACCAAAGGTTACGGCTTCATCCAACCGGATAACGGCGGCAAGGACGTTTTCGTCCACGTTTCGGCCGTTGAAGCGGCTGGCATGCGCGGCCTCGTCGAAGGTCAAAAAGTGTCCTTCGAAGAAACCGCTGACAAGCGCTCCGGCAAGATGTCCGCCACCAACCTGCGCGCCGTCTAAGGCATCAGGGCCGGACGCAAGTCTGGCATTGGTTTGAAATGCAGCCCCCGCGCCCTCACCGGCGCGGGGGTTTGTTTTTGGGGTTAACCAGCTGAAGCCGTCGCTGGTGTCTCATCCGGCGCAATGCAGAGAAAATTCCCGAACACGCCCCAGCACGTCACAAGGATCCGCTCGCCCGTGCTTGAGGTGAACTTCGTGCCGACCAGAAAATCCTGAAACTTGCCCGCCCGAACCACATAGGCCGGCCCGCCCTCGACTGCGCTGTCCTCGCCGGCCATCGCAGACTGCTCGGCGAACAGCTTGTCGGCATTGGCCTGCTGTTCCTTCAACTGCGGCCGCGTGAAGAAAGCCGCGACCACAGCGATCACCAGCACGATCAGAACCGTCAGCGTCTTCATGCCGTGTCCCCCTGCTCCGCGTCCCACGCTTTCAGCCAGCGCTTGGGCGCATTCTTCCGCCATTGCCGCATCAGGTAGCCGCGCAGCGTCTTGGTATCCAGCTTCGCGATCCGAGCGAGCACACAGGGATAGCTCTTGTAGTGGTCAGTGAAATGAAACGTGGCCGGATCCGCCGCACACAACATCTCCCGCTCATCGAAATCCACACACCCCAGGACACAGCTGGCATCCTCGGACCGCAGCCGGGTCAGGAACTTCCCGAACGCCTTGTAGGACGGCATTCCGTAGGATGCGCCCTCCTCCACCTCGGGAAAGGCCATGACAACGGCATGAAACTGTCTGGGGGTCATGTGCGTTTGCTCCCTTCACGTCGGGCGAGGCGACCGGCCTCGCGTGAACCGACATTCATGAAAACAGGGCGGAAATACCTTTTCCGGGTCTTGTTTTCGCCCGCCCCAACGTCGAGGTTCGCCCCATGAGCATCCTTGTGTCGACCCTTTTTCCGCTGGTTCTGTCGGGGCTGAATTTCGCCCCGCACGAGCTTCCCGTCGTCGCCGCCCCAGCGCGGCCCGCGACTTCAACCGCCATCCAGGCGCCGGCGCCTGTCGTGCCTCCTGTCATGTTCGCTGACCCGGCGCCCGCTGCACCCGTGATCGCCCCACTGGTCATCACCGCACCGCGCGCTGACACCATGATCTTCGCGCAGAACCCGCCGCCCGCCACGCCTGCAGTTGACCGCAACGCCGTCATTGATCGCGTCGGCAAGGCGCTGAGCGAGACAAAGACCGCATCCGGCAAGTTCACCCAGATCGACCCTTCCGGCAGCCGCTCGTCGGGCGCCTTCTACATCAGCCGCCCGGGCAAGGTGCGTTTCGAATACACCGCGCCGGAGCCGATGTTCATTGTCTCCGATGGCGTCAGCGTCTCGGTTGAAGAGCCCAGGCGCAAATCCTACGACGCGGTGCCGCTGTCCTCGACGCCGCTCAACCTGTTCCTCCGCAGCAATGTCGATCTCAAGCGCGACGGCAGCGTCGCCGATGTCACAACCTCCAACGGCTCTACTTTCGTCACCCTGGTCGACAAGACCGGCGAAGCGCAGGGCAAGATGATCCTCGAATTCCGGGCATCGGATTTCGAGCTGCTTGGCTGGCGTTCGCTCGATGGCGACGGCGCCGAGACCAAGGTCGCCCTCACCGGCACGCAGAAGAACGTCAGCGTGAAGCCCTCGCTCTTCATCGTGAAAGACCCCTCAGATTCGGAGCGTCGCTAGGCGCGTCGGCTCCCAGACGGCTTGCCGCTGCGCGAACCCGACACGCGAATTTTAACCATGGTTAAGTTGCCCCACCGGGCGATCTGTGGCTTAATTGCCACATGGTTCGGTGTGTTCGCGCCTGAGATTCCCCCCGCAGGCGCTGGAGCGGATCGAATAGCCGGAGCTATCCCCTCCCGGCCCATCGCGCCCCCGGGGCGCTAGACGCGCCTGGCTGTCCCCGCGGCCGGGCGCGTTTGATTTGGAAGAGAATTTCCAGCTTTCTTCCAGTCACGGCGGCCTCGGAAACAACGCGCGGGCAAATTATTCGCCGGTGACGGGCTTTTCCTTGATTTGACGTGCGGCTCGCCCGAGGGTGGTCATGCATCACCGCCCGCCTCAAAAAACTGCCTCCCCCCATGACGCGCCTCCTCCTGGCGACCTGGAATATCAATTCCGTCCGCCTCCGCATCGACCGGGTTGTCGCGTTCATGAAGCGCGAGAAGCCGGACGTGCTGTGCCTGCAGGAAATCAAATGCCAGGACGGCGAATTTCCCCGTAAACAGTTTGAGGCCGCGGGCTTCCCCCACATCCACATCGCCGGACAGAAGGGCATGCACGGCGTTGCCATCATCTCGCGCCTGCCGTTCGACGCCATCGAGCATCCGCCATTCTGCAGGCACAACCACGCCCGCTGCGCCGCGGTGAAGGTCGCGGGCTTCGAAGTGCACAATCTCTACGTCCCCGCCGGCGCCGATATTCCCGACCCCGCGGTCAACGACAAGTTCGCCCACAAGCTCGACTTCATCGAACGCATGCGCGGCGTCTACGCCGAGCGCGCAGCGAAACGCTCCGCCCCTCCCCTGTTCGTCGCCGGCGACATCAACATCGCGCCGGAAGAGAACGATGTGTGGTCGCACAAGCAGTTGCTCGATGTCGTCAGCCACACGCCGGTCGAGACCGACGGGCTGAAGGCGATCCTCAAGGAAGGCAAGCTCACCGACATCGCGCGCGCCGCGCACAAGCCGGATGAAAAGCTCTACACGTGGTGGAGCTACCGTGCAGCGGACTGGCGCGCCAGCAATCGCGGCCGCAGGCTCGACCACATCTGGGCCGACAAGCGCGCCATCGCGATGGTCGACCTTGCCAGCTACCGCATCCACCCGATCGAACGCGACGGCGAAAAACCCAGCGACCATGTCCCTGTCACCGTCGCGATCAACGTCGACCAGTAGCCGGATCGCCAACATGGCTGCGGCGGCCTATATCCCGCTTCAGACAACAAGGGGAGCCGATCATGAAGCCCATCGCATTCATCGCCGTCCTGGCTGCCGCCGCTGCCTGCGCACCCAAAGCCGCCGAACCAGCGCCAGTCGCTGAAACCCCCGCAGCCGAAGCGCCGGCGACACCCGCGCCCGCCGCCGTTGACGTGCTTACCGCCGAAGGCTGGGGCCCGCTGAAAATCGGCATGACCAAAGCTCAAGTCATCGCTGCGGTTGGCGATACCCGCACGCCTGACGCTGCGGGCATTCCCGATAGCGAATGCACAGAGTTCAAGCCGTTGCGCGCCCCCGACGATTTCTGGGTCATGCTGGAAAACGACAAGCTGACCCGCATCACCATCGGCGAACTCTCATCGCTGAAAACCGACAGGGGCTTCGGCCTCGGCGACACGCCCGACGCAATCAAGGCCGCCTATGGCGTCGACGCGAAAACCACGCCGCACAAATACCAGGACAAGCCCGCCGAATACATCACGGTCTGGACCGGCGGCCCGCGCACCGAGCCCTATGTCGAAGACGACGCCGCACGCGGCATCGTCTATGAAATCGACGGCACGGGAAAGGTCGGCGCCATCCACGTCGGCGGCCCCAGCATCCAGTACGTCGAAGGCTGCGCGTAAGGCATCATCATGAACCTTCTCCGCACCGCCGTCTTCGCCGCCAGCCTCGTCGCGCTCGCCTCCCCTGCGCACGCAGACGATCGCGCCGACATGGAAAAGTTCATGGCGGGGTATCTCGATCTGTGGAACGCGCATGACGCCGCCGCCATCACCGCGCACATCTATCAACTGGATGGCGCCCACGCGTGGAGCAGCGCCGACGGCCTCAAGGCCGAATTCGATCGTCTCAAGTCACTGGGCTACGACAAATCGGACACCCACAGCATCACCGGCTGCATGTTGAGCGCGGACACCGGTCAGGTTGAACTGCGCTACACCCGCCTCAAGACCGACGGCTCCTTCATGCCGCCGAAGGACCGCACCAGCGTCTACAAACTGCGCAAATTCCCCGAGGGCTGGCGTGTCACCAGTTTCGCTGGCCTGCCCGAAGGCGCCCGCATGGAGTGCCCGAAAAGCTAGGCGCGCAGTTCCCGGTCACCAGACGCGTCGCAGCGATTCAGCCCGCAGCGCGTCAGCTCTTGCATCGTCCACCTGCTCGATCCTGGCGACGGCGCATCGCGGACCAGCCAGAGGGCGCACCTGATAGCTGCGATCCTCGCGCAAATGCCAATCCACAACAGGGTGGAAGTCAAAGGGGCGCTGGGTCACGAGCTGTCTGCACGCCTGCTTCAGCGTCACCAGGTAATAATCGCGCGAGGTGTCGCGATACAGGATGGACTGGGTGTCGATCACCCAAGAACCGTCGATCTCATGACGCAGACGAATTCTGTCCACGCTTGCGCCATCAAGTCCGACCAGTTCAGTCTTGCGCTCGGGTTGTCCCAAAGCCGGCGTCGCGGACAGGACCGCGAGGACGACGGCGAGTGATGATGCAATCATCCTCATCGTGACCGCTCCTATGGCCCGGACGAATGCCCGCCCGGATGGATCATAGTGACAGAAGCAGCGGATTTTTCCACCCTGCCGGGCGCGGCAAGCAACGAAGGCCGATGACAGCCTAAGCCTGCAGCCTGTACCCGCCGCTTTCGGTCAGCAGCAGGCGCGCATTGGCGGGATCAGGTTCGATCTTCTGGCGCAGGCGATAGATGTGCGTCTCCAGCGTGTGCGTCGTCACGTTGGCGTTGTAGCCCCACACTTCGCTCAGCAGCTCCTCGCGCCCGACCGGCTTGCCGCCAGCGCGGTAGAGATACTTCAGGATGTTGGTCTCTTTCTCGGTGAGGCGGATCTTGCGTTCCTTCTCGTCGATCAGCAGCTTCGCCGCCGGACGGAATTCATAAGGTCCCAGCCGGAAGGTTGCATCTTCGCTCTGCTCGAACGTGCGCAGGTGCGCGCGCACGCGCGCGAGCAGCACCGAGAACTTGAATGGCTTGGTGACATAGTCATTGGCGCCCGAATCGAGGCCGAGGATCGCATCCGCATCCGTCGTCTGCCCGGTCAGCATCACGATGGGCGCAGCTATCCCGTGCTTGCGCATCAGGCGGCAGGCGTCGCGCCCGTCCATGTCCGGCAGCTCGACGTCGAGGATGATCAGGTCGGCGCGGGACGATTCGGCTTTCTTGACGCCCTCCCCCGCGGAAGAGGCGTGCTCGATGCGGAATCCCTCATGCAGCTCGAACTGTTCGGCCAGAGCCTCGCGCAGGTCATTGTCATCATCGACGAGCAGGATGGTTTTTGCTGTGGTCATCGTACGGGTCGTCCTCCTGCCCGCGGCTGTCGCGCGGCTGGCGCACTCTAGGGTTGAAGGGCCATAACTGAAAGCCATGACGCCCCCCCGAACACCTCCATTTGAAGCAGGACCTGCCGCAGCCGGTCCCGCCAGTCCTTGCGTAGCAGGCGTCCTGCGCTGGACAGGGGGGGAAGCGGCCTGTGCTTTCGGCCGCAGCGGCCTGATTGCGGCGGCGGCCAAGCGCGAGGGCGATGGCGCAACCCCTATCGGCGCATGGGTCCTGCGCGAGCTGTTCTACCGGCCGGATCGGCTGGCGCGCCCCCAATGCGTATTGCCGGTTACGGCGATTACGCCGGACATGGGCTGGTGCGATGACCCTGCCCACCCACTCTACAACCAGCGCGTCCCGCTTCCCTTCACCGCCAGCTGCGAAAAGCTGTGGCGTGAGGATGGCCTCTACGACCTCATCCTCCCCCTTGGCTACAACGACGCGCCCGCCGTCTCCGGTCTGGGCAGCGCCATCTTCCTCCACTGCGCCGCCCCCGCCCTCACCCCCACCGAGGGCTGCGTCGCCCTCCCCCGCGACACCCTTCTTTCCCTGATCGCCACGATCGGTCCGGGCGACGCCCTGCTGATCAGACCTTCCCCCACGTGAAATCGACATCGCCCACTGACCCCGCTAACACCGGCGGCAGGGAGACCACGCCATGACCAGCACCACCGCCTCGCGCGAAGCTGCGCGTTTCATTTTCTACGCAGGCGTCCTGGTCGCAACGACCTACCTGGCAACCGAGTGGGTGAAAGTCGCCCAGCCCTGGGGTCCGGTGTGGAAGGGCGGCGGCATTATCCTGCTCGGCCTCTACGCCCTGTCGCGTGGCGCACGTCTCGCCGGCCTCGGCTTGCTGCTCTGCGCGGCGGGAGACATCCTGCTCGAACTCGATGGCCTGTTCATCTTCGGCATGGGCGCCTTCGGCCTTGGCCATGCCTGCTACGCCGCCATCTTCATCAACACGATCCGCAAGCACGGTCTCAACAAGCGGGACATCCCTGTCGCTGTCATCATCGTTGTGATCGCCGCCGCCCTGCTCGCCTGGCTGATCCCGGCCATGGGCGACATGCTGGTCCCCAGCGTCGCCTATTTCGGGATCATAACGCTGATGGTCGCCACCGCGCTGATCTCGCGCTCACCGATGACTGCGCGTCTAGGCGCCATCCTGTTCATGGTGTCCGACAGCCTGCTGGCGTCCGGCATGTATCGCCACGTCGACATCATCCCCGGCGCCGTCTGGGTGACTTACGCCGGCGCCCAGATGCTTCTCGCGTGGGGCTTCGTGCAGCTGCACGCCGCCGAACAGCGCGCCAAGGTCTTCAAGGGCTAGTCCGCGAGCCGCGCTTCCTTGAGACGGGCGCCAAGGAGAATGCCGGGGATCGAATAATTGCCTTCGTGGCAGGCGTATTCATAGAGCACGCCCTTGCCCGGCTTGAAGGAATACTCACCCGACCAGGCCTTGGTGTAGTGCGCCGGGTCATCGACCCTGAACTGGTAGAGCAGCTCGCCCTCGCTGATCCGCGTGAAGCGCTCTGTCACCGTTCCGTCCAGCGACAGCGGCGTCGAGGTGCGCGAGGCCTGGATCGGATTCACATTGCGGGTTTCTGCGACCAGCGTGTCGCCCTCCCACCACGCCACGGTATCGCCCAGCCATGGCTGGATCACGGCGGGCTTGTGAGCCGCGCGCGCCTGTTCGGCGGAAGCAAAGATCGGGATGATGCGCGCATCGTGCACCATCTCGACCTCGATCACGAGATGGTCGGACGTCAGGTGGAACTCGTAATTGTTGTTGTAGAGCCCGTTCAGCATCACCGGCCCGCCGCCATCACTCTGCGCAATCAGGCAACGCTCGCGCAGCGGCAGATCTTCCGGCCCCTCATACGCGCCCTCCCCGGACCGGTATTCGACGCCCTCGCGGATCGGCAGAGCCAGGCTTCTGGCGCGGTCGCGGAACGGCAGACGTCCGTCTTCAGGATCGGTCAGGTAGGAGGAGCGTGCCTCGCCGCGAACCTTCGCCAGGCCGAAGCCGGGATCGGTCCAGAAGGAATTGTATCCGGCCTGGCTGTTGTTGTCCTTGAAGGCGCCGGCCGAGAGATCCGATGGCGCGCCTGCAGATCTGGCGCCTGCAATCGCCCGCTGCTCGATGGCGTCAGCTTCCGTCCTGGGAACCACGAGCTGTTTGAATGTCTGCGGCCGCTCGAGCTTGGTGGCGGATGCGTTGGTCCAGACACCATCGAAGGCTGGCCGCTCACCCGCCGCTTGCGCCATCGCCGGGCTGACGAGCGCGGCAACCAGCGCCGCCAGAACCAGAGGCCGTGCAAAAGCAGCCATTCCCACTCTCCCGATTTCGCGACCAGCTATCCGCAAGCGAAAACTTACAACGAGGCCGTTTGTCGAAGCAATTGGCGCGGCGTAAGCGTGATCAGGCCTCCCGATCCGCCGCGTGCACGCGCCCTACCCCCGCGCCCCGAAGAGCGCCGAGCCGACGCGCACATGCGTCGCGCCGAACAGCACCGCGATCTCGTAGTCGGCGCTCATGCCCATCGACAGTTTGGCGAGGCCGTTGCGCGCCGCAATTTTGGCCAGCAGCGCAAAGTGCGGACCAGCGGCGTCTTCCGCGGGCGGAATGCACATCAGGCCTTCGGGCTCGAATCCATAATCGCGCCGCATCGACGCGATGAACACGTCAGCATCGCGCGGGGCAATGCCTGCCTTCTGCGCTTCCTCGCCCGTGTTCACCTGCACGAACAGTCTTGGCGCACGTCCGGCCTTCTGCACTGCATCGGCCAGCGCCGCAGCCAGCTTCGTGCGGTCCAGCGTCTCGATCACGTCAAACAGGGCGACCGCTTCCTTCGCCTTGTTGCTCTGCAGCGGCCCGATCAGACGCAGCTCGATATCCAGCCCCGCAGCGCGACGATGCGCCCAGCGTCCTTCGGCCTCCTGCACGCGGTTCTCGCCGAAGACACGCTGGCCGGTCGCCAGCATGGCGTCGATGCGCTCGTCCGGCTGGACCTTGGAAACGGCGATCAGCTCCACATCCGCCGGATCGCGTCCGGCGGACTTGGCGGCGGCGGCGATGCGCGCCAGAACATCGGCGCGCGCATCCGCAATCGAACGAGACAGAGTGTCATCCATGCGACCGCTTCAATCGCAAGCTGAGGCTCGCCGCAAGCTCCTCGCGGCCGCAAGGCTTTCAAGGCCTGTGTTCGCGCGCAACGGTCGGCGCCTGCCGCCGGCTTTTTTTGTCTCTGACCCGAAGCGCACACCCGATCCGGTCAGCATCGCAAAAGGCCTGCCCCCCGGCTGGGGCGTCATCTACCGGCATTTCGGCGCAGCCGATCGCTTTGAGGTCGGCGCCCGCCTGCGCGCTGCCTGTTGCGATCGCCGCCTGATCCTGCTGGTCTCCGCCGACGCAGATCTTGCCCGCGCCATCCAGGCCGATGGCGTTCACTGGCCCGAACAGCGTCTTGCCGCCGTCCGCCCGCGTCATCCGTGCTGGATCGAAACCTGCTCGGCGCACGATTGGCCGGCTATTGCCCGCGCCCACCGCCTCGGCGCGGACGCCGCCCTGCTCTCAACCGTCTTCGCAAGCAACAGCCCAAGCGCGAGCTGCGCGATGGGCCCGCACCGCTTCCGCGATCTCGCCGCCCGCGCCAACCTCCCGGTCTACGCGCTCGGCGGCGTCACGCCGGAAAACGCCGCACAGGTCTTCGCGCCCACGCACAAGCGAGCAGCCGGATGGGCCTCGGTCGATGCCGTGATGTCAGGTTGGGGAAAAGAGACGGAAAGCTAGAACGAGAACGCCGACTCGATGCGGACGCCAGCTTCGCCTTCTTGCTGTTTCCAGCCTTCAGCAGCGCTGCGCAGCGACTCGCCATTCAGGGTCACGCCGCCACCGAAGCGGAAGCGCGGCGTCACCTGATAGTAAGCGCCCGCCGCCAGCTCTTCGCGGGGCAGGACTTCGTTGGGCGACCGGCTGGTGAGATCGAGCGTGATCCCCCACTTGCCGCCCGGACGCCAGGCCAACTCCAGCTGGTCCTTCTCGATCGGCGCAAACGGCAGCGTCGAGGGACGCTCAGCCGATTTGTTGACGGTCAGCTTGTCGAGGAAGCCGAAGCTCAGCCCCGGCTTGCCATCTGACTGGGCGGGGGCCGCCGACGTGGTCGTCGACAGGGAGCCGGATTTCGCGGACGCAGCTTCGCCACCCTTTGCCGCCTGCGCGAACGCAGGAGCGGAAATCAGGGTCGAGGCGATGCAAAATGCTGCGATGGTGCGCATGTCCAGCCCTCCTGATCCTGAGTAATACGCGAGAGTCGCTTCACAAAAGTTAACGAGAATTAATTGGAGCCCTCAAGCCCCTGATTTCCCGCCAGGTGTCACTAATTACGCACAGTGAGTTCGAAGATTAGCCCGTCATTCCTGGCATTTATATGGCCCAGCCCGAGACCTGCCGGAATAGGTAGATCAGCCGCACCCTGCATCCAGCCGATTCCCGCCGTGAGCGAGTCATTGAGTTTGCGGCTAGCTCCTGCGAGCCAGGTTGCCCCCTCGACCCCTGTCAGCTTGTCCCTTGACCAGCCGCCTTCGATCCCGAAGCGCCACGTGTCGCCCTGGTGAACCAGCCCGGCCTCCCAGGCCTCATAGCCCGCCCCGCCCGGCCGCGAGGCCCCCCCTTTCCAGGCATTGTCGCTGCCCAGCCAGCGAACGCCGCCGGTCCAGCCGCCCTTTTCGACCTCCAGCCCTGCTCCATAAGCCTCGTAATCCCCGAACTCGGTGAACCGCGAGCCGCTGGACGCCAGCGTCGCCGTCACCGCTGCCCGGATACGCACCCCCGCCTGCGGAAACTGCCGTGCAAAAGAGAGCGCTCCCTCCCAGACATTCTCCAGCTCCGGCGCCGCCAAATCCGACCCGTGGCCCGGCCCGTCGAAGGTCGGGTCATAGTCGACGCTTCGCTGGTTGACCTCCGGCGTCCACGACGCCCCTGCCCGCAACCCCAGCAGGCGCGGCGACATGTAGCTGACCTTGGCCGATGGCCCGGTGACGTCATTACGGGCCCGCGTCACCGCAAGACCGGTCGGGTCCAGCGATGCGGACGCAGCCGATACCTGCTCCAGAACCCGCGGCGGCCGCGCATCCAGCCGCGCCGCCACGCCGGCATCCAGCCCGAACACCCCCTCGCCCCAGCCGCCGGAAACCGACAGCGAGGCCCCCTCGATGGCGCCGACCCAGTCCTCATCCTCGGGTGATCCACCCGCCGCCAGCCCTGTCACGGCCGAGACTGGCGAGCGGAACCCTGCCCCGTCTGCGACCCGCGGACACACCGCCAGCGAGGCGGCGCATGTCCCAAAAGCCCCGGCAAAGGCCGGCCGGTCATAGGCGTCGCGCTGCACCCGCGCCTCGCCCCGCCAGGTCAGGATCACGCCATTGTCGAGCACATCCTCGCGGGAGACCACAATCGCCCCGTCCGCCATCAGGATTTCGCCGGCAGGCGCCTGCAGCGTGTCCTCATCAATCGCAGCGGCCGCGACCGTCAGCCGCGACTCGACGGTCCATTCCGCGAGCCCCGCCTGTTGTGCAATGGCGGGGGAACCGCCGGGCGCAATCGCCCCCAAACCCAGAACGGCCAGCGTAATTGGTCGCGCCATGCCAGAATTCCTCCGCAATCTCCGTCCAGTACCTTCCATCTATAATGAGGCCGGTCCACGGCGAACCGGTTCGAAGCAGCGGTATCCGCCCCTTGCGCGTTCCGCCGCCAGCCAGCTAATGAGTCCCCCGGGCGGTGCGCCGCCGGCAAACGGAGCAGAGTACGATGGCCTCTCGGATAGCGGTTTCAGCCGTCGTGCTTGCGGCTCTGGTCGGGGTCAGCGGCTGCTCGATCTTCGGCAGCGGCACTGCCAACACCTCCAAAGCCAGCAGCGACTATGTCGGCCCGTCCGAAACCGGCGGCATCGGCGTCAACGCCTACCTCTGGCGCGCCTCGCTCGACACGCTGAACTTCATGCCGCTGGCCTCGGCCGATCCCTGGGGCGGCGTCATCGTCACGGACTGGTACTCCAACCCGGACAAGCCGGATGAGCGCCTGAAAGCGACCGTCTATATTCTCGACACCCGCCTGCGCGCCGATGGCGTCTCGGCCTCGGTGTTCCGCGAAACGAAAGTCGATGGCGGCTGGGCGACGGCCGCTGTCAGCCCCGACACCAACATCGCGCTCGAGAATGCGATCCTCGCCAAGGCTCGCCAGCTTCGCCTTTCCACCATCGAGTAATTCCAGGCGCCGCCTCTTGGGATCGCGCCAGAGACATGCAATCTCCGGCGTGAACCCGGATATACAGGCGACGTAGAATATGGCTTCCCGCTACAACCCCCGCGAAACCGAAGCGCACTGGCGCGGCGAGTGGGAGCGCGCGCAGATCTTCCGCGCCAAGAGCGCCGCCGAGGCGGGCGACAAGCCCAAAGCCTACGTCCTCGAGATGTTCCCCTACCCGTCCGGCCGGCTGCATATGGGCCATGTGCGCAACTACGCCATGGGCGATGTCGTGGCCCGCTATCGCCTGGCCAATGGCTACAACGTCCTGCACCCGATGGGCTGGGATGCGTTCGGCCTGCCCGCCGAAAACGCCGCTATCGAGAAGAAGGCCCAGCCACGCCAGTGGACGCTGGACAACATCGCGGAAATGAAAAAGCAGTTCGCGCCGCTGGGCCTCTCCTTCGACTGGTCGAAGGAAGTCACCACCTGCGAGCCGGACTACTACGAACAGCAACAGCGCATCTTCCTGAAGATGCTGGCCAACGATCTGGTCTATCGCCGCAGCGCGAAGGTGAACTGGGATCCGGTCGAGAACACCGTGCTGGCCAACGAACAGGTCGTCGATGGCCGCGGCTGGCGCTCCGGCGCCGTCGTCGAACAGCGCGAGCTGGAACAATGGTTCTTCCGCATCACGCGCTATGGCGACGACTTGCTGGCGGCGCTGGATGGTCTCGACCGCTGGCCGGAAAAAGTCCGCATCATGCAGGGCAACTGGATCGGCAAGAGCCAGGGCGCGAAGATCTGGTGGGAGATCGCGCACGCGCCCGCCGCCCTGTCGCGCGACAAGGATGACAAGGGCCGCAACCACGCAACCGACCCGATCGAGGTCTTCACCACCCGGCCCGACACGCTGTTCGGCGCCAGCTTCCTCGCACTCGCGCCCGATCATCCGCTGACAAAGGAAATCGCGAAGTCGCGCCCTGATGTTGCAAAGTTCATGGCTGATTGCGCCGCGCGCGGCACGTCCGAAGCCGACATCGAGAAGGCCGAGAAGGTCGGCATCGATCTCGGCATCCGCGTGAAACATCCCTTCGAGCCCAACTGGGAGCTCCCCGTCTGGGCCGCGAACTTCGTGCTGTCGACCTATGGCTCGGGCGCCATCTTCGGCTCGCCCGCCGGCGACCAGCGCGACATCGAGTTCGCGGAGAAGTACGGCCTGCCCTTCAAGCCGGTGGTCCTGCCGCCCGGCGCCGATCCCGAAACCTACACCGTACGCGGCGAAGCTTATGCGGGCGACGGCACGATCTACAATTCGGACTTCCTCGACGGCCTCACCACGAAGCAGGCGATCACCGTCGCGATCAAGGCGCTGTTGAACCGCCAGGCCGGCGAAGCCACCACGCAATATCGCCTGCGCGACTGGGGCGTCTCGCGCCAGCGTTACTGGGGTTGTCCGATCCCGGTGATCAAGTGCGCATCGTGCGGAACCGTGCCCGTGCCGGATGACCAGCTGCCCGTCCTGCTGCCCGACAACGCCGATTTCTCCGCGCCCGGCAACCCGCTGGTCCGCCACCCGACCTGGCGGCATGTCGACTGCCCCGCGTGCGGCGCCAAGGCGGAGCGCGAAACCGACACGATGGATACCTTCGTCGACTCATCCTGGTACTTCGCGCGCTTCTGCGATCCGAAATCAAGGGAGCCGATCAACAAGCAGGAAGCCGCCTACTGGCTGCCGGTCGACCAGTATATCGGCGGCGTCGAGCACGCGGTTCTGCACCTGCTCTATTCCCGCTTCTTCACGCGCGCGCTGCGCGACTGCGGTCTGCTCGACCTGCCGTCGGGCGAGCCCTTCGCCGGACTGTTCACGCAGGGCATGGTCACGCACGAGACCTACAAGTCAGCCGAAGGCAAATGGGTCTCGCCGGAAGAGATCGAGATGCGCGAGGGCGCGATTGTCGAGATCGCCACCGGCAAACCGGTTGAAATCGGCGGCGTCGAGAAGATGTCGAAGTCGAAGAAGAACGTCGTCGATCCGATCCAGATCATCTCCGATTATGGCGCTGACGTTGCGCGCTGGTTCGTGCTGTCCGACTCGCCGCCGGAGCGGGACGTGCAATGGACGCAGGATGGCGTCGAAGGCGCCTGGCGTTTTGTCCAGAAAGTCTGGGCCATCGCCGAGGCTGCGCCTCCCGCCGATGATGGCGCCGCGGATGCGGGCGAGGCGCTCGAACTCCGCCGCCTCGCCCATCGCGTCGTGAAGAACGTCACCGGCGCCATCGAGGGCTTCCGCTTCAACTCGGCGGTGGCCCAGATGTACGAACTCGCCAACGCGCTGCGGAAAGCCGAAGGACAGGTTGCGCCCGGCCTGGCGACGGCGCGCCGCGAAGGCATCCGCCTGCTGGCCCAGATCACGTCACCCTTCGCCCCGCACCTGGCGGAAGAATGCTGGTCGCGGATCGGCGGCGCCGGTCTGGTCGCAACCGCCCCCTGGCCGGTCGCCGATCCGGCCCTGCTGTCGTCGGATTCGGTCACGCTGCCGGTTCAGGTGAACGGCAGGAAGCGCGGTGAAATCATCATGCCGAAGGACGCCGACCAGAAAACGGTCGAGGCTGCCGCGACGTCGGACGCACTGGTCGCCCCCTTCCTCGAAGGTCTCACGGTGAGAAAAATCATTGTGGTGCCCGGACGCATCGTGAATATCGTCGCATCATGATCCGCACAGCCCTCCTCTCGCTTGCTGTCCTCACCCTCGGCGCCTGCGGGTTCACCCCCGTCTATGGCAGGCTGGGCGCGAATGACGGCCCGATCCGCATTGCCGAGATCGAGGGCCGTTCGGGACACTTCCTGCGTCAGGACCTGGTGCGCCTGGTCGGCCGCGGCCTGCCCGGCATGCCCGCCGGCGCCGAGCTCACCGTGTTGCTGACCGAGAACGTTGTCCGCCTTGGCTTCGCCCCCGACCAGGCGGCCTCGCGCAGCGATTATGTCGGCGCTGCAACGTGGACCCTCCGCCGCACGGACGGAACCCTCATCGCCTCAGGCGGCGCGCGCGAAGCCGCCAGCTTCAACTATGCTGACGCCGCCTATGCCGATATCGCCGCCCAGACCGGCGCGCAGGAGCGCGTCGCCACCTTGCTGGCGGGAACCATCCGCAACCAGATGATCACCGAGATCGGCCGCCCGGGCGCCGCCAAGACCCTTGCCCCGCCCAACGCCACCGCAACGGGCGCACCGCCTCCGGCAGCGAATGCCCCTCTCCCTGCCCCCGCGCCGGCCGCTCCGACGCCTGCGCCATGAAGCAGGCCGGCCCCCGCGCGCTGGCCTTCTGCGACAAGCCGCCTGCCAACGCCCGCATCGCGCTGATCTTCGGGGCAGACCCCGGTCTCGTCTCCACGGCTGCCGACACGCTGGCCAGGGCCTGGCTGCCCGATCCAGATCCGCTCAATCTGGTCCGCATGTCGGACGACGACATCAAGCGCGATAATCGTCAGTTGGCGGATGAGTTGGTTGCCCGCTCCCTGCTCGGCGGCACCCGCCTCGTGCGCGTCCACGCCGACCGCGACGCCACCACAAAGCACCTGCTCGAGACGCTGGCCGACATCGACGCCGGCGCACTCAACCCGGAAGCCTACTGGATCATCGAAGCCGGCGACCTCAACAAGTCATCCAAGTTGCGCTCCGGTTTCGAGGCATCCGCCAATGCCCACGCGCTGCAACTTTTCTCCGACGACGAGGCGACCGTTTCCGATCTCGTCTCGAGGCGCCTCGCCGCCGCAAAGGTCACGATCGAACCCGAAGCCCTCGCCGCTTTCTCATCCGAACTGCCCGGCGACCGTCGCCTCGCACTGTCGGAAATCGAGAAGCTCGAGCTCTATGCGCTCGACCTCGGCCGCGCCGTCGGCCTCGCGGACATCCAGTCGCTCGCCTCAGCCGAACAGCCGCGCGGCGCGGATGACGCCGCCGACGCCGCCATCGCCGGCGACCTTGGTCACGCCACCCAATCGGTGAACCGCTTCCTCGATGCCGGCGGCTCGCCGATCTCTGCAATGCGCACCCTGCATTTCAGAATGCTGCGATTGTCGGATGCGGGCGCACAGGGCGGTGGTCCGAGTGCGCGTCTGCGCCCGCCCGTGTTCGAGCGCGACTGGCCCGCCTTCTCGCGCGCCTTGCGCGCCTGGCCGCCCGCGAAACTGCAGGCCGCTTTCACGCACCTCTATGAAGCCGAGAAAGCGTGCAAGCAGGCGGGGGCGCCAGCCGATGCAATCCTGCGCTCGCTGGTGCAACGCATCGCCCAGCGACAGGTCTGATCGTCTCAGGTCTGACTTTGCAGATCGTTCTAGTTGAACGAGTCCGTCGGCTCGGCGACCACCGGAGCGGGCTCAACCACCTTCTGCTCCACCGCAAACCGCGGACGCGAGAGCAGGCGGCAGATCTCGTCGAGCTGTTCGAGTTGCGCATACTTGATGCGCACTTCGCCGCCCTTGCTCGAATGACGGATGTCGACGTCGAGACCCAGGGCGCGTTGCAGGTCGAGTTCGAGCGCCTTGGTGTCGACGTCCTTCTCTTCGGCAACTTTCAGCGCGCCGGATTTTTCGCCCTTCGCCATCGCTTCGGTGTCGCGCACCGACAGCGCCTTCTGAATGACGGCGACGGCGAGGGCGGAGGGATCCTGCGTCTTGAGAAGCGCACGGGCGTGACCGGCGCTGAGACGCCCTTCCCGCACATGCTCGCGCACGTCGTCGGGCAGGTTCAGAAGACGCAGCGTGTTGGCGACATGCTCGCGGCTCTTGCCGACCTGCATCGCCACCGAATCCTGCGTGCGGCCGAAGCGGTCCATCAGCGCTTTGTACGCTTCGGCTTCTTCAACGGCGTTGAGGTCGGCGCGCTGGACGTTCTCGATGATCGCGATCTCGAGCATCTCGCGGTCGTCCATCTCGCGGACGATGGCCGGGATGGCGGTGAGGCCGGCGCGGCGCGCGGCGCGCCAGCGGCGCTCGCCGGCGACGATCTCGAACATCTCGGCGTTGATCGGATCCGGGCGGACAAGGATCGCCTGCAGCACGCCCTTGGCGCGGATCGACTCGGCCAGCTCTTCAAGCTCGGCTTCCACAAAGGTGCGGCGCGGCTGCTTGGGATTGGGCGTGACGCGATCAATGGAAATGTCGGATGAAGTCCCGATCGGTTCAAAGGCAACCTGCCCGTCTGCCGTCAGCGGGCCGGCGTCGATCGCATTGCGGGCGCCGGCATAGTCTCCGAGGAGGGCCGAAAGACCCCGTCCAAGCCGTGCAGTCTTCAGTGGTTGGTTCACGCCGCAGTCCTCTCGCGTTCACGTTGCATGAGTTCTTGGGCAAGCTTTATGTAAGCTTCACTACCGGAAGATTTATGATCGTAGAGAATTGCGGGCAGGCCGTAGGACGGCGCCTCGGACAAACGCACGTTTCGCGGGATCACGGTCTGGTAGACTTTCGAGCCAAAGAAGCTTCGAACCTCACCCGCCACCTGGTCGGACAGGTTGTTTCGCTTGTCGAACATGGTCAGCACCACGCCCTGGATTTCGAGCAGCGGGTTGAGCCCGCCCCGCACCAGGTCGATCGTTCGCAGCAATTGGCTGAGGCCCTCCAGCGCGAGGAACTCGCATTGCAGCGGCACCAGCACGGCGTCCGCCGCCGTCATCGCATTGATCGTGACGGTTGAGAGTGAAGGCGGGCAATCGATCAGAACCATGTCGTAGGCAAGCAATCGGCCATCAGCGCCCTTGGCTTCGCCACGCGCGGAGGCCTGCCGGAAGAGGTCGACAGCTTCGCGCAATTTGAAATTCTTCTTGGGGTCCTGGTGGAGCAGGGTCTCCACGCCGGCGAGGTTTTCATCACCCGGAACGAGGTCCAGCGTCGGCAGGATGGTGGTGGCCAGAATCGCCTCCGCCAGCGTCGCCTCCCCCACCAGCACATCATAACTGGTCTTGCGGCGGCGGGCCGGTTCGACGCCGAGGCCCGTCGAGGCGTTGCCCTGGGCGTCGCAATCGATGACCAGCACCTTGCGGCCGACGGCGGCCAGCGCCGTGCCAAGGTTGATGGCCGTCGTGGTTTTGCCCACGCCGCCCTTCTGGTTTGCGACCGCGATTACCCGCATCGTCATTTTGCTCGCCGCTTCAAGAAAGAGATCGCCAGAACCTGGCCGTCAGGACTGCTCATACTCGCTCGGGCGGATATGTCGAAGGTCCAGGATTCCCGCGCCAGGGTCAATTCGGAGGCGGCCTCCCGCCCCTTGAGAAAGACGGCCTGCCCGCCGGGCCGCATCCAGCCCTCCGCCAGAGCCAGAAGCTTGGGCAGAGGGGCCAGCGCCCGGGCGGTCACCAGATCCACCCTGACGGGGTGAGTATCCTCGATTCGCTGGTTCCGGACCACAGCAGGCAGGCGCACGGCGTCCACGGCCGCCTGGAGGAATTCGGCCTTGCGCACACTTTTCTCGACCAGCGTGACCGAAAAATCGGCGCGGTCAGCCAGGGCGCAAGCCAGCACGATTCCCGGGAACCCTGCCCCGGACCCCAGGTCCGCGATGGTCTTCACCCCCGGCCCGATCAGGTCCAGCAGCTGCAGCGAATCATAGACGTGGCGCCTCCACAGATGGCGGCCCTCGCTTGGCCCGATCAGATTGATCCGGGTCCGCCAGACATCCAGCAGGTCGAGGTAGGCGCGCACCCGGGAAAATGTTTCACGTGAAACACCGGTCAGGCGGATCACATCGTCGGGGCCGAATCCGTCTTCGTCCTGGTCTGGAAAGCTCACGCGCGGGCCTTCGCATGGCGCTTGATGTGGCCGAGCAGCGCCGTCATGGCGCCGGGCGTCAGACCCTCGATCCGGGCCGCCTGGCCAAGCGTCGCCGGGCGCACCTTGCTCAGCTTGTCCTTGGCCTCGTTGGAGAGGCCGCCAACCGCCGCGTAGTCGAGGTCCGCGGGAAGCCGCATATCCTCGTCCTTCCGGAAGGCGACGATGTCCGCCTCCTGGCGGTCGAGATAACCGGTATAGGCCGCCTCGATTTCCATCTGCTCGGCGACCGCCCGGTTCATCCCGCCAAGCTGGGGCCAGATCGCGGACAGCGACGCCATGTCGACGCCAGCATAGGCAAGCACCTCAAGCGCGGTCCGGCGGCGGCCGTCCAGGTTGATGGTGATCCCGTGGGTCCGCGCCTCGTTGGGCGTGAGGCTCAGCGCCTGAAGGTCGGTGCGGGCGGTGTCGATGGCCGATTGTTTCACGTGAAACATTCCGGCCCGATGCGAGCCGACGCATCCGGCATCGATGCCCAGCGGGGTCAGACGCTGGTCGGCATTATCGGCGCGAAGGGTCAGGCGGTACTCGGCGCGCGAAGTGAACATGCGATAGGGCTCGGAAACCCCCCGCGTCACCAGGTCGTCGATCATCACGCCGATATAGGCCCGTGACCGATCCAGCACGACGGGATCGGACCCGGCCGCCAGACGCGCCGCGTTGAGACCGGCGATCAGACCCTGGCCGCCCGCCTCTTCATATCCGGTGGTGCCGTTGATCTGACCGGCCAGGAAAAGGCCCGGCAGGGCCTTCACCTGCAGGTCCGGCGTCAGTTCGCGCGGGTCGACATAGTCGTATTCGATGGCGTAGCCGAAGCGTTTGATCTCGACATGCTCCAGTCCGGCGATCTTGCGGATAAAGGCCTCCTGCACGTCTTCGGGCAGCGAGGTCGAAATCCCGTTGGGATAGATGGTGTCGTCGTCGAGGCCTTCCGGCTCCAGGAAGATCTGGTGCCGGTCGCGTCCGGCGAAGCGATGGACCTTGTCCTCGATGGACGGGCAATAGCGGGGGCCGCGTCCGGCGATGGCGCCGGAGTACACGGCGGATCGGCCGATATTGTCGCCGATCACCTTGTGGACCGCATCGCTCGTCCAGGTGATCCCGCAGGCGATCTGACGGGTCGTGATCTTGTCGGTCAGGAAGGAAAATGGCGTCGGCTCATCATCCGCTGCCTGCATTTCGAGGCCTGACCAGTCGATCGTCCTGCCGTTCAGGCGCGCCGGCGTGCCCGTCTTCAACCGGCCCATTTTCAGACCGAGCGAATACAGCCGGTCCGACAGACCGATAGCGGGCGCTTCATCAACGCGCCCGGCTGGTATCCGTTTCTCGCCAATGTGGATCAGGCCCTTCAGGAAGGTGCCCGTCGTGACAACCACTGCGCCAGCCCGCCAGCTGCGGCCCGATAGTCCGACAACGCCCGCAACCCGGCCGTTCTCGACGATCAGGTCCTCGACCCCGTCCTCGATGACGATGAGGTTGGGATACTCAGCCAGAATGTCCTGAACGGCCTGCCGATAAAGTTTCCGGTCCGCCTGGGTCCGGGGACCACGGACGGCAGGACCCTTGGAGCGGTTGAGCATCCGGAACTGGATGCCGCCCCGGTCGGCCGCGCGACCCATGACGCCGTCCATGGCGTCGATCTCGCGGACCAGATGGCCCTTGCCCAACCCGCCAATGGCCGGGTTGCAGGACATCTCGCCAATCGTCGCCGCCTTGTGCGTCACCAGCGCCGTGCGTGCGCCAAAGCGCGCGGCAGCCGCAGCCGCTTCCGCGCCGGCGTGCCCGCCACCGATGACTATGACGTCGAATGTCTCCATGGCCGCCATTTACGGGAAGCGGCCCCCGGCGTCGAGGCGCCAGAATGTTTCACGTGAAACATTGCCGGGGGCTGGCCGCATGCTTGCCGACGCGAAACTGCGGGACGGTGCAGACAGGCAGGTCCTCGGCCCCGCCCACACAGACCCGCCTGAGCCCCGCTTGCCGGCAGCAACCCGCGGCCTCGCCGCACCAGAATGTTTCACGTGAAACATTCCCGGGGGCCTCGCGGCCTGTCTGCCGACGTGGAGCTGCGAGGCGGTGCGGCTGAGCAGGTCCTTGGCCTCGACCGCACATGTCCCCCTGAGCCCCGGTTGCCGGCAGCCACCCCGGGCCTCGCGGCGCCGAATGTTTCACGTGAAACATTGGCGGCGCCTGGCGGCATGCTTGCCAATGCCGACTTGCGGGAGATGGTACGGGTAACCGGGCCATCGGCCTGGCCCGCGCATATTGCCCTGAGCACCAGTTGTCGGAAATCACCTCCGCGTCGCGGCCCCAGAATGTTTCACGTGAAACAACGGGGATCCGGGCTGATGGGGCCCGGCGGCTTACTTGCCGATGCCGACCTGCGGGAGACGGTGCAGCCGAGCAGGTCCTTGGCCTCGACCAGGCACATCCCCCAGAGCGTCATTGGTCGGAAGGAACCCCGGCCTCGAGACGCCAGAGTGTTTCACGTGAAACATTGCCGGGGCCTGGCGGCCTGTCTGCCGACGTGGAGCTGCGGGAGACGGTGCGGCCGAGCAGGTCCTCCTGAGCATCATTGGCCGGAAGGAAACCCGGCTTCGCTGCGCCACAATGTTTCACGTGAAACATTGCCGGAGACTGACAGCCTGTCTGCCGATGCAGACCTGCGGGACGGTGCGGCCGAACAATCCCCGGCCTCGCGACGCCAGAGTGTTTCACGTGAAACATTGCCAAGGCCTGTCAGCCCTGTCTGCTGACGCGGACTTGCGGGACCGTGCGGCCGAGCAGTCCCCGGCCTCGATGCGCCGAATGTTTCACGTGAAACATTCGAGGTCGGGCGGCTTGTCTGCCGATGCTGACCTTAGGGGCGGCGCCGGTAGGCAGGTCCTCGGCCTCGACCGCACATATCCTCCTGTGCCCAGGTTGCCGACAGCAACACCCCGCCTCGCGGCGCCAGAGTGTTTCACGTGAAACAATGGGGGTCCGGACTGGCGGGGCCTGGCGGCCTACTTGCCGATGCAGAACTGCGAGAAGATGCGATCAAGCAGGTCTTCGGCGTCGACCGCCCCCGTAATGCGGCCAAGAGCGCGGGCGGCCATGCGCAGGTCCTCCGAGATCAGCTCGGCCCCCATGCCGATGCGGGCGCCTTCCAGGGCGCGCTCGACATGGTGGAGGCCTTCCTCGACCAGCTCGCGGTGACGGGCGCGGGTCACCAGCGGGGCCTCCTCCGTATCGAGCCGCTCGCGGACGATCTGGGTGAGGCGCCGCTCCAGGGCGTCAAAGCCCGCCCCGGTCGCGGCGCTGACGACATGGACATCGCCCGCGCCAACAGCGGCCGGCCCGGTCAGCAGGTCGGCTTTGTTGAGGACGGTGAGGTCGCCGGGGCGGCCCGATGTTTCACGTGAAACACTGTCGGCGTCGCCAGGGGCAGATGTTTCACGTGAAACATCCAGGACCCAGATCCGGAGGTCGGCCTCCTCGGCGCGGGCCAGGGCGCGGCGGACCCCCTCGACCTCAATGGCGTCAGTGGTCTCCCGGAGGCCGGCCGTGTCCGCCACCCACACGGGAAAGCCGGCAAGGATCAGCCTCACCTCCACCACGTCCCGGGTGGTCCCGGGGATGGGCGAGACAATCGCAGCCTCGCGGCGGGCAAGGCGGTTCATCAGGCTCGACTTGCCCACATTGGGCGGACCAAGGATGGCGACCCGGAAGCCCTCGCGGACCGACCTCAGCCGCGCCGCGTCGCCAAGGGCAAATTCCAGTTCCGCGGCCAGAAGCTCGATGGGCTCCAGAGCGGCGAGGTTGACGTCCTCGGGTACGTCCGACTCGTCCGGGAAGTCGATCGAGGCTTCCAGGGCCGCCATGGCGGAGATCAGCTGGCCGCGCCAGCCCTCGAACGTGCGGGCAGCTTCGCCCTGATAAAGACGGGCGGCCTGACGGCGCTGGCCCTCGGTTTCAGCGTCGATCAGGTCGGCGATGGCTTCGGCCTGGGTGAGGTCGAGCTTGCCGGCGTCGAAGGCGCGGCGGGTGAATTCGCCGGGGTGGGCGAGGCGGCAGAGGCGGGTGGCGAGGGTCGCGGCGAGGATGGCGTCGACAATGGCGGGGCCGCCGTGGAGATGGAGTTCGACGACGTCGTCGCCGGTGAAGGAGGCCGGGGTGGGGAAGTAGAGGATGACAGCTTCGTCGAGAAACGGACCGGTTGGGCCGTCGGTGAGGGAGCGGAGGGTGGCGTGGCGGGCGGGGGGAATGGGGAGGGGGGTGAGGTGGCGGAGGACGCCGAGGGCGGCGGGCCCCGATATACGGATGACAGCCACGCCTGCCCGGCCTGCCCCTGACGCCAGAGCGATGATCGTATCGGTAGGGCCGGCCGGTAGGGCCATGTCTTTCACCCGGTCATACCACCTGTCGCGCGCTTGCACCGGCTTGGGCGAGCACTACAACCCGTAGCGACAACAATCCAGAACGGGAGTTCGCATGGGCCGCAGGATCCAGATCCAGGGCAAGGACGGGACTTTCGGGGCCTACGTGGCGGACCCCCAATCCGGTAGCGCCGGAGGACCGGCGATCGTGGTCATCCAGGAGATCTTCGGGGTGAACCATGTGATGCGCGACGCGTGCGACTGGCTGGCGGCCGAAGGTCATACCGCAGTCTGCCCTGACCTCTTCTGGCGGATCGAGCCCGGCATCGACATCACGGACAAGACGGACGCCGAATGGGCGCGGGCCTTCGAGCTGTTCAAGGCCTTCAACGTGGATGCGGGCGCGCAGGACATTGCGGCGACCATCGCCTACCTGCGTAGCGCCGGCCATACCAGGATCGGGTCAGTCGGGTACTGCCTCGGCGGACTGATGGCCTACCTCACCTCCGCCCGGACCGACACGGACGCCTCGGTCGGATACTACGGGGTGGGCGTCGACAACTACCTGGGCGAGGCGGCGAAGATCAGAACGCCGCTGATGCTCCACATCGCGGAAGAGGATGGCTTCGTCTCCAGGGACAGCCAGGCCAGGGTGAAAGCCGCCCTCACCTCGCCGCTGATCACCCTGCATTCCTATCCCGGACGCGACCACGCGTTCGCGCGTGTGGGTGGCAAGCACTACCATGTCGGCGACGCCGCCACCGCCAACCAGCGGACGGTCGACTTCTTCGCGACCCATCTGAAGTGAAAAACCTGGCCCTGCCGGCGCCGGCAGGGCCGGATCGGGCGAGGTCAGTCCGCCTTATTTCGTTAGCCCCCGGGTAAGGATTGGAGGCCCGCACGACCCCCGCCCAAAATTGGAGAGGGCAGGGCAGTGCGGAGCGTTCCATGTAGGAGGCTCTCGGGAGAGGGCCGGACGAGGGTGTGATCAGCCCCGCCGGTAATTGAAGCTGACGCTCAGGCGAGGGGTCGCCGCCCGGTTGGGGGGCACTTCGTGGCGAAGCCAGCTCTCCCAGATGAGAAGGTCGCCCATCTTGGGCGCGACCGAGACGAAGCGCTGATGCTCACGGTCGGCGTCTTCACGCGGCGCGGGCGCCGCCATCATCAGAGGCAGACGCGGGTCCTCGAACCTGATCGAGGAGGCGCCGTCCGGGACGCGCACATAGTAGGTGCCCGAGAGGACGCAGTGCGGATGGATGTGTCCCGAGTGCGAGCCGCCGGGCTCGAGCAGGTTGACCCAGATGTTGTCCAGCTTCAGTCGCTTGCCGCGCAGATCCATCTGGAGCGAGTCCGCAAAAGCATCGGCGTGCGGTTTCAGTTTGCGCGTGAGCGTGTCGAAACAGGTGGCGCGCGTCACCAGGTCGTCGAGCGAGGAGTAGGACGTGTAGCCGTCATAACCATGCTCGCGGCACCAGGCGCGTCCTGCCTTGTCCTCCCTGGCGAGCATCTTCGTCATCTTCTCGATGTCGGTGTTCAGCTCGCGATTGTCCGGCTCGGCGGCGAGGCTGGCGTGAAGGATGTCGGTGGCGAAGAGACGGGACAGAGTCATGCGCGCGGTCTAGCGGATCAAACCCGGCGCCGGAAGCGGGATCGCGGGCGAGGGGAGTCGCGCTTGCAGAGCGTCATTCGTCTCCTGTCTTTCCGGCGTCTCCTGTCTTTCCGGCTTCTACTGTCATTCCGGAAATGCCGAAGGCGTTGTCCGGAATCACAATCACGCCTGGAGCGCGAACCGCAAACTTCAATCCTGGAATGCGGAGATGATCGGGCAGGGGCCGGTGGGGGATGCAGCGCAGGCGTGCGCAAGTTTGCGGAGCGCGGCGCGCGCGGACTCCAGCTCTGCGATCTTGAGATCGAGGACGGTCAACTGCACGCGCGCAAGTTCACGTGCGCGCGTGCGATCGTCACCTGCCTCGAGCGCGAGCAGTTCGCCGATCTGTTCAAGCGTGAAGCCGGCGGTCTGCGCCGACTTGATGAAGCGAAGACGGCGAACGTCGTCGTCGCCATAGCGCCGGATGCCGCGCGAAGCGCCATCACGACCCTCGCGCTCAGGCGTGTCGAGCAGGCCACGCCGCTGGTAGTAGCGGACCGTTTCGACGCCCACGCCGCCGTCGCGCGCGAGTGCGGCGATTGTTCTCTCGGTCATCCTTGACTCCGTACCATGGTACGGAACCCATATGAGGCGGGCAGGTTACTGACTCAAGAGGAGACGACCATGCCCGATGGAACAGCCCATCCCCCCGCGACCCGGGCCCCCGCTTCCCGGGCCCCCGCTTCCCGGGCCCCCGCTTCCCGGACAAAGACGGCGACGCTCGTCCGCATGGTGATGCCGACCCACACCTGTCCGTTCGGACTGAAGGCGAGGGCGTTGCTGCGTCATCGCGGCTATCACGTTGACGATCGCTGGCTGCGGACGCGGGAGGAAACCGATGCGTTCAAGGCCGAGCACAATGTGAAGACGACGCCGCAGGTCTTCATCGACGGCGTGCGCATCGGCGGACATGACGACCTGCGCCGTCATTTCGGTTTGAAAGTGCGCAACCCGAAAGCCAGGACCTACACACCCGTGCTGGCGGTGTTCGCGGTGACGGCGTTGATGGCGCTGGCCCTGAGCCAGGCTGTGTTCGGCTTTCCGCCAAGCGTGCGCGCCGGCGAGTGGTTCATCGGCTTGTCGATGATGGCGCTGGCGATGCTCAAGCTGCAGAACATCGAGAGTTTCGCGACCATGTTCCTCAACTATGACCTGCTGGCCAAACGCTGGATCAGTTATGGCAAGGTCTATCCCTTTGCGGAACTCGGTGCAGGCGCATTGATGGTGGCGGGCGTGCTGACCTGGCTATCGGCGCCGGTCGCACTCTTCATTGGCGGCGTCGGCGCGGTGTCAGTGATCAAGGCCGTCTATGTCGACAAGCGCGATCTGACGTGCGCCTGCGTTGGCGGCGACAGCAATGTGCCGCTGGGCCTCCTGTCGCTCACCGAGAACCTGATGATGATTGCGATGGCGGTGTGGATGCTCGCCGCGATGGCGTGAGGGCGCTCTCTTTGTACACGTGCGCAAGGAGCGCGATCCTGATGCGTATATAAAGAGAGACAGCACCCCCAAACGCAGAACGCGGACCGCTCCGTCTGGAGGGTCCGCGTTTGCATTTCGGCAACAGCTCTTAACGGGCGTTAGTTGTTCATCGCCTGGAAGAACTCGGCGTTCGTCTTGGTCTGCTTGAGCTTGTCGAGCAGGAACTCGATCGCGTCCTGGGCGCCCATCGGGTTGAGGATGCGGCGGAGGACGTAGATCTTCTGCAGCTCTTTCGGATCGGTGAGCAGTTCTTCTTTCCGCGTGCCCGACTTGAGAATGTCGATGGCGGGGAAGACGCGTTTGTCGGAGACCTTGCGGTCGAGGATGATCTCGGAGTTACCCGTACCCTTGAACTCCTCGAAGATGACTTCGTCCATGCGCGAGCCGGTGTCGATCAGCGCGGTCGCGATGATGGTGAGCGAGCCGCCTTCTTCAAGGTTACGCGCGGCGCCGAAGAAGCGTTTCGGTTTCTGCAGGGCGTTGGCGTCCACACCGCCGGTCAGAACCTTGCCGGAGGAGGGGACAACCGTGTTGTAGGCGCGGCCGAGGCGCGTGATCGAGTCGAGCAGGATGACGACGTCGCGGCCATGTTCGGCGAGGCGCTTGGCTTTCTCGATCACCATTTCGGCGACGGCGACGTGACGGGTCGCAGGTTCGTCGAAGGTGGAGGAGATGACTTCGCCGCGGACCGAGCGCTGCATGTCGGTGACTTCCTCGGGACGTTCGTCGATGAGGAGCACGATCAGGTAGCACTCGGGATGATTTTCGGCGACCGACTGCGCGATGTTCTGCAGGAGGACAGTCTTGCCCGTTCTCGGGGGAGCAACAATGAGGGCGCGCTGGCCCTTGCCGATCGGGGCGACGATGTCGATGACGCGGCCCGAACGATCCTTCTTGGTGGGATCCTGCGGCTCCATGTGGAGGCGCTTGTCCGGATAGAGCGGCGTCAGGTTGTCGAACGGCACCTTGTGGCGCGCGCGCTCGGGGTCCTCGAAGTTGATGGTGGAGACGCGGACGAGGGCGAAGTAGCGCTCGCCGTCGCGGGGACCACGGATCTGGCCTTCGACCGTGTCGCCGGTGCGCAGGCCGAGTTTCCGGATCTGCTGGGGAGCGACGTAGATGTCGTCCGGGCCGGCGAGGTAGTTGGACTGCGGCGAACGCAGGAAGCCGAAACCGTCGTGCAGGACTTCGATGACGCCGGCGCCGATGATCTCGACATCGCGCTCGGCCAGCTCTTTCAGGATGCCGAACAGGAGTTCGGACTTGGAGAGGAGGGAGGCGCCGTCGACCTCAAGGTCCTCTGCCATCGCCAGGAGTTCGGCGGGCGGGCGCTTCTTGAGCTCGTTGAGCATCACGCGTTCGCGCGTCTCGGTTATCTCGTCAGACATTCGTCTTCATTTCAGTTGCGGGTTGTCCAGGTCGCCCCGCGCGGATTGCGCGCTCAGAAGGGGGCGGGGACAACGGTAGGAGGGGACGCCGACCCGAACGGGTCGACGGGGGTGTTAGACCGTAAAAACCCTGTTGGGTCAAGCGCGGGGCTGCCTGCCAGCCGGGCCGGAGGGGATCGAAACTAGCGGCTGAAGGGCTGCACGACGACCATGATCACGGCGAAAATCGCAATGACCATAGGGAGTTCGTTGAGCATCCGCAGACGCTTGGGCTCGATCGGGCGCTGGCCCGCCGCGATCTTGCGGCCAAGGCCGATGAGGTAGCCGTGGACAGCCGAGAGGACGAGGACAAGGGCGACCTTGGCCCAGAACCAGGGCTGGGCGGCGTAGTAGCTGAAATTGCTGGAGGCGAGGCCGATGCCCAGCAACCAGGCGATGACCATGGTCGGGTTGAGGATGATGAAGCGCGTCTTCTTCGCAGCGGCGTCCATCGCGGCTTCGAGGCCGGGGTTTCCCTGTCCCTCAAGCCGATAGACCAGCAGGCGCGGGTAAATCAGCATGCCCGCCATCCAGGCGATGACGGCGATGATGTGAAGGGCGCGCATCCAGTCATACATCGGGAAAGATCCTTCAGGCGGCGCCAGCTGGGGTCAGCATAACTGACGCGCGGCGGTTGGGGCAGTCGCGCCAGTTGGCAGGGCAGAGGCGGCCGCCGCAATTGGAGCGGATGGACGGGTCGTGGTCGGCGAGGCGGTCCTCGATGACATTCGCCAGTGTGGCGATGAAGCCGGGCTCGACGCCGAGGGCAGGGGCGCGGAGATAGACCCTGGCGCCGCCCGCTTCGGCGAGATGGCGGTATTCCTCGTCGAGCTCAACCAGCGTTTCGATGTGTTCGGAAACGAACGCAACGGGGCAGACGAGGATGGCCTTGCCGTCAGCGGCGGCCCTGGCGATGGCGTCGTCGGTGGCCGGGCCGATCCATTTCAGCGGACCGACGCGGGACTGGTAGCAGGTCTCGGTCTCGAATTCGGGCGGCAGCAGCGGTTTCAGCGCGGCGACGGTCTGCTCGACCTGCCACTGGTATGGATCGCCGGCCTTCACGACGGTCTCGGGCAGGCCATGCGCCGAGAGGAGCAGGCGGACATTGGCGGGACGGCCGGCGGAGTCCCAGCAGTCGATGATCTTCCTGGCGTGAGCAGCGATGAAGTCTGGCGCGGTCGGGTAGCAGCAGACGGCGGCGGCGGCGGGACCACCAGCTTCGGTCCACGACTTGAGGGACGAAGCCGTCGTGGTGGTGGAGAATTGCGGATAGAGCGGCAGGAGGACGATCTGCGTCGGGGCCCAGGCTTTGACGGCGGCGACGGTCTCGGCCGCGAACGGTTTCCAGTAGCGCATCGCGATGAAGGTCTTGGCGGTGTGGCCGCGCTTGGCCAGTTCGGCTTCGAGCGCCACAGCCTGCTTCTGCGTTTCGGGGAGCAGGGGAGAGCCGCCGCCCATCTTGGCGTAGTTGGCGATGGCGGATTTCTCGCGCGTTTTCGAGATCAGCCGCGCCACCAGCCAGCGGACCGGCGCAGGCGAACGGATGATGGCCGGATCGCTGAACAGGTTCTGCAGGAAGGGTTGCACGGCCTTGGGACCATCAGGACCACCGAGGTTGAACAGCACGACCGCGATGCGTGTGGATGTTTCGGCAGACATGGTCAGTTCAACCCCGCAAGGCCGCCAGCACGCGTTCGACGTGCGGGATCGGCGTTTCGGGTGTTACGCCGTGGCCAAGGTTGAAGATGTGCGGCCGATCGCGCAGGCCATTCACGATGGCGTGGACGCGAGCCTCGAGGTCCGGGCCGCCGGCGACGAGACGCATGGGATCGAGATTGCCCTGAACGGGCATGCCCTTCGGCAGGTTGGCGCTGGCCCAGCCGAGCGGCATGGCGGTGTCGAGCCCGACTGCGCTGACGCCTGTGCGTCTGGCGTAGTCGAGCACCAGGGCGCCAGCGCCGCGAGGAAAACCCAGGATGGGTACGGTAACGCCCAGTTCGCGTACGCGGGAGACGAGTTTGGCGGTGGGCGCGATGACCCAGCGATCAAAGGCGTCTTCCGCCAATCCTTCCGCCCAGCTTTCAAACAGCATCAGGGCGTCGGCGCCGGCGCTCACCTGCATGACGAGATAGTGGGCCGAGGCTTCAACGAGCTGGTCGAGCATGCCGTCGAGTTCGTCCGGGTGTTCATATCCGAAGCGGCGCGCATCTGCCTTGTCGGTGCCGCCGCGGCCCTCGATGGCGTAGACGCCGACGGTCCAGGGCGATCCGGCAAAACCGATCAAGGTCGTCGAGGGGTCAAGCGAGGCGCGAACGCGTTCGACGGTTTCCCCGACAGGCGCGAGTTTCGCGAGCAGCTTTTCCATCGGCACGCCGGCGAGATCCTTCGCCTTCCTCGCCGGATCGACCCGAGGACCTTCCTTTTCGACGAAACGGACATTGCGGCCCATGGCGTCGAGGATGAGCAGGATGTCGGCAAACAGGATGGCGCCATCCATCCCATAGCGGCGAACCGGCTGCAGGGTGGCTTCAGCGGCCAGGGAAGGGGAATAGCAGAAATCAAGGAAGTCCCGCGCCTTCGAGCGCAGCTCCCGATACTCAGGCAGGTGTCTGCCCGCCTGACGCATCATCCACACGGGAACGGGATCGACACGTTCCCCGTTCAGCACCTTCAAAAGCTTCTTGTCTGACACCCTGGCGGTCACGCGCGTTCCTTAGGAAGAATCTGATTCTTGAATCTATTTAGATAAAGAGAGTCTGGTGGTGGTTAGACCGTGGATAACCGGGTGAACTTCTTCATCCACCGGCTCTCCACAAGAGGGCTCACTGCTGGGCTTCTTACGTTCCGACAAGCCGCGAGGCGTTAACGGCCTCTTAACGTCTTCGTTAACAATGCCTTAACCAGAGTCGAGTCCCACCGTTCCGACTCCGGTGAGTTGAATCGCCCTGAATCGCTCACCCCTTCAACACGCTCATAACCCTGTGCAGGGATGTTGAAGGATAAGGAGCCCTCTCGCTTGTCCACAATCCGCTCTCAGCGCTATGGACGGTTTGCTCCCCCGATTGATCCACATGGACCGGTGGGACAGGCGAGCGAATGAAACGGGCGGCATGACCCTCGAAACCTATTTCAACGTGCATCTGGTCTCCGATTCGACCGGTGAGACGCTGAACGCCGTCATGCGGGCGGCGTGCGCGCAGTTCGATCACGTTTCGCCGCTTGAACACTCCTATTACCTGGTGCGTTCGCCCAAGCAGCTTGAGCGTGTGCTGAAGGAGATCGAAGGCGCGCCCGGCGTCGTTCTCTATACCATCACCGACGAGGCGTTGCGCGCGCGACTTGAAGAACGCTGCCGGGAACTCGGTTCGCCGACGCTGCCGGTCATTGATTCCGCTGTGAATATGCTGAGCCGCTATCTCGGCCTGCAGTCCGCGCACAAGGTCGCAGGACAATATCACCTCGATGCGGAATATTTCGCGCGCATCGAGACGATCAATTTCGCGCTGCAACACGACGATGGCCAGCAGACCGCGCACCTGAAGGAAGCCGACGTGGTCCTGGTCGGCGTGAGCCGCACATCCAAGACGCCGACCTGCGTCTATCTCGGCAACCGCGGCGTCAAGGCCGCCAACGTACCGCTGGTGCCGGGCGTCGATCTGCCGGAGATTCTCACCGGACCGGATGCGCCGCTCGTCGTCGGGTTGAAGATTTCGCCTGACCGGCTGGTGCAGATCCGCCGCCATCGTCTGCTGTCGCTGAACGACAAGGACAACACGACCTATGCGGAAGAGGATTCCGTGCGCGACGAGATCACCCAGGCGAACCGCCTGTTTGCGCGGATGAAATGGCCAACCATTGATGTCAGCCGCCGCTCGGTCGAGGAAACCGCCGCGGCGATCCTCAACATCATCCAGGAGCATGAGCGCTAGCATGCCAGCCAGGAGTGCATCCAGCAGTCACGAACACCGCCTGATCCTGGCGTCGAAAAGTTCATCGCGCGCGAGCGTGATGCGCAGCGCAGGCCTTGTCTTCACACAGATAACGGCTGGCGTGGACGAGGATGCGATCAAGGCGGCGATGCGTGACGACGGCGCAAGCTGCGCCGAGCAGGCTGATCGTCTGGCCGAAACCAAGGCCATGAAGGTGTCTGTCTCCAATCTCGGCGTCGTGCTGGGCGCCGACCAGATGCTCGACCTCGAGGGGGCGGGCTTCGACAAGCCGGGATCGCGCGAGGAAGCGCGCGAGCAGCTGAAGCAGTTGCGCGGCAAGACGCACATCCTGCAAACCTCGGTTGTCGCCTGCATCGAGGGATCGCCAGTGTGGCGCCACCTCGCGCAGCCGAAACTGCGGATGCGGAATTTCTCGGATGCGTTTCTCGAGGCGTATCTCGACGAGGCCGGCGACGCGATCTTTTCAACCGTCGGCGGTTACCAGATCGAGGGCAGGGGAGCGCAACTGTTCGATCGCATGGACGGCGATTATTTCTCGATCCTGGGATTGCCGCTTCTGCCGCTGCTTGCCTGGCTGCGCGATCGCGGGACGCTGACGTCATGACCCTCTCTCCCGCGACAAGACTTTATGCCGTTGTCGGCGATCCCGTTTCGCACTCGCTCTCGCCGCTGATCCACAATCGCTGGATCGCGGAGGCGGGTCTTGATGCGGCCTATGTCGCGCTGAACCTGAAATCTGATGCAGCAGCGGCTGATCTGCGCGCACTGGGGCGTGCGGGCCTTTCCGGGCTCAACATCACGCTGCCCCACAAGCGGGCGGCGTTCGAAGCCGCAACCAAACGCACGCGCGAGGCGGAGCTGGTCGGCGCCGCCAACACGCTGGCGCTTGAGGCTGATGGCGGCTGGACAGCGCACAACACGGATGTCGAAGGTTTTTCGCGCGCACTGGAAGCGGCGATGGGCATGACCGCCGCAGAGCTTGGCGAGGCCATGGAAGACAAGCGCGTGGTGCTGATCGGCGCGGGCGGGGCGGCGCGGGCGGCGGTTGTGTGCCTGTCACGGCTTGGCGCGGACCTCGCCATCGTCAACCGGTCCATCACCAATGCAGACAGCCTCGCCAACGAGCTGGCGCGCGGCGCCGAGACGGTTGGCTTCGAAGATCTCGCCTCGCTGGCGAATGAGGCCGACATAATCGTCAATTCAGCCAGTCTTGGACACGCAGGCGAGGCCTTGCCGGCCTTGCCGGCAGGCAGGGGCAGACCATTTCTCGATATGTCCTATGGCGCGGCTGCGCGGGGAATTCTGGCGGCGGCGCAAGGTGCGGGCTGGACGCCGCATGACGGGCTGACGATGCTGGTTGGACAGGCGGCTGCAGCGTTCCGGATCTGGTTCGGCGGCAGTCCTGATGTCGATGGCGCACTTGCGGACTGCAGGGCTGCCGTGGAGAGACGATGATCAAGCTGGCGCTCACCGGGTCGATCGGCATGGGAAAGTCGGCCACGGCTGCGATCTTCGCGGCGCGGGGCGTGCCGGTCTACGACGCCGATGCGGCGGCGCATGAGGCGTATGCCCCGGGCGGGGAAGCGGTCGCGCCTCTCGAGTGGGCGTTTCCGGGGATCATCGGCGCCAATGGCGGGGTCGACCGCAAAGTGCTGCGCGAGCGCGTGGTGAAGAATCCCGACGCGATGAAGAAGCTGGAGTCGATCGTTCATCCGATCATCGCCAGCGCCAACAGGGCGTTTCTCGACAAGGCGCGCGCTTCGGGAGCCGACATCGTGCTGCTGGATATTCCGCTGCTGTACGAAACCGGCGGCGACAAGCGCGCCGATGCGGTGGCCGTGGTGACGGCGCCTGCTTCTGTGCAGAAGCGCCGGGTGCTGGCCCGCGGCGGGATGACGGAGGCGGAGTTCGAGGCGATACTGGCGCGCCAGATCCCCGATTCGGACAAGCGGCGGCGCGCGGATTTCGTCATCAATACAGGGTTCGGCTTTCCCTATGCCGAGGCCCAGGTGGATGCGATCCTCAGCGCGCTGCGGTCCGGCGGCAGGTCTGGAACCAGGCAGGACACGGCATGCGCGAAATCGTCTTCGATACCGAAACAACCGGCCTCGACCCCAAGGCGGGCGACCGAATTGTTGAAGTCGGCTGCATCGAGCTTGTGAACTATCTGCCCACGGGCAACGTGCTGCAGATGTATATCAATCCCGGCCGCCCGGTCAGCGAGGCGACCATCCGCATCACCGGCATCACCAACGAGACCTTGCGCGGCAAGCCGGCGTTTTCGCATCCTGATGTTGTCGACAGGCTGATGGCGTTCTTCGGCGACTCGCCGATCGTGGCGCACAATGCCGAGTTCGACCGCATGTTCCTCAATGCCGAACTGGCGCTGCTGGGGCGGCCGCAGCTGGAGAAGGAACGGTTCATCGACACGCTGGTGCTGGCGCGCGAACACCGGCCGGGCTCGCCTGCGTCGCTGGATGCAGTGTGCAAGCGCTTCAACATCTCGATCGAGGGCAGGGAGCTGCACGGCGCGTTGAAGGATTCCCAGCTGCTGGCCTTGGCCTATCTCGAACTGAAAGGCGGGCGCGAGCGGGCGTTCGACTTTGCGGCGGGCGACCGGGCGCTGGCCGAGCAGCGCGCCAGCCAGCGCGCGTCGCGGGCGCCGCGGCAGACGCCGTTGCGCCCGCTGCTGACGGCCGAAGAGATGGCGACGCACGCGGCCTATGTCGGCACGCTGGGCGCCAACCCGATCTGGAAGAAATACAGCTAGAAAGAAGCGCTCAGCCGGCTTCGGCGGTGACGTGACCCCCGTTTTTCATCCAGCGATAACGAGAGTCCTTTGCTGATTAGGGTCTTCGTCGATGGGGTTGGCAAGTGGCCGTGTGGCGGTCCGAGCGTCCCGTAGAGATCTGGCGTAGTCCGTTGGCGTCATCCAGCCGAGCTTCGAGTGAGGTCGCTGATCGTTGTAGTCTTGGCGCCAGGCGGATAACGCCGCGCGGGCATGCGGCAGTGACCGGAACAGCGTCTCGTTGAGCAGCTCGTCACGCAGCCGGCCATTGAAGCTCTCGATAAAGCCGTTCTGCTGCGGCTTGCCGGGAGCGATGTAATGCCAACCGACTTTGCTGTCGTCAGCCCAGCTGAGGATCGCATTCGAGGTGTACTCCGTGCCGTTGTCGCTGACGATGATCTCAGGCCGCCCCCGCCGGCTGATGACGTCGTCCAGCTCGCGCGCAACACGGCGGCCCGAGAGCGAGTTGTCCGCCACCAGCGTCAGGCATTCCCGTGTACAGTCATCGACCACCGCCAGGATGCGGAAGCGGCGACCGTCGCTCAACTGGTCGGACACAAAGTCCAGACTCCAGCGCTGGTTGGCCACCAGCGGCGTCTCCATCGGTCGCCTCGTGCCGATGGCGCGCTTGCGGCCGCCGCGCCGACGCACCGTCAGCCGCTCCTCGCGATAGATCCGCTGCACCCGCTTCCGGTTCACTAGTCGTCCTTCGCGCCGGAGCAGCACGTAGAGACGGCGATATCCGAACCGCCGGCGCTCCTGCGCCAGCGCCCTCAGCCGTTCGCGCAGCTCGCCATCGTCGTGGCGCGTGGCCTCATAGCGGACGGTCGTCCGGTCGGTCCCGATCACCCGGCACGCCCGCCGCTCGCTCATCTCAAAGGTCGACTGCAGATATGCCGCCGCCTCCCGTCGCGCCGCGGGCGTCACCACTTTTTTCCCAGGAGATCCTTCAACGCAGCGTTGTCGAGCATCGTGTCGGCGAGCATCCGCTTCAACCGCTGGTTCTCATCCTCCAACGCCTTCAGACGCCTGGCCTCAGAGACCTCCATGCCGCCGAACTTGGCCTTCCACTTGTAGAAGGTCGCCGAGCTGACGCCGTGCTTCCGGCAGATGTCCGCTGTCGCGACCCCTGCCTCATGCTCCCGCAGGATCGAGATGATCTGCTCTTCCGTGAACCGTGACTTCTTCATTGCCGTCCGTCCTTCCTTGAGGGCGGACTCTAGCTATCTCTGGCGGAATTTCAGGGGGTCACGTCACCGTGAACTAACCGCCGCCGTAGGTGGTAAGGATCGCAGCGCCCATGACTTCAGAATCTATTGGGGCTCGGACTTCAGTTCGTCACGCAGCTTCTGCATCTCGAACTTGAAAGCGTCTCGAGCCTCCGGTGTGAAACCGCAAGACACCAGCTCCAGGAAATGATCCATCGACGTCAGAAGTCCCCGCCTGTCGTTCATCTTCCTGTATGCGGTCACTCGCAGCGACGCGATGGTGAGCTTCTCATTTGATCCAACCGCAAACTTCTCGGCGATGTCCGCCGCTGAAATGACGGCTGCGAAGTTTCCCTGCTTCAACTGCTGCTGCGCATCAACCACCAGAACGCCGAACTCCGGCGTGTAGGCAACGGGCCCACACTGCGGCGGAAGGCTTGTCGCGATACCAGCATCGACGGGTTGTGCGTCACCCGCAGACGGAAGTGGTGAAGCGGTAACCTCAGGAGCATCCTCGGCTCGGGGCGGCAGCTCATACGTCAGCGGGTCTTTGTCTTTGCGCCGAGCCGGTACCCACGAACCCGATCCATCCGGCAGGACAATCCGGTCATTTGTCTGTGGGAGTCGGATTTGCGGCTCAGCCGCGCCGGACAGGATCACGACACCCGCAACACACAAGCTGTATCCAAACCGCGCCAATGCCATACCCCAACAGTAAGCAGTGTCGGGCTTCAAGGTGGCACAAAGTCGACCTGGGGTCATTGGCCATTTTCGAGATGCCTCGCGAGCCGCACCAGGCGGTGGCAGGCCCTGCTCGACCGTGCGATACACGCAAGCGGTCGAGGCCATGGGCAAGCCTGAGGAAAATCACCCGAAAAAATGGCGGGTGCGCATTGCGCCAGGTCGCAGCCGCCTAAAACCTCTGTCGGCTCCCACAAGGTTGAGGCGTGGCATGGACGCCGGGTCGCTGGTGGAGGTCGAGACGACAGGGAGCGGCAGGTTCGAGCCGGTATTCCAGACATTCGCGGATCGGGTTACCAATGAGTGCTGACGGCCCGTTGCGGTCGTTGAACGCGCATCGCAAGTTGACCGCGTCCTGGTGCGAGCGGACGGCCTGACGTGAATGTGCGCGGTGGCAACTGGAATGCTGAAATGCCGAACTTGCAGCCGACCTTGATCGGGCCACGGATTGCGATCCGCCCGATCGCCGAAGCTGACTGGAGCCAGATGTTTGCGGCTGGTTCCGATCCTGAGGTGTGGGCAGTTCATCCGGTGAGCGATCGCTACAAGGAAGCTGTGTTTCGGGAGTTCTTTGACGGCGCTCTGGCAAGCGGTTCCGGCTTCTCGTTCGTGGATCGCGCCACGGGGAAGGTGATTGGATCTAGCCGGTACTATGGCCACGACGCGGAAAAGCGGGAAATTGAAATTGGCTGGACGTTTCTGGCGAAAGCTTACTGGGGCGGCAGCTACAACGGCGAGATCAAGCGCCTCATGCTGGACCACGCGTTCACATTCGTAGACACCGTCGTCTTCTTTGTTGGCGAGAGGAACTGGGTTTCACAGCGGGCCATGGAGAAGATCGGCGGCGTTCGTCGTGCCGGACTTGTCCCTCGTGAACTCGGAGGAAAAGTCTACGGACATTTGGTTTTTGAAATTCGCAAGTCGGACTGGCAGACAGCTCTTCTTGGCTAGCACCAGGATATGGCCTCCCAAATCCCTCTCAGAATTCGTGCATGCAACAGGCGTCATTCGGCGACTTCTTGTCGGTCACGTCCGATTGTCGAGCGGCTGCAGGCAGGTCGATCAGCCCGCCAGCCTCTGCAACTCGCGACCGTAGTCGAGCACAGCCTGCTCTCCTTGTGGCGTGAGGGCGTAGACACCGATCCTCAGGCGCTCAAACCAGCCATAATGGTCGTCGGCCATGATCTGGCGCGCTTTTTCGACTGAGGTCCGATGCGAAATTTCGGAGGCCTTTGTCGGACCATTCGCCTGCAAGAAGCTCAAGCAACGCAGGGCATCCTGTCGGTAGGCCGTGACCAGGCCTTTGCGGGTCGCGCCGCCAGGATTGGGGTCGCCAACGCGTCTCGTGAACTCGAGGAGCAGCCGTCCGTTCTTCACTGCCGACTTGCGCGGGCGATATGCTCCCGGATCGAGAAGAACTTTTGTCCGGCCTTTTCGGAGATCGACGGTGATCAACCCCAAGCCCAGTCTGCGGCACAGGGCGAGATTGTTCGCAACCGAAGCCGCAAACCGCGCGCCGGGTTTGTGCGGGACGGCAATGTAGACAAGGTCCGTGATGCGGAGCCGTTCAGTCGCCTGATGAAAGAGCGACAGTGAGAAACCCGTCTTGAGCTCAACGATTACAGGCGGATCGGCTTCACGGCAGGCGACAACATCCGCCGCCCCCACTTCACCCTTTACCTTGTACCCCTGTCCCTCCAGGAGGCGCTTGATGGGGTCATAAAGATCGGTCTCGGCAATGGCTGGTTTGGGCACAGCGTTCTCGGCTTGTCGGGAAACTCACGTCGATTGTCCGATGCAATCGTGAACGCGTGGTTTAGCGCTTCCGCCTGGAGCGGATACCCGGCGACAGCGGATTTCGGCGATGCATCGCACAACGGGGAAGCAAGCCGGAACGGTAGTTGTCGCTAGACCCTGCCATCGATAGGAATGCGGCCATCGGAGCCGGATTAGCCCAATTCTGACGTTCCGATATGGCTGTTTGGTACACCGGCGCACTCGCTGTGCGCGGCCACGACCACTCCGTGCGCCATCGAATCTCTCGCTGGCGCGACGATGCAGGCACGCCGAAGCCGAGCAACGTGCTCGAGATGAAAGTCACCGCCGGACAGGGCGCAAAACGCGCTGGTGCACAGGTGGTCCTCAAGGGCATGAAGATGGAGCACACGCTCACCGCCCCGCGCGATGGCAAGGTGTCAGGGGTGAACGCCACCGCCGGCGTGCAGACCACCGACGGCGCCATCCTCGTGAGGCTGGAGCCTGTGCCGGGGTGACCTACAGCCAGCCGCGCCGCTTGAAGAACAGGTAGGGCAGGATCGCCGACAGAATCATGAGGCCTACGGCGAACGGATATCCAATCGGCCAGGCAAGCTCCGGCATGAAATCGAAGTTCATGCCGTAGATCGACGCGATCAAGGTCGGCGGCAGGAACACCACCGCGGCCACCGAGAATATCTTGATGATGCTGTTCTGCTCGATGTTGATCATGCCTAATGTGGCGTCGAGCAGGAAGTTGACCTTCTGCGACTGGAATGTTGCGTGATCCGACAGGGACTCCACGTCACGCGCCAGCGTCTTCACGCGTGCAATGACGTCCTTGCTGGCCTTCTTGTCCGTCATTGTTGTCAGGAAGAAGGTGCACAACCGTCTGATCGTGATCAGGCTGTCGCGCACGTGGGAAACGAGATCGCCCTTGCGCCCGATGCCGACCAGAACGCGCTGGAAGTCAGTTGAGCGCACCACGGCCTTTTTGCCACCTGCGCTCTGCTGAATCGTGACGCCCGGCCGGAAGATGTCCTTCGACAGCACTTCAAGATCGTGTGTCGTTCGCTCAAGCACGTCAGCCAGACGTTCAATGCTTGCTTCCAGAAGGCCAACCGCAATGCCGCCGGCGCTTGGACAGGCGATTCCGACGCGCTGACCGCGAGCCGTATATGCGCCAAAGGTGCGCGGGTCTTCATACCGCACCGTGATCAGGCGGTTGCCGAATACAATGAACGTAATGGGCGAGATCACAACGTCGTCGGAATCCGTATGGGACAGGATGGTGGCGGTCATGAACGTCGCCCCGCCTTCCTCATACAGGCGGCTCGATAGCTCGATCTCCTGCATTTCCTCGCGCGTCGGCACATCGAGGCCGGCCTGCCGTTCAACCAGCGCCTCTTCCTCTGGGGTGGGGCGGAAAAGGTCGATCCAGATTGCGTCGTCCGGACGACCGAGAGAGTCGCCGAGCGGAACGAGTTTGCCGCTATTGATCCCAAAGACTGTGATCATGGTCGATCTCCTCTGGCGGCGTTTGGAGACGTTTCGGGATGTCTGTTGATGTGTTGCGGCTGGCTCTGGACGTGCCGTTGCGCGGCGCGTGTGAAGCCGGGTCGCTCCTAAGCCCACTCCACCGCCGTTACAAGCGCTGATCGCTGGCGTGGCGACCGGCCGCAGGCAACTCGAATAGGACGTCAGGAACTGGCCCACTCCTGCCGCTGGGGAGCAGGGGAATGGGTCAGCTGTTCGGATCAAATTGCAGGGTGACTTACGCGGCAGCGACGGAGAGACGAAGGCCCATAGCGCGCAACACGCTGATGAGTGTCGCGAGCCTCGGATTACCGGCGTCGCTGAGGGTTCGATAAAGTGTTTCACGCGAAAGCCCGCTCTCCTCTGCGATCGTCGCCATACCTTGAGAGCGAGCCACCACGCCAAGCGCCTCGGCGATTTCATTGGCGTCGCCGTCCGCCAAAACGGCGTCTAGATAATGAGCCGCATCGTCTGGGGTTTTGATGTGGTCCGCCACGTCGAAGGGTGAGAACTTAGCTTTCGTCATCGGTTTGATCTTTCCATTCGCCCCATAGCTTCTTGGCCGCCTCAATGTCCCGGTCCTGACTGGACTTGTCGCCGCCGCCGAGAATGATCACCAATTCCTCTCCGCGTTGGCCGTAATAAACACGATAGCCGGGCCCGAAATCGATCTTCAGTTCGCTCACGCCCTCGCCAACGGGTGCGACACGACCAGGGTTGCCGCGCTCCAGACGAGCGAGGCGACGCAGCACCTGGGCGGCCCCGGCGCGGTCGCGCAGGGTGTCGATCCATTCCGCGAACGCTTCGGACTTGACGACCGTCGGCATAAGGAAATGTATCTTATGAGCTACAAATGTCAAGTACGCTTGGATGACACGAAGCGGCGAGAGATTGCCGCTCGATCCGGGCAGACCAGACAGCGTGATCTGGCCCTAGCAGACATCGGACTTGAGCCGTCCACACACGGCGAGATGCTGTCGTTAGGGGAGGGAAGACTAATGGAAGCAGGCCGCTCACCTCCGGCTTGCCGACGAGGAAGAGCAAGCCCGCCCGGCCGAGGAAGCCGAGACGCAGCGTGAGCATGTGGCGTGGGAGAAGGCCGAACGTCGACGCATTTACATTGTCGGAGTTACCGTCGTGGCGGCCATGATCGCCCTCTTCGCGCGGGCATTCGTGCAACCTCCGATCCGGTTCTAGGTCCGGGTGGGGGCCGGCTTCGGGAGGAGGCCTTCGCGCTGGGCGCGCTTTCGGGCCAGTTTCCGCGCCCGGCGGACGGACTCGGCCTTCCGACGAGCCTTGGCCTCGGACGGCTTCTCGTAAGCAGTGCGGGCCTTCATTTCCCGGAAGACGCCCTCGCGTTGCATTTTTTTCTTGAGCGCCTTCAACGCCTGGTCGACGTTGTTGTCACGGACCACGATAACTACGATTTGAAACTCTCCATCGCTGCCTCGACTATGGTTTCGCCACGCCGGATGGCGTAGCTCCGATATCATGGAACATCTGTACTGCCCATCTTTCCCGCGCGTCGGCGGCCGGCGGATAAGGACATAAAGGCGCGGACATGCCGACAATCTGGTCGTCGCATCGGCAGCTTCAAACAGGTCGCCCTGCGGGAGCGGCGGGGTCTTCCGCCGTTTTCTTTGCTTGATCGGCCGAAGGACTGTTTCCGGCGAGATCGAGCCGCTTCACGGATTGAATGAGAAGGGCGCGATCTGGCCCAAACCTGCCGTTGACAACAACGCGATCAGGGAACGCTCGGTTGCCCAAAGACTAAACCGGTAGGGCGACATAGCCCAGTTGGAACTCTGTTTCGCCAAACGCGCCCGCATGGTCTGGCGTGTACCGAGGGCTACTTGATCTGCGCGGTGATCTTGTCAGCGCCGGCCTTGGCGCAGGCTTCATCCTGCGCGCCCGTCGCGCCCGACCCTGCGATAAACCCCACGATAACATCGCCAGACTTGAGCGGCACGCCCCCTGGAAACCGAACCGTGCGCGGATTTGCGACAAGCTTTGCTTCCAGCGCTGGATCGGCGGCGGCGAGAGCGGCCGTTTCCGATGCCGGCCTGCCCGTGATCGCCATGGTCAGGTTCTTGCGGATCGCGGTGTCGCCTGTGCCGTTGCGAACGCCGTCTGGAACGAAGACATAGACCGGTAGACCGGCTGCATCGGAAACCACCGCGCTGATCCTGAGTCCTTGCGCCGTGCATGCGGCGATGGCGGCCTCGACGGCTTCCTTCGCGAGGGCAGCCTCAATGCGTCGCGCCGGCGGTGGCGTAGCAGGCGGTGTCTGCGAGGATGCGGGCGGCACGATCATCGCGGTTGCTGTGATCGCGAGCGTGAGAAAGCGTTTCATACAGTTACTCCCAACCTATCTGGAATTCACTTGGCTTCTGTGTAGGCTGCGCGGATGGCTCCTGCCGCGCGCGCCGTATCGGGATAGTCGGCCTTCAGTTCCGCGGTGATGCTTTCAATTGCCTGTTCGACTGTCTTGCCTTCGCGCTTCAACGCCGACGCGCGCGTCTGAACCCGGGTGAGGTAGGTGCGATAGGCGGTGATGTAGCCAGCGTCGCCGATCGGACCGTGGCTGGGCACCACGATTGCAGGATTCAAGGCATCGATCCTGTCGAGGCTGGCCTGCCAGTAACTGGCGCTGGCCTTGCCGCTGGCAAAGGCCGGCAGCGCCTTCATGGCGACATCGCCAGAGAACAGTACGCGCTCGCCCGGTACGAAGACGCCCGTATCGCCCTGAGTGTGGGCTGGCCCGAGCGAGAAGATCTGCACCTTGACGCCGCCGAGATCCAGTTCATACGCGTTGTCGAACGTGATGTCCGCCTTGCGAAATTCTGCGCCGTCGAGCAGTTGCCTGTTCACGTCCGAACGGCTGCGGAAAATGTCGGCCGTTCGCATGCCCTCTTCGGCAATCTCCCGCACCTGCGCATGTGAGCGGATCATCGTGGCGTCAGGCGGGAACGCCATGGCGCCAAGATCATGTTCCGGATGAACGTGGGTCGTGACGAGGTACAGCTTCTTCGTTGCGCCCAGCTTTCGCGCCTCTTCGAGGACGGTCTTGCCGTTTGGCGCCCCCATGCCGGTATCTATGACAAGGATTGCCTTGTCGCCCACGACATAGCCGACGTTTGGAACGCCAGGTGTCATATTGTCGGGAATTGCAAACGCATGATCCGACACCTGGATCGTCGTTCCAGCGCGCACGATCGGGCCAGCCTGTTGCGCGCTGGCAGGCGCAGTCAGCGGTGCGGCAAGTGCAACGAGAGCGGCAAGGACGGTTCTTCGGATCATCGGTTCTCCTCCTGATGCCTGTTTCTATTTCACAAGGTTGGCTTCGACCCAGTCCAGACGCGCCGGGTGCATCTGTTTCGAAATCTCTGCCTTTCCGGTGCGAGTTATCAGCAGGCGCGGTTCTTCGCGGCCACCGAACTGCAGCCATGTCGTTCCGGCGACAGATCCCGGGTCTCCCGTCTTGATGAACGCGACCCACAGTGAATTCACCGTGTCGGACACGGCGGTGTCTTCAGCATCCAGAGGGCGGGGCGCATCTCCCCCGAACACGTAGCGCGTTTCAGCGCTGTGACCTGCGCCATACGCCGTCTCTCGGGTCGCGCGCGGGACGTAAGCGAAATGATACACGAAGGCTGGCGCCTTCGTCGCGTGGAGGCGCGCCACCGTACGATTGGGCTCGCGGTTGGACTCATCCGTCATCACCTTCGCGATGATACGGTCTGCATCGCCCGTCCGGCCCGGATCATACGCGTCCAGAAATCCGGGCGATTTTGACAGGTCCGCAAGCCGCCCCTTCATGTCGATGCCACGACGAAAGAGGCTTGAGTCATCATCGGTGTCGCCGAGGAGGTAGGGGATGGCGACCTGTCTGCGGGCGCGGAAACCTTCCTCGATCGTGCCCGTGATCATGACCCCGTCGGCAATCGGCCGCGGCCGGTCGGCAGCACTTTGTGAAGCTGCCGGCGCCTTGAGTTGCGCAAGTGTCAGCGCGCGCAGGGCTTTCGCCGCTTCAGGTCCGGTTCCCAGGATGCCGACCGACTCGGC
>Ga0075163_10000388_pt1 | contig 56064 bp, 41 predicted proteins | sample JI1023141ADNA_FD_71478 | JGI IMG/M metagenome (GOLD analysis project Ga0075163, IMG submission 71478) | Wastewater effluent complex algal communities from Wisconsin, to seasonally profile nutrient transformation and Carbon sequestration -... | ecosystem: Engineered > WWTP > Effluent > Algae... | reverse complement strand
TACTGCAAGCACCCATTATGGTAAACAAACTCTACGGAGACTTTCCTGACTGGAGTATTTATGCACTGATGGCACTCAGCGGACTCATTTTAATAACGCTTCATAATTTTCAAAAAATGATAGAGTATCCGTTTGATCCCCGGGGCATGGATAATATTCAGGTAGAAGATTTTAAAATAAGTCGTTAAATTTAGTTTGACATTCCCATTTACACTCACAAACACTAAACACACTTTTGTGAAACGTTCAATCCTCTCCCTGCAAGCGTGCGCGATTGCACTCCTCTTTTTTGTTAGCGTACAGGTCTTTGCCCAATGGCCTAAAGAGATTAAAGCAAAAAACGGAGCGCTGATCACCGTCTATCAACCACAACCTGAATCGATGAAGGGGAATCGTCTTGATGGGCGGGCCGCCTTTTCTGTTCAGGAAAAACCAACCGATGAATTGGTGTTTGGCGTATTTTGGTACACTACTCAAATTGTAACCAATCGCGATGATCGGAGCCTAACGCTGGAGAGTATCACTGTAAATGATATAAAGCTTCCGGGCATTAACGATACCAGTAAAATTACTAAGCTTCGTTCTTTACTGGAAAAGGAAATTCCAACCTGGCAGCTTACAGGTTCTCTGGACGACATCATTGCCACGCTTGAACTTGAACAGGTATCCAAAAGTGATGACCTGAAGAATGATCCTCCCAAAATATTATACAGCGCGACTTCTACCACACTTGTCTTAATTGATGGGGAACCTAAACTACAGGATGACAAAGAACTAAAAATGAAGCGTGTTATCAATACTGCCTTTCTGCTGGTAGAAAACCCGGATGATAAAAAGTTTTACTTATATGGTGGAAAATCCTGGTATGTATCCTCCACACTGAAAGAAGGGTATAAGGCAGTTGAAAAACTTCCTAAAGCACTTACTGCTCTGGATGCACAGTTGAAAAAACAGCAAAACGAAAATACAGCGCCTACAGAAGCCACCTCAGGGACTATCCTGATCAGCACTTCTCCTGCTGAACTTATTCAATCATCTGGTGAAGCACAGTACGCCAGCATTGTGGGTACCAACCTGCTTTACATTTCAAACTCTGCCGATGACATTTTTAAAAACCTGACGGATCAAAAATATTATGTATTGATTTCCGGTCGCTGGTACACCTCTTCCATACTGGAAGGACCCTGGAGCTATCTGGCATCCAATCAACTCCCGGAAGATTTTGCCAAAATTCCGGAAGGCTCAAGCAAAGACAATGTCTTGGCTAGTGTTGCCGGAACGGAGGCCAGCAAAGATGCTGTGCGCGATGCACAGGTTCCGCAAACTGCCAAGGTAGATCGCAAGACCGCTACCTGTACCGTTAGCTACGATGGAAAGCCTGCCTTTGAAAAAATTGAAGGCACCTCGCTGGAACTGGCTATGAATACCAGCAGTACGGTCTTGAAATCGGGAGCCAAATACTATTGTGTGGACAAAGGTGTTTGGTTTGTGGCCAACAATGCTAAGGGCCCTTGGAAAGTGAGTGATGAAAGACCGACTGAGGTAGAGAAGATACCGGCAAGTTCCTCTGCCTACAATGTGAAGTATGTATACGTGTATGAGTCTACACCCGAAGTAGTGTACGTGGGATACACACCCGGCTACATGGGCTGTTATGTTTACGGACCAACAGTTGTATACGGTACTGGCTATTATTACAATCCGTGGTACGGCCCCTACTACTATCCACACCCTGCCACCTATGGTTTCAGTATGCACTACAATCCCTGGACAGGCTGGAGCATGGGCTTTCACTACAGCGCAGGTTGGTTCAACTTCAGTATGTATGGTGGTGGTGGCTATTGGGGACCGCCCATGCACCGCCCTCCTTATTATCCCCCCTATCGCGGTGGCATGTATGGCGGTCGCGGGCCAACATACATTAATGGCGATGTGAACATTAATGTCGATCGTTCGAATAATATTTACAATCGAAGAAATGATGTATCAACACGAGATGTAAACCGCGGACAAAATGCAGGCAACAGACCCAGCGCTTCCACGCGCGATCAAAATGCGGGACAGAACAGACCTGCCGCTTCTACACGTGACCAGAACACAGGACAAAACAGACAAGGACAAGCCGGTCAGCAGCCTGCTAACAATAGTGGACCTCGCAAGAATAATGATGTATACTCCGACAAAAATGGAAATGTATACCAGCGCAACAACGATGGCAATTGGAACCAACGGAACGGCAATGAGTGGAGACAAACAGAACAAAACTCACAAATGAATCGCGAGCATCAGAACCGGCAGCGCAGTGCCCAACAAAATTCCAACTTTCAACAAATGAACAGAGGTGGAAACATGGGTGGCAATTTCCGCGGAGGTGGTGGTGGAAGACGCAGGTAGTTAGAAACTAGCGGACAGGGTGAAAATGAAATAAGGCTTGTCAAAACCAAGGTTGTACATATAGGTATTAATCTCCCACCTGTTGCGCCCGGTACCAATTAATATGCCCCGCTGGATTTCCAAATCTGTTTGATACAAGCGTGTGCGTTGCGCACTCAGTCCAAACCATAGCCAATCATTTGGCGCATAGGTAAGATCAGACCAGTTGTAATAAAAATTATTTTCACTGTCGCTTAAATCAAAGACATTCTCCATTTCACTGTAGAGCTCAAAATCTTTATACCCTAAGGTAAATTCCATGCCCGGTGCGACTCCATCGGATAAGCCCACTACCCCTCCGATCATCGGTGTAACCGTGTAGGTGAATTCGCTGCCTCCCATAAAATTGTATCCAACCCAACCGGAGAAAGTTTCCATGTCTTCGTAATTGTAACGTGCTTCCAGGTGCAGTTTATTTTTGTCTGCCTTGAACACCGGCAACACAAAGAAATCATAGTGAAAGACATAAAAATTTACATCTGCATTGAACTCCCAGGTCTTCTCCGCTAAATCAGTTGACTCTTGCGCCTGTGACTCCCGGAAGCAGGCAATAAGAGAAAGGATGACGATCAGGATTTTTTTCATTCTCATTTCAAAATGACTTTCTCCAATAATTGGTAACGACTGTCTGTTAACAACTAACTATTAACAACTACCTACCCTCCCAGGGCCATCGTCAGTGCTACCAACAATACACCGATGAGCATATAAAGCAAAGCTGTTATGCCCCGTCTGAATCCGGCATAGCCTGCCAAAATAAATCCTCCTACAAATAAAAGAGTCAGGGCCACTCCATTAGAAACGCGCATGGCAACAGACAAGTCATCAAAAAGTCCGAAAGGAATTGCCACAGGAAAGGTGCAGAGGAAGACGAGCATGAATATTTGCAAACCTGCTAATAAGTCTATCCCCGTAATCAAATGCTTTTTAGAAGGTTCCGGCAATTGTTTCACACGCTTGCTGAGCGATAGCAACTCCTCTTTGGTGAGCAGACCCGCTATGGCAGGTTGTATTTCTCCTTTTAAAATTTCACTGCTTGCTTCTTCTGTTTTGACTTCGTGCATTTGCTTGATAATTGTTATCGCATGTCCACGCTCAATCGCCACATTCATGAGATACATAATAGCATCTACTAATCCCCAGGCAATGTTACACCCCAAGGCTGCCCACAACAATTCACGTACATCTTCGCGCGCATCGGTGCTCGCACTGATGGCCCCTGTAAAAGAGAGTACCATAATCAATCCGAACAGCACTTCAGCTATCCGATCCACCGGATTGAGTACCGCACTTTCTTGAATGCGTTTCTTCCAAAAGCTTTGGTCGCTTGCCATACTATATAAAATAGAGCATCATGCCCATGATAAAATAAACAATAATCAATTGAACCCCCTTGTACCAATTCGACCGCCCGTCTCCTGCTACCATGGTAGCCAGAATAACAGCCAGAAATAAAGCAACAATCAAGGGTCGTGGAAATGTTAAGTTTAATTGTTCCGGCCCCACAACAGTGCTGAGGATGACGAGCAGGGGTGCCACAAAGAGCGCAATCTGTATAGAGCTTCCCAGTGCAATGCCAATGCTCAAATCCATTTTGTTTTTTGCTGCCATCGTAATGGCCGAGATGCTTTCTGCTGCGCCTCCCACCACCGCTAAAAAAATCACACCTATAAATACACTCGACATGCCCAGCACTTCCCCGGTAGCCTCAGCCGTTCCCACCAATACTTCACTCATGAAGGCCGCTAACACCGAAGCCCCCAACAACGTAAGGATGGCGCGTCCTTTCGACCAGCGTTCTCCATGCGATCCTCCTCCATGACTTCCTCCTTCACTTTTGAAAAAGTCGGCATGTGTTTTAATCATAAAAAATAAATACAGTACATAGCCAATCAACAAGACTACTGCGAGGTTAATATTTAAGATGTTTTCATTAGCAATAGAAGTTTTTTCTGCAGCCAGAATATGAAAGCCGCTGGGTATGGTGAGACTGATCACCGCGATCATCATCATGGAACTGTAGACGCGTACACTCATCACATTGTAATCCTGGTTGTGAAATTGAATACCTCCTACAAAAAATGAAACACCCATGGCCAGTAATAAATTAGCAAGAATAGCACCTGCCAGGGAAGCCAGTACAATATCATGCAGGCCGGCTTTCAAAGCGATGACGGCTATGATTAACTCTGGCAAGTTGCCAAAGGTGGCATTCAGTAATCCACCTACGGCATCACCCGTGTAGGTAGCCAGGTGTTCTGTGGAATTCCCAATCAGTCGGGCAATGGGTACAATGGAAAGTGCCGCTGAGAAAAATATGAGCGGAGCTGACGCTTCGGTATACTCCAGAAAAATGGCGATTGGAATAAATACGAAGAGCCAATAAATACTTGGTTTCAGTAGGTCTTTCACAGGAAGGGTATTAAGTAAAAAAGTTTAGCTTAGCTAAGTTGCATCACTTACTTGAGACTTTCAATGAGATTCCCCTATTTATTAATCTGCTTTTTGTCATATCTTTTCTACAAGAATAAAGCGTAGTGAGTGTACCTTTACTTCACGCTATTATCTGATAACGTTGTTATACAAATTCAATCTTGAACTCAGTACCTTAGTTTCTATGGAGCCTTCCTACTACCGCCTATTCTCTTTAGTATGCATAATAAGTTTGATAGCTTGTCAATCCAAAACAGAGAAGACCACCGCTCCCATTTCCCAATCCTTTGAAGCGGAACGCGCTGCCTTTTTTAGTAGTCTGCGTACACCGGAAGAAGTATCCGCCAATCTTCTTCCAGGGCTTAGTGGTTTCAACCCAGCACTGCTCCATCATGCGAAAGATTTTCATCGCTATGCTTCCAATGATGTAAAAGCAGCAGCCAACCTGGGTATTTACCTGGCTGATTTAAACTATTGTGTTCTCTTTAAGGAGAGCGTGGTAGGGAAAGAGTACCTGACTGCAGTGCTTGAACTCAGTAATGTTATTTTATTGGAAAAGGGAACGCTTGAATTTCTGATGACACGTTACGAAAACAATTTAGCCCAAAACGATTCCTTACGCACAGTCGTGCAAGCGTTATTTAGCAATGCTACCCATGGATTGCAAGGAAGCATAAAGGAGCGTTTAGCCGGTATTGCCATGGCTGCCTATCAGCTAGAAAATCTTCACCTCGCCTTGGCCACGCTGGAAACCTTTCCTGCTACCCTCAACGAAGAACAACAAAAGAGTAAAGACCTGCTAGTGCAATTCGTCAGTGGCCAACAACCCAGCATGGAAATCATTTACAATTTCATCAAAGCCAACACCGATCCGATGGATCCGGAAAACAATCCTAACTATCCTTTCTACGACAATGCGCTTCGGGAAGTATTGTATGTTTACCAACAGTCGACCACCGGGGAATTGAAGATAAAAGAGCTTCAGACATCTGTCGAGTTACTCCGTTCAAAAGTTCTTAGTGTGGAGTAGTCCTTTGATACCCTGAGCAGTCTTTAGTAGAAAATGGAAGCAGACAGACATTGATCATTTGCCTTCCTGCTTTTCATCATCCCTAACCAGCTCTCTGAGAAGTAGTTTTCTTTTCTGATCTTTAGTATATGGATAAACAAAAAATTCAACGCATCGATGAAGCGCTGGTAAAGGCATCCCGTAAAATTAAAGTGCTCAACGCGTTGGCCTGGCCTGCAGACGCAGAGGAAAAATTCCTGAACTCCTGGCGCAAGGGGAATCCCCAGCTACCCACTATTGCTTTACAGGTACCGGATGTATCCGATAACATCAAGTACCTGGATGGCCTCGTCAAGCAATGCGACCCACAGGATCCTGTAGAAAAATTTCTGGCAGAGACGGCCCTAAGCTATGCGCATACGGGACGTATGCTCATGCACGTAGGCATGCCAGACTTTACAAAATATTCCACACTTATTTATGGAAGACCTGACATGGTTTATAAACTACAAGGAATTACCGCTGTAGACAGCGCAAAGTTTTTTCTGGAAGTAACAGACAATCTTTTGGGCAATGCCCATATACAACCTACAGAGACCGATATTTCGGCTCAGGATTTTGCGGGTTGGTTAAAAACGGAAGTAGATGAGTTCTTTGACCACGACACTGTAGAAGTGGTGCTTGATCCGAACATGTCTTCGAAGGCACTGGCAGGCGCTACGCGCATTCGGGTACGCGGCAGCGCAGTGTTCTCTCAACTGGACAAAGACCAGCTTCTCTATCACGAAGCCTTTGTGCATACCGCCACACAACTCAACGGAAAAAAGCAGACAAATTTAAAATCGCTTGGACTTGGGGCCCCGCGCACCACTCGCACGCAAGAGGGCATTGCTGTATTGGCAGAACTTATTACCAATGCCATTGACATTAATAGACTAAGAAGAATTGCCTTAAGAGTTATTGCTGTGAAGATGGCCCTGGACGGTGCGGACTTTATTGATCTATTTAAGTTCTTCCATGAAGCCGGACAAACGCCAGAAGAGTCCACCAAATCAGCGCAACGCATTTTCAGAGGGGGTGCCGTACAGGGAGGTGTTGTGTTTACGAAAGATGCCGTTTACCTACAAGGTCTTTTAGAAGTACATACTTTTTTACGCGTGGCCATCCGCGATAACAGGCCCGGCTTAGTGCGCAACTTATTTGCCGGTCGTCTTACCCTGGCAGATACCCTGCGACTCGATCCTCATTTTGAAAGTGGTTGGTTACTGCCTCCAGCCTACTTGCCCAAATGGGCTAGTGATCTGAGGCGCCTCGCAGCCATGATGGCCTATTCTGCTTTCATCTCGAATATTAAGCTGGAGAAGGTATACCTGAATCGGATGATTGAGTTGGAAGATGAGATGAAAGTGGGTTAAAAAAAATAATCCGCTAATCCGTTTCCTTACCTAAAGTATAGTAACGCGTCAGACCGCTCTTTGCTTCAACGAACAGCGGTCAGACGCGTAGCTATCATTCAAATTAATTTAGAATTGAACTTAGCGGTATCATTACGGACTAGCAGTAAATAAAATCATAAAAAAGGCCCCGCAAGCGAGGCCTTTTCTATACTAAGATTCTTTGTCTGATTAATTCTTAATCAAAGCAGCTGGTGCAGGGGCCTTCTTGTTGGCCTTTGGCTTTTCTGCTAAAGACTTATAGAAGAACAAGCGAATAACCTCGCCATCGGTTAACGTGGCCGAAGCACTCATGCCATTCACTACATCCCGAAGATCTTCCTTTAAGGTACCGGTTGCGTTTTGATAGGCTTCACTCACTTTTCTATCAAACTCCTCGTAAGATCCATCCACTTTTTGCACTTGAAGTTTACCCGCTAATTTTCCACCGGCCACATCAATTTTTCCCATAAAGCATTCTGAGTATTCTTTATTACGGATGGTAATGATTACATCATGTGTTCCATCAGCCACAGGATTCGAGCCTCTTTCTTTAAAGAGTGTATACCACTCTTTCCAGCAATCGGAGCTGGCGGCTTGCGTAGTGGGTTTTGCTTTCGGTGCTTGCGCAAACAAGCCAAGGGAAAATACACTGAGTAGTGTGATTAAAATAATTTTCATAAGGGTTGAATTAAGTCCAGCTAATTAAATCATTTTTTGAGTCGAATCAAAGCCACTCTTCTTTGAAGAGAACACATGCAAGCCTGAAAGGCAGAAAGGCTAACACTGGTAAGGAATGCAACCCGAACCCCTGATATAAATCATTAGCCTTGGTAGGCCCCCTCACTACCATTATTCATACATTTGAATTCCCCACATTCAAGATTCTTTATTTATCTTACTTTCTAAAACCCTAACAAACGACCTTATGAATTTTTTATTAAGCGCCCCTGGCCTTCGAAAAACGTGTGTTCTTTTGATGGGCCTGACTCTGGCTGCCTGTGAACAGAAAACGGAAACGGTAAGTCTTCCCCCCGTGAAAGTAAATGTGGTGAAGGCCATACAAAATGACGTGCCTCTCTATGAAGATTTTGTGGCACAAGTATTTGGCCTCTCGGATGTAGACATCCGTGCCCGTGTAGAAGGATGGGTAACCTCTGTTAATTTTAAGGAAGGTTCTGCTGTAAAGAAGGGTGACTTACTCTATATTATAGACGATGTACAATACCAAACACGGGTAGATCGTGAGGCGAGTGAACTCGCGAAAGCAAAAACAGAATTGGTACGCGCCCAAAACGAACTCAACCGGGTAAAACCGCTTACCGAACTAAATGCACTCAGTCAGAAAGATCTGGACAATGCCAAAGCCTCATTCGAAGCAGCACAAGCACAAGTGAAAGCTGCGGAAGCCTCCCTTGAAAATGCCAAAATTGAATATGGCTACACACGTGTATATGCCCCCTTTGATGGAATTGTTGGTACTTCCAACATGCGGGTAGGTGACTATGTGAGCCGCATGGGTGCCTCTTCGGTGCTCACCACTATTTCCAGCATTGGTTCCATCCGCGTTCGCTTTCAAATCAGTGAGCGCGAGTATTTGCGCATCGCCAAACTAAGCAAAGAAGAGTTAGCCGCTGCGCGCAAAAACATTCAACTCATTCTCGCAGACGATTCCATTTATCCTCATACTGGTGAAGTCAATTTTGCAGACCGTCAAATCGATCCGAAAACAGGAACCCTTACCATCGAAGCAACTTTCCCAAATCCCAGTGGTATGCTACGTCCTGGTTTGTTTGTAAAAACACGTGTACTCCTAAGCACCTATGCGAATGCTGTACAAATTCCTCAGCGTGCTGTCTTTCAATTACAAAGCCTGGCACAAGTTTTTACCGTGAGTGATTCCAGCACCTTGAAAGTTACCATTATCGAGACCGGTCCTAAAGTGGGCGATGGCTGGATTATCACAAAGGGATTGAAAGCCGGAGATCGTGTAGCGGTGATTGGCACTGCCTCTCTCACACCCAATTCAAAAATTGAGGCTGTGGAAATGAAATGGCCGGATGAGGCTACTCAAAACGATAAGCAATAAGCAACCCTTCCGACTAAAACTATGAGTGAATTTTTTATCAGAAGGCCGATCGTTGCGATGGTAATCTCCATCCTGATGGTCATCATGGGCTTGATTACCCTCCGCGGTATCCCTGTTTCGAAATATCCAGAAATCACACCACCCATGGTGCAGGTTACTACGCTGTTCAACGGTGCGAATGCCGTGAACGTAGAACAAGCGGTAGCCACGCCCATCGAGCAACAAGTAAATGGTGTAGAAGAAATGTTGTACATGAAATCCATCAATGCAGCCGATGGATCCCTCACCTTACAAGTTTCCTTTGAAGTAGGTACGGATTTGGATAATGCCAACATGCTCACGCAAAACCGCGTGTCGCAGGCGAGTGCTAAAATGCCGAATGAAGTAAAAGCCTACGGTGTCACGACCAAAAAATCATTAGTGTTTCCGTTGATGTTGGTGTCCTTAACATCACCCGACTCTACTTACGATGGTTTGTTCCTGAACAATTATGCCAACATCAACATTGTCGATCAACTCAAACGCTTACAGGGTGTGGGGGATGTGATTCTTTTTGGTGGAGCCGATTACGCCATGCGTGTGTGGTTGAAGCCCGATCAGCTCACCAAATTAAACCTGACCGTTACCGATGTGATGAATGCGGTGAAAAAGCAAAACGCGATTTCACCGGGTGGAAAGTTTGGAGCACCGCCTGCTCCTCAAGGCGTAGAATATACCTACAGTGTGTTGTTGCAAGAACGCTTAGTGACCGAAGAAGAATTTGGAAACATCATTGTAAAATCAGACGAGAAGGGTTCTATCATTCGCCTGAAAGACATTGCCCGCCTGGAGTTAGGCATGGAGAACTACAACTCGTTCAGCCGACTGAATCAAAAAGCAGCCAGTACTATTGTGGTGTACCAGATGCCAGGCTCCAATGCCTTGGATGTGGCCGCCAGTGTGCAGCGCACCATGGAAGAGTTAAACACACGCTTTCCGGAAGATCTTCAGTATGATATTTCACTCAATACCACCAAAGCTGTTTCGGTGGGTATTGAAGAAATCATTCACACCTTATTTGAAGCGGTCTTTCTGGTAATTATTGTGGTGTTCTTGTTCCTGCAAGATTGGCGTGCTACCCTCATTCCCTTACTGACGGTTCCCGTTTCGCTGATTGGTACTTTCATCATTTTCCCGATGCTAGGTTTCTCAGTAAACGTGTTGTCATTGTTGGGATTGGTGCTCGCCATTGGTTTGGTGGTAGATGATGCCATTGTGGTGGTAGAAGCCGTAATGCACAACATCGAGCATGGCATGAATCCAAAAGAAGCCACACAAAAAGCGATGAAAGAGGTGGGTGGTCCTGTAATCGCCATCGCTTTGATTCTGGCCGCTGTGTTTGTGCCGGTAGCCTTTGCCGGTGGTATTACCGGAAGATTGTATCAACAGTTCGCGATTACCATTGCGATCTCTGTCTTGTTCTCCGCTTTCAACGCCTTAACATTAAGTCCTGCGCTCGCTGCCATCTTATTAAAACCCAAAAAGAAATCAACGGGTGCTTTGCAACGCTTCTTTGATGCCTTCAACCGCATGTTCGATAAATTTACCCTGGGTTATACAGGCGTGGCGGGCATTGTGGCGCGCAAATCCATTCGCTCGATTATTATATTGGGTGTAGTGGTGGGTGTCACAGGCATACTCGGCAAAAACATTCCGGGTGGTTTCGTTCCCGAAGAAGATGAAGGATACTATCTATTAAACGTTCAACTTCCGGATGCGGCTTCGATGGAACGCACGGATGAAGTGGCGAAGAAAATCGAAAAAATCATCAATGAAACAGAAGGTGTTGCTTTCTCTACTATGGTAGTTGGCTATAGTATGCTTACACAATCGTACTCTACTAATAATGCCTTCGTGTTTATTTCACTCAAGGACTGGGCAGAGCGAGAGAAAACCGCCAAGCAATTAATTCAGCAAACGAACATAGCACTCCGCAGCACCATCTCCGATGCTACGGCCATTGCCTTCGGTCCACCGCCTATTGAAGGACTCGGAACTTCTGCCGGTTTTACCTTGCAGTTGCTGGACCGATCGGGCAACACACCTCAATACTTGGATGAGCAGGCGCGTCACTTCATTGCCGAAGCGAAGAAGAGGCCCGAGATTGCGAATGCCTTTACCCTCTACCGTTCCAATGTTCCGCAGAAGCAAGTAGTGATTGATTATGATAAAGCAGAAAAACTGAACATTGATCTGACTGAAATCAACAGTACTATTTCTACTTACCTCGGTAGTAGTTATGTCAATGACTTCAATCGCTTCGGCAGACAGTATAAAGTCTTTGTACAAGCAGAGGCAGAAGACCGGCTGGAACCCGATGACCTTGCGCGCTATTATGTGCGTAGTCGTGGTGGAGAAATTATTCCCCTCAACACACTCGCGCAGGTGAAAGACATTGCCGGCCCTTCGTACACCAACCGCTTCAACATGTTCCGTGCAGCCGAAATTTCCGGAGCACCTGCAGAAGGTTATAGTTCAGCTGATGCCTTGCGTGCCCTGGAAGAAGTGGCTGCCACCTTACCCAAAGAACTTGGCATTGCCTGGAGTAATATGTCGTATCAGGAAAAAGCGGCTGAAGGAACCGGAGGCACTATGTTCCTGATGGCTTTGATCTTTGTTTTCCTGATTCTGGCAGCACAATACGAAAGTTGGAAACTTCCGTTCTCTGTATTATTGGGTGTCCCCGCTGCGATCTTCGGAGCCTTCCTCGGTTTATGGTTGGGTGGCTTGTGGAGTCCCAGTTATGTGAACAACGTGTTTGCGCAAATTGGTTTGGTGATGTTGATTGGATTGACGGCAAAGAATGCCATTCTGATTGTGGAGTTCGCGAAGATGTTGCACGAAGAACAAGGGAAGACCTTGTTTGAGGCAGCACTCGAATCAGCCAAACTTCGCCTGCGTCCTATCCTGATGACATCTTTCGCTTTTATGTTAGGGGTTGTTCCTCTGCTAACAGCCTCCGGTGCCGGAGCGGAAGCAAGAAAGGTAATGGGAATTGCCGTGTTCAGCGGAACACTTATCTCCACCATCATTGGTGTAATTGTAGTGCCCGCCCTATTTGTATTTATTGAAAGTATTGGAGCGAAGAATAAAAAGAAGGATGCTCCTGCCTCACCCTCACAACCGGCTCATTAATATGAAGAATAAATTTTTCATCGTCTTTAGTATCGTGGTTCTTGCCGGATGTGCTGTAGGACCCAAGTATTCCAGACCGGATACTGCCAAGCCCGAAGCCTATACACAAGCACCCAACGATTCAAGCAGCAGCGAAACAGATTCTATCACTAATTTAAAATGGTGGGATGTGTATCAGGACTCTGCCTTGCAAGCACTCATTCGCATCGCAGTAGATTCAAACCTTGATTTACGAATAGCGATCGCACGCGTTGACGAAGCCAAAGCCATTCTTGGCTACAACCAGGCCAACATGGCTCCCTTCCTCGACTACTCTGCCGGTGGAAGAGTTTCTGATTTCAGAAATTATGCCGAGCAGGCTGGTGTAGCTTTTTCACAAGGCTCCGTGCGACTCCTGGGGAATGTATCGTGGGAAATTGATTTGTGGGGTAAACTACGCCACGCTAATCGCGCGGCTTATGCCGATCTCGTTTCTACGGATGAAACCCGAAAGTCCATTTACATCAGCATCGTAGCACAAGTAGCGGAATTATATTTTCAACTGCGTGGCTTGGACGAACGCTATGACATCACGCAGAGCACCTATGCCAGCCGTATGGAATACTTGCGCATCATTACCCTGCGCTTTGAGCAAGGGGAAGTTTCTGAATTGGATAAACTACAAGCAGAGCAACTGGCCGCTGCCGCCAAAGCACAGATCTATAGTTTAGAGCGAAGCATCATTGCTACGGAAAATGCCTTGAATATTTTACTCGGCAAATCCTATGCACCTGTTACACGGGGCTTGCAAAATAGTGAGCAACAATTGCCGTTGACCATACCTGCCGGTTTGCCCTCTGAACTTTTAGAACGCAGACCCGACATTCGGTCTGCTGAACAACAATTAGTGGCACAAACCGAACGCATTGGCATTGCGGTTGCCTTGCGCTTTCCTTCCCTCAACTTAACAGGCTTGTTGGGTGTGGCCAGTCCGGATATTGCTAACTTATTTTCTGGCGATGCTGTACTCGGATCGGTGACCGGCCAACTTACCGGCCCCATCTTCCGCTTCAACCAAAACAAGCGTAGAGTAGAAGCGGAGCGCGCGAAAGCCAAACAAGTAGGTTATCAATATGAGAAAACTATTTTACTTGCCTTCGCAGAAGTAGAGAACTCCCTGGCTGAAATCAGAACGTACAGCAATGAGTTTGCGGCACGTCAAACACAAGTGGCGGCTACGGAACGATCTTTGCTCTTGTCAAAGGCGCTGTATGATAACGGCTATACATCCTTCTTACAAGTACTGGATGCTGAACGTGAATTGTATAATTCACAATTTGAAAAATCAATTGCCCTGCAATCACAATTGATTGCTTCGGTAAGACTCTACAAAGCATTGGGAGGTGGTTGGTAAACCTGGTAAAATGAAAAACGCTAGTATCCTTTTAATAGGCGCCTTGCTCTTCAGCGGCTCTCAGGTGTGCGCACAACAGCAGGCCGACTCTTCGCTTCGCAGGAATACAATCAAACTCGACATTACCTCGCACTGGTTGTACCGCAATGCTGTGGTGATTGCCTATGAACGAACCTTGGCCAAAAGGCCCTATCAATCCTGGGGCATACTGGCTGGAATTCAGCAATTCCCCAGCGTAGGAAATTTATCAAATGCCAATGTGATTCGTGAAAAAGATGCAGGAGGATTTAAACTGGGAGCTGAGTATCGTTTTTATTTACAAAAAGAGAATAAATACAAAGCCCCACGAGGCGTTTACGTGGGGCCTTACACTACTTTTCATAGCTATACGAATAGTCGCTTAATTGAAGTGGATAACGATGGGGTGCTGGAATATGCGGATATGGAAAGTGACTTAAGCATTTTTAACATCGGTGTACAACTTGGCTATCAGTTTGTGATCAACAATCGCTGGGCCATTGATCTTGTATTCATCGGCCCTTCCGTTTCAAACTATCGCTTTAAAACAAGTCTGGTTGGGAATTATACGTTCGATCCAGATGAGGTAACGAATGATGTAGTACAAGGTCTTATTGACCAGTTTCCCGGCTTTGAAGAATTACTGGACGAAGGTGAGTTTGCCTCCAATGGCAGAGTGAACACCTGGGCCTACGGATACCGGTACCAGTTTCAGGTGGGTTATCATTTCGGTAGAAAGAAGTAAGTATTCCTATGGAATCAACTGTTGCAACCAAACCAACGTATTGGGGCTTTATTTTATTGATCGAAATCATTGCCCTTGTCTTCCTCACAGGCTTCTTCCCTCTTCACTGGCATCCCATTGTTTTTCCTATACTCTACTCAGCGCTATACCTCACCACGGTTGGCAGCCTCGACAAGAACAAAAAAGAAATGTTCGCCCTGGCAGTCCTATTATTAATAGCGCAGGCGACTTTTAAATTTTTTGATCTGATTGTCATTGAGATCATTTCCCGTGCCCTTAATTTCTTGTTCTTCAGTTTCATCGTCATGTCATTCATCCGTCAGATTGCCAAGGCCAAACAAGTGACGGAGCGCGTGATTCTGGAAGCGGTGAATGGTTATCTGTTACTTGGGTTGGTCTTTACCTTTTTAATCGGGATGATGATCCAGTTCGATCCAAATGCATACAACTATTCACAAGCAGGAGGAGGCACGCTCCACAATTCCATGTACTATAGTTTTATAACCTTTGCTACGCTCGGGTATGGTGATTTAATTCCTCTCAATCCTTCCGCCAAATCTCTTTCCATTCTTATTGCTGTTTGCGGGCAACTCTATGTAGCCGTGATCATTTCTCTACTGGTCGGCAAATTCTCAAGTCAGTCAAAGCAGAGCTGAATAGCAGTACGACTCGCTGCACTCTCCACACAGTCTGAATACACGGAGAGCATCGTCCAAAGGCGGAACAGCATCGTCCTATTTCGCGTTAGGCACCGTTCACTTGCACACGCATTGTTGTTCAGTACACAATCATCACCGACCCAATGCGCACACTACACCGTGCACATGCGCGGAAGACTCCGTCCTATTTCGCGTTAGCCACCGACCACTTACACACTTGTTATCGTTCACTGCACAATACTCACCAACACGATGCGCGGAGGACATCGTCCTACTTCGCGTTAGGCATTGGTCACTTGCACACTTGCTGTCGTTCACTGCACAATACTCACCGACACGATGCGCAAACTGCACCGTACACATGCGTAGAAGACTAGACAGGGCATCCGGGCGTCATGGCGAGCCTGTGTGTGTAGCGGCTTTGGCAGGGGCAACAGGCGTGGCCATCCCGTGGGGATAAGAGAACAAATTCTTCCTGTCTTCAATTTGCTCATTTCAAGCAGGAGATTGCCACGGGCTGCCACTACTCTTACTCTGCTCACGCCCTCGCAATGACGATTACCCTAATAACGTTTTCTTCTGATTACATCTTCAAATTTTCAAATCAGCACATCTTCAAAACAGCACATCACTTCATCTTCATTAGCGACCGTCTGGCGAAAACGTATATTCACAACGTACCCTGTGCATGAAAAAATGCCTTCAAACGTGCCAATGTCTTTCGGGTTACACTTTTTACCAACAATATAGTTTTGAAAAATGTGTGTGTTTTGCATAACAACGCATCACAAACTACGTCTATATACCAAAAACATACACAGTATGTCACATGTAAAAACAGTAGGGGCGTACGAGGGATTCGTACAACTCTGCTCCGGGTATGGAGGATACAACCCCGGATCGCCCAACCTCACGCTACCAGCCTTACAAGAATTGTCCGCGAAAGCGCGACAAGCCCTGCAAGACTTAGCGGTGGCCAAGTCAGCAATGAGCCAAGCCACGAATGATCGGGAAATCGCTTTCAACCGTTTACCCAAACTGGTGTCAGCCGTTTCCTTTGCCCTGGCCTCGTCAGGAGCCAGTGAACAAAGTATGAAGGACATTCGCGTGTTCCTTCGCCAGATGTCGAGCCGGAAGAAATTCCGTGAGCCGATTCCTTCGGATCCATCGACAAGGCCTGTGAAGGCGAACCGACCTTTCTCGCAACGCGGGTATGAGGCCATGGCCAACCACTTTGCACAACTGGTGCAGTTGGTAAGTCAGGAAACTTCGTACCAACCGAAAGAAGAGCACCTTTCGGTAACGGGCTTGCGCACGATGATCAGTACACTTCACACGCTGAACACTTCGGTAAACGAAGCACGAGCCGCTTTCAGTCATGCTCGTCTTCATGTTTTTGAAGTGTATTATGGCGAAAGGAACTCCGTAGTGTCCACAGCCCGTGCAGCGAAGAAGTACCTGCGTTCGATCTTCGGGCTGAACAGCAATGAATTCAGTCAGGTACGAAAAATACGGTTCCGAAAAGAAACACTATGAGGCTGAAAGAACATGTATAAAACCCCTGTCGATGAGGCAGGGGTTTTTGATTTTTATCCTGGCACAAGTGGAACCCATCCCTTTAAATACTGAACATTATCCTCATTCAGTCTCGCAAGATTTTCTATCTTGGAACGAGTTAACCCTTCCGGTATGCCTGTCAAATACGCAACACTAAAAAGAAGCTCTTATTTCTTTTTGTTTTTTATCATCCTTGCCCAGCTCACCTCAGCACAGTCTGTAAAGGCTGATTTCGATACAGAAGTTGATTTCACTAAATTCAAAACCTATGCCTGGCTGGCACCCGGTGACAGTGTGTTGAATCGTTATCGTTCTGATAAGTTATATGCAGGAGCCATTAATTTAGCCGCCAACCAGGCGCTGACTAACATTGGCTTGAAACAGGAGGCAGAGAACCCCGATGCTATTTTCATGTACTATACAGGCGTAGAAGAAATCACCAAGTATTCGCAAAGTCCTACCCTTAGCGTGGGTGTGGGCGTAGCAGGTCCCGGATACTATGTAGCGGGCTCCGCCCCTGTTGCCGGAGGAAAAATTACGGCCACTACCGAAGAAGACGGAACGATGAAGTTTGTGATGTATGATACCCAAACCAAAAAAATGGTTTGGTCGGGTATGGCCAATAAGACCTTCAAAATGTCGGATGATGTGGAGAAGATTGTAATGGACTATACAGCAAAGATTTTTAAAAAGTATCCTGTCAAGAAATTGGGGAAGTAAGTGTTTTGGCTATTATATACCGGACTCATCCCTGCATCCATACGAGGAAGGTATATTCTCTCATGATAAATACTGAAGCTTGGCTTGTTTACCTTTCTCATCGGATCTTTAACCTATGATTCGTACGAAAAGCACATCACGTTTGTGGCGCCTTGCTAAAATTATAGCAGTGATAATGCTTTCCTTCTTTCTGCTCGCTGGGTTAGCGTTATGGATCTTTATGTCCAATAAGAATGAATGGTTACTACAACAAATCCAAAGCACGCTTGAAAGTTCACAATCCGGTGAACTGACCATTCAATCCCTCGATTTTAAACTCCTCAAAAATTTTCCGGATGTCACCTTGTCGCTTGATAGTGTCACATACTACGAGCACCGCGACTCGATACGCAGTCCTGAGGAAAAACCAATTCTGCAAGCCGCTAATTTTTATGTTGCTCTGGAACTGCTGCCCTTGCTGCGTGAGGAGCTTCAAATAACAGAGATCAGTATCAAAGATGCATCCCTGAACCTGATTGAATATAAAGACGGAACACTTAATCTGGCCAAAGCCTTGGCCCCACCAACAAAGCCAAAGTCAAAACCAAAGTCGGTCGTAAAAAAAACTTTTCCCACACCGCAGTCATCCAAAGCACCGGCAAAGAAAAAACCTGCACCCTCACCAGCACCCGGCACTCAAGCTAAAGCCTCTACACAGATCGATTTACATTTTATCGGCCTCACGGACGTACAACTTTCTTTTACTTCTCTTAAAACCAGTCTTGCCGCCCAGGCACGCATCAAAGATTTGGAAATAGAGAACACCCAACAGGAAGAGAAAATGACTATTCAGCTTCGGTCAGCCTATGACATTACTTCGCTTGCGTTTAATGATTTTACGTTACCACCTGGCGCGTTGCGTCTGAATGCTGACTTCACGCTGGATAAAACAACACAACTTGTCAGTCTGGAAAATGGAGAACTCGAATACGATCTGTTCACCGCAAAACTGCAGGGAAGCTATGCACATCAACAAAATCAAAAACTGGATTTGAGACTGGATGCAAGCTCCAATGATCTGGCCTTGCTCTCCACTTTTCTAAAAGCTGAGGTTGTTAAGCAAAATCGTGAGTCATTGCAGCAGGGACATTTTTACATGAAGGGAACGATACAAGGTGAATTGAAAAAACAGATGCCGCACCTAAACTTTACTTTCGGTGTAAAAGAACTGTCGCTTCAACTCCCTAGTAAAATAGGAGAATTCAAGAATGTTGGCTTTGAAGGTACTTTTGATTCAGGTGTGAAGGGTGATTTTACTGACGCAACTCTCTCCGTAAAAGAAATAAGAGGTCAAGTACCCGGTGGTTTTCTGAAAGGTTATATGAGTCTTCAGAATTTCACGGATCCTTATCTTCGCTATAATCTTAAAGCACAGTTGCAACTGGATCGCTATGATGAGATTTTCAACATCACATCCCTTCGGCAACTGAGTGGCAAACTTTCCCTTCGGGCGGATTTTGACGGCCCCCTAAAACTCTTTGCTACTCACCAAATGGATAGTAGTCGCTCCAGCGAGATTAACGTAAAGGATGTGTCTTTCATCTTTAATAAGACAAAACAAAGTGTTCAAGGACTGTCCGGAAAAGTGGAGCATCGCAACAATCAGCTTACCATAGATTCGTTAGCCTTTACCTATGGAGAAAATGATCTTTTATTGAATGGAAAATTTGACAACCTACTTTACTTTCTGCTGAAAGGCGAAAGTGAAGTTCTTGCCACCGGCAGTCTGCACGCGCGACAACTCATCACACAGGATTTTCTATTTGACACCCTGTTAAGAGCCGACATTCAGGATAAGATTCAGAATCTCTCTTTGCACTTCGAGGTAAAGGCCTCTACTGAAAAGAGAAAAAATCTTCCGAACAAAACGTACCTGACTTTTACCATTCCACACCTCAGTGCTGAATTGGAGCAGCTTCCAAACATCAATTCACTAAAGGCAAGCGGGGTGTTTACACTCACCGATAGTGTACACCTTACCTTGTCCTCTCTTCAGGCAACGATGCCACAAGGCACCCTGGAGGCAGTGGGCACATTAACCGTTCCGGAAAAACGCTTGTGGACATTTGACGCCAAGGTAAAAGCCATACAATTCCCTTGGAACTATGTACGGGAATTAGTCGCAGAAATAAAAGGCGGTATAGAGCCCTCCGGTAAAAAGTTGTCGGTAAAAGAAATGGACCTATTGACCGCTCATCTTGATGTCTCCGCCTCTATGCTTACGTATCCCTTCGATCTGAAGGCAACACATATTCGCAACAGCAAGATCAACCTTCGATTTGCGGATGGCAGAGTTTTTTCTACCGACAAGCTGGACCTTGCTTTAACAGACCTCACGTTTAAACATCCGGAAAATTCAGGAGACATTGTGGGTCTCGTTTCTACCAAGGGAAATGCCAGCATTCGAAACCTAAAGATTCCAGGGCTCAATGCCTTCGATGTCGTAATGGACGTGCAGGGCAAGCACGACTCACTGGAATTTGATTTTTCAAGTCGCACGCAGAAAGCAAGAAGAGAAAGTGGTCAGCTTTTTATAGATCTATCCGGTAAGGACCTTGCCTATCACTTGTTCTATCAGGCCGAGGATGCCAAGCTCGATTACTTCATGGACAAATATTATAAAAAGCGTTTCATGCAAGGGAATATTGATTACATTCTTGACTTGTCTTCCACTGGAACTGATTTCAAAAAAGCGAAGGAGAACCTGCACGGATCAATTCAGATTAAAGGCGAGTCCTTGGATATGTACGGAGTGGATGTGGACGATATACTTAAACGATACGAACGCAGTCAGAACTTTAACCTGACCGATGTTGGTGCAGTGCTCATTGCAGGACCCGTAGGCTTGGCGGTAACCAAAGGATCAGACTTTGTCTCCCTTGCCACCATCAATCTGGACTCCAACCACCAAACACATATTCAAGAATTAATGGCCAACTGGAAAATAGAAAAACAACAATTGCTAACAGAGGATGTAGCCTTCTCAACAGGCCTCAACCGCATTGCCTTTAATGGAAGTATCAATCTGGCGAATGATTCCATTCCGGGATTGACCATTGCTGTTGTGGACAAGAATGGCTGCAGTCTGATGGATCAAAAGCTCTATGGGAAAACAAACAACTTGCAAACAGGCAAAATAAACATTACCAAAACCTTACTGGGCTCCGTCATTAACTTCGTAAATGCTGTTGTAGGAAAGAATTGCAAACCCGTCTATTCCGGAAAAGTAAAGGCACCGCAGCCATGATGTTCATAAGCATTTCTCAAAGATGCGCCACTAGATAAGGGGGTGTCATCAAAAAACCACGTCATGCCGAATTCATTTCGGCATCTAGCAAAATGTCATAAGATGCCGAAACAAGTTCGGCATGACAGTATTGTCTTATCGACAATCAATTTTAGGATTACACACGCAGTCAATCCAAAAGAGTTTCTTCATACTATGCGTCTTTGTACTTGGTCTCTGTATGGTTCCAATACCCCTTACGGGTTGTTAAATTTTTCATCCTCCATTTCACATAGGTTGCTTAAGCATTAATGAGTTGTCCAACACCCATTACTATTTCAACAACGCAAAGCATTGTCGGGCTATTTCTAATTCTTCGTTGGTAGGTACTACTAAAATCTTAACTGGCGATTCTGGTGTGTTGATTTCATAAATTCCTTTACCGCCTTGTCTGTTCTTTGCCTCGTCCAGGTATATACCCAGGTACTCCAAGTCTTGTGTGCTGAGGCTTCTGGTTAAAGAATCATTCTCTCCCACCCCTGCTGTAAATACGAGAGCATCCAAACCATTCAGAATGGCAGTATAGCTCCCTACGTATTTTTTGATGCGGTAAGCATACATATCATAGGCCAGCGAAGCTTCCTTATTTCCCTTCTCACGTTCTGCTTTTACATCGCGCATGTCGCTGTATCCGGTTAACCCCAACATACCACTTTTTTTATTCAGCAAGGTATTGACCTCCGACAGGGAATAGCCCAATTGATTTACTAAATGAAAAATGATAGACTGATCAATGTCCCCTGCCCGTGTACCCATGATCAACCCATTCATCGGTCCGAGTCCCATGCTTGTATCCACGCATACTCCTGCTCGAATAGCACTCATGCTGCAACCATTGCCGAGGTGTATGGTAATAATTTTTGAATCTTTCTTCCCCAGGTATTCGATCGCTTTTTCTGAAACATATTTATGACTGGTGCCATGAAAACCATAGGAGCGTATACCATGCGTTGTGTATAGTTCGGCAGGAATGGCCATGCGATAGGCTACAGGTGGCATGCTTTGATGAAAGGCCGTATCAAACACTGCTACTTGTTGAGCTGTTGAAAATATTTTCTCCGCCACTTCTATTCCCAAGTAGTTGGGGGGATTGTGAAGGGGTGCCAGAGGAAAGAGTTTCTTGATTTTCTCCTTTACCTCCTCTGTAATTACCATTGTCTTAGAAAAACTCTCGCCACCGTGCACCACACGATGCCCCACCACCGCAATCTCTTTCGGATCAGCGATTACACCAATTTCTTTATCAACTAATAAAGCGGCCACAGCGGTGAGTCCGGCTGCATGATCGGGTATTGAAAAAGTTTCTTTTCTAACACTCTCCTTGCCTCCTACAAATACTTTATGAAGAAGGGTGGCACCCTCTAAACCAATGCGATCTACCAAACCAGAACACACTACCTCTGCCTCGGGCATTCGGATGAATTGATACTTAATGGAACTACTACCAGAATTTATAACAAAGACATTCATGCTTGAAAATTATTGTTGTGCCTGGATGGCGGTGATCACTACTGTGTTGAATACATCGTCTACAGTGCAGCCACGACTTAGGTCATTCACAGGTTTATTTAATCCTTGCAACATCGGTCCTATTGCCAAAGCACCTGTTTCGCGTTGCACGGCTTTGTACGTATTATTTCCTGTATTTAAATCTGGAAAGATTAAGACACTCGCTTGTCCTGCCACGTCTGAGTTGGGCATTTTCTTTTTTCCAACCGATGGATCTACCGCAGCATCGTATTGAATCGGTCCCTCCACTTTTAAGTCAGGACGTTTCTGTCGAACCAACTCAGTGGCCTTTCTCACTTTCTCTACATCTTCTCCTTCCCCGGAGGAACCTGAAGAATAGGAAAGCATAGCAATCTTGGGTTCGATCCCAAACATCTTACTCGTCTCTGCTGAAGAAATGGCAATGTCTGCAAGCTGTTCGGAACTAGGATTGGGATTTACTGCACAATCACCAAATACCGAAACCCGATTGGGCAAGCACATAAAAAACACAGACGACACAGTAGAAACTCCCGGCTTTGTTTTCACAAATTGCAAAGCAGGGCGAATGGTGTGTTGCGTAGTGTGAATGGCTCCGGACACCATGCCATCGGCCTCACCTTTGTACACCATCATGGTACCGAAGTACGATACATCCAACATCAGGTCGCGGGCCATTTCCATTGTTACGTTCTTTGCCTTTCGTAATTCGTACAAAGTTTCTACATACTCGGGGTAGCGGGGTGAACTTGCCGGGTTAACAATTTTCACTTTCTGTACATCATGAGAAAGATTCAAGCGCTTTGCTGCCAGCAAAATGCTTTCTTCATTACCCAGAATGGTAAGGTCCACAATATTTTGTTTTACCAGTGCATCCGCAGCCATCAAGATGCGATCGTCATCGCCTTCCGGCAGCACAATATGTTTCTTGTCTTCCTTTGCCCGCTTCACAATCTGATACTGAAACATGCGAGGCGTGATGCCCTTCGGACGGAAGGAGATGATTTTCTTCTCCAGTGTTTTTACATCTACATGTTCATCGAACAAACTAATCGCCAGCGCAATTTTATCTTTGGTGTGCGTAGTAATGCGGGAGCGGGTAGCGGCCACCTGATTGACAGTTTTAAACGTTCCACTTTCCACCGTTACCATCGGCACTAGTGTGTCCAGACCTTCAATCAATTTTAAAATAGTAGGTTCAGGAATCAAGCCTCCGGTGAGCACCATGCCTGCTATCTTCGGATAATTGTGCGAGATATTCGCCTGCAAAGCACCAATGATAATATCGCCCCGATCGCCAGGGGTAACTATCAATGTATTTTTGCTCAAGCGCGTTAAGCAATTATACAATTGCATGGCGCCTACAATAGAAGCATCCACCTGATTGGAAAGTAAATTCTCGCCAAACAAAACTTTCCCACCTACTGCCTCCTGTATCTCCCGCATGGTGGGGCTGGCTAAATCCTTATGACTTGGTAACGTGGTAACAATGGTTCCGGGAGGAAGAGCTTTACTTAATTTACTTTGCAAGTCTTCTTGCATCAATTGCTCCATCTTGTTGATCACCACCGTCAGGATTTGAACACCTGCGTCCATAAAACTTTTGGCAGTTGACAAGGCATTGTCTACAATTTCCTGAATGGATTTATTTTCACCCTTTGTAATAATCACTACGGGCAAACCCAAATTTTTTGCAATCGAAATATTGCCAGTAAACTCTACGTTGGTACTACCCCCCATAAAATCACTGCCCTCTACTACCACAAAATCATAGCGCTCTTGCAGCTTTTTAAAACGATCGATGATGGTATCAATCACATAAGCTTCCTTGCCGGCATTGATTTGTTTTACTACTTCATTACGGGTAAAGACAAACATCTCTTCATAAGAAGTACTTAAATGAAAATGTTCTCGCAGCATTTCCAAATTGCTATCACGCTCCTGCCCTTCCCGGCTAATCACCGGCTTGAAATAGGCCAGCTTTTCTGTTTTACCGGCCAGTAAGTTGAGAAGACCTAAGGCAATGATGGATTTACCCGAATAGGGTTCGGTAGTGGTGAGATAAATAGCATTAGTCATAATCGGAATGAAAAAATCAGTCTGAAATTCAATTAAAGATAGGCATCAGACATTCGCCCGCGAAGATGGTGTAGCTCTTTTTCCTGCGAAATGATAATCGTCAGGCTAGTGAAGCTGTTTTCTCAGTAGCTGCAAAAGATCCAATCAATTCTGCATGCACTCCTCTTCTTACTTAGATGTGACATTCCGGCCATATAAAGCCTGGACATGACGTGCATTGTTTCCCTCAATTTTATTGATTGCTTCAATTTGCTCGGCTGAAGCTTCAAAAATATGCTTAGCGATATACCATCTAACCGACTCTGTATAGGGTGGTGTGGTTAAAGATCCACGGTAGTTGTAGTAATTAGCTTGAATTTCTTTTGGTATTGCCCCAAACAAGTCAGCCAATTTTACGGTGCCAGGCTTGAACCCTTGTGAGCTATGCTCTTCTTTGGGAATGGCTGATAAAAAGTCGGCAATAAACTTACTTTCTTTCCCCACTTTAAAAAGTACACCGATCACCAAATATTGTGGTGTTGCAGAGGTATTATCATTCGGCATCAGATTTACAATATGCATTTCCATTGGATAAGTAAGCCCATCGATTAAATGTTCGGAAGGTGTATGGAAATGACATTGCTTGAAAGCGAAGGTAGTATCATCTTGGACCAGCGTACTTCCCTCGGCAAAATCCAATTGAACGGTATGTCCCAGATTCTCCACTTTATTTACTTCGTCCTTAAAGTACAAAGTAATGTGATGCTTCCCTATCTCGTTCGCACTTGAAAGAATGTTGATTGGAGATTGTTCGAAACCGTGTTCAAGTCCTGGCAAGATATAACCTTGTTGCTGTCCTGTTTCCGCATCGGGCGCTGTAGCATTTACGTCATTTAGCGTAGTGCTGTCAGCACTGGTAGTCTTTTGAGTGCTTGGCTTACCACAGCTAGCCAGCATCAACAGGATACCTGAAAAAATAAATAATATCTTGAATTTCATAGAGGGTTATTTTAATTAAATGGCTTACTGAATTTATAGGTTGCATTCATTTGGACTCGAACAGCTTCTCCCTTTTCTTCATTCACATTAACACGCTCCCCCAAAATAACTTCACCGCCAAAAGTCAAATTTTTCACAACATCCCAAAACAAGTTAACCGAGCCATAGTAGCCGGATTGATAATCAGGATCTACCAGGTTGCTGTTGTCCTCCACCGAAAGAATACCTACCGTTAGGGATGAGTGAAGGTGATCCTTCCAAAAATGTTGATAAGAAAAATTGCTTCCCTGCATTTGAAGTGCCTCCAGCTCAGTGGTTCCATTGTAGATAGCATCATAATTTAATCCGCTTGCTCCTTGAATGTATTTGGCTACCCCGGTTCCCATTACACCTTGAAATTTCAGTTTGTCCTTTTTTCCGATTTTCAAGGCCGCCATGATGGATAGTCCATAGCCAACCAGACTTCTTGCTTTGTCACTCTCATACCGCAGTTCACGAACTAAGGCGGCCGCCTTTACAAATCCAAAAGATCCATTTATCCGATAGGCCCCTATGATATCTGGGAAACGTTCAGGCAAAATGGTGACAGCTCCACCTACCAAAATATTTTCTATTGGATTCTCGAAGGATAATGACAAAATGTTTTTAGAAGCATGGGTCGAAAAGCGAAGTTGAGGAGTTCGAGAAAGTGTGGAACTGTTCGGGCCTTCAAAATCCACCGTAACCGGATTCACTTCTTCATCAAAGAAATTACTCCAGGTCATTCCGACCAATACAAATTTATACGTGGCAAGAGCATGGCGCATTCGAAACAAACCCGTAGCATCTGATGCATCATTATGAAAATCGCCCTCCAATTTTATACTAAGGATATCTTGCCCTAGACTATGTTTTACATCCAGGCCGATTCGGGTTTGTTTTGCACCAATAAAAAAATTGGGGGTTTTAGTAGTGCCTACTTTAATGTTTGCCGGCACAAACAAATCGCTTCGGCTAAGGTCTTGATCATCCCACACAAAGGTGCTTCGTCCAAAACCATACAACAAGAAGTGCGTCTCCTCTTTTGTATCGGTCTGAGCATGGCTATGAAGAGAAGCCAGTACAACACTTACAAACAGTATAACTTTTATTCCTTTCATTAAAGGAGGGGTAAGTAGTTTCGTAACAATTAGTAAAGCGACTATTCCCACCTATCAAAAGGTAAAGTCGATAGAATCAACTCCACCCAGAGATTGCGAATATTTCAGACCTGGAAAATTTAAGTGCTATCCTTTCTGCAAATAATCCTTTATCACACTATTTACATTCTACTTACCCGTATTGGTTTCGACTGTTACCTTCTTGATTTTTCCGGTAAACTTATTCTCTCGCTCTTTGTAATCATTCGACACATTGGTTTCATTGTCAACCCCCACATCGACACCTTCATCTCCGGAGAAAGCGAAAGGCTGCGTTTTGGGAATCTTCCCTTCTGCTACTTTTTGTCCGTCTACATACAACAAGCAAGTGCCACCCGCACCAGGCTTTGGAGCATCCACAATAAATTCATATTGTATTACATGTTTGCCGGCCGACAATGGCTTTGTAGAAGCAATGTTAGTATGCTCAAGTCCAAAGAAATTGTACTCATGCTTTACCTTTCCTCCCTTCATATATAGAACCCAGCCTCCGAACCGACCTGCTTGAGAAATAATGACACCATTCGCATTTCCATCCTTCAATTCCACCTCTGATGTGATCTTATAACTATGTCCTTTTGTATTGATAAAAGCATTTTCTGAAATCCCTGTCATCCCTTCATACACTGTTAAGGAAGTTCGCGATCCCATCAAATCTGGTCTACCAGCAATTGTGGGGTTAAATCGCTCCGATCTACGATCATCAATGGGGAATACATGATTTTTCGTAGCCTCACGATTGAATACCTCTTGCAGCTCTTTTAGTTTTTCCGGGTGTGTCTTGGCAAGATCATTCGCCTGTGAGAAATCTTCTTCTACATTATACAATTCCCACACATCATCTTTTAGGGGTGGATTCGCCACCATCAACCAGGGGATGGAATGGCGCGTGCTGGCCACCCAACCATTATCATAAATTCCACGGTTGCCAAACATTTCAAAATATTGTGTAGTGTGTCTGTCAGAAGCCTTGGCATCATTAAAAGAAAAGGCAAACGAAACTCCGCTAAAGGGTGTTTGTTCTGTACCATTTACCGATGTTGGAAAAGGTAAACCGGCCGCTTCCATAACCGTAGGAGCAATGTCGGTTGCATGTGTGAATTGCGATCGGATTTCTCCCTTTGCTTTAATGCCTTCAGGCCAATGCACCACCATGCCATTGCGCGTGCCTCCAAAATGCGAGGCAATTTGTTTAGTCCATTGAAAAGGAGTGTTCCCCGCATGAGCCCAACCAATCGCAAAATGTGGAAATGTGTTCGGGCTTCCCCAGTCGTCAATATGCTCCATCATTTGCTCCGCCTTGCCAATGATACCATTCAAGGCCATCATTTCATTATACGAACCTTCAGGGCCCCCTTCAGCACTGCAACCATTATCGCCAACCACATATAAGAACAAGGTGTTGTCTAGTTCTCCCATTTCTTCCAATGCCTGCACCAGTCTTCCCACCTCTGTATCGGTATGTTCTGCAAAACCTGCAAAGGTCTCCATCTGTCTGGCAAAGAGTCTTTTCTGTTCCGGTGTTTGATCGTCCCAAGCGGGTATCTCTTTCGGACGTGGGGTAAGCTGTGCATCTTGAGGAATAACACCCAGTGCTTTCTGTCTGGCAAATGTTTCTTCCCGTAGCTTATCCCAACCTTGATCAAATTTGCCTTTGTATTTTTCGATGTACGCTGTAGGCGCATGGTGCGGAGCATGTGTGGCACCTGTAGCAAAATACATATAGAACGGTTTATCCGGTGTAAGTGATTGTTGTGCACTCACCCAATTAATCGCTTGATTCGTCATGTCAGTTGTAAAGTGATAGTTTGGATCGTGCGGCACTTCAACACGCACAGTCCCATCATACACAGCCGGAGCCCATTGATTCGTTTCACCACCAATGAACCCATAAAACTTATCAAAGCCTGAACGGGTAGGCCAACGATCATAGGGACCTGAAACTGAAACTTCCCACGGTGCTGTTTCATGATATTTACCAAAGGCTGCTGTACTGTAACCATTTAAGCGCAACATCTCAGCCAGTGGTGCGATGCTATTAGGTCGTGCCCCTGTATTGCCTGGGAACCCAGTAGCCAATTCCATAATCGCACCAGCATTATTTAAATGATGATTTCTTCCAGTTAGAAGCGCCACGCGAGTAGGAGAACACAAAGCGGTTGTATGAAAGCGATTGTATTTAAGTCCGTTGGCAGCAAGTTTATCCAGGGTGGGTTCGCTTACCGGACCCCCAAAAGCACTGGACACTCCGAATCCCTGATCATCAATTAAAACAATCACTACATTAGGAGCCTTTTCCGGTGCTTTTACAGAAAAAAGAGTGGGAGCTTTTGCATTGCGCGCATCCAGCGTTGTATCAAAGGGATAGTCAGGTTCCCGGATTGGTAGTACGGTGCGATCAGGTTCACCGCTTACTTTTAAACCGGCAGAATGATCTTTGCCTGGGGAAGTACATGCAAAACATGCCCCGAGTAGCAAACAGAAGGAGAGTAGTCTTACTTTCATGAAGGGTATTTTTTGAGGGAATCTTTAAAATAGAAAACTGAATTTAAGAGTTAGTATTTAATAATTCATGCCAGCTCTTTATTTTTTTGATTTTATTGCTCAATAATTTAAGTGAACTGAATAAAAAACTCCTTATAGATTTCGCTATGGAATGACAAACAGAAGACTGGCAGGGATCTGATGAGGACAAGAATTTCCTCAGCTCCAAAGACACCCTGTAAGAAGAATGATCCTATTGTTAAAATTTCACACATATTTAATACATCCAATTTTTGAACTGAATGAAACGATGAGAGCTCTGAATAAATGGTCAGTAATGGTCATCCTCCTTACTTTGATGGCTTGCGGAAAAAAGAAAGTTGAAACGGCTACCAGTGATCATCCGGCAGGCATGGTGGGGATTCCGGGAGGAACCTTTTCTATGGGAGCGGCTATGCAAGCAAACACTAACGATGCGCAAGCTTTTCATCAAGTGGAGGTGAACGGTTTCTGGATGGACGAAACCGAAGTAACGAATGATCAATTTGCCGCTTTTGTAAAAGCCACCGGTTATATCACATTGGCAGAGCGGCCCGTAAACTGGGATGAGTTGAAAAAAATGGTTCCTGCCGGCACCCCAAAACCACCTGATGAAATGCTACAACCCGGATCTCTTGTTTTTGTACCACCTCCCCACGCAGTTGTTTTAAATGATTACAGTCAATGGTGGACGTGGACGGTTGGTGCAAATTGGAAACATCCTGAGGGTCCGCAAAGCTCCTTAGAGGGAAGAGGCAATCACCCTGTGGTACACATTGCCTATGAAGATGCAGAAGCCTACGCGAAATGGGCAGGGAAACGTCTGCCGACTGAAGCTGAATTTGAATGGGCTGCACGCGGAGGCCTTGATAAAAAAACGTATGCATGGGGAGATGAACTTACTCCTCAGGGTAAATACTTGGCGAATTATTTTCAAGGTGCTTTTCCCAATAAGAACACGGTTGAAGACGGGTTTGCCGGAACAGCACCCGTAAAGTCTTTTCCTGCAAATGCCTATGGACTATATGACATGGTAGGCAATGTTTGGGAACTCTGCTCTGACTGGTACAGTGCACTCGAATTTGATGCAGGTGTATATCCGGCTCTTGAAAAAAATCCTCGGGGTCCGGCCGCTACCAATGATCCTACAGATCCTCTTGCTATCAAACATGTTTCCAAGGGGGGATCATTTTTGTGCAGTGCGATGTATTGCAGTAATTATAAACCAAGTGGAAGGCAAGGGGCTGCATACGACACAGGAATGAGCCACACGGGATTCAGGTGTGTAAAAGACTAAAAGTGAAAGCGGTCTTAGTCTTTTTAAAACAAAAAAGCTCACCCTTGGAGGTGAGCCTTTTTGATGCCTATACTTTCACTATTTCTTAGCAGGAGGATACTTTGTGAAAATCTGCTTTACAGCAGCATTGATGTTTTGTTCTCTCTTCTGAGCATTCGCGTCCTCGTCAATGGTTTTTGTAGCGCGTCCTTGCCAAACAATTTTTTCAGTGCCTTTGTCCACCATGTTCACAAACAAGGTTCCTTCAATGTATTCATTGTAGTTAATCTGCGTGGTAGAGAAACCTCCACCATAGCCATAACGTCCATAATATCCTGCGCCATAGCCCGGTCCGGAAGTGGTAGCAGTAGCATCAATTTTTTCTTCTGCTTTCACATGTAGGTCAACCAGTACATCCGGTGAATCTGATTTAGAAAATCCTTTTGCTGTCATCTCTTTTTCTACCGCTTTCAGAATTCGATCGCGGTTCAAATCGCCCACCGGCAACTTCATAGCATCTTCTGTAAAAGCAAATGTCTTGTATTTAGTAAAGTCGGCCTGGCTATCGTAATCATAAGAGACTTTTAAAGAACTGCAGGAAACAAGTGCCAGCAAAAGAGGTAGAAGTAAAATCTTTTTCATAATCATTAGGGTCATTTATATAGGAGAAAGATAAGGATTCCTTTATCAAATGTAAAATATGAATATTGAACAGAGAATGACAAAAGTCAGATTAGAAGGTTTCACCCACGGCAAAGTAGAAACCCTTGGCACCCTTTTGCCCAAAAGCCATATCCATGGTAAGGTTTAATCTACCGGTTCGATTTAACAATACTCTTCCTCCAAAACCTGCTGCGGGCCGGATGGCTTCAATTAAACGCAGCCTGGGCAAGCTTTCTGCTCCGATGGTAATAGCCTCACGAGAAGTGCTCGTGGCGCTGGCAAATACCACTCCCCCGATGAGTCCATTTTTTGTAATGGGAAAGCGATATTCTGTTTCGGCCGTTATCCAACCCGGTCCGCGAAAGCGTCCAGCCACATAGCCTCTTCCTATACGATTGCGCATGTCATAGGCGTTCGCAGGTAAATGCAGATAAGGAACTTCTCCTGATGTAATGAACTGACCGATTCCCCAAAAGCTGATGAGATGACGAGGTCTTTCTTCCGACAAAGACTTGTACAACCTCGCTTCCAGATACAGTTGATTCGAGTTCTTTGCACTGCCTAAGAAGGTAGGATTGGTACGATACGAAAATTGAAGAAAGGCACCTTTGTAGGGATTGACCGTGTGGTCACGACTATCAAACACCACATTCACACTTGTACCTGAAGTGGCGTACCCGGTAGAGTCGAAGCCCTTTGAAACATTATACGCATAATGACTGGTAACAAGAGCGGGTGAAGCATTCAGATCTAAGGTGAGGTCTTTAATCTTGTAATGATAATCCAGGTGATACCCAATACCCACATACAAATGATTGGCTAAACCCTTCAGCGCTGTGTAATGTATTTTCACCTGATTAAAGGTGAGGGGCTGTGCACCGCTAACCCCCGAAGTTTCTACACCTCCCAGAGTCCAACTTTCTTGTATGGGCTGACTATAATCACTTCCAAGTCCGTACGTGTTCTCTGAAAAAAAACTATACTTAAAATCCACTAACATTTCCCAACCATTACCCGGTGTCATCACCGTTCCTTTAACAGAGGCAACAAATTGATTCTTGGTGGTAAACAGCGTAGAGCCTGTGAGATTTGAAATACTGGTTGTCTTTGGGTCACCAACAAACATAGCACCTGTTCCTCCCACTCCATAAAATGTGCCCAACGAAGGATTGGCACCAAATACAGGTACAACAAAGAGCATCAACTTTCCCTTCTCCGGTACACCGGAATCCTGTTGCTTATCACTCGCCTTTCCTCCCCGAAGCACCCCACGCAGATCAGTGAGATCCACATAATCAGGTTTTTGATGTGATGCATCAATTTGTGCCTGCACCGAAAAGGGAAGTAACAGGAACAAACAAAAAGAAACTACCTTACACATATACTTAGTTGAAAGACAGCGTACTCATCAAAGATTCAGCAAAAAAGGAAATTAGTACTTAATTTTATCAATCACTATAAAAACACAGACTCATGAAAAAAATCATCTTCTTGCTCCTACTTGCCACTGGTGCTTGCAGTTCGGTTAACATTGTCGGTGTAGACAAAGCACCCGACTTCGCGCTGGCTAAGTATAAGAGTTTTAACTTCTTTGATGTGAACCTGGGGGGCGATGCCCTGGGGCCTAACACCGATACCAATCTAACGCTTCTGAAAGCGGCCATCACTAAACAATTGACGGCAAAAGGATTGAGCCAAAGCACTGAAAATCCTGATCTCTTAATTAACATCGGAGTTCTGGTTGACGAAAAAATACAAACCCGCGAAACCAGTTTTAGCAATCCTGTAGATCGCACGGCCTACATGAATCAGCGTAATTACCATTGGCATGCGCAAGAGGTAGCTGTTGGCAAATATCGCCAAGGCACAGTAACCGTTCACCTGGTAGATCGAGCAGCCAATCAACTTGTTTGGAAAGGTAGTGCCGATAGTGTGTTGCCTGAAAAAGAAAAGAATGTGCCGGCCCTGATTGAGGAAGGAATGGCCAAATTGTTTGAGAAGGTGAAGTGAAGGCTAGCAAAAATAGCCTGTTACCCAGTGACGACACCGTTATACGTCTATCAGAGTTAACTGTTAAAGGCTACTCTAAATTTTAATACAGTAACTGCGTTGAAGAATAGTAAACTGACAGATGATTTGAATAAAGAAGTTGGCCACATCAATATATGAAGTGTGTTTTCGCAGGATTTTTTGAAGATGTTAGAGAATCTTCCTTCAAAGAGTCAATGTGGCTAAGTCTTTCGCTGTGATAACACGTGTTGGATGCAGGTTAAACTTTTGTTGCACTTCCTCCAACAAAGAATTTCTCACCACCAGTAAAAGATTAATCGAAGAATTGTTCCTCAATTTTTTAAGGGCCGGAGAGAAACCTTGCCCTTGCAATTCAAGAGGGCCCACTTCATCAATTATACACCAGTCGGCAATCACTTCTTTCAGCAGTATTTCATTTGCCCGATCAAAGGCTTTCTTATAGAAATGGAACCGGCCTACCGAAATAGTCTCACTCGAGGGCTCGGGTGATTGAAAAGGAATGTAGGTTTCTTCCCGAATGGCCAAGAGTGTCCGTAACTGGTTCACTACAGGCGAGAGGATGCCACAGGCATCCTTGTCCCTCAACCACTCTTGCAACGTTGTTGTCTTTCCTGATTGTATTGCTCCGGTTAGAATAATGAGTTGTGCCATTTACTCTACCCTTAATGTTAGCCAAAAACTATACACGACAAAGCGCGTGATTTTTTTGTATAGACTTCGCTCACTCATGGCAAGTTGCCAGGCTGCTTGTGCTTGCTGCATCAACTGAGGAAGTGCTTGCCAATAGGACGCTACCCCTTCGCTATTTTCGTGCGACCATTTCTGTAAGAGGTGTTTCATTAAAGGCAATATCACCAGCCACACTGAAGTCACAATCAGAAAACTTCTGATCAAATAAGTCCATCTATTTTCCGAAGGCAAGGTGTAGAGGACAAGCAGAAAACCGATCAGAAAAAAAAGTAACAAAGCGCCTATAGAGCGCCTCCTCTTTTTCATGGCTAGGCCATGCTGTTTGTCCGCATAGGCATCTAATAAAACCGTAGATTTATCCACGCTGTCGATTCGTTCCGGCAGATTAAATGCCCAGATACCAAGCACCACTCCCCATAAAACGTGCACACTGGTGTATACACCGACCAGCCATCTTGAAAAATGATGAATCGTATTTGCCCCGATATTCTGCATAAGTTTATTGGCTAGTTCATCGATCGCACTCCACACTTCGGTTCCTAAAAAGAGAGTGGCCATCAGGGGTTTTTGAATGGCCGACTCTAGTAAAGCCACTACAGCAAACACAAATACCGAAACGCGTGTACGTCCTAAAACAGAAAAAAGAAAAGCCCCTAAAACACCTTGAAAAAATACCGCCATATAGGCGGACAAAGGAGAATGTGGACTGGCCGCAAACTTGATAGATAAGACCAGTATCGTGGCCCTTAAAATATCACGGCCCGATTTTTCTGATAGGTGGGCAATCAAGGAGATGGTTATCACTGAAAAACCCCCTAGCACGAGGCCCGTTACTGGTAAGCGAAAGCCATGTAACAAACCTCCTAAGCCACTCTCGGCAAAAGCCCAGAGCAAGGTGAGTTTAGGAATGGCGTTGACTGAAACTTTCACAGAGGGCAAAGTAAATGAAAATGAATTAATACTTTTGACGATTCAAGTATCAACACTTCAAACCAGAACCAATTTACGCCATGAAGATTCTTGTAACAGGGAGCAATGGATTATTAGGCCAGAAGTTAATTCAACTATTGGATAAGGATCCAGAGATTGAATTAGTTGCTACGGCTCGTTCTCCCTTATCGCATGCGTTGAAAAAAGGCATTTATCAAAAAATGGACATTGAGAATAAGGAAGACATTGTCACCACCTTTTTTGAACACAAACCTGAAATTGTTATCAACACTGCTGCGATGACACAGGTAGATGATTGTGAAATACAAAAGGAAAAATGTTGGAAAGCCAATGTCACTTCTGTAGAATTACTAACCGAAGCTTGCCAGTGGTACAATACGCACCTGGTTCACGTTTCTACAGATTTCATTTTTGATGGATCACGGGGCCCTCTGGACGAGAATGAGAAGCCAGCTCCTGTAAACTATTATGGAGAAAGTAAGTTGGCTGCCGAAGAAGTTATTAAAGCCTCTACCATTGAGTGGAGTATTTTACGAACCGTGTTAGTGTATGGCATCACACCCGACATGAGTCGTTCGAACATTGTTTTATGGGTAAAGAATAGTTTGGAGCAGGGCAAGAAAATTAATGTGGTGAACGATCAGTGGCGCACCCCCACATTGGCAGAAGATCTCGCGATGGGCTGTTACCTGGCAGCAAAACAAAAAGCAACAGGTATTTATAACATCTCCGGAAAGGATTTCATGAGTCCCTATGACATTGCAGTGCAGACTGCCAAATTTTTCAAGCTGGATGCTTCTCTTATTCAAGCAACCGACTCCACACAATTCAAACAACCTGCCCGCAGGCCGCTCACAACAGGATTCATCATTGATAAAGCAAGAAAAGAATTAGGGTATGAGCCCCGCTCTTTTGAAGAAGGATTAGCTGTTTTACAACGACAGTTGCAACACCCGCATTAGTAATTTTTCTTAACCCTTTCTTTTTGCTGTCGGAAGTTTCACAACAAACTGTGTACCCTCGCCTTCTTGCGATTGTACGCTTACTTCTCCACCTAACTTAGAGACTGTTTCTTGAACAATATACAGGCCAAGTCCAGAACCTGCTGAACGATTCGTGGCTCTGAAAAACATTTTAAAGATGTCTTTTAGGTAAATGTCCTTAATACCCGGACCGTTGTCACTAATGGTGATTTTCACTCCACTTCCTTCTTGCTTTATAAGAATACTGACAAAAGGTTTTTTCCTGGATTCAGGAATGTGGTGTTTAATGGCATTCGCAATCAGATTGATGAGGATGATGCGCAGTCTTTTCCTATCCGCATAATAATCAGGAGAGACATTTACATCTACTTTTTTCTCAATCTTCTCAAAATTATCAACATACCGAAGGTCCTCGAGTATTTCCGCTATCAGAGTGTCGAAGTCAATTTTCTCAGGCACTACTTCTAATCTGGCATTTCGGGAAAAATCGATGATGTCACTGATGAACATATCCAGTCGTTTCACGCTCTTCTCCATCAGGTTTAAATATTCCTGCTTGTCCCACTGTTCATCTTCACGGGCTACATGAATTAAGCCAAGCAAGGACGAGAGTGGTGAGCGTAGATCGTGCGAGGCACTGTAGACAAAACGATCTAACTCGGTGTTTACTTTTGTCAACGCTTCGTTCTGTCTTTTCATTAAAGAAATTCTCCACTTATAAAAAGCAAACAATACGGAAGCTATTCCCAGAAACAAGACAAGGTAAAACCAAACAGTTTGGTAGAAGAAAGGCTTCACTTGAAAGGAGTAGGAAGCGCCCACCTCATTCCAGGTATTGGTATCATTACACCCCATCACTTTAAAAGTGTATTTACCAGGCGGTAGATTGGTGTATTCAACTTCATTAATACTTAGTGCGGGACTCCACTCCTTATCAAAACCCTCCAATTTGTACATACACTGGTTTTGGTCTGGGGCGGAATAGCTTAACACACTAAACCGAAAGGAGTACCGAAGTGTGCCAGTTTCTATCTGCACATGGTCCACTTCCACATTTTGTTCCAAGGCATCGGTTTTAAAATGCGCAATTCGAACAGGAGGCACAAAATGTTGCTCGCGTTGTTGTAATGTTGCTACTATGCAAACACCTCCCAAGGTAGGGATGTAGACGGTACCCGAAGGTGAGAGGGTAGAACGAGTGGCCCCTGTACACTCCTGATTGGCCATACCATGTGATTCATCAAAGATCGTTATGGGTACTTCTTGGATCGCCCCCTTTAGAAATGAATACAGATCTTCCTTTCTAACTTGGATGATGCCGATGTTAGTAGTGATCAACATCTTTCCTCTTTCATCATCTACCCAATCAAAATAGGTTTTACTTCTTCTGTCTGATTGAAGTTTGATCGGGCGCAACGAATTTCCATCAAAGTAGGCCGGGCCAATATTCGCCATTACCCACACCTTACCCTCTTTATCAATATCAATGTTGAACAACAAGATGCCGGCATCATCTTCCTTCATGAGAAACGTAACGATGGATTCATTGGGGGAAATAATACTTAAGCCTCCACTGTGCGTACCTACATAGATCGAACCCTTATCATCCTCTGCTATCGCCAATACATAGTTGGATTGAAGTCCATTCCGCTTATTAAAAATGTCGAGAATCTTACCATCGCGAAATTTCACCAAGCCTCCGGACCGGGAGCCAAACCAAAAATTACCATTCTTGTCTTTGTGAATCACCCGAAAATCTTCTGCCGGCATTCCCTCTTTTACTCCATAGACCTTTTCTACTCCGTTGACAACATGGATAATGCCTGAGTAGGTAGCTAACCAAAAAGAATTTTTACCCTCCAGGTAAATGTCGCGTATGCCATTACTGGAGCTTAACGATTTAATCGGCAGCTGTCGGCAATTCGAATTCTCACAGATGTTCAAGACATTTAAATCCGTACCGATATAGAGAACCTGTTCTACATCCTCTTTAATAATGTTTACCCGATCGCTGGATAAGGAAGGAGTGGAGAGATTGGAGATGTTGGTTTCTTTGAGTCGAATCAGGCCGGAGCGATTGGAAGTTAACCAGATATTTCCTTCTGTATCAGGTTTAATGGAGGTGATGCGCACAAAATCAATCGCACCCTTCACTAATAATTCTTCATAGGTTTTGCTGGCTTCATTATACCGCACGAGTCCGAACTCTGTACCTGCCCATATCGAATTCCACTCGTCCACCCAAAGTGTATTAATCTGTTTATTGTTGAATTGATCCAAGGTGTGGAATACTTCATTCTCACCCAGCGCTTGTAATCCCTTGGTTGTTCCAATCAAGAGTTCATTCTCCTTTGACAGTTGCAGCGCCAAGACATTATTGATTAACAAACCTTCATGCGTTGTGTACCTTTTCATCACGCCTTCTCTCCACGAGAAAAGTCCACTGCCATCAGTAGCAATCCAGATTGTTCCATTCGCATCCTCCACCATGCTCATGATGGCCGACTCATTAAGACCAGGGTATGTGATGGTGTAAATAGAATCACCTTCGAGGCAATGCAGGCCTGCATTGTTGGTGCCTACGTAAATTTTTTCGCTTCTGGTTTTCAACAAAGTTCGGATGGATTTGGGAATAGAGCCCTTCTTTGTGGAGAAGGTACTATAGACACCCTTCTTATATTGAACAATTCCACTACCCTGAGAGGCAAAAAGCAAAGTTGAGTCGACTGTTTGAACAATCGCGTAAAAGCCATCTGTTTCCAAGAAGGAAAGATTATTCCGATCGAATAGCTCCACCACTCTTCCATCAAAGGACATGAAGCCATTGAAAGAGGTTAACCACACCAAGCCTTCATGTGATTGAAAAAAAGACGTGAGGTTGTTGGAAGAAAGTCCATCTTCCGAACTCCAACGTACTGCACTTACCTGATCGAGTGGTTGATTGGGATTAAATGGAACCATACGCTGACCAACTGCCAAGTGTATTTGCAGGAATAGAAAAAGGCCAACCAGGTAACGTACTACCATGATATCAAATATAATAAGCGAGGGCCTGAATAAAAATGATTCTATCCAGAGCTCTGTCTGCTCACACGATGGTCAATTTATTCATTATTCTTTTTTGTTGCGCAAGGCCAAATAGTAAAGGGGAATTCCGATCAGAGTAATAATAAACCCAGGCCAGGTGTACTCCGGCTTATAGATAATCAACAAAGAACAGAAGGTGATACCCATGATGATATAAATGAGCGGCAAAACAGGATATCCAAAGGCCTTATACGGACGTGGCATATCGGGGCGCTTTCTGCGAAGAATAAAAATCCCTACAATGGTGAGCATGTAGAACAACACCACCACAAAAGAAATCATATCTAACAAGTCTCCATATTTACCGCTGAGGCACCAGATGGAGGCGAGAATGGCCTGTATCCAAAGTGCTTTCTGAGGCACAGAAGCATTGTTGAGCTCCCCTACTTGCTTAAAGAATAAACCATCTTTGGCCATGGTGTAATACACGCGGGCACCTGACAAGATCAAGCCATTGTTACAACCAAAGGTGGAAACCATGATCATGAGGGCAATCACGATAGTACCGGCTGCTCCGAAGATAACGGTGGATGCTGCTACCCCAACCCGGTCGTTTTCTGCAAAGGCAATTTCATTGAGTGGGAGAATACCTGTATACATCACGTTGGCTGAAACGTAAATAACCGTTACGATCAAAGTGCCCAGGAATAAACTAAGACCAATGTTACGCTGCGGATTTTTAATCTCGCCCGCAATAAAGGTGACGTTATTCCAGGCATCGCTACTAAAAATAGAGCCCACCATGGCGGAAGCAATGGCGCCAAAGGCACCAATAGTAATGTAGGTTTCTATGTTTCCGTCCGGCAACAATTTCTTCATATCCCAGGCATTGCTCCAGTTGGCATCCCATACTTCGGGCTTCAACATAAAGAAACCAGCAATGATAAGACCGAAAAGGCTGACGAGCTTCACGGTGGTGAGTGTAGATTGAATGATCTTACCACTCTTCACCCCACGGGTGTTGATGTACGTAAGTAAGAGGATCGTGAAAATAGCCAGCACTTGTGCAGGAGAGATTTTAACAAAGCCCAGGTCCAACCACACTAACTCCTCACTCACAGCAGGAATTAAATAGGCTGTAAATTTTGAAAAGGCCACGCCTACAGCTGCAATGGTCCCGGTTTGAATGACTGCAAAAAAACTCCATCCGTATAAGAATGCGATGAGAGGATTATAGGCTTCCTTTAAGTATGTATACTGTCCACCGGCTTTGGGGAACATACCACTGAGCTCTCCATAACTCACAGCAGCTGTTACCGTCATAAAACCGGTCAGTACCCATACGGCTACCAGCCAACCTGCGCTGCCCACATTCATAGTAATGTTGGCACTCACAATAAAAATACCGGAGCCTATCATGGAGCCTGCCACAATCATGGTAGCATCCCATAAACTCAACACAGGTTTAAAATTCTTTTCGCTCATACACGCTAATTAGTTGGGCAAGATAATAATTTAGATGAATGCACAAGGACTGCTTTCCATTGGTGGCGAAGTGAACTTACGCGGCTGATTCCCTAGTCTTTCAATAATTCTGTAATGGGTTGCCCTGTGGTACCATTCGGAAACATGATTTTAAGAATTACAGAAACAGTAGGTGCGATATCAGTAATGGGATGATAAGCGGAAGAAGAACCCTTCTTCACACCCTGTCCAAAAAACACAATGGGTACATGCGTATCGTAGGCATAAGGCGACCCATGGGTAGTACCCTGCACGGAATTGCCCTCAAACCAACCTGGCTCCAACACAAAGGCCAGATCGCCCGAGCGTTTGGCATGATGGCCACGAATAATTTTTCCCTTCACTCCTCCTTCATCAAAATCACTTTGCTTAATCACCGCCTCTGTATAGTAATTCGCTACTCCGTCAAGGGTCATCAAAAATCTTCCGGCTAACTCGGCCACAACAAACATATCCAAGCCTGAAGTACGAGGATCTCCATCGAAGGCATTATGATTTAAGAAGACTTGCTCGTTGCTGATTTTCTCCACCAATTGTTTACCCGGATAGAAGGTCGCCAAATATTCATTGAGCTTAGCCGTGGCATATTCTTCGTTGAAATACCCTGCGGGTACTTTATTATCTTTTAAATATTGAGGTACATCGGCCACCGCATGATCGGCTGTGAGAAAAACCGTGTAATTGCCAGCACCCACTTCTTTGTCAAGGGTCTTTAGCAAGTCTTCTATGTTTTTGTCAAGTCGCAAGTACATATCTTCAACTTCTACCGAGCGAGGGCCGGTGGCATGCCCCAAAATATCTGGCGATGAAAAAGAAACAGCCAGAAAGTCCGGCACATTGTCCTTCCCCATTTTCTCACCCACCAGGCAGGCCTTCGCAAACTCTGTCACATAATCATTCGCATAGGGGGAATAGGCAAACACATCGCTACCTCCCTTTTCGATCAGTTCGGCAAAGTTGTACGGGAAAGTCATTTTCTCTTTTCCTTTAAACTTGCGCTCATACGGAGAATCATCTGGACCACTTTCCGTATACTGATCAATCGGCAACAGCGGTGTCCAGGGTTTGCTAATGTATTTAGCAGGAAGATTCTGCGCATTAAAAGTATTGACCCACGTTGGTAAATCGGGGCGATAAAAAGTACTGGTAATAAATTTTCCTCCGCGGCCATCCGGAAAGTAGGCAGCGTCTGCCATGTGCCCTGCCGGTAAGATGGCTCCCCGATCTTTTACCGACACACCAATGACAATGGCTTTCTTATTCGTGAAAAGTTCGAGTTCATCGGTGACTGTCGTGGAAAGCATGCGCCAGGGGGAACGACCACCCGGTGAATCTGAACCTGTCATTTTTTGTGCCGGATCCTCAACACAATACACCATTTTTTTTAATCCCTTATCGTAGAAGTCGTTGCCGATAATGCCATGAATGGCCGGTGTGGTGCCTGTATAAACAGAGGCATGACCCGGACCAGTTACCGTTGGTGCATAATTATAATGTCCGTTTTTTATCTGAAAGCCTTCACGCACCAGACGATTAAATCCCCCTGTCCCGAACTTACTTTCAAATCGATAGAGGTATTCCTGACGCATTTGATCCACCACGATCCCCACCACTAATTTAGGCGGAGCCTCAGGTGCCACCTGAGCTGAGGAAAGATGAGAAAGAGAGGAGAAAAGAAGTATGCTAAAGAGTATTCGATTGTTCATTCGCCCGGGTTGAATAAGGGAACAATAATAACAAATACCTCGCGGAATCACAGGTACTTTTTGATAAGGAAACTTACCTTTCAATCAACGCATTTGATACGGCTATATTCTTCCTCTTCAAAAACCTGCCTGCGCAATTGTTTTCCTTCACCTGAGTAATATAACACTACATAAATGGCCGCTTCCTCCACAAATTTCTCAGTAAAATACAAGGGCTCATCAGCAGTTCCCAGATTCAGAATATCCGTATAAGTAGGTTCAATGATAACACCCTGTTGATTACTCATTACCCCATAATAATTATCCTGGCGGTAGAGCGCTATTTTCTCTCCAGAGGTTTTTTCACTTTCTGTATAACTGTTGATTTTCCCCAATTGAAACGTCATGTCTTCCAATCGCAGCAAACGCCAGGAAAAATCCAATTTGACCATAGCGACCGAATCGTTCCAATAGCGCACTTCTTCAAATTCAAATTTGCTCAGGGGTTTATTATCCCAATTAATGAATCCGTAAAATCCATTCTTATACGCAACGATCAGTTCATCATTGTAAGAACGTAAACTTCTTTCGTACGTAGGTTTGATGTAGCGGTGCGTCTCGGTGTGAATCAAGCCAAACTTCTTTTTGTAAAGCACAGCCATGTCGCGCGCGGTGAGGTTACCAAAGGTTTCAAACTCCGTGAGCCCAATGCTTTTCCCATTTAAATCGACCAGGCTTTTCTTGTCCTTTTTCGTCATCAACAGCACTCCTCCTCCTACATACTCCACTCTATCGCAGATAAGTGTTGTTAGTTTTTCACCAAGCGATGAAAATACTATTCTGATATTCCCTTGTTGTACACTGAAGAGTGATACGTCACCCGCGCTCAATACCTCCACTTTTGCACTGGCCGGAAAACTGAGTAGCTGCGCCTCTGTATGCACAAAAAGCGTATCGTTGCGCAAGGCACTGACGCCTGGCAAAAGGAAGGCAGCACTGTCGTATAAAAATTTTTGGTTGGTCAATCTATTCTCCACTACAAACGCTACAGCGGTGACCGTAAGCAACCATTGCTTTGTAACCTGTGCATGACGATACAGGGGACTGAGTCTATTCTCTACCAACAGGTGCGCACCATCCTTTTTACGCACCACCACAACACCTTCCTCTTCTGTAATTTTTTGTTCTTCTGATGGCAGTACGCTTTGCAGGCGATTGTCGAGCAAGGCATAGCGCGTTCCTTTACGCACCAAGAGATAGTTTGTAGTAAAGCGCTGCACCTCATCAAAAGAGTCGGTGAAAACCAGAGCTGCACCATTCGCCACTGCTCCCATTGCTTCCAGTGTAACAAGTTGCCATCCTTTATCGGTTTTAAAGGCTAGCGCGGTACCCAGCGATACAAGTTCCAACCAATTTCCAGAAATTATTTTTCGCCCTGTGAGTGTGTACACCGTTTGTTGTTCCGCTCCCTTCACCACAAAAAAATGCTGTCCCAACAAAGAGGCATCTTGCGCTAACACCAAGCGACCGGACTTATGCAGAATGCGGGCGCCTTCCGCAGTCTTAATTTTTATAAATCCTGATCCAAGATCTGTAAAGTCTTCTACACCCAGCGCCAGTACCTTTTCATTGCGCGCCAGTACTTTGTCCCCTGCCCACAACACATCGTGACTCAACCCTTCGCATAACACATCGGTACTGAGTGAGTCTGCTATTTTCATCGGTCGTTCATATCCTTCCGCATCCATGAAACCATACATGCCATTTTTCCAAACAGGAAACCACACATGCCTTTCCTGCTCCTGCACCACCCGCAAGGAGTCATTCATAAAATCTAAAACCGGTGAATGCTGCTCTTTAGTAAGGTGGTACAAGTAGTTGCGTGCTTGTCGCGTGTAAACATTGTCCGGATAGTTTGTGAGAAATTGCCGAAAGGCGTGTTCTGCTCCAGAAGCAGTAGCTAATTCAAATACCGCCTGCTCGGCTTGAGTACGGTAAGGACTTTGTGGATAGTCCTTTACAAAGGCTGCATAGCTGTTCAATTTCTTATCCTTGGTCTTCGCCTCAAACAACAATTTATCATAGCGACTCTTCGCCTCTTCTCTGCGTTGTGAGTGTGGATAACGCTCCAGATAACTTGCATAGACTTGATATGTATTTTGTTTCAAGGCATCCAAATAGGCCACCTCATGTCGCAACTCAATGGCGCGCGCCCACTGGAGTGCCGATGGATAGTGATCAATAAAGAACGAATAACTCGCTTCGGTGTTGAGCGTTGTGGCACGGGTAAAGGCAGCACTGTCAATTAACTCCTTCAACCTGAAAAGCCCGGTGCTGTCGAAAGGGAAACGCAGCGCTTTCTCTTTCTCCTTTTTATTTAATCGATTAAAGTAGTGAAGCGTGCGGGCCGTGTGTAGGGCTGCAGAGTCAATATGAAACTGAGGGTTGCCCGTAGTGAAGAAAAACCAGGCGTATACATAATTTGCGCCAAGATTAAGACTGTCCTTGCGCAAGGCTTTCTGCACTTGCTGCTCTGTTTTAGCCCAGCGTTCCTTGCCCAGGTTATTCCAGGCGGTACGCTCCGGTGCTAATTGTGCTTGCACAAGTCTGGGCACGAGCAGAATCCAGAGAATAACCAGCAAAGAGATGCTACTTTTCATACAACGTAAGATGCGAAGGTACGGATTGATGCTTTGTCTTCCTTTGTCCAAATTCAATTCCAGTCAGAATATTGTGAGCCGGGAAATATTTTTTATCTTCAACGTTGAAATTTTCTGACCAATGGCCAAACTCAAAAATATTGTCAAACAGCTTTCGGAGAAAGACTTTCAGGCTATCCACGATAGTCTTGTAGAAAGTAATGCCGATAAGTCTGCTTATCTGCTTAAATCCCTCCGCGAAAGGCAGCTTTCTGACAATAAGATTATGGCTGAATTGGAGGTGAATGCGAATGCCTATTACACCCTGCGCTCTCGCCTCAACCTGAAAATTGAAGAATACTTAATGGCTCAGCTGGAAAGTCCGCGTACGGATGTGCTGAAGAAACTGGCCAACATCAACGAAGTATTGTTCACCAAAAAGAAGGCCATCTCTGTGGCCACTCTTAAAAAACTGGAGAAGGAGTTGCTGGACTACGATTTAGCTAACGAGCTGACTACCATCTATAAATCACTCAAAAAGCTGAACATCAACTCACCCGATTACTTTCAGTATTCGCAGCTGTATAATCGCCATGTGGCCTACATGCTGGCCCTGGACAAGGCCGAAGACTTACTCGCTGATTACTTTAAGAAATACGGAGATTATTTATTTACCGGTGGTGAAGTAGAGAAGCTGAGCCTGACCTTGTTGCTGAAAGAGATGGAGAATGTTTCCAAACTCTACCAGTCGCATCGCTTGTTTGTCTACCACAGCTGCATGTCTATTTTTCATCGCCTCTTCGTAGAACCGGACGATACCTATCGCCCTGACTTAGAGTCGATCGAAGATGTGTTTGCCAAAGTGCAGAAGATTTTCGAGACCTATAACCTCGATGCCATTTATTATCACCTTAACCTGGTCTTCGAATTCCTGCGCTTAGAGTATTACACTCATTACAAAGTGTACCGCGAGTCGGAGAAATATTTTGAAGAGGTAAATGATGCGGCTACGAACTTATTGGTGAACTACCCAACCTATACTTATCCGGGGCAGTTCCTAATCAACAAGCTACAACGCCACTTGCGCCTCAATACGGAGTCAGAGTTATATGCCGAGAATGAAACACTCTTCCTGGACTTTGAAGTAGATCCGCTGGACACTACCAAACACACGATCTATATCGTGTACAGAGCCTTGGCTTGCTACTATGCAGGAAAATACGATGAAGCCGCCAAAGTTTTAAACGGGCTGTTGAATGAAGTAAGTTTGAAGAAGTACCCCATCACCTTTATGGAGGTGAAGGCCTTACTCTCCTTACAATACGTCATGCTGCAGGACTACGAACTCTTTAATCAGTTGAGTAATAGTATTCAACGCCAAATCCGTTTGCTCGGCAAAGACAGTTGCGAGAATATTCTGTTGTTCTTAAAGGTGTTGAAGATAACCACCAGCGAAGCGAAGAAAGAAAAGGCGAAGAAGATTAATGCGGTACTCCCTAAACTAAAAACGTTGGAAGTCAAGTACTTTGCTCCAACGCTTTTGATTCGCTTTGATGATAAGTTTGTGAAACAGCTAACCGATATAGAACCGGTAACTGATTAGACCGGCTCTTATACTTCGAGTTTGATAATGCTTTCGTGAGAGAGTGGCTTATTTAAATACAATTTCACGTTCTCGTATTTCTTGGAGCGGTTAAAATCTTGAGGGTTAATGGACGAGGTGAGCATCACAATTCTGCACTTCTTCTTCGCAATCTCGCCTAGTTTTTCAAATTCATCCAGGAACTGAAATCCATCCATGAGTGGCATATCAATGTCCAGGAAAATGACATCGGGCAATACCTGATCGGCCACACCTGTCTTCTCCATGTTCTTCAAAAACTCAATGGCGCTCTTCGCTCCTGTGTGTGTGTAGATGTTCTCTGCAATGGAAGCTGCTTCAATCATTTTTTGATTAATCAGATTATCAATCTCATTATCGTCAATCAGCATTACAGTTTTGTACCTCTTAGCCATGGAAAAAACGGTTTATTCACTAAAAATATACAAATGAGACTACATTCCAAACAGACATTTGATTAATAAAAAGGTAATTCTTAACCGCACGGCTGATTGGCTATCCGAAAACGTAGAAGTACCTACGGGAAAAAGCATAAAAGGACAGTGGGATTTGCCTCTACCCTCCTATTTTTCTAAGTGAAATGAACCACATAGGAACATAGAAATCACAGAAGCTGATTCGCTCTATGTGAACTATGTTTCTATGTGGTAAAACTGGCCTCTTAGATATCGAACTTGATGCCTTGCGCCAACGGCAGGGTACTGCCGTAGTTAATGGTATTGGTTTGTCTGCGCATGTACACTTTCCAGGCATCGGAGCCTGACTCGCGACCCCCTCCGGTTTCTTTCTCCCCACCAAAGGCTCCACCAATCTCCGCACCGGACGTACCGATGTTCACGTTCGCAATACCACAATCCGAACCGGCATGCGACAAGAATTTCTCCATCTCCTGCATGTGGTTGGTCATGATGGCCGATGACAAGCCCTGCTTCACTCCGTTTTGCAAGGCAATGGCCTGCTCTACGGTCTTGTATTTCATGATGTATAAAATCGGAGCGAAGGTTTCGTGCTGCACAATTTCATATTCATTCTTCACTTCGGCAATGGCCGGCTTCACATAGCAACCTGACTCATAGCCTTTGCCTTTCAATACCCCTCCGTTCACTAAGAAAGTCCCTCCTTCTTCTTTCACTTTCTTAATGGCACCGTTGTAAGCCTTTACCGCCAAGGTATCGATGAGTGGCCCCACGTGGTTTTCTGCATCCAGAGGATTTCCAATTCTTAACTGGCTGTAGGCTTTCTTCAATCTGTTTTTTACCTCTTCGTAAACACTTTCGTGAATGATGAGTCTGCGTGTGGTGGTACACCGCTGACCGGCAGTACCCACTGCACCAAACAAGGCACCGCGAATGGCAATGTCTAAATTCGCATGCTCAGAAATAATGATGGCATTGTTACCACCCAACTCCAATAAGGCTCTACCCAACCGTTCTCCAACTGTTCTACCCACTGCCTTACCCATGCGCACCGAACCGGTGGCCGAGATCAAAGGCACGTTCTCATCGCTGGATAAGAGCTGACCAATTTTCGCATCGCCATTGATGATGCACGACACACCTTCTGGTACTCTATTTTTTGCAAATACTTTATTGACAATATTCTGACAGGCTATGCTGCACAAAGGTGTTTTCTCAGATGGCTTCCACACGCACACATCGCCACATACCCAGGCCAACATCGTGTTCCATGACCATACAGCTACCGGGAAATTGAACGCGGAGATAATACCCACCACGCCCAGCGGATGATATTGCTCATACATGCGGTGATTCGGACGCTCCGAGTGCATGGTGAGTCCATTGAGTTGGCGCGAAAGACCCACGGCAAAATCGCAGATGTCGATCATTTCCTGCACTTCACCTAAGCCCTCCTGATAGGACTTGCCCATTTCGTAGGAAACCAATTTGCCTAAGGCTTCTTTATTTTTTCTGAGTGCTTCACCAATCTGACGCACGACTTCGCCACGCTTGGGTGCGGGCCACTGACGCCATTCAGCAAAAGCTTCGTTTGCTTTGCTAATGACTGCTTTATATGTTTTTTCATCGGCAGCCTGTACCGAACCGATTAATTTACCATCGGCAGGAGAAAACGACTCGATGCGAGTACCCGTAGTTTTGAACCATTTCGCTCCGGTGGAGCTTCCCAGGTTAGATTTTTTGATGCCCAGCGTGTTAAGCGCCTCTTGAATGCCGAAGTTTTTCATTTCAATCGATTTAGAAATGCAAAACTAACAGGATTTTCAGAAGCTACCACTCTACACCATAGGTACCTTTTTCTCCGGAAGGATGAAAGCCTTCCAATAAGATGCCTCCCTTCTTGAATTCAAGGATGCGATTGAAGTCTTCTACATTATTTACAGGAAGTTTATCGACAAAGCCGATGACAAAATTGACCGGCATGCCCGACTTCTTCCATTTGCCTTCTTCTACTTTTATCACTCTTACGCCTCCCTCCAGGTTGAGCTCGGCCAGTGTTTTATAATTCACGTCTTCTACCGTTACACCGTTCAACTCATACTTTATTTCTTTCCGTGACACCCCCTCCAAACCATCGTTGTTGCGCAAACGTACTTTCACATTTTTTTGCTCGGCACTGCGCATAAAGGTTACGTTCAGTTCTTTGCCCGGTCTATTGCGTGCTACCCACTCTTGCAACTCCGACACCGTATTTACTCCGTGCTGATCGATGGCGACAATCACATCGCCTGCCTTCATGCCCGCTTCCTGCGCAGCACTTTTATCGTTTACTCTGCTCACCAAGACTCCCTGATTGGTTGCCAACTGAAGATCTTCGGCTAATTCTGCATTCACATCCGTGATTTGTACACCCAACAAACCGCGTTGCACTTGTCCGAACTCCAGCAAATCGTCCATTACTTTTTTCACGAGGCTTACGGGTATGGCAAATGAATATCCCTGATAACCTCCGTTTGAAGTTGCGATGGCGGAGTTCACACCAATCAGTTCTCCTTTCAAATTCACCAAGGCACCGCCACTGTTGCCGGGGTTCACCGCAGCATCCGTTTGAAGAAAAGCCTCCACTTGTAAATTGTTGCGATCGCGCAGAATACCAATGTTACGCGCCTTCGCGCTGATGATGCCGGCTGTAACGGTAGAGTTGAGATCGAAGGGATTGCCAATGGCCAGCACCCATTCTCCCAACTGCACCGCATCGGAGTTACCATACTTCACAAAAGGAAGATGACGTGCTTTTATTTTCAGCAAGGCAAGATCGGTACTGGGGTCGCTGCCAACCAGCTTGGCATAAAAGCGCTGGTTGTTGTTCATCACCACCTCAATATTGGTGGCATCTTCAATCACGTGATAATTCGTTACCACATAGCCATCGTCTGACACAATCACACCCGAACCGGAAGAACGCGCAGACCAATCATGGCGAAACTCTAAGGGATTAAAACTAAAATCACCCGGACCATAGGAAGTGCGAATGTGTACCACCCCGGGGGTAATACTTTTGGCAGTGGCTAAAAAATCCAGGTCGCGGGGTACGTTGTAGGAAGTATCGCTTTTATAATTTGTTAAGACAAGGTTTTGTCTCTCTTCAATGGAGTTGTAGGTGGCCGAAGAATAATCGATAAAGCGTGCTGTATAGATAGACCCCACCACACCGCCTATACAGGCTGCCACCAACACCACTGCTACCAAAAGAAAGCGCTTCATAAAAATTGAATTAGGTAGAAAGATACGAAAAACAAAGTGCCTCACCCCCTTCCCCTCTCCTCCGGAGAGGGGTGTCCGAAGGACGGGGTGAGGCGGGGGAATGGAGTGAGGCCAAAAAGAAAAGGGCACCCTTCCGAGCACCCTTCCTCGGCCCTGACCCGCAGAGCCGAACCCCTCAACCTAAACCTTATCTTCAAAAGCTTGATACGACAACTAACGTCATCCGATAGCTATCGGATGCGAGCCTGCCCATTGGTTTGAAGAAAGCAGGCCAAGCAATCTCGTGGGGATAGAAACAAGCTCTTGTTTCATCTAGTGCTGCTCTTCACGCAGAAGATTGCCACATCACGCTACTCACCACCCGCCCTTCGTTCCCTGCCTTTGCCGAAGCGGCTACGCGTAGGCAGGCTCGCAATGACGGTTTTACTTCACGCGAATGTTTGCCTTCACGATTTTCTTTTCATCCTTAGGCAGGGTGATTTCCAGAATACCATTCTTGTACTCTGCCTCAATTCTATTCAGATCGATGTTGTCGGGCAGTGTAAATGTTCTGCTGAAGGAACCATAGCTGGTTTCAATAGAGCGCAGACTCTCTTCCTTTTTCTCTTTGCTGTACTTACGTTCACCACTGATCGTTAAGCGATCTTCATTCAAATCGATTTTAAAATCTTCTTTGTTCATACCCGGAACAGCTACGTGTACTTCAAAAGCTTTTTCTTCTTCGAATACATCTACTTTGGGTACGAAAGAGTAGGCTGTAGAGCCTCCGCTGCGTGCCACAGAATCATTAAAGAAACGATCAATCACATTGCTGAAGGATGTGGGCACGAAATCGTTTACCACGGAATTGTATCTTACTAAGCTCATAGTGTTAATTATTTTGGTTTATACTTTTTTTAATGTTTGTACAAACCCTTCAGGAAAATCTGTGCCGGGGCTATTTTTAGGACATTATGGCTTGATTGTTCGTAATAAAAGAACAAAAAATGACACTATGGCTACATTCGGGCTAACGAGCACTGACCTTTAAACCAACAATGGCTAAAAAGGCGTCACTGGCTTCAAACTGACTTATGTAAATTCAACACTTCCGTCAAAAAAGGAGAGCTGACTCGAATGAATCAGCTCTCTTTATTCAACTTTAACTGTCCTTATCTTTATTTTTTGGCATAACTTAAATCATAAGCAACCGCTTGTTTACCTATAACTTTTCCAGATTTATTAACAATACTTACCTCTGCCAACTTAAAATCAATGTGATCATGATTAGGGTCATCAGCATTAGTGGTATTAGTATTTAATTTAAAATTGTTAGTGTTAATGAAAGGAATATAAGACACTGAATGAGCACTCTCATGCCCCTCCATTTGATATACTTTAATAACTTCACCATTTAATGTATGTGTATGAGCATATGTTCTGTAGTCTAAAAATGTATCTAAATCTTCTTTTGTCATTAGTTGACTTTGAAGAGCTCGTGAACCCTCTTCAAAACCTCGCTGATACGCTTCCTTTTTAATTTTTTCAATGTTCTCATCTTTAGAGGTAAAAGCCGCGACAAGGAGCAGACCTAATACCATAACAAGAGGACTTATTAATGATTTCATAGTTTATTGGGTTTTTGTTTAATAAAGATAATTTTTTATCTGGATTTTCATTTACAATAGAGTTACTTTTCTAGATGAGATTCGTGAAAATAACATTAGCCTTCAGAATGTTTATGATTATCAAACACCTCTATTAGCATTTCAAGAACTTCGAACGGATGCAAATCAAAAGTAAATTATGTCTGCTGATTAGTGGGCTCTTCTTTTCATCACTTACTTATGCAGTTGAACAATCCCCCTCAAAACATTTAGAGCTTCTTATTAAAAGTCATGTATTACTTGATGATGACAAAGTAATTGAGGGTATTGAAATTTTGAAAGCTTTAGAGGTTGAATTGAAAAAAGAGCAAGACCCACTAGTAATCGAATATGGTGAACTATTGCGTGCTGTTGTCAGTCTAAAAAAATTTAAGTACAATGAGGCTTACCTCGCCCTAATTACTCTTCAGGAAAGACTTATTAAACTGCCAGGCTCAACACAATTACGGGCGCATTGCAAGTATTATCTCGGATTAATTCTCACCGAAGGATTAGAAATACATGATCTGGCTTCTATTGATTTAGATAGTGCATTTGAACTATTTTCAAAAGATACTTATTCATCGGTTCATATACCAAAAGTTGTATTGGCAAAAGCACAAGTAGCCCTACGGACACAAGATCTTGACAACATCTATATTTTGACAACAAAGGCTCTAAGTCTGAAAACCTTAAGTAATAAACAAAGAGCCGAGTGCTTTAACCTATTAGGGATATTCTTTGCACTTAAAGGGAATTTACAAACGGGAGAAGAGTATTTTAAAAGAGCGATTTCGGAAGCAGCCTTACAAAAAGATACTTTTCGTAAACTAAAATTTCAAAACAATCTTGGCTCGTTCTATTACCTGAAGGGCAATTTTAAAACTGCCGATCAACTCTTTCAGCAAATAGCCCAATTAGAGAAAATTAACCCAGTAGAGGCGGCTTATGCCTACTTAAATCTAGGCGAGCTCAGCCTGGTGATAAAACAAGACAGTCTTACACTGGCATACTATGAACAAGCCTTGCGCATTCGAGAAAACATCTATGGAACTAACAGTATCAAAACGGCAGATGTATTCATGCACATTGCTGAAATGCATCGCTCCAAAAAAAACTTTGAGCAGGCTCTCATTTATTTTGAAAGAGCTGAAGAAAGAATTGGTAAAAGTAAGTTCAATTCACACATAACCACTTCAGGCTTTCCAGATCAGAACCTGTATTTTCTTCAAGCCAGTAAAGCGCTGACTTTAAAAGATATCTCTGATGCTACCCCCAAAGATAGAGGTGCACTTTCCAGAACACTTAATGCTCTCCTGAAAGCCGACACAGTTTATAAAAATTTTGATGCATACTTCCAACTTGAAAATTCAAGATTAGCATTAAAGAAAAAGCAATTTGTTGTAGTAGAGGCTACTATTGATTGCTTGTACCAACTACACGCTTTGAGTGAAGATAATTATTATGAGAACTTATCTCTCTATTTCATCGATAGCTACAAGCAACTGCTACTAACCGATCAACTAAAAAATAGTATCAGAATGAAGGAGAGTGATGAAGTCTTAGAACATAGGGCAACTTCAACTCGTCTAAGAAAATATTACACAGCACTGGAGCTTTCATTACGGGAGAATAATCCACAAAAAGGAATTGAACTCAATAACCTAATAGAGGCCACCGATTCCTTGACCAGGTTTCAATTTAAAAGAATAAACGATTTGAACCCGTATGAAGTTGTCGAGAGCAATTATAATGTTGAGTTTCTAAAAGGAAAATTAAAAAAAAACAAGACCACAATTCTGGAATACTTTTGGGGTTCTTCATGCGTCTATTTAATGAAAATTTCATCTGAGGAGTTTCGGCTTTACAAGGTTAAAAGAGATGAAACATTCAATTCTCAATTAAATGCTTTTATAAAAATTACTACCCATCAGCCAGACTTTGGCACAGATGTTAATCAACAAGTAGAGCTTTTTCACAAAACAGGAAATACCCTATTGCACACGCTTATACCTTCAATTCAAGAGCTTGGGCAAAGGGGTGAATCGCTACTAATTATCCCTGACGGAGAGTTACTCAAGCTAAGCTTCGCAGCATTGCCCTTAACAACAAAAGCAAAATCCTTCAGTGAACTATCTTACCTTGTACAGTCCATCGATTTACGCTATGCCTTCTCTATACAAAACTGGCTTTTGAAAGAAACCTTACCTGGACACAAATTAGAATCGGCCTTAATTGTGGTCAATAATTCAAATAAACAAACACTTCCAGCAGATGCTCAGACCTTGCAAGGGATAATTACAAGCAGTGTAATACCATTATCAAAGTCTGCTAAGCAGGAATTGCTGCAACAAGCCTTCAAGCACCAACTACTCCATATTGGATTGCATGGAAATGCAGATTTAAAAAATCATTTATTGAGTTATTTCAATTTCTCCGGTGATACTACATACCAGGATAAACTATTCGCGCATGAAATATCGAATCAATCGTTAAGTGCAGAATTGGTCGTACTCGCCTCTTGTGAAACTGGCCTAGGAGAAATTGAAGGCGGGGAAGGCATGTTTAGTTTAGCCCGATCCTTTTCTTTCGCGGGATGCTCCAATATTGTATTTAGTCTTGCTAAAGTACCGGAATCCTCCTCACAAAAAGTTCTCAGTTATTTTTATAAGAGTTTACACCCTAACTCAGATAACTCGTTTGCAATCAGTTTAAATAGTGCTCAACGTAGCTATTTGCAAACGGCCGATGCCTTCACGAGCCATCCTTACTATTGGGCTTCTTTTATCTTGATAGAGCAACAGCATAAAGTCAATTATGCTGTTGCTTATTATCAGTGGCTTCTTTATCTGATATTACTCTTACTGGCAGGGGCGGTAATTCTATTTATCGTTAAAAGACACCCTAATTAGTTTCTTGCCTTTAAATTATACGTAACCGGAATGCGAAGAGGCTTGCTGTTTGAATCCAGATAGGGAGTTCCATCTTTTTTGAGTGGTTCAATATCAACAAAATCTACTTTTATGTGCTTGTGCGGGCGAGGTGGGTCGTTACCTTGATATTCATCTTGTGCATCAATATCGTGTTCATTGCTTTTTACATTGGCGAAAGCGGCATAACCTAAAACCTTGTGATTGCTGGCTGCGTCATCTAATAACACCAAGTTTCCACTTTTATACGTATTAGTATTACCAGAGGATTCTGCCATCAGTGTACCTGAGTGAAAATGGGGTTCTCCGGTGAAATGCACCGGCCCCTGTGTGTTAGTTTGGGTGGTGCTATACTTTATTAGAGCTTGTCGTGCGCGCTCGCCATTTACATTTAAGGAATCAATGGCAGCTTTAAACCCATTCTCAAAAGCAAGTTGAGCAATTTGAGCGGAGTCTATGCTTTGCGTGGTTGTGTCTGATTTATCAGCTTTGGAATTGCAACGAAAAAAGACTGTACTGCAAAGTAGAAGAATGATGATTGGTGAGATTAATTTTCTCATAGTTATTAGGGTTTAGTTAAGTTTTTCTAAAATCAATTGGGCTTTTGATTTATACGAACTCTCCCGCGCCACTACTTTCTGCAATGCCGCTCTCGCCTTCTCCCGTTCTTCCAGTTTCAAATAACTCACCGCCACATACCACTCGGCTTGTTCGTCAAATACATCGTAGTTGTTCAATACTTTTTCAAAGAGAGGCAAGGCTTTCTCCGGCTGGCCACTGGCCAAATAGCTATTGCCCAAATACAAGAGCACACCCTCGTCTTTTTGTTGCACCGCTTCAAACAAGCGTATGGCCTCGGCATAGTTCTGTTGATCGTAGGCACGATAGGCCTGGGTTTTTACGGTGCTGTCGTTCTCTACCACCCCGCGCACAGTGGGCATGATAATGTTAGGATAAGGCTCAAAATATTCTGCAAAGAGTTGTGCCGGTTCTTGTGTGCGCGGCCAGAGCAGGTACAAACAAACCGCCAATAAAGATATACCTGCTGCCACCTGCACCTGCAACCAGGTAGTGCGCCACAAAGGAACAACCGGAGCCTCTACTATGGGGAGTGTAGCTTCTAATTCTTTCAACGATTTCAGCACTTCTTTACGTGAAGCACGCAAAATCCCTTCCCTCATCAGTTTCATCTCCTCCACCTGCACGCGCAGTTCCGCCTCACTCCTTACTCTTTCTTCAAAGGCAAGGCGCTCGGTATCGGAAAGGCTTCCGTCCAGGTAGTGTTCTATGAGGTCGAGGTCGTTCATCGTTTTTCGTTGATCGTTGTTCGTTGATGGTTGATCATTGTTCGTTATTCGTGCTTATTGTTAATTACTCATTGCTCATTGCTCATTGTTAATTACTAATTCTCAATTGTTAATTGTCAACTGTCCATTATTCTTCACGAGTTTTCGCAATCGCTCCAAACACTTATACTTCTGGTTCTTGGCTGTATCAATATTTTT
>Ga0075163_10000386_pt1 | contig 56181 bp, 38 predicted proteins | sample JI1023141ADNA_FD_71478 | JGI IMG/M metagenome (GOLD analysis project Ga0075163, IMG submission 71478) | Wastewater effluent complex algal communities from Wisconsin, to seasonally profile nutrient transformation and Carbon sequestration -... | ecosystem: Engineered > WWTP > Effluent > Algae... | reverse complement strand
GAGAACCATGACACTAAAACTGGGCAAACATTGCTCAATGTGCCTCGTTACGACTTCAATTGGCAACATACGTACGTCTTTGCTGAACCACAGCCTTTGTCAAAGCTGAATGACATTTGTTGTCGTGTCACATTTGATAACTCTTCAGCAAACCCGTTCAATCCTGATCCTTCGCAATGGGTTACGTGGGGAGATCAAACTTGGGAAGAGATGGCAGTGGCTTTCTTTGAAGTCGCCGTTCCTCGTTTTCCGGGAGAAGCAAGTTCTGATGGAGCCACCAATCGTGAGAAATCAAAAGCTATCGAGCCTATGGCCCAAGAGGAGTTAGCCAAACAGCGTCAATCGTTTGTTGATGAGTTCTTTGTCAAGCTCGATAAGAATGGGAATGGAACTGTTGAACTTTTGGAAACCCCCTTATCCTTACGGAGGTTTGGTTTTCAACGATTTGATCGGGATCACGATAATAAGATCACGCGAAGCGAAGTAGAACAAAGCGCAGAAGAAGCGATTCGTTAAGACGCCTACAGCACCGATTCATCAAGAAAAAACGAGTCACTTATGCGTTATTGGTTTGATAAGCTAACGGCTTGGCTTGTGCACCATACTTGGTTCATGGCTATTACCGTGGTGATTATCACGTTGATCGCTATTCAAGGTTATCGTAATCCAGCATCCGTCCGGCAATTTCTCATTCGCAATCAGCCAGCGGAGAATCAAGCCAGCGATAATCGACGCGATGAAGCGGTTCGCACGAATCGACGTCAGGCTCCGGCCGTCGAGGCGGTCGATTTAACTCGTGGTGATGCGATTTTGGTGATCGACTCCAAGAAGTTCTTTACGCGCGACGGAGCTAAAGCGTTGCAGGGTATCGTTGAGCGATTGGAGGGGCTTGATTATGTTTCGAATGTGTTGTGGATGGACAAAGTACCGATCCTCAATATTTTTGGATTACCTGAACCGCTTTATCCTCGCGGCGAAGCTTCTCCTCAACGCTATGCGGCTGTGCGCGACAAGGCACTCAAGAACCCATTGGTAATTGGGCAGCTTTTGTCTGATTCGGGTGAAACGACAATTCTCGTCATTCGTTTTGATTGGCTCTTCGTTCGCAGCGACCAAGAATGTACCGACAAGCTTAAGGAAGTGGCTCAGAGTGTAGTCGCCGAATATCCCGACTTGGATTTTCGCTTTCAGGTTACCGGTGCGGTACCGATGTATGTTGCCGCTATTCGCTCTCAGCAAGCCAACGTCGTCAAATATCAACTCATCGGTTATGGCATGATCGCACTGATGGCGTTGATTTTATTTCGCGGTTTCTCTGCCGTTTTGGTTTGCGCATTGGCACCTGCGCTGGGAGTCTTTTGGACTTTGGGCGTTATTCGTTACTTGAACCTGGAACGCAATCCCTTTAATGACGTCGTGCTCCCTGTGATGCTGGCACTGGTTGGGTTGACGGACGGCGTGCATTTGATGGTGCAGATTCGAAAGTTGCGTTCGGAAGGCATGAGTGGACGTCAAGCTGCGATTGAAGGGATTCGCGAAGTGGGCTTTGCTTGCTTTCTCACTTCGCTAACCACCGCGATCGGTTTTGGCTCACTCTACCTTGCGCATCATGCCGTGGTGCGTGAGTTTGGATATTGCTGTGTGATTGGCGTAGTCTTGACATTTATCGCCGTGATTTTGGCGATTCCATTGGCATGTATGACGCCGCTAGGAAGTCGAATACATATCGGTCAAGACAAGAGCCTAATCGAGAAACATTTGAGTCGAATTAGCCTGTTAATCGACTGGGTGTTAAAGCGGCCCCGAGCTATCACCTACATCAGTTGTGTGGCGACGGCAGCGTGTCTTTATTTTGCTTTACAATTGCAGCCCGATGAGAGGAACGTAGATAAACTCCCTGGCGGTAGTGAAGCCGCTGCAGGTATGACTTACATGGACAAAGCTTTTGGTGGACTGGAATTCGGCGAGATTGAAATTCGCTGGAACGAGGATGTCGAAGGCGATGCTGTCGAGGTCATGCAGGTTATCACAGACGTGGACCAAATGCTGAAAAATGAAGCGTTGATCGGACATCCGTTAGGCCTAAAGAATCTCATTGACGCATTGCCTGGTGAAGGGCTTGCGACCGAGCGATTCTCGATGGTCGAACTTTTGCCACCACCCTTAAAAAGGGCCTTCTATCGACCAGAAGAGAACTTGGCTAGGGTTACATTTCGCATACAGGACTTAGGGATTGCCAAGTACTCCGAAGTCTTCGGGCGAATCGAAGCGGGCTTCAAGACGATCCAAGAGAATCACCCCAACTTTAGTTTCGAGCTCAAAGGTTCCGCTGCTTGGCGTTGGCGAAATTTGTTTCAAGTTGTGATGGATTTGGCGTCAAGCCTTGGGAGCGCGGGCTTCATTATTTTCGTCGTATTGACGATTGCTTATCGCTCCTTTTGGATGGGCCTCGCCTCGATTGTGCCTAACGTATTTCCGCTCGCTTTGACCGGTACCTTTCTCTATTGGACGGGGCAATCTTTAGAGATCGTCACCGTCTGCGCCTTCACGATTTGTCTCGGCATCGCTGTTGATGATACGATCCATTTTCTGACACGATTCGAACAAGAACGCCTTACGGGTGGTACGGTCGTGGCCGCATTGCGGCGGTCGTTCGTAGGGGTTGGTTCCGCTTTGATTATGACAACCGTGATTTTAATTGCGGGCTTTTCAACAGTGCTCATGAGCGATTCAAGAGATCATCGCATCTTTGCCGTGATGGGCGTTCTCACGATCTCTACCGCATTGCTCGGGGATCTTATCTTTTTGCCAGCCATCTTGTGGTTTGTGTATGGCCGCAAAGAAAAGAAAGAACCGTAAGCTCCAGCTTTTGATGTTGCGTTTTTGGCATTTAGAGTCGAAGCGGCGACACACGATGGAGTGTATCACCCCTTCGGGGCTTTCCAGCGTTAATGGCAATTCCACCATGGCTTAGCAGCCACGGCTAGGGATGTATCGGCCTTTTCAGGCCTAAATGCACAACATCAAAAGCTTCGCCGATGCACTACTTAAGGCTTCCCATCAACAACATGCCGTCGATTTCGCTTTCAGCCATCCGCAGTTCGCGAGTTGCATCGAGGTATTGCAAGTTGGTCTGAAAGAATGTGCGTTGAGCCGTCAATAACACCACGAAGCCCACTTCGCCTGATGAGTAAGCTTGACGGTTGAGTTCCAGCGATTCTTTAGCAGCTGGCAGAATGATGTCGCGGTATCTTTGATATTGGTTCTTGGCGTTGGCATAACGTTCGAATACGGGAGCCAAACGGTTTTGCAAGTCGAATTCCAATTTCTCTAGCGATCGTTGAGCCGCTTGCAGTTCAAAATAAGCTTCGCGAATTCGACCTTGATTCTTGTTCCACAGTGGCACAGGAAGCGAAACTGCCACACCACCATCCGAGGCTCCACCGATACCTTCGTCACGATAGTTGACTAAGCCGTTAATCGAAAGGTTCGGACGAGGTTCAAAGCGTTCACGAGCTAAAGTACGTTGCGCCGTTTCGATGCTGGCAACGGCTACTGCAATTTCTGGGCTTGTAGATCGCAATTGAACCAAGACATTTTCAAATGCGATTTCGACTGGAGCTTGTTCAAATTCGCCAAGTACCAATTCGGGTTGTTGAGCCGATAAGCCGGTGAGGCTGGCCATGATTTGCCAGGATGCAAAAAGTTTGTTGGTTGCGTTTTGCAAAACGATTTGCGCGTTCTCTTCTTCAATGGTCGCTTGCAGCAAATCTGCTTTGCCAACTTCTTTGGCTTCCAAAAGTTGGCGCGCTGCATTGGTCGCTTGTTGCGCGATTTGCAAAAGTTGCTGAGCAATGGCATAACGTTGCTGTGCAATCAGCAGATCGTAGTAGGCAACTTTAACGTCGGTGCATACTTTACGTTGGACTACGGCCAGTTGTTGTCGAGCTTGAGCAATTTCGGCGGCTGCAATCGAGCGATTCAATTGAAGTTTGCCGGGGCGAATGATCTCTTGGCCAATCGCGATACCTTCCTGCTCGGCTAAGCCACGGCTACCTAACTGTTGGCCTTCATAGCCAATGGTTGGATTCGCTTGTAGACCTACTTGGACCCAGTTCCCCTGGGCTGCGGAGATCAACGCCATTTGCTGGGCGATGGCAGGATGATTCTGCATTGCCAATTGTTCCAGGGCCGCCAATGTCCACCCTTGCTCAGTCGCAACAGGTGGTGTGGCAACGGGCGCTATGGCGTCAGTGGGAGCGGTCGCCGCTGTTTCGGTACTTGGAGCTACGGTAATTGTCGCCGCTTCTTGGGCAGAGACAAAGTTGCAGCTCAAAGCTAACGCAAACGTTAGGAATAACTTACCAGATCGTTTCTTCCAGCTCTGGATTGAGTCAAAGCGTTGCAATCGATCTAGGCCGCAAACTTTACCTGAACCAAATCGTACCAACATTCGTATTACCCTCCCTGGCAATTCCAACTCCGCGCCATGATGTTCCACATCGACGCGAACAACTCTTACAATCGATCCGCCATGCATGTCCGTTATAGGAAAACTGGTACCTTCGTTGCCTGAAGTACGCCGAGAATTTTGGTTATCCTAAGCGTTTTTGGATCATTCGCTACAACCGGACCTCACCGCCCACTCCTATGGGTGAAAAGTTGAGTTAAGGATGATGGCTGGCATTCACGGCGATGTCCTCTTCTGATCCTTCCAAGCTTGGTTCGAACCAACGATAAATCGCTGGTAGAACTAACAGTGTGAGGACCGTCGAGGTGATGAGCCCACCAATGACCACAGTTGCCAATGGTCTTTGCACTTCTGCTCCGGCGCTGCTGGAAATGGCCATAGGTACGAATCCTAGGGCCCCGCAAGTGGCCGTCATCAACACGGGCCGCAAACGATCGATTGCGCCAGTAATAATCGCATCGCGCTGGTGTAAGCCGTGGTGCCGCAAATGCCGAATATGTTCGACCAACACCACACCATTCATCACCGCGATACCGAATAAGGCGATAAAGCCCACACCTGCAGAAATCGATAGTGGCATTTCGCGCAATGCCAGTGCAACGATTCCTCCCACAGCCGCAATTGGTACGTTCAAATAAATGAGCAGCGTTAACTTGGCCGATTGGAAAGTCATAAACAGCAACGCGAAAATAAGAAACAACGCTATAGGTACGGCGATCGCCAAGCGTTGTGATGCTGCTTGCAGGTTTTCGAATTGCCCACCCCAAGTTAATGTGTAACCCGCCGGAAGTTTGACTTCTCGATCGACGGTCGCCTGGGCTTGTTCCACGAAACCAGCCAAATCGCGTCCACGCACATTACATTGAATGAGCAAGCGGCGACGAACTGAATCACGACTGATTTCAGATGGGCCTTCTTCCACAATGAGATCAGCTAGCTGCGAAATTGGGATTTGGCGACCGCGTGGATCATCAATCTTCAATTGTTTGATTTTTTCTAAGTCGTCGCGCCAGTTCGCACCTAAGCGAACTTGCATGGGGAATCGTCGTTGCGATTCGAATACTTCGCCGACAACCACACCACCGACAACGCTGACTGCATCTAGAACAGCGTTCGCATTAATGCCGTACCGGGCAATGGCATCGCGACGAATAACGATTCGCAAATAAGGTAAGCCTGCGACCTGTTGCGCTTGAACATCGGCAGCGCCAGGGACCTTATTGAGGGCTCGAACAATTCGATCTCCATACACTTCCAACGTTTTCAGATCGTCGCCGAATAAACTCAAGCCGACATCCGAACGAACACCCGCTACTAATTCTTGCACACGCAATTCGATGGGCTGCGTAAAGGAGAAAGCATTACCTTGAACATTTTCTTCCAATGCCTTTTGCATTTGGATGATCAGTTCCTCTTTGGTAATAGGTTCTGGCCATTCGGCAGGTGGTTTGAGCCGTACGATGACGTCGGTTTGATGTACACCCATCGGGTCGTTCGCAATTTCGGGCCGACCGGACTTTGATATAACGGTCGTGACCTGAGGAAATTTCAAGAGCACCCGTTCCATGTGTTTGGTCATCTCGATGGATGCTTCCAAGGAGACGCTGGGGAGCCGTGTCGCCTGAATCGCCAAGTCCCCTTCGTCCAGCTTAGGGACGAATTCGCGGCCCAAACTATTTGCGATCACAACGGAGCCGACGAACATCACTACAGATGCCAAAGCCAATGCTGCCGGCCATTTCATCGCCGTTTCCAACATCGGTTTGTAAGCTCGTTTGAGAGAACGAACTATGATCGTATCTTCTGTACGCAGGTTGCGAACTAAGAAGAGCGATGCCATCACAGGCATCACGGTGATAGACAAGATCAAAGCACTGGTCAGAGCTGACATGAAGGTGAATGCCATCGGACGGAACATTTTTCCTTCCACGCCCTGCAAGCTCAGAATCGGCAAGAAAACGATAATCACTATCAAACCAGCAAACAGAATCGGCTTACCCACTTCGTATGAGGACTCTTTGAATAGCGTTACGGGCACTTTCTTCCCCGGATGTTCTTTCTGATATTTGCTCGCGCGTCGAATCGCATTTTCGATCATTACGACTGCGCCGTCGACAATCACTCCGAAGTCAACGGCTCCCAAGCTCATCAAGTTGGCAGAGACACCAGCGACGTACATGGCGATGGCCGCACAACACGCTGACAATGGAATAGCCGCCGCCACAATCAAACCTGCACGCACATCACCCAGCAAAATAAACAGCATCAAAATGACGAGGAAAATGCCAAGTCCGATGTTTTCTGAAATGGTATGAATGGTTTTTTCCACCAATTCCGTTCGATCATAAAAGGTGTCGATCACGACACCTTCAGGCAGCGTTTTCTCAATCGTATGGATTTTTTCTTTGACCGCTTCCACGACTTCGCGGGAGTTGCCTCCCATGAGCATCATGACCATCCCAGTCACCGCTTCACGTTCACCGTCTCGCGTTACGGCACCTTGACGCAACATGGGAGCAAAGGTGACTTCTGCAACATCGGAGATGCGGATGGGCGTTCCATCGCCTCGATCTTCTAACACGATATTGCGAATGTCGTCTAGTGATGAAATCAGGCCTTCGCCACGGATCAAGCGTTGTTCTTCTCCATGGGCGATGTAACCACCACCTGCGTTAGCATTGTTTTCCTGCAACGCTTGAAAAACTCGCGACAGGCTGATGCCATAATTTAATAGTTTGTTAGGGTTTAGTTGTACTTCATAGGTCTTCAATTCACCGCCAAAGGTGTTGACTTCGATAACCCCAGGCACACTTCGCAATTGGAAAGCGATTTGCCAATCGAGAATGGTTCGTAGATCCATGAGGCTATAGTTGTGGCCCGGTTCAGCTTTGACTTCGAATTGATAGATTTCGCTCATACCGGTGGCGATGGGGCCGAGTTGCGGATCGCCCATGCCTGCCGGAATATTCTGCTTGGCTTGCAGCAACCGTTCATTCACCAAGTTACGAGCCCAATAGATATCGGTCCCTTCTTCAAAGGCAACCGTAACGGCAGATAATCCGATACGACTGATCGACCGGATCTCCATCACCTTGGGTAAGCCGCTCATCGCATTCTCGACAGGGAAGGTGATGAATTGCTCAACCTCGACCGGACCCAATGCAGGAGATGTTGTCAAAATCTGCACCTGAACGTTGGTCAGGTCGGGGACTGCGTCCAGCGGAAGTTTTGTAGCGGAGAGAACTCCACCACCGATGATGATCAGGCAGACTAGCATCACGACGAAGCGATTGTTGAGCGACCATTCAATTATGCGATTGACCATGAGTTGTACCGACTGCAAAGTGTTCTAAGAGGTTGAAAGCTTCAATACGAGCGCGAAATCACTCACCTGCCAGAAGTTCTGACAGCATGAGCGACTTGAGTGCAAAAGCACCCTCGGTAACAACTTGGTCGCCTTCTTTGAGTCCTTCGACAACTTCATAAGCCGCATCGGATCGCCGGCCGATTTTGACGTCGCGGCGGATAAAACTATCCGGGCCAGTATTTACGAAAACGAATGTCTCCCCCTGGAAATCAAGGACTGCGGCGGGCGGAACTTGAATCACAGGCGTGGTCGAAATCGATGGAAGTTCGACATTCACAAACATACCCGGCTTGAGAGCACCATCTTGGTTGTCGGCTTTGGCAACCATAGAGATCGTGCGGCTGGTTTCTTCCACGATTTCACCTTGGAAGAAAATCTCCGCTTGAAAGACGCGATCTGGCCATGATGCGCTGCGGAACTGTAATTGTTTACCACTGAGTTCTTTGAGCAATGGCAGATGCTCTTCGTAGATGTCTGTTTCGACCCAGACGGTCGTGAGATCTGCAATCGTCAAGACTCGACGATCGGGGAGAGCGCGTTCTAGCAGCACTACATCCTTTTCAATGACAGTTCCATCAAAGGGTGCACGGATTGGATAGAAACTAAGTGCCTCACCTTTCTTGCTCGGATCAATATCATCCAATTGCAATTCCGTTAAACCAAGAATATTGAAGTTGGCTTCGGCTACCGAAACCTTCACTTGGGCTTCGCGTAAAGCTTGAGATGACGTAAGTGCAACACGTTTTACATCTTGTTCAATTTGTTCTAGCGAGGCTTGGAGTATGGCTTGATCTGCGTTGACCGCTGCTTCCGCAGCCATGCGTTGTTTGGCCGGCACTGCATTGCTTTCGGTCAAGCTGCTCAAACGTTGTAAGTCCATCTTGGAGCGATACAAGTTGACATAGGCCGTCATCAATTTTTCGCGATATTCACCCATGGTGCGTTCGCGAAATTGGGTTTCCAGTTGCTCGATGGGGGGATTGGCGCGAATAGCCGTGATCAGTTCGTTGGTATTTTTAGTGACCTCTTCGGTCCATTGCTGTTTCGATTCTGCGAACTGCAGCAGCATGCGATCTTGATATAGGGCCAGTTTCGCTTGTCCGATTTCGCGGCTGCGAATGACGATCAACTCGTCACCCTTTTTCACCGCTTGGCCGAATTGAACTTTGACTTGATCAACAACGCCTTCGATCTGAGGAAAGATATGAGCTACACGGTCGTTGTTGAGAGCAATTTTTCCAGTCAATACAACTCGAGCTTCAAAGGGTGACTTACCAGCGGCGACCATTTTCAACCCCGATGCTTCTTGGCGATCTTTGGGGAAACTCAGTTCGCTAGAAGAAGATGCGGGTGTTGCCTCGGCTGCTGCATGTTCGTTGCTACTTGCCTCCGCATCGCCTTTACCATTGCCTGAGGCAAACCAATACATCCCCCCTGCCCCAAGTCCTATGCCTCCAACAGCACAGAGGATGGGAATGTAGCTGGCGATGGATCGTAATTTTTTATTGGATGATTTAGGTGTAGTCGACATGAACGCAAATCCGCGCGAAGGAACCGGAAAACAGAATGGGGCCATCAAATGCGATGATTCGATTGGGACCGAGAGAATGACTTGAAATGTCTAAGAGATTGCTGAGTATTAGCAGCGATAGACAGAGAGACGTTCTGGTAGCGAACGATCCGACGCGAATGTCATAAGAAAAGAAGTGGGCAAGTCTTGCCGACGAAGATTTTGACGATGCCAAATATCGACATGATCAACTAACAGTTCCCCTTGCGTGGTTTCAAAGATGTTGTCGAAAACCACATCTTGAAGTTGAATCACTGGGCGTAGGTCATTGATGGAAGATGGGGCATCGGGCGTCGAGTCTGGCAAAGATTCCGAGTGTTTAACCAGAAGGTCATTGGGCATAACCCAATGCCAGTGCCAATCGATAAAGGGATCAGCTGACAGTCCACTTTCGGCATGATTCTCGATCAGATGGGCAGCCAGCTCAAGCGATGGAAGATTCTCAGATTTTAGGGTGCTGTGTGCGTGGCAAACAGGAATAGGACCCTGCCAAGCCAACAGAATGAGCAGCATCGCCCAGACTTTGGAACGTAGCCATGGTTGAAGCACTATTGTGTTCGACGGCATGGTAGGTTCCGGTGGTAATCGAAATAGGATGATATGTGGGCTATCACTTAATCATATACTCAATCGACCATGTGGAAGCAAGTAATTGCCGAAAATTGCCCAATTTTGCGCATTCGGCAAAGTCGAATAGTTAAGAGATTACACTCTTTTGGTCCGTTCTCCCCTGGTCGAACATCATTAGAAACTCTGCTAAAGTAAATAGGCCGAAGTGGTATAAGTACCCCAATATAGTGCACCCCAGTACGGAGATTAAGAATTGGTTACCTACGCCATTGGATTGGTTATTCTGGGGTTGGTTCTGCTGGTGGTGGGGGGCGAGGCTTTGCTCCGCGGGGCGGTGGGAATGGCCACCCTCTTGAAATTAACCCCTGCCATCATCGGCTTGACGGTGGTTGCTGCCGGGACCTCGATTCCTGAACTTGCCGTAAGTGTTTTGGCTTCGTTAGGCAATAAAGCAGATATTGCAGTTGGTAATGTTGTCGGTTCCAACATTCTAAACATCACGCTGATTATTGGAATCTGCGCCGTTTTCGTCCCAATACCCATCGTTGGTAACACGATCAAGCTTGAATATCCTGTTCTCGCTGTGGTCACCCTCTTGGCTTTTGTGTTGATGTACGATGGTGAGATTAACCGTCTCGATGCGATTTTGCTGATCTCCATTTACATTGTCTTCACTGCCTACATGGTCAATCTTGTTCGCAGACAAGTCACCGCAGCTGAGGCTGCCGAGTTGACGGAAGAGGTTCAGGAATTTGCAACACCAGAAAAGAAACCCGTCTGGTGGATTTCAGGGATACTGGTACTAGTTGGCAGTGCTTTGTTAGCTGGTGGAGCTCAAGCAACGGTCACGGGTGCCGTTGAGCTGGCGAAATTGATGGGCTGGTCAGAACGTTTGATCGGGCTGACTATTGTTTCGATCGGTACAAGTTTGCCCGAAGTTGTTGCATCGGTCATATCGCTTTATCGTGGACGTTCCGACGTAAGTGTTGGAAACGTTATTGGTTCAAATTTATTCAACATCCTAATAATTCTCGGGATGTCAGGTCTTTTTAGTCCATTGCCCGTGCAACAAGCAATCATCCACTCGGATGCTTATTGGATGTTGGGAGTGACTTTGCTTTTGTTTCCTATCCTTTTTACAGGCCGGAGAATTTCACAACTTGAGGGTGGAATACTCATCGGTTGCTATGGCGTATATCTAACGCTGCTGATCCGGTCGGCGTAAGTTCAAACATTCCCCGCTGTGTCGAGTATCGATTTGTCCCATTGAAGTTGGATACCGTTTTGAGTAAGAAGCTGTTGGAAATCTTGCAGAACAGATTCTTGCGAGCGAACTTGTTTCGGGATCATGTTTCGCTCGATACAAAACGCAGCCAACCATCCAGCCGACTCACCGATGTTCCATTCAACAGGATGCAAGCGATAGCAGCCATTGCTGATGTGCGTCGTGCCGATTGTTTTTCCACCAGCGATCAAGTTGGTGATGCGTTGCGGAATCAAGGCACCCAACGGAATCTGGAACGGCAGGCTTTCAAGATCGAGATAATTTGCGCCACCGACGCGTGGGTGCAGATCGAGGGCATAATAGCCAACGCCCACACTGTCCGCGAATTCGGCTGCTCGTAGTGGGGCCGTTTTGTCTGCGGCAACAGCTCGGCGTGCCTCACGAGTAAGATGTTGTTCCAAAATGGTAAATTCCGATTGGATGCGGCGAGCTTCACGGATGTAGGGATACTTCGCCAAGCCATCGTCGGTACCAACGATATCGCCACGCATTCGCAAGCCCGGCCAGCCCTGGCCTCCATCGGGCCGCGGTGCTTCGGTTTGCATCCAGTACATAAACGATAGACTCAATTGTCGACTCGCTTCCAAGTGCAATTGGCGGGCTGCAGCATCGTTTTGAGTGATCGCACCTAACATGTAATCATTCTGTGGCCAGTTCACGATCGAGATACCGCTGGTGCGAGGCTGTGTGGTCACCAACGTGGGATCGGAAATTCGACGATACATCCACAGGTTCAAAGTATTCGTCTTGGGAACAGGAGTCTCCCCTGTACCTGGTACAAACGAGAGCTCGCGCGGTTCGAGCGTGCGTGGGTTCGAGTAGGTTAAGCTCAGCAACTTACCCGGCCAGGGTGGCGTGAGCGGTGGCACATGCTGTTGCCAGAAATCATAATCACGTGGACGATCGATAACATGATTTTCGTTTTCGACATGATCGATGGCAAAGCACCACGTAAAACTCTGTACGCTTCCAGGGGCTGCATCGTCTGCCGCATGCGGTTCGTTCGTGTCCTTCTTGGCCTCCATCCCAATGACGAATTCAGCATTCACCAGAGGCAACAGATCTCCTTCTTCACTGGCATCGATGAAGTAGGAACCCGTCAATGTGATTGATTCTTCGGTTAAGGTTTTTACCGTGATCGATTCAATGTGATCTCCCTGAACCGTAGCTTGAACGGGCGTGGAATTCAAAAGCAAAACGAGTTGTCGTCGGCTGATCGCGGCAGCCAGTAATTCGTCTAAGACGGCGATGGCAACACGCGGTTCATGGCACAAGCGAGATACCGAGCCGTTGCCGGGATTCAAATCGACTTTATTGCGAGCTGTTTCGGTCAACGGGAAGTTGCGCCGATAGTAGTCACGAATTCGCGTACGCAATTCGGCATAGAGATTGGTTCTTCCGGTCGTCTCGATCCAGGAATGTTCATCGGGAGGTACGGCTTGTTGTGTCAATTGTCCCCCGAGCCAGTCGGTGGGTTCGGTCATGATGACGCGTTTGCCACCCTTCAAAGCCGCAATCGCTGCAGCGCAACCTCCCAAGCCTCCTCCGATAATCACCACGTCGGCACGATACTCGCGTTGGGCTGAAATGTGATTATTTGCAGCAGCATAACGGGACAACAGCGATGGATACCACGCGGCTGCAGCAGCGAGTCCTGATAGTTCCAGAAATGAACGGCGATGAAGCATAATGCGATACCGAGATTAGCGAATATAGATGTTAGCGAGCGACACCTTGTGAGTTGCGTCGATCTTGAGAGATTGTTCAGCAGGTTGCCCCTGGATCGTATGCGAGTCACCATTCAGTACGAAGGTTAATGTTGCTTGCGAGCCCTCGCGCGTGATCGAGCCTTCGATACGATTCCAGCCACCACGCTGAACGAGACTCTTGGCAACGCTGGCTCTGTCTGCCGACAATACAAGCGGTTCTTGAATATCGGGGAGCTGCAAACTGAGTGAGCTCTTTTCTTCCGGAAGACGGAAGTCGATCACAAAACATTCGATGGAGTTCGCTTTTTCATACGTCAGAGAATTGGAATTCGACTTTGTGTCTGGAGCATGGTCTAGGACCCAATCATTTGCCTTCCAGGCAGCTTCTTGGCTCGGCTTCCAATCACGCAAGTCGAGGCCACTGTAGATGGAGCGGTAACCGCGGTAAGCAATCGCCACTTGGGAATCGTCGATGGGCGTATCGGGAAGGACTTTAATTTTCACATTGCGATAATGGACGACGCCACCTTCTGATTCAATACAGATATAGCCTTTGCTCGGTGTCGCCTTCGTCCCTCGGGTGACCTCTTTACCATTTACCGATAAGGCGATATTTCCAGCTTGGCAGACGATGCGATAGTGATTCCATTCGGGGCTTGGATGGGAGCGTTCTTCCGATGGAAAGGCTCGATCTCCACCACGTCCGTTGATAGGTGTCATCTTGGCTCCATGGATGGGGAAAATGTCTCCATGAGTTGTATGGCTTTGGGTATTGCCGTACGAGTTTTCCAATACCTGAACTTCTACACCGCGATGAAAGGGAACGCCTCTAGCTGTGATGTCATCAGCCCATACAAAGATCCCCGCATTACCTTTGGGGACCATGTGACGCCATTCGAGTTCCATTTCAAAATTCTGATACATCTTCTCTGTTCGTATTTCGCCAATCGGCCGTCCCGAACAAATCAGCATACCATCTTCCATCTTCCAAGTATCTTGCGGTGTATTGACTAACACCCAGCCACTAAGATCCTTGCCATTGAACATCGGCTGGAACTCCTGTGCTTTTGCAGTAGAGTACCAATAGCTGGTCACAAGTATGGCCAAAGCTGCTAGCGACTTGTTTCGCGATCCCAAAAATTGAGCGGTCCACATCGTATCGATCCTCAAAGTTGCATTCAAATCTCAAGTAATGTCTAACTCATTGTCCTTATGGGCGAAGCTTTTCTTTTGGGATCAGCTCTTTTAGTTCCAGCCAATCGTATTGATGAAGAACGCCATGAATGGTTGTGGTGATATGGTGTGCATGAGCTGCGGATTGCACCATGGCCAGCCAAGATTCGGGAGCGTCGCGGAACTCCACACTGGTAAACAATTCTGGTTCCAGTACAACCGCATGCATTGCGGCAACCGCTGTTCGTCCATTAGCAATCAAGAGAACTTCACGCGGCTTTTCCGACTGATAATTTGCGATCCATTTTGCGCTGCTGATAATGTCGCGTGTGTGCGCGGAAACCACCGAGTCACCCAACAGATAGGCGAGATAAAAAGTTCTCCAATCACCAAGGCGTGGATGCGGTGTTCCATCCGCTGTTTCACCTTGACCGCGAAGATCCACGGTCACCACCACATAACCCTCCTCGACAATCTTTTCTACGGGCCCATCTGATTGCGAGTCCGCTGCTTTGCCGCTGTCGGATAAATAGAGATAAGCGGAATCAGAAGGATCGACGGGATGAAAAGTCAAGGCTGGCAGTGGAAAGTTATCGTGGCTGTGAATTACCAGTTTGTCGATGTGATATCCATCGCGTTGAACTTTCCCTGCTCGGTTCGACTGGATTTGCATGGAAGCGGCTGTGGGAATTTGTAGATTCACGCGGAGCAAATTTTGGATCTCAGCGAGGTTCTTCAATTTCAAAGGCGGTTCGCGTAGGCCCTTGGCGATTTCAAAATTGAGATCGAAGACCGACCGCTCACCAGGCTCTAACAGCACTTGGCCTTTCGGCATAACGAGTAATCTCTCTTCCGGTAATGTTGCGTATTCGGCAAACGGTTTGATCGGCGTGGGTTGCTGGGCATCGCTGTTGAGCAACCAGCGTTTCATCCAGTGAACTATGGGAGCTAGATTCTCAGGTTGTACTCCGTGTGTGCCATCTGCTTCCACGATTTCTAATCGTTCGGAGAAACCGAGACGAGTGTAGATTCTCTTGTTCTGACGATAGTTAATCCAAGTGCCACTGATGCCAAAGAAGTCATCGGTGGTTGCACTGATCAAAGTTGGTTTAGGAGCTCGTAAAAGAACATAATCACATTGGTCGATACCAAGTTGTAATTGCGCGAAAATATTTTGCTCGGAGTCTTGTGGGCCTAACGTTTGGATAAGATGCTCGAAGGTGGTCAAATAACAGGCGGGTGCTGCGCAATAAACTCGATCGTCAAGGGCCATCACATAACTAGTGAGAGTACCGCCACCCGAACATCCCATCATGCCGAGTCGTTCGCGGTTGACGTCAGTACGGCTCTCCAAATAATCCAAGGCTCGCATCGCATCCCAAATTCGATAGGTGGCAGTGCTCCGGCCGACCAAAATGGAGCCACTTCCTACCAAGAAATGTTCTTCCGTCGTCGCCTCAAACTGCGGTTTCCCTTCGCCCGTTACAATTTGAGAACGTTCACCCTGACCGATCGGGTCGTAGCACAAGGCCATAATGCCATTTTCGGCCATCGCAATTCCAAAGCGTTGGTTGTAGTCCGCTGTCTTGCCGGTTCGACTGTGGCCGCTCGAGACGATCACCGCGGGAAAAGGGCCTGCTCCTTTGGGGACATACAAATTGCCAGTCACTCGATGCCCCGGTTGGCTTTCGAAATGAATCAGTTCGATTCGGTATTGAGGTTGGTCTAGCGTGGAGACCACCTTTGCATTTAACGGCGTGCGTTCCGGAAAGCCACCGAGTTGTTTTATGATTTGTGCGCGGATCTGGTTTTGATAGACGCGTAGCTCATCCATGGTCTTGAGTTTTTCTACGCGCTCAATGCGCTGTCGCATGTGTTCCGTTACTTGTTGGCTCATATGGCCATACCAAGTGATTTTCTGTTGTGTGCCTCCTTCTTCGGTCGGAAGACAAGTCAGATCTTCGGCCTTCGTGACGGAATGGGGCGTCAGCACGATAACCAGGAGCAGCAGACAACGGCAGAATAGTTGGGGCATGATGCTTTTCCGAACGAAGCGAGGTGGGCAGGAAGCGTGGGCAATTAGGGCGCGGAATCGAGTGAATTCAACTCCGATTTTGGTCAAAAAAGAGATGGAAATCGTTCCTATTCGAAATCCATCTCTGATTTTGCCCAATAAAAGCGAGGCGTTATTCCTTGACTCGTACAAGTTTCATGATGCGTCCCGATACGTTCCAGTCTTGAACATAAAGGTTGCCATCTTTGTCCCAGTACGAACCGTGAGTGCCACTGAAGATACCCTCGATCCATTTCTCTTGCGGAACATTGAAGTTCCGACGTTGGTTGGGATCAGGATTGTGGCCTAAGACTGCCATGATCACATTCTCTTTATCGAGAATCACCAGTCGGCCCATCAAGTCAGGTACGGAAACGTAATCGCCTTGAATGGCCACGCTGGTCGGATTGCCCAAGCCTGTTATCACTTCTTCGATGAACTCGCCATCGAGTGTGTAGTGAACCAAGCGACCTTTGGGTTGGTGATTGCGATCGCAGATCAACAGTCGAGGTGGATCGTAACGAGTATCGAGTGTCATGCCGTGGCACGTGTTGAATTGTTTCAGTTCATTTCCTTTTTCACCGAAGTACTTAATGTACTTACCGGTCTTGTCGTATTTGAAAATGTGATTGCTCGCGTAACCATCGGCCAAGAAGATGTCTCCATTAGGAGCGATCGTGATCGCGGTTGGATTGAACTTTGTCAGCTTGAGTCCTGACTCCTCTGGGTACTTCAACTTCAATACGATTTCACCATTGGCAATATTGAACTTGATACCCTCGGCGTCGTTGTTGCGGGCACCATAGATGTACTCAGTTCCGGCTTCATCTCGAATCTCCATATCGTGAATGTTCGAGTAATCTTTGCCGAGGTAGTTGTGAATCACTTTGCCTTCAGGTGAGAAAACAAAGACACCTTCCGATGTGCTGGTGTAGATGTTGCCAGCCTTATCGATCACAACAGAACCGTGTGTCGAGGGGAGTGATGACTTGCCATCGGGTCGCAAGCCCCAACCTGGAACGGTATCAAACGTCATAAGGCCGCAGCCCATACGTACAGGCTTTACGGCATCCGCAGAAGTTGCTGCTGCAGGTGTCGAATCTTGTGCCAGAACGAATGCGGGCACCGACAAAAATGTGCTCAATGCAAAGAGTAGCGAATGTTGCCATTTCATGCTGAGGGGATTCCTTGGTGAGAAGGGAACGAAAGGAAGGTGTTAAACAGGCTGCCGTCGAATCATGGAAAAGTGGTTCGAAATAAGCGAGCCACCCCGGGTGGGGATGCCCCTACATTGTAATCCGTTTTCCTAAGGGATCGAAAGTTCCCCTTCAGAAGTAGTTTATGGGGAAGCGGAAATATGGGGCAAAGTTTTTTGTGTGGAACGCTGGAAATAGCTTCGATGTATGTTACATTCCCAGCCTCGCTTCCAATGAGGCGACTAAGAAAACGCTTTTGAAGGGAACTCGGGTGAAATTCCCGGACGCGGTCGGCATCGTACAGTCGGACCTCTTCTCAAGCTGAAATCTTTTGCGTGGTGTCACGGTCCTGACATCCCGTTCGGTGTGTTTTTCAGCGGGCACCCGTTCGGCTTCTCACCCGCTTCTGGAGAACACTATGAAAGTACATGTAAGTACGAAACCGGGCTTTACCCTAGTTGAATTGTTAGTGGTGATTGCCATTATCGGTGTCTTAATCGGGTTGTTGTTGCCCGCAGTGCAGTCTGCTCGGGCGGCTGCGAGACGCATCGAATGTTCCAGCAACATTCGACAGCTTGGGTTGGCAACTTTGATGTATCACGATGCTCATCGTCGCTTTCCACCTGCATCTTTACCTGGTTGGCCCATGGCCAAGGCGTGGTTCGGGTTGGTGAACTACAGCACTAACGCAGTGCAAAAAGAGGAAGGGATCTTGGCGCCGTTTTATGAAAAGAATGGTTCCGTGATTCGTTGTCCCGACATGACTTCTTTGTATTTGTTGTATGGAGGCGAAACGGGTGGCTATGGTTACAACATGAATCTTGGGGCCACGCTTTATCCGCCACCAAGTTATGCTCCGCGTGTTGTCTGTCGAAATTTGGCTTACTTTCAAAATGCGGGAACATCGCGAACGGTCATGTTTAGCGATTCGGCCCGTATTCAATTGCCATGGTCGGGAGATCCAAACCTGCGTGCGACTGAGAATTTTTACATTCAAGGTCCGCAAGATTATGATCTCTACACCGCACCAGGTACACACTTTCGCCACACATCGGGCATAGCTAATGTTTGTTTCATGGATGGGCATGTCGAAGGCTTAAGCATGGTGCAAGGCAATTTGCCAAGCTACTGGCCGCAGTCCGCTCTTGATTTAGCCAACCAAAAGAAGATTGGTTACCTCACCAATAACAGTTGGGGAGATGATACGCAGGGACCGACCTATCGTCCTGAGTAAACACGTCGATTGCGTTGGACAGATGTCTTACGCTCGGCACCATTATTCTATGCATTGGTTTCTTTGAGAATTTGCGAAGTATCGCGTGTGCCTCCTGCCGCAATGCAGGAGGCATTTTTCTTTTCGCTATTTATCGCGCAACGATTCTTTCAAGCTGACATAGTCCGAAAGCAAGAAGATCACCGTGATAAAAGCCAATACGATCTCGGTGAGATTGATGATCTTGGCGGGCACCGTTTCGGGCAAGATATCGCTGTAGCCAAAAAAGGAAAAGTTCAGGGTGCTCAAATAAAAGAAATCGAAAATAGCTTCAGCGCTATGAACATCGGGGGCCACACCTGCAAAACACTCAGGGTCCAAAAGATAAAGAAGGTGAAAGTCGAGTGCAAACGACAAGATCATTTGGGTCATGTTGATGGCCATGAGCATCAAAAAACGATGATGGGAAAGATTGCTGCGAGCGGCATCGTAAAGCTGTGTGAGGTTTTCGCGCCCAAAGAAAATCGATTTGAACCAACAGACGCATACAACCACGATGTTCCAAAACAGCGTATGCTCGCTCCACCACTGAAAGAGTGTCATCGCTGCTAACCACCACAGGATGATGAGCGAGTATTCGACCACATTTCGAATCACGGGGATCTTCATAGCATCTCTGGGAAATAAAATATGGGGCAGTTAGGAGGTGTCACGTTTGCAGAGTTCCCGCAGCGATTCGGGAGGCGTGCCAACGCCACTGAAAAACTAAAGCGATCAGTAAACATACAGCCGTCCATTGGTACGCCGTCAGAGATAAAAAGAGCTGTGGTTCTGGGCGAATATACTCTGTCCCGAACCGATAGAGCATATAGGCGATCAAATAGGCCTTCAGGCGTTGGCCCTTGAGCCAGCCCTTTTTCTCGGCCAAGATGATGCAGCCAGCGGCGATCAAATGGAATATGGCTTCATAAATTTGAGTGGGATGTCTGGGAGTTGGTGTGGTATCGGGGGCTGTTGGAAAAAGGACTCCCCAGGGGAGCGACGTTGGTTGCCCGAAACAGCATCCCGAACAAAAACAAGCCATTCGTCCAATGCCAATCATGACGGCAGCAGGCAATGCGAAACTGTCGCCAGTCAAAACCCGAATTCCGCGCATCTCTTTGACCACTTCAACGGTAATGTAGGCGCCGAGAATTCCACCTAGAATCGTTTTCCCATCAGCCCACCACAACCAGTTTCCTCCCGTTAAGCCTTGTTCCAGCCAAAAGGGAATGCGTGCCCCAAGCATAGCGCCACAGATGGCTGCTAAATTGATGGCAATTTGGTCTGAGTCGGAGAGCGTTAGTTTGTGTTGCCGTCTCCGCGCTAGCCACCAACCGCTCACTAAAGCCAGTATCAATAAAAACGGAGCAGCAGCGTTCATCGTACAAGTTCAGGCAATGGTACATGCCCATCTCGATAGAGGACATTGTAAGCGCAGAACGGAATGACGTGTCCGCTGGCTAGAACATGATGTGTGCAGCATTTCATGACTCGCCGAACATCAAAGTTGTACATGTCCAAGAAGTTGTTGATGGTGATCCGAAATAGATTCTTGGCACCCAGTTGCTTGAGCAATGCTTGTGCAAAGAAATCTTCCGCTGTGTTGTTGAGGTTGTTCGTGAGAGATACGACTGGGAGCGTTGAGGTACTTGTCGATACGTTGTTAGGCACGCAGCTGGATTCGTCGCTACAGCCACCTGGACCGCAACAGGCTTGTCTTGCCAAATACTGCTGAATGAGTCTGGCACCTTCTTCACGTGTGAAGCTGATACCATTGGCGAGAAGATCGAGATTCTCCTTGGCATTCACAAATCGAGTCAGTGGAATCAAGCCGCCGTTATGTCGATAGGCTAAACATAGTTGATGGCAGTTCGGATGGGCGCAGGGCAATGGGAAGAAGTCTTTGGTTTGGAACATTCCCGCGGTTTGTTCCTCCATCGCTTTGACGACGTCCGGGAAGGTGACCCGATTTTCAAGATCGGCGGGTACATAATGCCGACCGCTGTAGGTTGCAGGTTGAAGGCTTAGACCGGTAATCCAATCGCGATCGGCTGCGTAGCGAACCAATGGACCAACTTGATCGAGATTAACACCTCCTTGCAATGTCGCCACAAGAGTGACATGCACGCCCGCTTCGCCAAGTTTATCTAGCGCTCGCAGTTTCTGCGGAACGAGTGACTCGCCACGCAGCGCGAGACTGGTTTGTTCGGTAAAACCATCTAGTTGAAAATAAATTTCAACACGCTGTTTATGCTGTGCTACTTTTGCGATCAGCTCATCGTCTTTGGCAAACCGTAAGCCGTTGGTATTGATCATGACATAGTCGATAGGCTGAGCCAAAGCATAATCGAGAATGTCGATAAACTCGGGATGGATCGTGGGTTCGCCGCCCGAAAGTTGCAGGACTTCAGGTCGACCTTCGGATTGAACAAGTCGATCAATAGCGCGTTTCGATTCGTCCAGCGTTAAGTGTTTACCGCCTGGTCCGCTACTTGCGAAGCACATGGGGCAACTCAAATTGCAGGAACTGGTGATCTCAACTAAACCAACACAAGTATGCTGTTCATGTTCTTCGCACAGACCGCAATCAAAAGGACAACCTTTCTCCATCTTGGTGAAGGTGTTGGCTGGCAAGCGAGCGGGCAAGCTGTAATCCGTGCGATCGTACATTTCGACGTCGCTGCAAATAAAATCTTCTCGCCAACCATGAGTCGGGCAATGTTTGCGGAAGTAAACTCTGCCCCGACGAGAGATAATTTTGGTTTGCACCAGACTCAGGCATTGCGGGCAGAGGCTTTGTGTGGTGCCAAGAAAGGTATAATCTCGAGCGTGTGTGTGCCGACCCATATCAAGGACCCTGTGAACGCAGCGAGGTCTACGTTTATAAGCGAAGCGAAACAGCGAAAAGCAAGAGGAACGTAACAACAGAGAATATTCCACTTATACCTAAAGTAAGCGGAAATAAATCTGATCCACCTGGCGAGAGGCTGCTGATCCCAATCGCGGTGACGGTACATACTGTCAAGAAGACAGTGCACATAGCAAAAGACAAGCCCACCACTAAAACCATCGAGAGTAAGTAATCTCCGGCACCGTGAAGTGCACGATTCACAACGGGGGGTCTGCTTAATGCGTTTCTTCGGAGGTCGCGAAGCGGCACACGCAGCGCTGAAAATGTAGCGACCCAGCCCAGTGGTATTCCCATAAATGGTTCTTGTGTTACGGCAACCGCCGTGATCAGAAATCCAGCCACGACCAATATCCAATATCCAATGCCGAGCGCTGCGGCTTTCCCTTGGATACCTGTGAATTGATTTTGGTCCAGGGCCTTAGGAGTGGAGAAGGGATTGGAGGATTCGGAGTTCGCCGAAATGTTTTCCGGCAATACTGGCGGGATATCATTTTGCGGAACTAGCGAATCTTCAGGTAGAGACATTTGGCAATCCTTCATCCAACACAGTTTTGTGTTCGCCCCATTCCATCATGGCGTGCGTGAATTCTTGTTAAGTCCATTCGTTTTTTTACATCGACTCGCTGGCTGACATTTCAAATTGAAATGCCGCCAGCGAACGGAATGAGATTTATGCTATACCTGACTCGGAGTATCAATAGATAGTTGTTGCTCCGAGAAAGGCGAGATTACACAATCTCGGGAACAACAAACGGAGCTCGATACTCGCGACGTAGCAGCTTATTGGCGGCGTCTGCATGTTCTCCTACAAATCGCCCGGTTGCAGGATCGAGTTCCAACCATGGGCTCATTCGTAAACCAGGGGTTTCTGGGGTCACTTCGTGCGCGGCAAGATGGTCATGCAGTTCCTGAACGATGGTGGACCAACCAGGGAAGTTGCCACCCAAGTTCAGCGATTCGCGAACAAGATTGGTGTCACCCATTTGGTAGCAGATGTTGGCAAAGTTGCACCAACCGGTTGAGTCGTGTCCCACTTGGACTTCAGCGTTGAGCATTTCGCGTTTGCGCGATCGAACCGCTTCGATAAAGTTCTCTTGATGTCCACGTCCGCTGTCACCTTTGAATTCTTTGATCAGCTTACCGGCATTATCGTAAGCGCGAGCGCCACCGCGCTGCCCTTCTAGTCGCCCACCTTCTCCATACACGACGTATCCGCTTCCCGGTCCAGGGAACTTTGGTCCTTCGTTCTTGCCTTTGCCTGCCGACAAATTGCTTAGGCCGATTACGACAGGTAGAGAGCCGGTATCGAAGGCGACACAGTGAACATTCGGCGATTCACCCGCATCGTTCCAAACCATTCGTCCACCACCACCCAAAATTTTCTTGGGGACTGCCACGCTATCTTGGAAGACAACATTGCGAACATCGTCCAGCACATGGACTCCCCAGTTCCCCATTTCACCTGAGCCTGTGTTCCAGTCCCAGTGCCAATCGTAATGCCACTTATCGCGGAATACGGGGCGATCTGCAGCGGGGCCGAGCCACAAGTCGTAATTGACACTTGGGTCTTTGGGCAATGGTTCTGCACGTTTGCCGATAGGAGCTCGAACGCCATAACGATTGACGCGAACATTCTTAAGTTCGCCAATCGCTTTTTCTTGATGCAAGAACTCTTTGAGCTTGGCTTGCATCGGATCGGAGCGTTGTTGAGTGCCGACTTGGCAAATGCGTTGATACTTACGAGCAGCCGCGATGGTTTGCTCTCCCTCCCATTGCGTGTGCGACAATGGCTTCTCGACGTAAACATCTTTGCCGGCTTGCATCGCCCAAATAGCGGCCAAGCAATGCCAATGGTTGCAAGTCGCTACCACGACCGCATCGATGTTGGGATCTTCTAAAAGTTTGCGGAGATCGGTTGCCTCTTTGGCTTCAGGAAATCGCTTTTTGGCTTGAGCAACTCTTCGTTCATCAGGATCGCATAGACCAACAACCCGCACCCCTTTGATTTTCTCGAAAGCTCCCATCAGCTCCCCTGCCCTGCCACCGCAACTGAGAAAGGCGAGTCGCACTTCATCGTTCGCAGAGACCGCTGCATGGCTTAGAGTGCTTCCCAACGCAACTGTGGCTGAGGCGGCCGCAAACGAAGATTTCAGAAAAGTACGTCGATGTGTTGTAGTCTGGTGTGACGAGGTTTGCTGCAGCGGAGATTGGGACTGTGGTTGCATAATGAACAAGCCTTACGGTAATCAGTACAAAAATCGATATGCGAGAGGAATCGGCTGGGAGCGAAAAGCGTCATCCTGTCATGGACACCCCTTTCGCCGTGCGAGATTATCTTAATCGACTCGCGGGGTCAAAGTCATATTCCTCGCCAAGAATCTCACGCGAAAATGGGGCAAAAAACCCAAAAATACAATGTGTTTTGGGGATCTTCTGCTTTCTTTTGAGCTTGTCGAGTTGTGGTCGACAAGTGTTTGGTGCCTTACTTTCTTTTTGAATCACCGCAATAGATAATGAGGCTCCCGCCGCAATGCTCTAGTTATCCTCTCAGCCTCCTTAGGATTGTGCCTCCGATGTTTATTCGCTTCGTTGATCCACCGAAAGTTGAGGCACTGAAGTTCTTGTGCAGCTTGATGGGAATGGTGGTGTGTTTGTTTGTTAGTCCAAATGCGCTTGCCGACCACCAGCGTCCGAATGTGGTTGTCTTCTTATCGGACGATCAAGGTTGGGGTGACTTCAGTTTTCAAGGTAACACCAATCTCCATACGCCTCATATCGATTCGTTGGCTAAGCGAGGGGCCGTATTGGAACGATTTTATGTGTGCCCAGTCTGTGCACCTACTCGAGCAGAGTTTTTCACGGGGCGTTATCATCCCCGATCTGGCGCCATGGGAGTTACGGAAGGGAAAGAACGTTTAGATTTAGACGAAACGATTTTGTCAGAGAGATTTCTCAAGGCTGGTTATGCAACAGCGGCGTTTGGTAAGTGGCACAATGGAACGCAGTTTCCCTATCATCCCAACGCGCGTGGATTTCAAGAGTATTACGGTTTCACCGCTGGACACTGGGGTGATTACTTTTCGCCTCCACTGGATCACAACGGTCAAAGCGTGCGCGGCGATGGTTATGTCACGGACGATTTTACCAACCATGCACTCAAGTTCATTCAGGCGAACAAGACTCAAGCGTTCTTTTGTTACGTTGCTTACAATACGCCGCATTCGCCCATGCAAGTGCCCGACGAGTATTTCAATCGACTCAAGTCGCGGCCATTACAAATGAAGCACCAAGGGCGCCCTGTGGAAAAAGAAGATGAAGCGATGACAAGGGCCGCGTTGGCCATGGTGGAGAATATCGATCACAACGTGGGCCGAGTCCTGAAGTTACTTGAAGAAGAAAAGCTGTTGGAGAATACGATCGTCGTCTATTTCAATGATAATGGTCCGAATAGTTTTCGTTGGAACGGTGGGATGAAAGGTAAGAAAGGTAGCGTTGATGATGGTGGCACACGCTCACCCTGCCTTATTCAATGGCCGAAGAAAATACCGCCCAACCTGCGTGTGAATCAACTCTCGGGAGCCATCGACTTGACACCGACTTTGTGCGCAATGGCAGGTATACCAACCGATAAAGATCAACTCGATGGGCTCGATTTGTCACCTCAATTAACTTCCGCCACCGCAGCCACACTAGATCGGCAGTTGTATAGTCACTGGGCAGGTCGCATCGCTTTGCGTGAAGGCAGTTATCTGCTAGATGCCGATGGAAAGCTTTTTGATTTGATCCAAGATCCGACTCAAAAGATGGCCGTAAATGCAAAGTTCCCTGAAGTCGTGGAACGGATGAAAAAAGATGTGTCTCACTGGGAACACGAAGTGGTGATTCCCGCAAAAGTGGATGCGCGTCCTTTTACGGTTGGTGATCGCAGAATCGCCCGTACCGAATTACCGGCTCGCGATGCAGTGGGTAAGGGACCTACCATCAAGCGGAGTGCTGCTGCACCGAATTGTTCGTACTTCACTAATTGGAAATCGCTAGAAGATCGCGTGCTTTGGAATATCGAAGTCTTAGAACCTGGTACCTATGAAATCTTGATGCAATACAATGCCCCAGCTTCCAGTGTGGGTAGTTGGGTTGAGGTCACGTATGGCGATGTAGCGATACAGGTTAAGATCGACAAAGAGTTTGTCGGCAAGGCCTATGGAAATGAAAACGACCGTGTCGAAAGGCACGGGGAATCATTGATGAAGCCCTTTGTAACCCTCAGTTTAGGCCGTGTTGAGCTGAAGCCATCGTCAGGTGAATGCCGTCTGCAGCTCAAAGAAGTTCAGGGAAATGAAGGGCTCGAAATTCAAGGAATTGAGTTTATTCGCTTGCCTTGAAAGTAAACCCCAGGAAAGGCTCCGGCGTTTGTTGCTACTTCTGCTGAAAAACTGCGGCAAAAACGAGGACATTTCCGTTCCCTGACCGCTCTATCAATGTTAGTCTCAATAGGGTCTCATTTGTGGCCCTTATATCGGCCTGCCACCTACGATTTAGCTCCCTCAGTCGATTTAGCCATCCGGAATTTCTTCCACTATGGAAACCCAATCCACGAACGATGTCGAACGTGCCGCTAAGCTGAAAGCCGCTTGCGAGAAGATTAAACAACAAGTGGCGAAAGCCATCGTCGGGCAGGATGAAGTCATCAATCAATTGCTCATCGCGATTCTGGCTCGAGGCCATTGTCTTTTGCAAGGTGTACCGGGGCTGGCGAAAACCCTGATGGTACGTTCCTTGGCCGATGCGATGCACCTCAATTTTCATCGCATTCAGTTCACACCAGATTTGATGCCCGCTGATATCACGGGTACAGACTTGATCCAAGAGTCGCCAGATACGGGACATCGAAACTTGGTTTTCGAAAAAGGCCCTATCTTTACCCAGATGTTGCTGGCCGACGAAATTAACCGCACACCCCCAAAGACACAAGCCGCCTTGTTGGAAGCGATGCAAGAACATGCGGTGACCGTCGGTGGCAAAACGTATCGTTTGTCCGAGCCCTTCTTCGTATTGGCCACGCAAAACCCCATTGAACAAGAAGGAACCTATCCGTTGCCAGAAGCGCAACGCGATCGTTTCCTCTTTCAAGTGATGGTCGACTATCCATCTCGCGACGAAGAATCCGAAATCATCGATCGCACCACGTCGTTCTTGATGGGGAAACCGGAACCAGTTGTAACGGGTGCTGAGATCATCGAGTTTCAGGAAACGGTGCGTCGCGTCCCGCTCCCCGAACATGTCAAGCAATATGTGCTCGATCTCGTTCGCTCATTGCGACCGCGTGAAGAAACTCGCTTGTCTTGGGTGCGACAGCAAGTGGATTGGGGCCCCGGGCCGCGAGCCGGTCAACAATTGGTATTGGCTGGCAAAGCTCGTGCGTTACTGGAAGGCCGAACTCATGTGACATTGGAAGATGTTCGCCATCTCGCGCCGCCCGTGCTGCGACACAGATTGGTGCCTACCTTTGGTGCGCAAGCCGAAGGGATTGAGCCAGATGATCTTATCGCCAAAGCACTGGCCGAAATCCCAATGCCCAAAGCTAAAGCTCTCTAGCACTCTTTGTCCTTCTTGTTCGATAGGTCGCTATGTCGGATCCTGCCAAGTTATTGACCGCTGATGATCGCGATCGCGTTGCCGCGTTGCAATGGTATGCGCGCACCGTCGTCGAAGGTATCAATGTCGGCATGCACCGTTCACCGAATAAGGGAGTTAGCGTTGAATTCAAGGAGCATCGTCCCTACGTTCGCGGCGACGAAGTTCGTTCGATCGATTGGAAGTTGTTCGGGAAAACAGATCGACTCTATATCCGGCAATATGAAGAAGAAACAAACCTCCGTGCCACGATCTTGATGGATCAAAGCGGCTCGATGAAATATGCTGGTGCCCGAACCCCCGGTCTAAGCAAACATGAATTTGGAGTGCGACTCGCGGCCTGTTTGGCCTATCTATTCACCGCTCAACATGATGCGGTCGGTTTGGCTACATTCGATACGGATTTGCGCGGCTATGTTCCACCTCGCAGTCGAGCCTCACATTTGCATGGGCTCATTACGAACTTGGCTGGTGGTGTCTGCGGTGGTGAGACTCGTTTGGCTACTGTGCTTGAGAAACTCGCCGTGAAGATCGGTCGCCGCGGTATAGCCTTTTTGATTTCTGATGGCTTCGATGATGCCACGGCTCTTTTGAAAAGCCTTGCACTACTTCGTCAAGCACCTAACGAAATTGTCTTCTTTCAAATCTGGCATCCAGATGAATTAGATTTTCCCTTTTCGACGCGTACCCAATTTCGCTCACTTGAGAAAGCTGGTCACGAACGAATCGTCGATCCGTTCGCATTCAAGGCTCAGTATCAGAAGAATCTCGCTCAATTCCGAACCACGCTGGAAGAAGGCTGTAAGCAAGGTCGCATCTCGTTGGTTTCCTGCACAACCGCTCAATCGCACAGTGAAGTGCTCACTCAATTCGTCAGTCAACGAGGAGTGAGTGGATGAGCTTTCTCAATGGGCTTCTGTTGTTAGGTGGGTTGGCCTTTGTCATTCCTTTGATCATTCACTTGTTGAATCGTTCGAAGTTTCAGACAGTCGATTGGGCTGCGATGCACTTGCTCGAGAATATCGAGTTGCAAAATGCTAAACGCATACAATGGCAAGCGATACTCCTGTTGCTGTTGCGTTGTGCTGCACCGATTGTGCTAGCCCTCTGCATGGCTCGTCCGATTTGGAACATGTGGACTAGCGGGGGGAGAGTGGGCGATGCGGCCACTACGGTGTTTTTGTTGGACGATAGTTATTCGATGCAGCGAGCAGCTGCTCCCGTTGTGGGCGAGGCAAATACTGCCGCGACCAACTTTGATCAGATGCTGACCTCGACTCGGACTGTTATCGATGGAGTGGGCGGGAAGTCTGCTAAAGGTGTCATTTCGTTTGGCGGTTCCCCCAAAGATCTGGCGGAAGGAACTAGCTATGACGTCAGACCGATTCTCAGGCAAGTCGATCGCCTCGAGCCAGTTGCCGGTTCTATTGCACCTGTACCAGCGTTGCAAATGGCAATCGATACACTGAATCGGTCGCAAGAACCTTATCGGCAGATCGTTTTATGGAGCGATTTTCAGAGGCATGACTGGGCAAACATTCCCGAAGAGTCGCTAGCTACTATTCGTGACGAATTAAAAAAGATGACAGTGCCAGGTCAATTGCATTTGTTCCCAGTGCGTTCCGAAGCGGGCGAAAATTTGTACGTAACCATCGATGCGACATTGTCCGAGCTGACGTTGCTGGGTGAGCCGGTCGAGATCAGAGCCACGATTACCAATAGCGGTTTGCAAGACCAACAGCAGGTCCCCGTAACTCTAATGCTGGATGAAAAAGAAATTGCCGCCAAGAAATTGGATGTTTCGGCGAAAGGTGAAGTTCAAGTGTCCTTTATCGTGGCAATGGATCAAGCCGGAACACATCAAGCCAAAGTGCGAGTGTCGGACCCTGGTACAATACGGGCCGACGACGTCGATGCATTGAGAATTGAAGCACTACAACCACTTAAGGTGCTATTGATTGAAGATGATACCAATCGTCCCTTGTTGGAATCGGAAACAGGCTTCCTGCAATTGGCGATGCAGTCCTCTTTCCGCGAGGATGGCAAGTCTATGGGCTTGACCATGGATCGTCAGCCCACGTCCCGCGTCACACCGCTGATGCTAGATAAAGCGGATGTTATCGTGCTTGCCAATGTGAATCGTTTCAACGATGAGTGTGTGGCAGCGATTCGCAAACGTGTTAGTGACGGAGCTGCGTTGTGGATATTTCCTGGCGATCGGATGGACAAAGAATGGTATCGAACCAAGCTCGGTTCGGCGTCGGAGAAAGCACTCATCCCCTGGGATTTTGGGGAATTGACTCAAGTGAAGGGGCAAGAGACTCAAGCTCAATCAAGTGAACCAGTACCACGCATTGCAGCAGCACCTTACTTCGATCCTGCTCTGAGTCTGTTCAATAATCCCCAACAAGGGCGATTGGATCAAATTGCCGTTAAGGGCTGGTTCAAGTTAATCCCAGAGGCCAATAAGCCGCAGGAGGGGGCCAAAGATTCTCCAGTCGCAGAGACCCTATTAAAACTAACCAATGGTGATGCGTTGTTGGTGCGGCAGCGAGTCGGAACTGGCTCTGTTTATCAGTGGGCAACGCGAGCTAATGAAAGTTGGAGCGAGCTGCCTATTCGTCCAGCTTATGTGCCACTGATTCAACGCTTGATGCTGTTCTCGCATGGTACATTCGAGCCGCACCGGACTGCCGAGATACGCGTTGAATCGAAAAACGATCCCATGTCGAATGAAGAATTGAAAAAGCTGGCTGAAAATCTGGGAGCCGTTTTGCATGAATCGCCAACTAGTTTTTTGCAGTCTGATACCGATCAACGATATGGTCGCGAAATTTGGCGTTGGTTTTTGGTGGGGCTGTTAGTCGTCTTGTTCGGCGAACTCTTTGTGGAAAAACGTATCACAAGGGGCGACGGATGACCGAGTTTCGTTTCCTCAGCAGTTTTTCTCCAGCGTTGGGCCTACTGCTTATGCTCTTGGCAGCGGGCGTTGCATGGTGGCTTTACTATCGCGAAGTTTATGACTTCCAAGCTCCGTATCGATGGTTGTTGCCTACCTTACGTTCCTTGGCGATTGCGTTAGTCGTGCTAATTTTGCTCGAACCAAGTTTGCGTTATCGTTACTTTGAAGGGACTCCAACTCGCTTGCAAATTTGGGTGGACTCCACGGAGAGCATGAGCGAACGGGATGCTCTTATAACGTCGACCACGGAAGCCAAAGACCGTTACACTCGCGCGATAGATGCTCTATTGGCTGGTGCCTCACCACCACTCGAACAATGGACTCAAAAAGGTGAAGTTGTATTAGGTCGGTTCGGCGGTGACTCTGCGGCGGTTCTGTGGCAAAGCACTTTGAAGCAGCCGAATGATATTCCTAAGGCCGAAGCGATTCAAACAGATAAGTGGATTCGTCCAACGTCGCTTGGGTATCTTCTGACACGCGAGAAAGATCGTCTCGGTGTTAAGAGTTCAGATTCAAACGATAACGCAGAGGCATCACAGGGACAAAACTCGGAACAAAGTGCGCCACTATTATTGTTCACTGATGGGCAACACAACTCGGGAAGTGAACCCTTAGAAGTGTTGAAAGATTGGCCCAAGGAAAGAGCTCCCATTTACATTGTCGGGATGGGAGAAAGTTCGCCGCCTGAGAAGGTGAGTATCTTACAAGTGGAGTCGCCGCAACAGCTTTATCGCAGCGATCGCTTGCAAGGGGCTGTGCGAATTCAAAATGGACTTCCCAAAGATGTCGCTTTTGATGTTTCTATCCTGCACCAAGGAGAGGTGTTGTGGAATCAATCGTTAACGAGCTCTGGTGCAGGGAATCAGGATGTACCGTTCACTTTTGCCATTGAAGAATTAGTCAAGAAGCTCGAGAAGGGGTTGCCCGAAGGACAGCAAGTTCAAAAACTCACGATCCCTTTAGAGGCGAAGGTTACGGCAGCAGGTATGACTGCTGATGATCCTGCCAGTCTCCATTCTTGGCTACTTGGGGTGACGACACGCAAGCAACGCATTTTGATGTTGGACAGTCGTAGTCGCTGGGAAACCAGATATTTGCGGAATGCGTTGGAGCGAGATCCACAATGGGAAGTACATGCTTATTTATTGGAAAAGGGAAAGGAACCGCAGTGGTTTTCGCAAGGTATGGATGCTGTTCCATTTCCTAAAGAACCGCACCAGTACGATTCTTTCGACTTGATCATTTGCGGTGAGATAGATCCGGACGCCATTAATGAAGAGATGATTCAGAACATTCAGCACTCCGTCCAACGCGTTGGCGCTGGTTGGATTGTAGTTGATGGGCAGCGGGGTTTGTGGAAGCACGAAAAGTATCGTTCGTTGCGCCCCATGTTGCCGATCGAATGGTTGGAACCATTGGCCGATTCGGCAGAGGCCACTTGGGGTGTTAAGCCCATCACGGATTCAACGTATGCGTCCGTGTTGGATTTGAGTGAAGGGAATACCCAGAACTCAGCCGATGTGTGGGGGCGATTACCGGGATTTAAGACGCTGGTTCCCGTCAAAGCGCTACCCGGAAGTCAAACATTGGCTGCGCTGAATTATCAAGGCAAGACCTCACCGTATATTGTGACTCGATCCGCGGGCGCTGGACGTGTTCTCTATTTCGCGAGTGATGAAAGTTGGCGCTGGCGATTTGAGGTGGCTGATAAAATTCATCAACGCTTGTGGAATCAGATTTGTCGTTGGGGCATGCGCGAGCCGTACGCCATCGAGACCGAATATGTGGCATTGGATAGCGGCGAGCCCGTGTATGCTCTTGGTCAATCCGTGCCCATCCGTGCACGAATTCGCGATTCAGCTGGTGAGCCTGCAGTACTACCGCAAATTGAAGCCCAGATCAAAAAAGGTGCGAATACGATTGCCACTCTATCGCTCAGCATGGAAGCCGACATGCCTGGTACATATCGCGGTCAGGTCACTGGACTAGCGCCGGGAGATTACGACGTCTCGCTTATCTTGCCAGGTTTTTCCGTGGAAGCTGCCAATGTAAAGACGATGTTCCGCATACAGGAACCTGCCAATTCCGAGCTCCAAAATGTTACTCGAAATGATATGTTGCTTGCCCAAATTGCCTCACTTAGCGGTGGCAAATATGTCAAGGAGAATGAGATTGCCGAACTATGGGAAGCGATGAAACTTCGCCATAATAGTAAGCTTGTTGAATCTGACCAACTGTTATGGCAGAGCTATTGGTGGTTCATACCGGTGGTCTTAATTGTCGCTGTTGAATGGTGGCTTCGTAAAAAGGCAGGCTTGATATGAGTACCATTTCACCCTCCAGCAATCGACTTCCAGCGGTTACTGCTGGGAAACTACAAGAAGTCTGTTCGCGTCGCAAGCAATTGCTTGTTCTTAAGAGCATTGCGATCGCTGCTGCCACGTTTATGTCCGTGCTGCTTATCGCTGCGTTGGTCGATATGTGGTGGAATATCTCTTCCACGTTGCGCTGGGGATTGAGTGGTGGAGTGTATGGTCTGGCTGCTGTTGCGGCGATAGTTTCGATCTGGCCTTTTTTCCGCAGCTGGGGATTAAGTGAAGCGGCTAATTTGATCGAGCAACTAGTGCCTCGCTTGAAAAATCGTGTCATGGCAGCGGTAGATCTTGCCGTCGATTCTGACGAACCAAAATTTGGTTCAACAGCCTTACGTCAACGCTTGCAAGATAATGTGGCAACACAGATCGACGATCTCAAGGTTGGTGAAGTATTACCTTGGAAACATGTCCAACGCGACTTGTTGTTCTGCACGGGCACCGCCATGGTTGTGACGCTGCTATGTCTTATACCTCAATTAGAGCTACCAGCCCATTTGATGCGAATGCTGCTCCCGGCAGCCAACATAGCGCGGCCTAGTCTGGCTGATATCAAGCTCTTGTCACCGGAGAATACAAACGTAGCGGTTCCCTTAAATGAACGCATCATGGTGCGTGCCGCTATTGAGTTCAAGCACACCGCCGTTTATCGCGAACCTCGATTTGTTCAAGTGGAATGGCGCAGCGGTGACTTAGACGCACCAACCGATACGATACCGATGGTAGCGGAAGTAAGTGGTTCGGATACAGCAGATCCAGGCGCCGAGAAGAGCCTCATTTTCAATGCCTCTCTCGATGTACCTTACTCGACACAACAATTTAGAATCGTCAGCGATGTAGGTGAATCGATTTGGTATTCGCTAAAAGCCTTTCCGCGACCGAAAGCCGAAGGTTATCAAATTGAAACTCATGCTCCCGAGTATGCCCAAGCCCCCGTCGTCACCACGCGCTCGAAATCGGCTGATATGGATGTCTTGGAAGATGGAAAAGTGAAGTTAGGTGTCGAGGTCTCGGATCTATTGTCGCAAGCCACTTTGCGTTGGCTGGACGTCGATTCAGAACGGGGCGAAAAAGAAACCGAAGTATTGCAGAAGTCCAGTGACAAGTTGTGGCAATTTGAATGCGAGCCCACGCGAACAAGGCGTTTTCAAATCGATTTAAGAAGTGAGCAAGGAATCGAAAGTTCATTTCCACTGACCTATCGTATGACGGTACGCGAAGATCAATCGCCTAAGTTGGCTTGGATCGAACCGAAAGAAACTGCCAGGGTTATTCGGCCCAAATCGGCTGCCCGTATGCAGGTCGCCTTTAGCGATGAGTTTCCGCTGCAATCCTTGGAGCAATGGACGCGAATCAATCGCGGCGAGTGGATGCAGACGTCGTTGAATTACTCACTGGTTGCGGAGGGGGAGGTTGCCTGGACCTGGGAACTGGCAAGTCTCGGCCTAAAACTGGGCGACATGATCGATACGAAAGTTGTCGCCTTGGACCGCAAGGGCTTGAAGGGGGAGTCAAGTGTTGTCGAATGGGTTATCTCAGGGACGGAACTTGATCCGAGCCGCGAAGATGCCACATTGGCGCGCGAGGAAATCGCCACAGCTTTACGCGATTTCGGCGAGATAGCTAAAAAGCAGAACGAGACCTTGATCGAAACGAGAAAAGCTTGGCACAGCGATCGAGCTGACACGAATAAAGAAGATGCCTTGCAAAAGGTCTTTATCGAGGCGAATGAAGCGCTTATTCGAGACACTGAAAATGTAGCAAGACATATTCAACAACGCATGCCACGGGTATCGAACTTGGTTTCGCGGGAAGAGCTCATTCAAATTATGGATACACTAGCCCAAGTGCAAACTGAAGCCAGTGTTCTTCGATTGACGTGGCCCAAACGATCCGAGCAGGAACGACTTCAAGCGGGCAATACACAAAAGGCAACCGAGCATTTCGATCATTGGGTGGAACGGATGCTTCACGCGGCTCAGCGCGTGAATGAATCGTATCGACGTATGGTGCCTCATGATGTTCTGGCTGATTTCGGTCGGGATTTGACAGACGCCCATCGATATCAGGAAGAACTATTGCGCGATCCAAGTCAGGTTGGTGAAGAAATTTGGAATCGAGAGCAATTGATTTTGGCGGATCATCTCTTCACTTTGTCGCGCGAGATGTCGGCGCACTCAGGTTTCCTGCCGGAAGGCCCCGAACGAGGTTTGTCGGATTGGGCGGCTTGGGGAGAGCAAATGTCGGAACGCATGAAGAGCTTTTGTGCTCAAGATCCGCCCAAAAACGATAAGGAGCGAAGCCAGCGGCTTGACGAAGCAGATCGTATCTCGAAGGAATTGCAATATCGCAGTCGTGTGCATCAAACGCATTCGGGACTGCCTAACGAACTCATTTCTGCTAGGCGAGAGCTGTTGCAGATTGCGGGGCGTCCGAATGAGATATTGAACAAGGCCGTGCAAGAATGGCGTTCCCAACGTGATTCGCAGGCTGATGCCGCTCTGTTGCCCCCGCAGTTTTTTGAACAGATCGAACAGTATCGTCGCAGCCGTGAAGCCCAATTGGCATCCGGAGATTATGCATCGATTTTTGGAGCCGACTTAGGGTTGGCCTATCGGGCCATTGTGCATCAAGCTGAGATTTGTCGAGGTGATATCAAGAAAACCGAAGACGTGATGCAAGTGATTAGCGAGTGTGTCGCCATTTTGGAAGCGGAGAATCGATTGCGACATGCTCAACGTTGGTTGGAGCAACTCCAAGATGAAGAACGATTTGCGGCTAATGGCAAGTTTGCAATTACCGAAAATCCACGAATCTGGGATTCCTGGGGACTCGAAATCGAAGTTGGACAAGACGCGGTGCGGCGAACTCAAATTCGCAATGAATCGGCCGATGTGTTGAATGGTTTACGATGGTCCCCCCCTGCCCAATCGGCTGGGCAGAAGTTTAGCTCGCGTCGTTGGGAGCAGAAGCCAGCCGTTTCGGCAAGCTCTGAGGTGGATTCGATTCAACTTGAAATGAATACACAACTGGCTCTTCTAAAAGATAAATTTGATGCCGCTCGCGATCGACTGCGACAACTGGCTCCAACGATTCCCGAATTGGCTAAAGAGGGGGCACTGCTAGCTCGTGAGCAACAACAGCGGACCGAAGAATTGCGACAGGATTTCAAGGAAGGTGAAGTACCCAATGTTTCGGAACGTCTCACTCAAAACACCGAGCTAAACCAAGAACGACAAGAAGCGATCGCCGAACAACTCAAAGAGGCATTGACCGATTTGGCAGCGTCGCAAAATGTCTTGGACAAAGATGACTTGCAGATCGCAAAGACCGCCGATCTGGCACGTGCTTTACAGGAACGTGCCGAAGAGAAGAGAGAGCAAGCGCTCGAAAAAGCTCTGGAAGCAGAACAGTCCGAGACAACTCCCGCATTGGAAAACTTGAGCAAGAGTCAAGAGAAGGAAGCGGCCACGCTCGAAGCGATTGCTGCGCATTACGAGCAAGATCCATTGGCTCCTAAAAATTCTTCTGAACCAGCCAGCAATCCATCGTTGGCTGAGATGGCGCAGGCTATGGAAGCGGAGCCAGAAAATTTAGAAGCATATGCAGATGCCGAACGCCTTGCGAATTTGGCTGAAGCAGATCCAAGGGAACTATTGCGACGGTTGGAGGAGGAGCTCAAGACAAACGAAGAAATGCAAGAAGAGTTGTCGGATATCGCGAAGAACTTGGCGGAGCAAGCTCAAGAATCATTGGAGCAAGCAGCGGAACGAGAAAAGAACTTGCGCAGCAGCGTGGCCCAATCGGATCCGCTTCGTGAACCTCGGCGTCAAGAACTGGCACAAGAAGTGAATCAAGTTCTTGACCAAGCGAATCGCATGGCCCAACGCCTAGCCCAAGAGGCTCAAAGCCAGGCGAGGTTAGGGAAGCAAGATGAGGAGCAGGCCAAACTGCAACAAATCGCTAATGATTTATACAAATCGGTGGATCAAGCTCGACAACAGGCGAGTTCGCAATTGCCTGAAGATTTGAAGGCTGCCGCAGAAAAGTTGGGACAGGCTGTGCAGGCCGTTCAGCCGCAGGTACAGGCTGCAGCACAAAGTTTAGCGCAGGGTAAACAAGAACAACAATTTGATGATGCAAACAAATTGCAACAAGCAAAAACTAACGCCGAACGCTCCCAAGCCCAAGTTCATGAGCAAGATCAACGTTACGCGGATCAAAACGTTCGAATGCGCGAGCAAAGAAAACAGGCTGCCGAACGCGCTGTACAACAAGCTCAGCAGCAACTATCACAAGTGGAACGGCAACGCGATCAAGTTCGAGATCAGGCTAATAAGAATCCTGAAAACGCCGGATTAAAGGAGGCACTTGCCAACTCTGAAGCAGAGGTTGAGGAAAAGAAATCATTACAAGCTATGGCGGAACAATCGAAGACGCAGGCTGATCAGCGTTTGACGGAGGCCCAACAAGAGAGAGCCGCATTGGAAAATAAACCAGGGGCTCTGGAGGCGGCGAGTCCAAATACTGAGTTGGCAGAACGTCTCACAGACCAAGTGGCCCAGCGAGCGTCAGAGTTAAGTCAAGACATTCAACAACTCGTTAACGATTCTAACTGGATCGACCAAGTGCAAGCCTCACGGCAGCAGTTGGCTAGCGCGGCAACGCAGCAACAAACGTTGCAAGAAGCGGTGTCTGATGCCGCACGAGATTTAGATCGAGCTGCGAATCATCAAGCTCGATTAGAGGCTCCTCAGTCAGCGCAGGCACTCGCAGAGGCCGCTCAGCGGGTCAATAACACGGCTAACAATGAGGCACAGCAAGCCGAAGATCGGTTGGCCGATGCGGGCAAAACGCAAGGGGCAACCAACCCGCGTTATGCAACGGCAGAAGAAACTCGAAATGCGACAAACGCGTTGGAGAATTCTCAGAATTCATTGCAGGCACGAGCCAAGGAGTTAGGTGAAATGTTGGCTGCCCAAGAAAGCCAAGCGGAAGCCAGTCAGGCTCAACAGAATAATGCCCAACAGAACAATTCTCAGCAGAATCCGTCACAAGCCAACAATGCAGCGGCGCAGAATAGCCCACAGAGTACTCAGCCTGCGAGTCCCCAGCAAAATTCGCCAGGTAACCAAAATCAAGACGCTACGAACCCATCGTCACCGAACCCATCGTCACCGGGTGAGAATCCACAGCCGAATGCGGATGGAACGCCGCCGTCGCCTGCGGATGCAGCTAATGGTACTGAGAATTCTGTCGCCAATGATCAATCAATGCAGCAAGGGGATTCACCCTTGTCACCGCGTGAAATGGCGGAACTCTTGGACGAATTAGATCGACAACTTCGTGATCCAAGTGGAAACATCAAACCGGACGCACTTTCCCAATCGGCGAATCAAGATGGACCGGAGAGTCTTGCAAGCCTGAGAAATACGCAACAGCAGATCTCACAGCAGTTACAGCAAATGCGGGCGTCGGCGGAATCGAAGGTGAATAACTCGACCATGGTAATCAGTCGCGATCCATCGCAGGCGAAAACTAGCCAAGGTATTTTGATTCCTAATCCAACTGGAAGTGGTTCTAGCAAAGTGTTTTCCACCGATCAATTAACGGGCGAACCACTTGGGGCATGGAGTCGATTGCGGGAGAAAAAATCGGAAGAGGTTGCAGAGAGTCAACGCGAATCGGTTGCTCCAAGATATCGGCGGCAAATTGAAAATTATTTTAAGACGTTGTCCGAACGAAGTGTCAAACAATAGATTTGACCGCAATAAGAGCCTGGAATCCCCGCATGTTTCCTATCAGCAAGATACTTTGTCGTTGGTTAGCCAGTCTGTACGTCTTGGCGTTGACGTTGCCATTGATGGGACAAGACGCACTACCAACATCGAAACCCGAATTTGAGGAAACGAAGAAGTCCATCGATCGGGCATTAAAGTTTTTGGTGTCGCAACAAAAAGAAAGCGGTGCGATCACTTTAGGCCAACATGACACGGCGATGACCGCACTGTCGATCATGGCTATGGCCAGTGTAGGAGTAACACCTTCACAAGACGACGAGCGTGGGCGAGCGATGAGCAAAGCGATTGACTTTGTGCTCGAAGAAAAACGTCAAAACAAAGAAGGCTACTTTGGCGAAGCAGATGGATCGAGGATGTATGGACATGGAATCATAACCCTCATGCTTTCGGAAATGGTTGGCATGGGACGGACGCCAGAGCAAGATGCTCGAATTCATGATGCTTGTCAGAAGGGAATCGATCTAATTCTGAGGGCGCAGCGTCGCAGCAAGAGCGGGTCGAATCGTGGTGGCTGGCGATACACGCCAGATGCTTCGGATGCGGATTTGTCTGTTTCAGTGTGGCAATTGATGGCTTTGAGGTCCGCCAAAACCGATGGACTTGATGTTCCGGCTGGTGCGATTGAACAGGCCATTATCTATTTGAAACGTTCATGCACTTCACCTTTGGATGGAGAGGGGAAACCAGTACGGCAGGACTCCGGTTTTGCTTATACTCCAGGGAGTGGTGATATTCAGTATGCTATGACCGCGGCAGGTGCCCTAGCGATGCAAGTCTGTGGACAATACGAATCCCCATTGGTGCGAAATGCGATCGAATGGCTGAAGAAGCATCCTCCGAAATGGGGCACACGCTACTTCTTCTACGGCACGTACTATTATGCTCAGGCCCTACATCAGCAAGGTGGCGAAACGGCAGATGAAGCAGAGCGTTTGGTGCGCGATGTTCTACTGCCGAAACAAAATGAAGATGGTGGTTGGACGCCTGAGGGAGAAGAAGGTGGAGCTGGTCGAGTTTATGCGACCAGCATGGCGATTCTCAGCCTCAGTGTCCGCTTTCATTATCTTCCCATCTATCAACGCTAACTGAGTGGGATCTTGCGTCGTGCATTAGTCGCGGCAGTAGTTGCGACGGAAAAAGTAAATCGCCAGCGACATTAAGACGAGTGCCCAGCCCCATTGCCACGCTAATGCGATTTGCATTTTGCTATTGGTTAGATCGAGTTGATTCCACAGCATGCCTTGAAAGCCCGACATGGCCCAATAGGTCATCATCGATTTCGAGGCGATATCGAGAATCACAGGGAGCTTCATCATTTGCAATGGAAACCAACAACCACCTAAGGCGGCCATCACCAAGATAACTACTTGGGCTAAGCCATCGCCTTGCGTGCTCGAGCGACTTGCTGAAGCGATCAGCATGCCGAAACTGCTGGCCGCGGCAACCCAGGAAATGACCAGGACGCTGAGCGTCAATGGATCACGGAACAAGCCCACTTTGAACATCAATTCGCCATAAACGAACAGGATGCTGACTTGAATAATTCCGATGATGACCGCAAACAACAGTTTGCCGAATAGGACCGATTCACGAGGAATAGACATCGCAAACAAGCGGCGCAATGTTCCTTTCTCACGTTCAGCCAACAACACCGAGGCGCAACCCGTCAAAGCAAACAGCAATGACATGACGGTCATGCCGGCCACACTCTGGGCCGCCTGGTAGGTGACACGTCGCGGGCGTGATGGTGGTTCGATCGGTTTATCATCGAGAGGCACCATATTGAGCATAAAGCTCATCATGCCCGCCATTGGGTCTTCAATTTCAGAATCTGGTGTAGGTTTTGGTTCGGAGGCCTCCAGTTTCTTATCATTCTCGGTGTCTAGGAATTGGCCGATCAGGTCCGTCATGCTGTTGGCAGGAACTTGGATTTGAGCCACTTCCTCGTTGGTGAGCCCCGCTTCCACTAGCGATTTGCGCAGGCCGTTCCACCACAGCGTACCATTGGATTCTGCTAACGCCGATTGGAAGAGTCCGATTTGAATGATTTGCTGTTCCATTTTGCGACCTGGATCGCGAAACATAATCAACTTCGGAGCATCTGTGGCCGTATTGGTTATCGCAAAACCGCTGGGGATAACCAACGCATGACTGGTATCGCCATCTGCGACTTTCTTTTCCACATCTGCGCGAGTAAGCGGCTTAGCGGTTGGCTTCGGTTCAATCTTGAGCATGTTCGATTTACGTAGTCGTTCGACGAAGGCTCGTGTTTCATCGGAGGCTGCTTCATCGACAACATAGAGTGTGGCTTGTGGCATTCCGCCACCCCCGCCACCAGAAATCGCCGTCATGATCCAACCGAAAACGGTGACCAAAGCGATCGGCACCAAAAAGCCCACCGCCATAGCACCGCGATCGCGGAAGTAACATCGCAAATCTTTTTTGGCAAGCAGCCATGCGCAACGCAGTGTGTTCATGAATCTTGCAAGCTCCGTCCGGTCAGTTTCAAAAAGACTTCTTCGAGATTCGAGTTAGGTAAACCACTTTCGATCGCCAATTGTTTCGCGGAACCGATCGCTATGATCTTTCCACCATGCATGATGCCGATACGATCACAGAGCCGTTCGGCTTCTTCCATGTAATGTGTGGTGTATAGTATCGTTGTCCCTTCCGCTTGAATCTGTTTCAAAGATTCGAATAAATGGTTGCGGCTCTGTGGATCCACACCCACGGTAGGTTCATCGAGAAGAACCAGTTGCGGTTGGTGAATCAATCCACATGCAAGATTCAGTCTTCGTTTCATCCCGCCGCTGTAGGTCTTCACCAGATCCTTGGCTCGATCGGTCAGACCTGCGATTTCCAATTGTCGATCGATAGCTTGTTGTAGCTTTTTGCCACCTAGACCAAAGAGACCACCAAAGGTCTGTAAGTTCTCTCGCGCTGTTAGATGTTCGTAAATGGCGAGATCTTGCGGGACGATTCCAATATGTTGTCGATCCGATAAATTCTTGGAAGGTGAGAATGGTCTGCCTGCGAAGAGCATGTCGCCGCGAAAGCGACTCAGTAACCCGGAGACACAAGCGATGGTTGTCGATTTCCCAGCGCCATTGGGCCCCAGGAGCCCAAAGAACTCCCCTGGTTGGATGGAAAAGTTGATGTGGTCGACGGCGAGTTTTCCATGGTAATCATACGCTAGTGCGCGAACATCGAGCAGTGCTTTATCGGACATACTGGTCATTTAGCCTTTGAATCCTTCTCCAAGTTTCCCGGAAAGTCCATAGGCGTATTATCCACGGTTACTAGGCGCGAAATCGGTCGCAACTTTCACCGATTTTGCCCAAAACTCGTTCCCAGGCTCTGCCTGGGAACGCGCTGCCCGAGAGGCTCCGCCTCGACTTCTTCTCTGGGGGGCTGCCCGGCGTGGGATTTTCGCCAGAGCGTTTTTGGGTCGTTCGGTGGTCATGTGCGGTGCATTGGAGGCAGGAGCCTCCCGTGCAGTGCATTCCCAGGCAGAGCCTGGGAACGAGGGAGGAAAATCGCGTTTTTTACTCCTAAAGGCCGTTTTTCAAGGAAAAAATGACATAGAGTTCGAATAGTCTTTCGCAACTCTTCGCGAGGTATCTATGGCCCAAGATCAGAACAATTCCCCCTCGACCGATCAGGAACAGGACAAAGGCTGGGGGGCTGGGGATGTGTGGTGTCTCGTCATTTTCTTCCCCGTGATGTTGTGGGCGATGTTGGCTAAAGACTACGTGCTGGCGACCGCCTGGTGTCTTGTCTGTTTATGTGGTTGTAGCGGTTTGAGAGCAGGCGCGGCTGGTATGTTTGGCATGTTCATTGCCATGGGAATTGCCGTCGTCTATGGCCCCACTTTGGGAATTCGCTATGAAGGTGAAGTTACCAAATGGATCGGCACAACCGGTCTGGCCAATCGCCTGCTTAGTATTGGTTTAATGGTTGTCATGCTGACGCTTGTGATCGGTCAAATCTTTCAGTGGGGCATTTTCTTAGCCACCTACAAACACAAAACGTTGCAAGGCTTAAACCGTTACGTCGGAGGCGTCTTGGGATGTGTCCAGGGCATTGCAGGAGTTTTCTTACTCCTGGGTGGCTTATTCATGATCGAATCCATCCAACAGCACGACGCACCGAATCAGCAAGCACAAATCCAGACAACAGAAGCCTCCTTGATGCAACGCGTCGTTAACGAAGCTCATGCGAGCCGTTTAGGTACGTGGGTCAAAAACTACAATCCTTACGAAAAAATCCCACAACTGAATCGTTTCCACGAAGTGAAACGTACAGTGGAGATGCTCGTTCAACCCGAGCGAGTACAAGAACTTCTCGCTCATCCCGAAGTGGCTCGATTGAAGTCGGATCCCAACGTACAACAAGCCATTCGGGATATTCGGGATGATGCTGAGATTTCGAAGTTGCTCAATGGTGATAAGCCGCTTGATTCAACGGCGATCATCATGATTATGAATCACCCCAAGGTGTTGAACTTGCTCGATCAGCCTGGCTTTCTCGAATCAGTTCAACGCGCGATTAAGTGAGTTGCGAACTTAATAGTTGGAGAGTGTGATGGTACCGTTCGGTCGAATGCGAACTGTACAATTGCGAGAAATGGTGTTGCTTGGCAATAAAAATTGATCGGGCCCAAACGAGTTTCCATCTTCGAAGCGACCACTGACGGTCACTTCGTAGGCGCTCCAGCGTCCCATGCTAATGCTGGACATTCCCCCCGGCGGTATGTTGACAAAATCATAGCCATCCCGTCCAGCCTGAAAATGAATGTGGCTAATCACCTGCCCCGATTGATTGATGTACGCAATGTTGCGCGAGAAAACCCCCGTTCTCTTGGGAGCTCCAAATTGCAACAACAATAGAACTGTACTGAGGACCGTGACGGCAGCAAAGATATGAGCTTTGGACATAAGGCACCTCATGCGTGAGAGAGTCGCAACGGGAAAGACCTCTATATCTCAAAGCTGTCATACAAAAAGGCTGATCTATGGGAGAATCCGGCTAACTGTTATCGATCTCAACCAATAACATGCGAACGATTTGTGCAATCGTTATAGTCGTTATGATTAGATCGGAATCGCTCAAGTCGCGCAGCCAAAACGCTTCGCAGTGGAGTTCGTAGCTCCTACTTCGTACTTCGTAACTCGTCGTCGTGCTCGTAATTCGTCATCGTCATCGTCATCGTAACTCGTCGTCATCGTAATTCGTCTTCGTACCTCGTGCACGACCCGCCGCCGATCACGATCACGATCACCGCTACGCTAAATACGAGCTACGAAAGAACCTCCCGCTGCCATATCTTCCTGCACTGCAATCCGAAATTCCTAATTCGCGTTCCCCGCCTCTCTCACTCGTTAATACCCATTTGGCTCAATAGAAAAGCGTATTCATACGCCGTTTCTCGGATTGCTTCATATCGTCCGCTGGCACCACCATGCCCAGCGTCCATATTGCATCGCAAGATCAACGGATTCTTGTCTGTCTTAAGCGAGCGCAGTTTGGCTATGTACTTAGTGGGTTCGTGGTAAAGAACTTGGCTGTCGTTTAGTGAAGTAGTGACCAATATGCTCGGATAGGCTTTGCGGGCCAGATTGTCATACGGGGAATACTCAAGCATGTATAAGCCGGCTTCCTTTTCATTCGGATTACCCCATTCCAAATACTCTTGAACGGTTAGCGGCAATGATTCGTCAAGCATGGTATTGATCACATCGACAAAAGGTACTGCGAGATGAGCGACTTTGCAAAGATCAGGACGTTCATTGAGAACGGCCCCAATCAACAACCCCCCTGCACTGCCACCTTCAATCGCCAACCGATCTCGCGAACCATACTTCTCTTTGACCAAATGATCGGCACAGGCGATGAAATCGTAGAAGGTGTTTTTCTTCTTCATTAGCTTGCCATCGAGATACCATTGTCGTCCCAAGTCGCTTCCGCCCCGGATGTGGGCTAAGGCGAAAACTACACCTCGATCCAATAGCACCAGCCTCGCGGCGCTGAACCCCGGTTCTGTACTAAAACCGTAAGAACCATAGCTGTATAGATAAAGTGGAGCGGTACCATCTTTCTTCAGGCCTTTGCGATACACGATCGATATAGGCACCTTCACACCATCATGTGAGGTTGCTTCGATTCTCTCTGATGTATAGTTGTTGGCATCGAATCCACCTGGCACGGCCGTCTGCTTGAGCAACTCTCGCGAGCGATCGTTGAGGTTGTAATCAAAAACGGAGCTTGGAGTTACCATACTCGTGTAAGTGAAACGAATGGTGTTGGTATCAAATTCAGGGTTGCTGCTCAGCCCGACTTCATAACTTGTTTCAGGGAACGAAATCCGGTGAGATTCCTGTTTGGCGAAATCGTAGACTCGAAGTTGCGGAACGCCATTCTCTCGTTCGCTGATGACGGCATGATTCTTGAATACGGAAATGCCTTCGACGAATACTTTCGGATTGGGTGTTTCGAAGTCCGTCCAGTTTTTAGCCTCTGTCGCATTTACGGGACAAGTCATCCATTTGAAATTGGTGACATCGTTGGCATTGGTGTGGATGTGAAATACACCATCGCGATGGTCAATGCCGTACTCAACCCCATCGACACGTTTAGCAAAAAGCTGCCACTCGCCAGTCGGTTGGCTGGCATCGAGGAAACTGTTTTCGGAAGTATTTGAACTCGCGACACCGTGAACTAGATATTTCTTGTCTTGGGTACGACCGACGTCCAGTCGATAGAGTTCATCTTTCTCTTCATAGATCAGCACGTCTTTCGCGAGTGGTTCACCGAAAGTGTGGCGGAAAAGTTTGTGGGGGCGTTTCGCTTCGTCTTCGGTCACATAGAAAATGGTTTTGTTATCCGCACACCAAGTGAATCCCGCGATTTTTGTTAGTTTGTCTTCGATCAACTTGCCCGTGCGAAGATCTTTAATAGAGAGATAATATTCTCGGAAACCTGTTGTATCCGTCATATAGGCAAGTAAGTTGTGGTCGTCGGAAGTGCCGAGCGGGAAGGCTGACATGAACTTTTCACCTTCCGCCAGCGTGTTTACATCGAGGATGATTTCTTCTGAAGCTTCTAAGTTACCTTTCTTGCGACAATAGATTGGGTATTGTTTTCCTTCTTCGGTTCGCGAATAAAAGTAATAGCCACCATCTCGCACTGGAACACTAAGATCGGTCTGTTGGATATGCGATAGAATTTCATCGTACAGTTTTTGCTCGAACGGCTTGAGAGCCTTGGTGATCTCTTCACGATAAGCGTTCTCGGCTTCGAGATACTTGATCACCTCTGGATTCGACTTATCTTTCATCCAGAAATAAGGATCTTCCATCTTCTTGCCGTGGAAATCAAAGCTATGCGGCTTAAGTGGAGCAACGGGTGGTTTCGAAGAAGTGGCGTTTTGTGCTAGCGCACTAGATGCCAAGAGTGATAACACGAGGAAGGTTCTAGCTAACATAGATTGGATCTTGTTGAATTGGGTTTGGGAACGGCTGCGGTAGCACGCGAAGTGGTATCGTTACTTCTTGGGATCGAGGTTCTTTTGCAGATCTTCGCCGCTGAGGGAGGAGGTAACACCTTCCGCCGGCACGTCGACTTTAGTGATCCACAGCAATGCGTTTAGAACCAGCTTTCGGAAGTTATCGTCGCCCCAGTTCTTATGGAAATGGCCGCCAGTGAAGCCCACTCCGCGACCTCCATCGGTTCGATCTGTTGCCCACATCAAATGTTCGGGGCGACCTTTGGCTTCCTGAATATGTTTGTATGGCCCCTTGGGATACACATACGGACCGTCGCGTGTTTCGTCCGTGGGCGTGGCTGTCAGAATCGGCGTGACTCCCTTTAAGTCGGGACGAAAACGCATGTTGAAGTACCATTCATCCACAATGGAAAACGGTTGTACGCCTCGGGTGATGGGATGGTCAGGGAGTTGCTCAAATTTGGCCTTCCATATTGGGTTGCACGAATACTCATGCTCATAACAACCACCGATCCAATCTCGAAACGTATCCCCTTCTTTCCCCTTTGGTACCTCGACTCCGAAATGCAAACAGAACAGTCCAACCCCTTTTTCCAAAAGTTGACTGATTCGCGGAATCCGTTCGCCTTGGATCAGTGGATGTCCCTTTCCGCCATCGGAGTAACAGAGAATACCATCCGCCGAATCAAGGATCGAATCATCTTGGGGATAGCCGTTGAGGACGAAGGAAACTTCTAGTCCTGGAATATCTTTCAAGCACTGATGAAACAGTTGCACACCGGCGTTGTGTTCGTGCATCCCAGGTGGGTGGCTCGGCGTGCCGGCGATCAGCACAAGTTTTTTGGGAGCCGGTTGGGCTGCGAAGGGGGAAGCACTCAGTGTGGTGGGATTCAGTGTGGAAGTACTCAGGAGAGTAGCGGCGGTAGAAGCTGCTAGAAAGTCACGGCGATTGAGATTCATGGGGTCTTAGCTCCAGGTGCAATTGGGTTGAGGACATCTTGATCGTCGTCGATTCTGCAGAGCATTTCAAGTGTACTGAGTGTCGCTGATTAGGGTATTTGTAAAACGTATTTTCCAGGTAGTTCACCGCAGAGGATAGAATGTCATGAGGTAAGTTGAGTCTATTTGCTGTAGTATGTAAGGCGATCTTACCGTGGATAATTCCAACCGCTCCTCTCTCTTGGAATGAATCATGCTTCTCTCGTTTTCTCTTCGTGTTCAACTATTGTGGTTCGTTGTTGCCACAACTTCTGCTTTGGCGCAGGAATCGACAGACGGTGGCATCGCACCTCGCAGCGATTGGAAGAGTTCGCGTGTGAAGGGAAGTCCAGAGAAGCCCAATCCGCTGAAGGTTGTCCCCGCTTTTCCGAAACTTAAGTTCGATGAACCGATGCATGTCCGCTGGTCGTCTAGTTTGCAGCGTTACATTGTGTGTGAATTGCGAGGAAAACTATGGAGCTTTTGTGCCGATGAAAATGTTTCGCAGGCAGACCTCATGGTCGATCTTAAGAGCGACCTGAAGTCGTTTGATCCGCAACGCAGTACTGGAGTCCAGGAAGTTTATTCCATCGCTTTGGATCCCAACTTTGAATCGAACCGTTTCATTTATGTCTGTATGGTTTTGGGCAGTAAGCTTGGAAAGCCGCTGGAAGATGGAACGCGTGTGTCTCGGTTTCGAATTACAGATGGTAGCTCGCCGCGCCTCGATTTGAGTTCCGAACTACCGATCATTGAATGGCTAGCTGGAGGCCACAATGGTTGCGATCTTGCGTTTGATAACAGCGGTCATTTATTGATCAGCACTGGCGATTCTACTGAGCCCAGTCCACCGGATCGCCTTAAGACCGGTCAAGATATCTCCGATCTGTTGGCGAGTATTTTGCGTATCGATGTTCGCGAGGCAACGCCAGAACAGCCTTACAGAATACCCGACGATAATCCATTTCAGCATGTTCCCAACGCGAGGAAAGAAGTGTGGGCCTTTGGGTTTCGCAATCCCTGGCGGATTTCGATCGATCGCGTCAGCGGAGCGTTGTTTGTCGGTGATGTGGGGTGGGAAAAATGGGAAATGATCCATCGTGTTGAACGAGGTAGCAATCATGGTTGGAGTGTTCGCGAAGGACGAGAGTTAATTCAAGCGGATGCATCGCTGGGACCAGCCGAAGTTGTGCCGCCATGGATCGAGCTTTCACATGCAGAAGCCGCTTCGATCACAGGTGGTTTTGTTTATCGCGGTCAGCAGTTCCCAGAGTTCGTTGGTCACTATTTCTTTGGCGACTGGGTACATGGTCGAATTTGGGGAGTGCCCCTCGATGGAACTCAATCTGAGCATGAAGTGGCTAGCACATCTCTTCGCATCATTGCGTTTGAACCGGATGCGGACGGCGAATCACTGGTCGTAAACCATCTCAGCGGAACAACACTTTTCCGGCTAGTGCCAAACGATCAATACGAGCGTGAGTTGACGGAGAGTCAAAGATTCCCCAGAAAGTTGAGCGCAACGGGGCTATTTGAAAATGTAAAACAGCAAACACCAAAGGAAGGCGTCTTGCGATTTTCGATTAATCAGCCGATGTGGCAGGATGGGGCAACGGCAACGCATTACTTGGGCTTACCAAGTGATTCTACCGTGACGGTTTATGATTCGCCGCAGCCACTTGCGCACATGGCGATGTTTGCCAGTCGCTTACATTATCCTGCGGGAACTGTACTCGCAAAAACGCTGAGTTGGAAGGGACGCTGCATCGAGACACAGTTGCTCTACTTCGACGGGGTTCGTTGGCAGGGGTACAGTTACTTGTGGAACGCAGAACAAAACGATGCGGAACTTGTTCCGCGCGAAGGTAAAGAAATTGTGTTGGGGACTCCCGGCAAGAAACGCTGGCGTATCCATAGTCGTAGCGAGTGTTTTCAATGTCACAATCCTTGGCCAGAAACCACGTTGGCATTTACCCCCGAGCAATTGCATCAGCCGGAATTTGGCGAGCAATCGGTTTGGCTCCAATTGCAACGTCGAGGTTATGTCAAAACGGTGAATAGCAATCGGGAACCTGTGCCTGCCGAACGCTGCGTACGAGTTGCCTTACCTCGTGAGACGAATACGTCTGTTGAACATCGAGCCCGATCCTATCTCCATGTGAATTGTGCACACTGTCATCAATTCGGGGCTGGGACTGGCGTGGCCATTGACTTGAGAAGACCCAATTCGGAAGCCGAACTCAAGATGATTTCCGTAAAGCCGGAGAAGGGAGAGTTTGGTTTCAAGGATTCGCAACTCATCGATCCGGGGGAATCCTCGAATAGCATTCTCACCTATCGTATAGCCTCTTCGTCCGTGGGGCATATGCCGCATATCGGCTCACGTGAGGTTGATTTTGCGGGAGTGGCTTTAGTGGCCGACTGGATTGATGGGTTAGGATCTGGAGCCGAAGTGAATTCGGCGACCGCGAGTCAATTGTCGAGTGAATTGGCGCATGCACTTCTGCTCTCAAATTCATCCAGTAACACGAGCAACAGCGTCGAGACCAAGCCGGGTGAAGAGAGGCGACGTCTCGCTTTGCAACTTGCCATTCAACTCGCCAAGCACGCGAACAGCGCGTCATCAGAAGGAAATGAACTTCTTTCGAAAGAGTTGTTGCAACAATTGGCCAAAGATAGTGATACGGTTATCAGTAGTTTGTTTGAGGCCTTTATTCCGTCAGGGGAGCGAATCCAACGTATGAGCAGTGGTTCGCGGTGGAGTGATATAGCAAACTTAGATGGAGATGTTCTTCGCGGAAGTCAGCTATTCCGCGACCCAAATCGGCTTCAATGTTCACGCTGTCACGAGTTGGCCCATTCAGGTGGCCAGATCGGTCCCAAGCTTGATGCGATCGGACTTAAGTTGGCGAAGTCGCAACTGTTTGAAGCGATCGCTGAACCTTCGCGCTTGGTCGAGGCGAAGTATCAGACTCAGCGTGTTAGGACCGATGATGGAGCGGTAGTCACAGGTCTCATAGAATCCGAGTCCGAACATGAGTTGAGTCTCGTAGCGGCCAACGGCGAGAAGATTCGAATTCCTATCAAAGAGATTGCTGAGCGGAAGAGTGAACCACAATCCCTGATGCCAACGGGGTTAATGGAGCAAATGACGGCTCAAGAAATGGCAGATCTGATCGAGTATTTGAGTTCGCTGCGTTAGACGCTGGGAGGAGTTACCAGAATTTCCACCATGGCTTCATCGCCTTTTCAATGGCGTCAACAGCTTCTTTGGCGGCCTCTTGTACGAAGTCATCGGAGTCATGGGTGAGTTCACGGAGCGGAGCAAGTGCATTGTGTGCATGTTTGCCCATTTTTCCCAGCGCGAAGGCGGCACGAAAACGGACGTTCCAATCTGGATGTGATAGAGCTTGAATCAAGGGCCAATCGCCCAATCCAAGCAAGAAGGAAAGTCCAAAGGCCGCTATCGTCCCTTGTGGGTGAGAATCGGACAGGAGTTGCTTTTCTAGTTCACAATACATCTTGTGAAGGGTGCGTTCGTCGTCGACTCCTTGAAGCATCGCTTCCTGCAAGGCTTCATAATCCTCCGCTTCAATGGCGGCAGTAACCTGTTCGACAACCGTTTGCCGTGCAGCAGCGTCATGGATCAGTTTGAGGGTGGCATCATCGATTAGCTTCGGTACTTCATTAGCAATATGAGACGGGACTCCCTCCGAGCTGAGTTTTTCGATGATGGCTTTGTTATCCCACCCTGCATCGCGCAGGGCCCATGCATGGTGCAACATGATACGAACGCGTTGTTCCATCGTTGGCATAAGCATGATTTACTCCTCCGATTCGTTGTGAGGTTCGGCCTGTAACGATCCTCTAATGTGGCATGTCGAAATAAGTGTTCCAGACGTTCTGGCCAAGTTCATTTCCCTCGATCCCATCGATGAACGAGTAAAGAAACTGTTGACGCCACGAATCTTCACAGTGCTCAAACCGAGTGATCTGTGGTGCATGTATGCAAAATTTGCCATTGGATTTCGGCGAATAGGGAATGGAAACGACCGCTTCAGATTTAGGTAGAGAATAGCAGCGAATCTCGATAATGATCGCCCTGGTGCGAGTCTTGTCGATGTTGATGTGCGTGGCATAAACAAACGATGCGTATTTGGCGGCAAAGTCGTTGGAACGAAGTTTTTGGAGCCCATACTCGATTGGATCTTGTTGCGAATCGATCGGCTCTATGCAATCGACTTTGATCTCATCCGAGTCGGTCATGTAAACCAACATCGGAACGAGTTGTTCATTTTCTGCCATGCTCCAGAGCGCATAAGACGCAGAAAATCCCGCTAACTCGGACGCTGTAAAGATCGAAACTTCATGATTGGAGAACTGCATGTTACCTTTCGTCCTGGGGCTGTCCCGAGTAGGCATAAAACTGAGAGCTTACGTTATACGTTATCACGATGGTTCGAAACTAGGCCTTGAGGGCAGCAGAGGTTTACTCTAGTGTTGAATCGAGTTTGGCAAGCAGATACTCGGCTCTCGCGATTCCATCTTCCGTTCCATAGACTCCTAATAATTCCGTGAGGCAACCTTCTAAGCCGCAGGTACAGCGTTGTTGACGGGCAAATTCATTTAAGCTTGAAAGCCAATTGCCCTCGAAACCTAATTGGTAGCGGCAGTAAAAAGCGGAGGGTAAGGCCCATTGATGTGTGGGTTGCTTCGAAAGAGCGACCTCGTACGCATCGAGTAAGCAATGTCCCCTCCCCTTCTCGCGGCGTTTGCCAATGCGATCGCGCTCATCCAGGACGGTTCCCTTTCATATTGCTGTTCGGTAAAGGCGATGGCCTCAGCATGTTTTCCATTTTTACTCAGCAGCATAGGACGCAACAATTCATTGAGTGGCAAGGTCTCGTATTCGGATTCGAGTTTATTCAATCGTTCCAGCAAGTGTTTAGCGACGTGCTTTTCATCATCAGTCAAGCTGGAGTAAGGTTCCGGAATGCACATGGCTGCGTCGTAGATTTCGCGAATTTCGTCATTGAGTGTCATGGTTTGGTCTTGGTACTGGGCGAACGCTAACAGGTTGTAACGTTGATTTCAGATCGGAAGGACGAGAGTCGCGATAGACCACTCGCAACTGGGGTACTTGGAGCTTCAATGGTTGGGGGAGGTTAAATTGATGTTCGCCCATAGTTTCGTGTGGTGTTGGCGATACTACGGTTGAATTTCATCGTTCGGTCGATGTTCATCGACTTTGGGCAAAATTTGTGCTCCACAAACATCGCAGCGCTGATCTGAATGAAGCATATTCCCACAATGACTACAGCACCAAATGGTTTCTTCATTGGGACCGGAGATCTTTCCTTCGAATTCAAATCCGGCAATCTTCTTTTGCAATCGCAAATGTTCTGCCAGACAGCGTAGCAAGAGCCAATTCATGAATGCTCCAGCCAGCGTGATGGCCGCTGCGAGAAGTCCACGCAGAGAGAATGACATCAACATGGCCAAAGCGAGCAAAGATCCGAGAACCAAGAAACCAAGGGCAGCCATGTCTACCAGTGTCTCTAGTCCTTTACCACCTCGCTGGCGTTTCTTGGGAGTTGGGTGTGCAGTTATTTGAGTCAATGCAAATCTCGTTAGAGGTAATGGACCGTTTTTGTTGATGGATAAGATGAGACCGCGCGTCCGTTTTTCCTAAGCAGTGTGCTCGGATTATTTCATGTTTTCCCCAGCAGGACAAGGAAAAAAGATGTTAGACACCATCGTTCGCGCGGCCTTAGCTGCGGTATTACTTTCCTGATCCGAATCTAATTCCTCAAAGATGTAACGGCATTTCTCCAAATCGAATGGGAGAGGCAGGGGATTTGGACGCCGACATTCAGATATTGGCCAGTATTGAAGCTTGGCTTGCAACATGAGACTCGATCGCGGAGAATTTCAGGATTCCCAATCAGCTTCGAACGGACCTGAGAAAGGTATCGAACCATGTCCATAATTCCCGACCCGAATCCACAAGCTTCCGACAATCCACCGAAAGTTCGCTTGGCAGAAGGACAGCATGTCAATCTGGGCTGCGGTACACTGATTTTAATCGCACTGATCGTCTTGATTTTCGGCCGGAAAGGTACTGGTGACCTGGAACGTGAAGTGAGAAATCTCAGCGCAAAGATTGAGCAATTGGAAGCCGCGGTGAAAACGCAGACAAGTGAAATCAGATCCCTTGAGGAAAAACTGGCCAGCCCAAATGCGGAGTCAAAGTAATCCGCCCAAAGACGAAGTTAGTGTGCAAGGGAAACCTATGATTGAACTCACCGTACCTAAGGAAAAGTTCATGCGGCTCATTCTCCTCATCGGATTGTCTTGTATTGTTCTATCGAGCTATCCAGTTGTTGCTTCAGACCCAGACGCGACCACGATTGTCAAGCAAGCGATCGATGCGGTTGGGGGGGAAGATAAACTTCTGCGACTGTTTCGTGCTCGCGAAACAGTCAATGTAAGTAGCGATCCGGAAAAGAAAGTACCAGAGCGTGTTTCGATCTATGAACCGCCGAAGTATTGGTGGACGGGCAAAAGCGAACGCGTGAAGAACGACGCGAAACCCGATGAACCAGCGACGTTCTTGGTGTGGGCTTGGACATTAACGATACTGACCGATCCTGCTTCGAAACTGGAAATGCTCCCAGAAATTGTTGAGTCTGAGAAGGCCGCCAATGGTCTGCGTGTCAGTGGTACGGTTGATCCACCCATGGACATCTATTTCGATAAGTCTGAAAGTCGGTTGGTTCGAATCGATTGGCGAAGCGACATCTATCGCTTCAGCGATTGGAGAGTGCACGATGGAGTCAAGTATCCTGCGAAATGTGTCGGCTTCAAGAAGAGTTCAGGTAAGCCTTGGTTTTACAGCGACATTATCGAACTCGAACGACTGAAAGAATTGCCTGAAGGATTCAAGCGACGGTAATGACAACAGGATCCCATTCGCCTGCGCTGCTGGAAAGTAAATGATAGAGAGTTGAGCAGGTGAGCTATTCAAAGAAGTCTTTTGGTCCGGAAAGATTGCAGGGGAAATGTGCCTCACGCTGCAAGCATCTCATCGCCTTCCCCGGCCGCTAATCACTGCGCTGCCGCGCCGCCTCCCGCCCTGTGCGGGAGGATCTCGCGTCTGACAGGCTACAGAACTCGGCCTGCATCCTGTCACGCCTAAATCCGATATTAATTTCACATCATTTCAATTACGCGATCGGATCGCCAGTCGAATCGCATCGCGATCATATGGACCAAATGTGCCAACATAATAACTGAACTCGCTTATCGCTTTCATGCCAATCGCGTACGCCATGTTATTCATGAGCGCAAGGGCTACCGATTGCGGCGAGTACACGTTTTTGCAGCCAAGCAGCAAGTGCAAATGGTTGGATACCAAGCCTATACGTGCGAGCAAATGTTGCTTTTGTGCGCAAGACCGAATAATCATCGAACGCAGCTTCCGGAGTACGTCTTCATTTACATTGTGCAAGTGGTCATGATTCTCGATCACAATATGCAGATTATGCAGATTACGACCATGATTGCTGAACTGCGGCTCTTTCAAATTGGCGGCTTCATCGAAAAACTGTAAGAGCTCAATTTGTTTCTGCACACGGGGATCGGCCATCGGATGACGTTGTGGTTGCTTAGCAACGTACGCATTCAAGCAGTCATTGTTTGTTTCCCCTATGCTCAAGATGTTATAGGTTCCTTGAAAGATCTTGGGCTTGATGGCTCTCATCAGATATTGAAGCCACCCTTTGACGGACCGAACCACATCGGCTGGAGAGACGTGCGGGCGAGTACTGACCATGAATTGCAATCGAAAATCATCCATTTGTGCCTGCTCGAGTATTCGCACTGCATCGGGTTCCGTTGCACTCTTTAGCGATTCGAAGATCGATGGGGGTACCAAGAGTTTTTCACGCATGGCTAGAGTCAACGCCCAATTCAATTGGAACGCTGCAGTGGTGTTACTTTCCGTGTAAATGGCTTGCGGTTTGGCTTTTGGCATGATTGCTCTCCTTGATCAGAAATGTAATTGTGGGTGATTTTATGTGGACGGATGTGTGTATACAAGTGGATAGTTTTGTGGGCTGTAGCCTGTCAGGCGCGAGAACCTCCCGCTCAGGGCGGGAGGCGGTACGGCAGCGCGGAGGTTCGCGGCTTGGGGAGGCGCGAATGAGAACACCTTGCCTTCTCGGCGTATGGGCTAAACGATCTCAACCGACCGAGAGACTTCTCTGGATAGCTCTCCTGCTCAACTCACTCCCATCTACTGTCTCGCGCAGCGTGGGGGGCGGTGCGGCAGCGCGGAGGTTCGCGGTGGTCCAAGAGAGTTGGGAATGCAGCAAGTGCGTTCCGACCGCAAAAAAGAGCTATAGCTAAACGCTCGCCATTCGCGCCAGCCAAACCTATTCCGCCGGTGGGCTCGGGGCCAGTTCTGGGCGGGGAGCACCGCTCCAACCGAGCTTCTCTCGTAAAGTGCGATATTCGTTGTAGCCCGTGAGATTAATCATCTTGAAAGCCGCCGGAGCTTTCTCGATTCGCACTCGATCCTCCATGGTCAGCTCCGCTAACTCGCGGCCATCCACGACCACAGCCGTCGTCGCCGCTGCACGCCGCAATCGCAATTCGAAGACGCGATCCGCGGTATCGACTACCGGTCGCATCGTTAACGTGTGAGGACTGATCGGACTGATCACTACCGCTTGTAGGTTGCGATGCAAGATGGGCCCACCCGCAGAGAGATTATGCGCGGTTGAACCAATGGGCGTGCTGAGGATCAAGCCATCGCAACTATACGTCGTGGCCCAGGTCTCGTCGACGAACATGTCAACTTGCAACATCGTATAAGGACTGCCCGTGCGCAAAGCCACTTCGTTTAGGCCGATCTGGCAGCAGCGGCGTTGTTCGCCTCGATATACCGAACATTCCAGCATGACATGTTCGGTATATTCGCATGGGCCAGTGACCACTAATGGCCAGATGCGTTCAAATTGCTCAGGTCCGATGTCGGCCAGAAAGCCAAGCCGACCCAAGTTCACGCCTACCACGGGAATCTGGTTGTAACGCATTTGCCGAGCGGCTTGCAAAATCGAGCCATCGCCACCGAGCACAACCACTAAATCATTCTGCGTGTCTGTGAAAGGATACGAGAAGGTGAGATCGACGTGCACGATCTCTGCATGTTTCTCAATCATCGGCAGAAGACGCGGCAACCATTCATGAACATGCGGTTTATCGGGAGCCGCGACGACCACGACGCGCGGAGGGCGTTTTTGCTCAACCCAAGCAGCCTTTACAACGCCTCGTCCGCGCATCCAGTGACTCCCGCTTATAACATCCG
>Ga0075163_10000385_pt1:0-52500 | contig 56184 bp, 53 predicted proteins | sample JI1023141ADNA_FD_71478 | JGI IMG/M metagenome (GOLD analysis project Ga0075163, IMG submission 71478) | Wastewater effluent complex algal communities from Wisconsin, to seasonally profile nutrient transformation and Carbon sequestration -... | ecosystem: Engineered > WWTP > Effluent >... | reverse complement strand
ATCTGACCATCTGTAATAGAGATAACATTTGTTGGGATGTAAGCAGATACATCCCCGGCCTGGGTCTCAACTATTGGCAGCGCCGTCAACGAACCACCACCATAAGGATCGTCAAGCTTTGCTGCACGCTCGAGCAATCTCGAATGAAGATAGAACACATCTCCTGGGAATGCTTCACGCCCCGGTGGCCTTCTAAGCAACAAGGACATTTGTCGGTATGCTATAGCATGCTTTGATAGATCATCATAGACTATCAAGGCATGCATTCCATTATCTCTAAAGAATTCACCCATCGCACAACCAGTATATGGAGCTATAAACTGCAGGGAAGCAGAATCAGACGCTGAAGCAGCGACAATTATTGTATATTCAAGCGCACCTTCTTCAGCAAGCTTCTCCACCACTCTAGCGATAGTGGATTGTTTCTGACCAATTGCAACATAAATACAATATAGTTTCTTGCTTTCATCATTGCCACTATTTGCTTTCTGCTGATTTAAAATCGTATCTATTGCTATCGCTGTTTTACCAGTCTGACGATCGCCGATAATTAGCTCTCTCTGGCCTCTACCAACTGGGATTAGCATATCTATAGCTTTAATTCCAGTCTGCACTGGTTCGTTAACTGACTTTCTGGTTATAATTCCTGGCGCCTTAACCTCAACCTGCCTATATTGCTTAGTTTTTAACTCTCCCTTGCCATCAATGGGTTTACCAAGTGGATCTACTACTCGCCCGAGCAACTCTCTCCCCACAGGAACCTGTACGATTTGCTTTGTTCTCTTAACCCTATCACCCTCTTTGATATTTCTTTCATCACCAAAAATAACGACATCTACACTATCCTGGGAGAGATTAAGAGCCATACCCCTTGTGCCATCCTCAAACTCTACCATTTCACTTACTTCGACGTTGTCTAGGCCATAAATTTTCGCTACTCCATCACCAATGGATATAACTTGACCAACCTCCTTGAACTCAATTTCCGTCTTGATAGATTTAATTTGGTCTTCAATAACTTTAATAACTTCTGATGCTTTTAGGGTCATCTTTTCATCCTTCAAAAATGGTTATATTAATATTTTATTCGTCAACAAACGAACATTGTTCAATTTATTTAATATCGAATCATCTATCACAAACGAATCGCACTTTATAACTATGCCGCCTAGAATTGATTCATCTATAATGTTGTTAATTATTATTTCTTTATCTAGCTTTTTCTTGAGTGCACCTTCAAGCTCACCAATCTGAGCTTTGCTCAGCTTACTGAACGATCTTACCTCAATCAATTTTTTATTATCCATTTCACGGCATTTAGCTAGATATAAATCTATTATGGAGCTAAGCAAATTCAACCTTCGGTGTCTTGCGATTATAGATAAAAGTCTGATTGTTTTATCATGCAATTTGCATTTTTTACTTATGCTTTCCATGAATTCAACTATTGTATTTACTCCATGAACTGGTCCATTAAGGAATTTAAAAAACTCCTTATACTGCGGTAAAACTTCCTGAAAAAGCTCTAAGTCTTTTTTTATGCTATTTACGCTTTTATCAGCTACTGATGCCGAAAAAAGCGCATCTGCGTACTTACTGGAGATTTTTATATTAGGAAGCATTTTTTAGCTTATTTATTTCATGATATGGCTAAAACTATCATAAAATGTCGCTAATCGCAACATCAAGAAAAGCAATGTCATCATTAATAATATCTAAACAAAGAATAGTTTTTTATTAATTGTATTGATGTAATAATAATTAAATGTTAAAAATCATTGAGTTAATGATGCTGTTTTTAAATAGAACATATTAAGGTAAAGATTAATGTTAGAGTCCTGTTTAATACCTAGCTTCCACGAAACTCGAGAGGATACGTCTTATGTTCAGATGATAACTTCTTTCTACCCCCAATACCCAATATCATTGAAGCAATCAATATCTAGACATTGTAAAACTACCATCTATGGCTTCGATTGTAACGTTTATATATTTCATAACACGCCCTTTCCAAATAATTGCTCTTTCCCCATTATAGACTCTATTACAGCCATATCATCGAATAATAATGAAACTAGCTATAGTAATATAGACGGGGAAATTCAAATATGCGGACGATATGTGAACGCCATAACTACATATTCTAATTGCATTTGTAAAGAGATATTCGCAGACAATAAAAATATAATGCTGTTAGAAAACGCTATGATACTAAGTTATGTTTTCGACGAAAAACATAACAGTTTTTATTTAAAAAGCTGTGCTTATAATCATCTATTAGATGAAATCCGGACTAATCCCGCTATCCTTAAGACAGATGTAGAAAGCCTTTTTTATATAATGATGGAAGTTAGTGGCGAAAGTTACGGATCAAAAAGTGAATTACATATGCATATGCCTAGTTGACATTTTTCTCTACTAAGGTGAACATATATATATTCATTAAATTAGAACAAGTTACTTGGCAACAATAAATAATTTCTTCTCCCGTATAATAGAATCACCAAGATTCAAAGCTTTGCAAACATTTGCGTCTCATCCAACCATTTGGCGAATTGCAGCTATTGTAGTTGCCGCAGCAGTAAGCATTTCAAGTGGTGGCATAGCTCCGCTAGTAGAGCTAATAGCCACTTTCACCGCTAGCTTGATTAGTGTAATCGCAAAAACAATACAAATTCGCAACTTTGGTCGCTTAAAGCTACAAAGAAATTTACTACAGATAGTAAACCAAAAAACGAAGCTACTAAAAGGCAATTCCAACTATAAAAAAGCAAGAGAGGCACTTGGGAAAATAGAGATACCTACACACATCATCAGAGTATCGCAAACATCAACAATTAGATCATTTATGAGAACTGCACGTGATATAGGCCTTGAAAACATAGCCCCAGTTGCTCTTGCTGCAGTCACATTTAACATTCCTGGCGCTATTGCTTTCATTAGTAGCTTAGTATGGGGCATAACCAGAATCACAGCGCATTCTGTACTTGGAAGCAAAACTTTATACTCAGAATTTAAAGAAAGGCAACACATTGACTGGGAAGAAAGCATAGAAAAATCTGAGATAAATAGACTGTGTAAAGAAGCTGATATAGCTCAATATAAAAATTTTCAAGAGCTATTAGAGAGGTTTAAAGATAGCATAGTTATGGAAGAGCTACTAAAAATAGATATTAGCAGATTAGATAATCAAACAATCAAAAGAAAGTATGATGAGATAGCGGATAGCTCAGCTATAAGAGAGATTATGGGTAAAATACCACAAAACCTAACAACGATTCAAGCAGCATGGAGAGGAATAAGACCGTGGGGTGATCAGTACCGGCCAGAAAAATACGAAAACCTTCAAGAGACAATCTTTGGACCTCCACCGGTTGCCACAACCATTACACCGCGTTCTGAAATAAATAGAATCGCACCTCCATCACCCACACCCAGTATTAGAAACCATACCAACCAAAGAGAACGCTGATTATTTTTTAGGCGCGGCAGCAACGTTATGCTTGTCTTCTAGTGCTTCAGTGGACGCCTTTAAACCCTTCACATCTTTTGTTTGAGCATTAGAGAGAATTGTATTGATAAATATAGATCCCGATAAATTTGAGTAATTCAACACCGAAGAAGTAAAGTTAGTTGAAACCAACCTGGTATGATGCATATTGATATTAGTACAATTAGACTTAGTGAAATCAGCTTTAGAAAAATCACTGCCTTCAGCATTAGCATTACTAAAGTCTGTTTCTCTCAGATCAGCGCCTGAGACAAAAGCTTTTGAAATAACTGCATTTTTAAAGCTTGCTTTATACCCATAGCTATCAACCAAATTTATGTTTTCTAATTTTGCATCATCAAATATAGCAAAGCTAAAATTAGCATTATTCATAACAACTCTATTTAAGAGAGAATTAGTTAGATTAGCATCGCTTAAATTCACAGCCTCCATATACGCTCCATCCAAATTAGCGTTCTGCAAATTACCACTATTCATATTAGCACCAAATAAATTTGCTTCACTTAAGTTCGCCTCGCTTAAATTTGCCTTAGTCAAGTTTGCACTAAGCATGTTAGCTTTGCTTAAATTTGCTTTATTAAAGTTTGAATATTGCATGTTACTCTCTGTTAAATCGCAATTCTGCATATTAGAAGAGCCAAAATCAGAGCTACCAAGGTTAGTAAAGCTCATTATAGAGTCATTGAATTCTGCGTTTCTAGCTATAGATTCAATAAAAACTGCACCTTGCATATACGCACCATGCAAACGTGCATTAGTAAAATCGCACCTTGTGCACTTTATGGAGCTTAAATTTGCAGCAGACAAATCAGCACCGTTAAATTGAACATCGCTAAACTCAGACCTTGATAAGTCTACACCGGTAAAATCTACATTGCTAAAATCAGCTCCGTTTATTACCAAATTATGCATATTACTACTAATATAGTCCTGAATCTTAGGGATTTTTCCATGTTGCTTTGCTAAAGCAATATAGCTTCTCAATTCCTGAGATTGATCGCTCTTGATGCTAGAGTTTGTAGACGCGGGAGGCTTATGGAATGCATAGTAATAGGTCACTCCTAGAAAAAATAACGCTATCACACCAATGATTATCTTATTGAAATAACCAGGCGCTATATAGCGCTGATTGCCAACAGTGCGCTTACTATATTTTGCTCCTAAATTGCTCTCATGATTCATGCTTTAACTGTTTTGATTAATCCAATCAATAATAGCTGATTTTGGTAATGAGCCTATTTTTGTTGAAATAACTTGACCATTTTTAAATAACATCAGAGTTGGTATGCTTCTGATTCCATATTTAGTTGGAACTTCGGGGTTTGCATCAATGTCCATTTTGAACACTCCTATACCATCACCAACCTCACTAGATACTTCGTCTATAATTGGAGAAAGCTGCTTGCAAGGACCGCACCACTCTGCCCAAAAATCGACTAATGCTAACTTCTTAGACTTTATGATGGTTTCTTCAAAATTACTATCTGTCACACTATTTGTCATATTTGTTTCTCCTTATTTTATATATTTCAATTATTCGTTTTCTATAAGTATACCGCACTTGTCGTTGGTAAATATATCAAATATAATACCATGAGCAATTTTACCATCTATAATATTAATAGAATCAACTTTATTTTGTAAGACACAAATACAAGTATTTAAAATGTGTTTTATAGGAGCCTCTCCCTTTACGCTTTTCGCAATATCGCACAGGCTATTGTAATCTATAGATGGCCCACCTGACTGGGATAATAAATCATTCGTTTTCTCGCAATCATCAATGATTATAAATTTACTAACAACCAACGATGAAGATATAACTGCTGCTGTTGTCAAACTATCCAGTTGAAAAGTTTCTCCACTTTCTCCGCGCGCAATCGGCGCAATCACAGTAATCACTTCACTATCTTCAAATGTTAGCAAAATATCAGGATTGATCACTCTTGGTTCACCTACAAAGCCAAAATCTATGAGTTCTTCTACATTTTTTTGATCAGGCTGAGAAAAAGAGCCACGATATTTTCTAGCTTCTATCAAGCTAGCGTCTTTGCCAGATATTCCAATAGCAACACCGCCAGCATCATTAATGTTGCTAACAATATTTTTATTTACAAATCCCGAAAGGGCCATTTCTACAGCCATTATAGAGCGCTTATCTATAACTCTAATATCTCTAACGTAGGTAGAGTCTAGGTTAAATTCTTTGTATAAATTATCAATTATCTGCTCACCACCGTGAACTATTATGATATTTATACCGAATTGCCTCATTAGCACCACATCATGAGAAAATTTTGCTGCTAATTTGGGATCGTAAAGAGCTTGACCATTATAATAAATTACAAATGTCTCTCCAGCATATTTTTTGATATTTGGAATTAGCTCATCTAACAATTCTATTTTTTGAGAACTATTTCCTTTGTTTTTAAACTTAACTACCGACATCCTAATTTACTAAGCCTCTTACGCTCAATAGACAATATATGTATATTACAAAAAAATCAAACTATTTTCTGCATTGTGTACAAGTTCAACGCCAATTCCCGAATTAATCCTACAACATCACTGCCCTCATGTTAATTGGGCTTGGCTCCGCTATCTCTCATTTCAATACCAAAAAAATCCTCTGTAATTACGATTTTGCATTACATCTAATTCGAGATTTAAATTCCCATTGACTTTATTAAGCCAATGGAGATTTGGCGCTGTTCTAGCAAAGATGTGTTATCTAGGGTATTTACTATGCTGGCGATTTTTTCGTATGACCTCTCTATTCTCTTAACCAAATAAGCTATAGCTCTATCACTAACGATAATCTGACGATCAGAAAAATATTTAACCAATATTTTCCTAATCATTTCTTCATCAGGGTTTTTGATCTCTATCGCCAAAAAACTATTCAATCGAGATTGTAAATCTGACAGCGAGAAGGACTTTCTGTAAACTGCTGAAGAGGATGTAATTAGCAGAAATTTTTTAGTATTGATTACATGGTCTAAAAAGTAAAAAAGCTCTCTCTGATTCGCGCTAAATTCCTCAATATTTTCTAATATATAAGCAGAGTGATTTTGGTAAGAATTTGATAAAATATCGTCTTTTTTCAATATAACTGCAGAAGACTTTGACTGCCAGATTTTGGTTAGGTAAGTTTTACCAGATACCTTCTCTCCAAATATACAAGCAACATTGCTATATATACCATCACCCCAATTTGGCCATCTCTCAATCCAGGCAAAAGCATCGCGATTTGAATCAGCAACTATGTAGTTTTCCTCATCAAAATCAACATCGTGTTTAAATTTTAAAATATATTGGGCGGTTCTCATTTTTTATTATAAAGTTTACTTCCATAGTATTTACTTAGTACAAAGCGAATCAACACCGCAAGAATACCACCCAGAGGAATAGCAAGCATCATGCCAACAAAGCCAAATAAACTGCCACCAAGTAGCACAAAGAATATTATCCATCCAGGATGCAAGCCAAGTTTTTTACCGATTAATTTAGGCGATAAAATTCCCTCAATAATATTGCCAACTAAAAATACAATAACAACTGCTAAAATTCCATACCAACTTTTAAACTGGAAATAAGCCACAATTATCGATGCTATGAACCCTCCAAGGAGCCCCAAAAAAGGTATGAAAGATACTATGCCAGTGGTAATTCCTATAAATATACCATAATCTAGCTTTACAATTGAAAGGGCTACAGCATAGTAAGTAGCTAAAACGATGCATACATTGAACTGGCCTCTTATAAATGCAGAGAGAGATTTGTTTATATCATACATTAGTTGCTTATAAGAATTTTTTTTATCCATCGGTATTAGTGCCTCAATTGAATTAGATATACTGTGCCAATCCTTTATAAAATAAAAAGTTAACAGCGGTATCAATATTATCACTAGTAATAAGTTTACTACCACAGCCCCAGATCTCCATATATTTTCAACAAACCTAACTAAGTCTTTAAAAAATGTTGATAGTAAATTTCCAAAAATCTCAGGCGCTTTCTTAGCATATTCTTGATCTACCTTTGCTAGATATTCATTGATTACAGGCGTAACCTGCTTATTAATATACGCATTATACTCAGGAATCGATTTAATAAAGTAAGTAACCTGATCATAAATTATTGGGACTAAGAAAATCCATATTGAAACAAACAATGTTGTAATAAAAGTTACGAGCAGCATAGAAACCGCTATTCTGTTAATTCTGAATTTTTTTTCAATTGAATCTGCTAAAGGCATGACAAAATATGCTAAAATTAGTGAGATAATGAAAGGCGAAAGTATTGGAGATGCTAAAAATAGCACCACTGAAAATAATAGGGCGACAATCAACCAAGGAATGATATTGCTCATTTTGCTTACCATTAATAACTACGAACGAGTATACACCAAATTATGCTTTATACTCAAATGATTTGAATAATTACTTACTTTAGCTGTGAGTTTTATGAGCAATATTTACCACATAATGGACTTTATCCCAGGCATCGAACGAGAAGAAATGATTTCTGGCTACGAAAACCTTGCAGAGCAGGTAGTAAAGTCGGGGCGGTTTAGAATCGATGCGGGGGATAAAATTAATTTCGCCCGCCTATACATCCCCAATTTAGACATCAGCCTTATGTTTAGTTATCGAGAAGTGCATGACCCAGAGCTTATTCCAAGAACCAAGCAAATTATAGGTTTACAGCTAAAAAATGCTTATAATGGTAAAGCTTTAGAAATGAAAATAGATGAATATATGGATATGCTTAAAGGAGAGCTAAAAAAATATTTTCAGGTAAGCTTGGGTGAAGAAATGCAGCTGGCCAGGCTTGTTGTGCAAGCAGCACACCCCGTGGTAATTATGCTAGTTCTACTTGATAAAGCTGAGATTTTCTTATCACACTCATATAATATAGGCGATATGCTTGATGTTGTTAACTGGCATACATCTGGGCAAAACAGTGGTATGCAAAGCACAGACGGCCGCGATGTTGCTGTGTTTATTTCATGCGGTGGCGATCCTCTAAAAGAAAACGCAGATAAGAATGCAACTTACGGCGATGGTTGGCCTGCTATTGCAAGACTTTTGATTATAGGTGGTCAGGAACTTGGGCATTATTCAGATATAATGCGTGACGAAGCTGGAAGGCAAATTTCAAGATATTCAGCAAATTTTAGTGGGACAATGGCTAAGCAAGAGGCGCGTATTGGCAGAATAAATGATATCAAGAGATCTAAGGATCTGCTCGCTAGATTAAATATTAATGGCCTAGAAAAACTAATAGCTTTAGAGAAGGATTTGAAATTTTACAAAGAAAATAAAAAATACGGACTTAAAATGCTTAAGATTTTTTTTAATCTAAAAATCATAAAATTCTTATTAATTAAGCGATCCAAAAAAGATGGCATTTTATTTATTGAAAGATTTAAATACGAAGAAAGAATGGGGTTTATGATGCAATCCTTGATTAAAGATATGCTATTCAATCTCTCCCCAAAAGCAGATGTTTATAGCAGAGACGATAAAGACGAAGAGGAAGCGATAGCATGCATTGAGGCTGTCGCCAGAGTTCCACAGCAAGCTAATAAATGGGGACATCAAGCAACCAGAGCATGTATGCAAGATTTGTATAAATTATATTACGGCACCATTATCCCCGGTTGCATAAGAGCATATGAAAATATTTCGCAAAGCAAATACTATTTCGACAGAAGTAAAATCAAGCCTGGAATGATATATACCATAAAAAGGTTATTTAAAAAGCGCAGCTACCCCCCTAGGACGCTCTAGTCATGGCCAGGAAATTTTAAAAAATTGACTTAACGCGGATTTATCAATATAGTACTCAATTCAATTTTATTTTATAAAAATGCTTGATACCGCAATAACATTATTATCTACAATAAATTCGTTTTTTTGGGACTATATCGGCGTATACCTAATAATCGTTCCTGGGTTGTATTTCACATTTAAAACAAAAGGATTTCAGTTAAAAGTAATTGCTGGATATAGAGGCATATTTAAGCAATTACGTGGCGTTGCTGCTCAAAAAGACGAACCAGGGATCAATCCTTTTAAGCTATATTTTGCCTCCATAGGCGGAATGATAGGACTTGGCAATATTGTAGCTGTTACTAGCGCAGTAACCATTGGCGGCCCTGGAGCTCTTTTTTGGCTTTGGGTTGCAGCTTTTGCTGGTATGGTAATAAAATACTGCGAGATATATCTCGGCATCAAATATAGAGTGGAAAATAAAAAGCATGGGTACGATGGGGGTTCCATGTTTTATCTCGAAAAAGCCTTTAATAGCAGAGCCATAGCTATAGTGGCATGCGTGATGCTTTGTATTTATGGCGTAGAGGTATTTCAATTTAAGGTTATTAATGACACAATCTCTAAAACATTTAATATTAACGAGACTGCAATATTATTCGGAATGCTGGCGTTAACTCTCTATACAGCTATTGGCGGGATCAGGAGGCTTGCAAATATGTGTTCGTTTTTGATGCCACCATTTATGATTGTATATATAGCAATGTGCCTATGGGTTATATGCAAAAATTATTATATTGTTCCTGGATTATTGCTCGATGTAATCAAGCACGCCTTCACTCCACATGCACCAATTGGCGGATTCGTTGGAGGCAGCATTTTACTAACCATTCATTATGGCGTTGCAAGGGCTGTTTATTCTGGAGATATAGCAATTGGTTATGATTCCGTTGTACATAGCGAAACAAAAAGCAAATTCCCAGAACTCCAAGCTAAGCTTGCAGTTTTTGGACAACTCAACGATGTGATGATATGCACCCTTACTTTGCTCGTAGTTCTGATTACCGGAACATGGCATGACGCTAGTTTGAAAGAGCCTTCGGACTTCATAATTAAGGCTCTTGGTATGCATTTTCCATATATCAGTATATTCATGGCTGTTCTTTTCTTTTTAGCTGGCTATACCACCATACTCGCATATTTTGGCGTTGGTATGAAAAGCGCACATTTCATAAGCAACCGATGGGGTAAAAAAATATACCTTATATATGCTATATGCGCCTTTGTAGGAACAAAATATCTAGATCAGACGAATTTAATTATGCTCATGAGTTTGTCTGGAGGTATATTGGTTTTGCTTAACATATCTGGGATAATAAAACTCAGGAATGAAGTGAAGTTCGTATAACTCACATAATTTGATTCCAATTTACTACCAATGATGCTATCATTGACTTGACGATTCATTTGAAAGTAAAGATGCTATATAAAGTTTTATCATTCAGAAACATTGTGCTGTTTGCAGCTATGCTTTCTTTAAGCTTTGTAAATAGCATCAGCGCTGAAAAGCGTACTAGCTCTCCAGCTGTTGCGCCTGGCACTCCTGCTGCTGCCGCTAAATCATGGGATTATCCGCAAAAAATTAGCAAACTACGCTCTTCCTTTTTAGGAAAAAACGACAAATATGACTATTTCTTAGAAGAAATCACTAATTTTACTGACATTAAGGAAGGTCGCTTACATGATTTCCTTGATCCCGCATCAGGTGAATTTGAACAAATTGACCCGCACTTGTTTGACAAAATTAGAGCTTTTAAATATCTGGATAAACCTGAAAGAGAGAGAATTGCATTAAACAACATCAATAAATTTCTTGCGCAAAACTATAAGAATCAAATTTTGCCTGGCAAGCTATATAGAAGCAGCACTAACCTACCAGAACCATTCTATCTATCAGACCTTAAAAAGTGGACTTTTGCTGCAGTACGCAAAGGTGATGTCAAGGCCGTCAGAGCATTTTTAGATAATTATAATTTACTAAATATCAAAGATGATGAAGGATATAACTTGCTCGCGTATGCAATTCAATACCACCAAAATGATGTAGCAGAACTATTGATTAGAAGAGGAATTAATATCAACGAAGAGAATAAATACGGGGCTTCTCCCTTGATAATAGCTTCTCGCTCAAACAATGTTGAAGCTGTAAAGATGCTTCTTAAAAGCAATTGTAAAATTAACCATAAAGATCAATTTGGTAATACATCTAAAGATTACGCCGTGATGAATAATAATCAAGAAGTATGCCAACATCTTGCTCAAGAGAAATAAAGCTTTATTTGATACATGAGCAAGTTCACCGTAAAAATTCTAACTATATTTCCTGACTTATTTCCTGGACCTTTAGGTAGTTCGGTAGTAGGCAACGCACTTGAAAACAATCTCTGGTCTCTCGAAGTTATAAACATTCGCGATTTTTGTCAAGATAAGCATAAAACTGTTGATAGCTATCCTGTAGGTGGAGGAGGGGGGATGGTCATGCGTCCTGATGTCCTTGGAATTGCAATAGATTATGCAATTGGTAATCTTGGTCCAGCCCCTGATATCAAGCCATCTATTTTCTATTTATCTCCACGTGGTCAAGTAATTAACCAAAGAAAAGTACATGAAATTTTACATCTGAACCATATTATCCTGCTTTGTGGTAGGTATGAGGGGGTGGATCAGCGCATAATTGACCATTATGGAATTGAAGAAATCAGCATAGGAGACTATGTTTTGAGCGGAGGTGAGATCGCAGCATATGCCCTAATAGATAGCTGCGTAAGACTTATTCCTGGAGTTCTAGGCAACGAGTGTTCAAGCACCGAAGAAAGCTTTGCAATAGGCAGTGAATATGAAAAATTAGTCGAATATCCACAATATACAAAGCCCATTAGTTGGAAAGGACGCGATGTTCCAGATATTTTATTAAGCGGAAACCACGCAAAAATTAAAGCTTGGCGCCTTGAGCAAGCTCAAAAATTGACAAAGCTCAATCGTCCTGATTTGTTATCCTAGTATTTTATTGAGATAGTCTATAGTACAACTTGAATAAAATTAAATAATTGGCTAAAATCTAGTAACTTAAAAAATAAAATATAACAAAGGATGTATGCAGGAAACAACAGAAATTTTAGTTAATCAAAAATCTTTCATCAACTTAATATCAAGCGCTGATCTAATGGTGCAGGCGGTTATGCTACTTTTATTGGTTGCTTCGATTTGGTCATGGGCAATCATAATCGATAAATGGTTACAACTAAGTAAAATTTATAAAAAAATTCGCAGCTTCGAAGATGGCTTCAGTACAAGCAAAATGGAAGAAATATTTGAAAAAATAAAGCACTCCATCTCTTCACCAATCGAGCATGTTTTTGTGGCCTCTTTTAGCGAATTAAAAAGAAGTACATCTTCTGGAAATAATGGAGCATCAAAAGATGTGATAAGGCATAAGCTTAATTCAATGATGATTACCATAAAAAACAGAGATATAAAATCTCTGGAGAATAATATAAATTATTTAGCTACCATCTCATCTGCAACACCTTTCATAGGCTTATTTGGCACAGTATGGGGAATTATGCATAGCTTCCAATCGATTGCAGTATCAAAGAATACATCTCTTGCAGTTGTTGCTCCAGGAATTGCAGAGGCTCTGTTCGCAACAGGCCTTGGCTTGATTGCGGCAATTCCTGCGTTGATATTTTACAATGTGATCAACAGTAAAATTAATGATATAGAGCATAAAATAGAGAACTTTTCAATGGAGCTGAGCGCTGCATTCAACACCATATTGGAGAGGCACTATCAATAAATGAATTCAGAAAATCATAATATCTTTTTTAGAAGGCGGAATAAAGCTCTTATCAGTAACATTAACGTTACTCCTTTGGTTGACGTTATGTTGGTACTATTGATAATATTTATGATCACGTCTCCTATGTTAGTTAGCGGCATAGATGTAGATCTTCCCTCATCAAGAGCAAATCCAATTGCTGGACAAGATGAGCCTATATCTATTACCGTAGATAAATCTGGTAATATTTATATAAACACCCATAGCATAAGACACGAGAATCTAGCAGAAAAATTACGCGCAATTACTGCTGAAAAATATGATACTAGAATTTTTGTTAGAGGAGATAAGCTAGCTGATTATGGTAAAGTTATCAAAGTGGTAGGCTTAATTAATGGTGCTGGTTTTTCAAAGGTATCACTAGTAACAGAAACAGAGTAGGAACTTCTATAATATAAAAATGCGCACAGGCTTAAAGTATTCACTAATATTGCATATCTGTATAATATTGCTCGCAATATTTGGCTTGCCATACTTTATCCAGGATAATCACAAATCAGAAACTATTATTGCAATTGATATAATAAAAGAAGCACAGATTACAAATCTCAAAAACCAAAAAGTTAATGATACAACAAAAAAAGACGAAACAAATAACGGCTCAACAACCAAATCTGCACAACAAATCACTGCAGAAAGCAGCGCTCAGAGCTCTCCTCCTATAGAACAGATAGAGACTAAAGAGCATCAAAAAAAAGACGTTATAGATGAAACAAAAGATAAGAAAATAGAAAAAAAAGAAGTAAAGCCAGAAAAAAAAGATAAGCCCGTACCCAAACCTGATAAAAAGCCAAAGCAAAGCCAACTAGATAATTTGCTGAAAGACTTGGAGAAGACCTCCCAGTATAATAAAGATAAGGTAAAAAAAAACAATAATGCTAAAAACAACCAAGGCAGTACAAACAAGCTATACGATGAAAACTCCCCCCTTTCTATTTCTGAAAAAGACAATATCAAGACACAGATAGAGAGAAAATTCGTCAATCCTATAGTGCAAGATTTTACAGAAGGGGAAATAGTTATTAAACTGAGGCTCGATATGTCTATAAATGGTGATGTCAAAGATGTCGTTGTGCTAAACAGCAGCAAATATCCAGCACACTACGCCGATATTTTCTTAACTCTCAAAGAAAGTCTAATAAGAGCAGCTCATATGGCTAGCCCTCTGCAAAATTTGCCACAAGAAAAATATGCAGGCCAGAAAGGATGGCAAGAGATAGAGCTGACTTTCGATGCATATTTCCTCATGAACGGATAGATTACCATTTTACTGTTTAATCAACAGATGCTTCCAACCAGGTCTTTCAATCCCTACTGCATATTGCTAAAAATAAACTATATTGTTTTATAATTTATTTTAATAAATAATTAATCGTTACGTTGTAAAATATTAAGTATAAGTTGATTTTATAAATAAAGGTTAGTTGTGGAGCTAGAAGGAATTGATATACTAAATAGTGATTACGCAATCCAAATGCAAATTGAAAATTCAGATGATGGCCTTGAATATACAGACTTGAGCTTAGTTCATGATAGAATTGAGAAGGAATTAAGCCATTACAAAACTAAGAGCATAAGCTTTAAAGACATACAAAACCTCAGGATTTTAATAAACACATATAGCCTACACATTGCATATTTTGAGATAGTTGACAATAAGATATATAGCAAATATATACCCTATCTTTCAACAAGCTTCAGAGCAAGTTATATAGAGGAGCATATTGGCCTTATACTAAAGAAACACAAAATTCCTAATTTATGTTTCTTTCTAAGTACTGTGGATGATGCAGAAGGTTATGCAAATTTTTTATCTAAAGCCTCTAAAACTAGAAATTTAGCTCCAATTTTTGCTTTTGCTAAGAATAAAAACCCCGACCATAATAATAATTACATATTATTTCCAGATGATTATACTTTGGCAAAAAAAGAAACAGGGCCTTGGGCTGGCTGGAATCATATATCCAAGGAAGTTTTAATGGGCAATGATCAATCTCCTTGGGAGGACAAGGTAAACTCTTTAATATGGCGTGGTATAAAGAGCGACGATAATAGCGGAGTTAATCTCTATCCATGGGAGAGTAAAATTAACACTTTAATGCAGCCAAGCAAAACTATCAATCCTGGTATCTCAGCTGATACTCCGCGCCAATACTTAGTTGATTTAAGCACTATAAATTCTAATTTAATTGATGCTAAATTTATGGGAGGAGTATCTAAAGAAGATCAAATTAAGTATAAAATGTCTATAGTTATGGATGGTCATACATGCACTTATCCTGGATTTCTTTGGAGGTTGCTTTCAAATTCACTAACTTTCAAACAAGAAACTGACAATGAGCAATGGTTTTATGACTCTGTTAAGCCATGGGTCCATTATATTCCAGTAACGGCAGATCTATCAGATTTGCTAGACAAAATAGAGTGGGTCAAAGCTCACGATCAAGAAGCTAAAAAAATAGCAGATCGCTCAACTAAATTTGTACAAAATAATCTAATGATGTCTCATGTTGATTATTATATTGTCAAATTATTAACGAGCTATTCCAAGCTGCTTAACTTCAAATTAAAAAAGAAAACTATAGCTTGACTGCATCCCAGTCTTATCCTTGTTTTTAGCCATCATGCTAAATTATTACATAATGCAAGAAGTTAAAAAACGCTTGACCTAGTGCAATTTTTATAGTAAACACCATATCTAATTGATAGTTGAGAATTGTTGATGTATTTCTCAACTATAAAATTTAAGGTAATAAAAATGAATAATTTAGAGTTGGAATTAGACCAAGAAAAGCTTGATACAGAAGAAGACATCCTGAACGACCCCAAATATGTATGCTTATCATCTAGCTTAATAACAGAATCTTTAAAAAGAGGCTGCGATATCATGCAAATGCCTAATGGTGATATTATCATAACAGAGACCAAGACTGTTGCTATTAAGCATAGCTGGAACTCAAAATCTGAAGCCTTCATCGAAACTACCATAGAATAATTAGCTGTAAAGATCACACTAATTGGTTATTTTTACAGACGTGTTATCGGCAAGTGTGGATTTCATACACGCTTTTGCAAAACAACGATGAATATCAATTAATTTCTGATTTTTCTTTAATTGTTTGTTAACTATTATTTAGCACAATATAGGAAAATATTATGAAATCTAGGTAAAGCCATACTTACGCCTCTAAAAATAGGATTAGATAAATCAGTCAGACGTGGAGTGTTCGACGTTGGTGGATCTGGCATAAAATTTGCCCTGGCAGACATAGACTTATTACAAAATAACATCCAGGAGCTGCACTACTATGCTAAAACTCCTATAGATTACGATATACACTCACAGAAAGACTTAAAATCTAAGTTTCCTATAGATGCCTTAGAAAAAACTATAAACACAATAAATCATTATAAAAATGATTCCAGAACTAATTTCAGCGACATCAGAGATATAGAATTTTATGGTACCGCAAGATATCCGTTTAACGTACCAGATGTAAACATCAATAACTTTTTAGATGCCGTACATGCAGAGACATCAGTAAAAATAAAATTACTCGATAATACGCAAGAAGCAAACATTGCTTATGACTCTATTGTTGCTTCTATTGGCGGACAGGCGCAAAATATAATTGCATGGGATATAAACCCACAAAACATTACTCTAGTTACTAAAAATCACGATCAATATATTACCCTGAAAAGCAATTTATCGTATGTGGAATTTTTTAATCTAATGAAAAAAGAGATGGGAGGCAGCGAAAGTATCTACCCCATGAGCTCTCAACAGGTTAAGAAAGCTATAGAAATTGCACTAAATTCGTTCAATTTTGATCGGCATATTGAAAGTCAATTTAAAAAATATATAGAGTCACAGTATAAAGTTATTGGTAGAGGATTTATTCATAACCACATGATTCAGCACTATGTTAATTTGAATGAAATGTGCAAAAATTTAGTTGATTCTATACATCGAATAGATGCTTTCCACTATAGCCTAAGCCAAGTAAGACAAGTATTAGATTTATTTATTAGCAGAACTGAAAAAAATATTGTTTCTATTATCCACGAAAAAAATAAAACTTTAGATTACGATAAAGAAATTATAATTTTGATTCTCATTAATGCGCTAATGCATAAACTAGGAATTAAAACAGTCCACACCATAAACTCTAAGAATATTTTTGGATTGCTTTTACAAAAGGCTATTTAGGTAAAAGACACCCCTTACCAAGCACCTTAAAAACTAACTAATAAAAATATGTAGCTTAGTATATATCAGGTCCAAAGACTTCTATATAGATTGAATTGTTTTTTGAAAATAATTTATGTGATCCTTTCAATGGTCCTTGCCTTAGGGATTGTTCCGTGAAGTTGATGCTATGGAATAATAGTGACCACCTCTTTACATCAAATCCAGGATTTTTTATCTGCGCTGCATTATTGAGTCTATGCGCAAATACATATGCATAATCATCAATTATTCTAACAAATTTATGCATACTATAAATACTATCTGAGGCAGGCTTATTATGACATAAATAGAGAAATTCAATATTATCAGCCTGCCGCTTAATTATTTTACTTTCCACAACAGTGCAATTATTATCCCAATTAAGCCATTCCTCAATACTTAAAGTACTAGGTACATTGCTATTTTTCCTATCCTTCAATGCAAAAACGTTGATAGAGAATGCCTCTTGATCTTCAGATTTGAAACGATGATCATGTAGCCCTCTCGGTTCTAATAATAATGATATAGAGGATTTGCTTTGATCCACTTCAGTAATGCAAAAAGATTCTTTGCCATTTCCCCAAATAAAATCTATAGATTGAGTATAAATCGGCATCAACAACAACAAAGGTTTAGCCAAAGCATCTGTTGGCAAGGGCAATATACATCTGGGATTTTGATCCAATTTAATAAGCTTTATCTTATTTAAAAAAGTACTGGATTGTTGCATATATTCATTATTAAAATTATAGGTCGATACATCAAACGGTTCTCCCCTAGTGCTTAAGATAAATATATACGTGCTATCGCCTACTCTATGCATTAAGTAGTGAGTTACTTCACTTAATCTTCTTCCGCCTGTAAGTCTATCGTTCTCATAAGAACCGCAAGCCACTATAACCTCAATTCCTCCCTTAAAAGATCTGATAATTTTTATAGCTTTATTTTGAGAGCAAAGCTGGCTTTCGCGCAAAGAATGTACGAATTCTTCATTTGTAATTTGATGCTTATAATGCCCCCTCAGGGTAAGCATCTTAGACCAATTATCCAAAGTTTGTCCTTTAGGAATATACTCGGCAATAAAGTTTGGACCTTCTTGAGATTTATATGCAAAACAAAATTGGGCATCACTATCCTTTAAATTAAAAGAGATTTTGTAATGGTAAACATCAATATTAAAAATAACCTGGGCATTTTTATCTTTATACTCGTGACACATTAAGGAATTTTCTTGAGCAATTGCACATAAGGCTATACACAATGAAGCGACATAGGCTATAAGCTTTAATAATGATCTTGGATATTTACAAAATGACATAATTGATCATCTAATTTATTTTTACGTATATATCAAGCGAATGTTGGAGAGAAAAAAATTGGCGCTTCGTGAGTCCGAAGATCGAACTCACAAAGCGCCATGGAGAGGGTTATGCTGCATTTATAGATACTTTATATTCTATTTTTTAACCCGCGTCAACACATTTTTTTAAAATTAACAACATTTCATAAAAAATTGCGCTATTTAACATAAATTCGCATTAACTAAATGGAACATGGTTACAAAGTTATAGTGGATGATATTAGGAGTCACTCTTCGCTATGCTGCCTTTCATGTCTTTCATGTCTTTCTTGAGCCTCGATACAAAGTGTTGCAACAGGCCTTGCTTCTAAGCGGTCTATGCCTATTGGATCACCAGTTTCTTCACAGTATCCATACTCCCCTTCTTCCATTTTTCTCAATGCGTAATCAATTTTATTAATCAACTTACGATATCGGTCCCTGGTTCTAAGCTCAAAAGCAGTCTCAGCCTCAGCAGAGGCTCTATCATTTATATCTGGCTCATTCAGATTTTCTTCTTTTAAATGCTCCATTGTCTCTTGAGCTTCTTCAAGTAATTCTTTTTTCCAAGCCACTAGTTTTTGCCTAAAATACTCAAGCTGCTTAGGGCTCATATATTCTTCACCTTTCGATGGTTTATAATTCTCTTCTAACTCTATTTTCATAATGCATAACCTTGTAATTTTAGTATTTTAACATAAACCGTAACATGAAAAGGATTATATAATGATAAACCGACCTTGCAAGTAAATAGTCTTGATGGATAGAAGTTTTTATGCAATAAAATTGCTCCAATACTATTGATAAGTAACGATCATTTGTATATAAGTTTAGTTATACTTTAAGCGTTATATTTATGGAAAGAACAGAGGCTGCAATAATTTCAAAAGATCAATCTAAGATCTCGCGTCGTGATTTTGTTGTCCTCAGCGCAACAACAGTTGCAGGAGTCGGCGCAGCTATATCTGCATGGCCATTTTTAGATTCGATGAATCCAGCATCAGATGTTCTTGCTCTTGCCTCTATTGAGGTAGACCTATCTCCAGTTGAGCTTGGACAGACCCTAAAAGTACTATGGCGTGGCAAACCAGTATTCATAAGACATAGAACAGAGCACGAAATAAAAGAAGCTGAGGATGCGAATTGGCGCAGATTTCCAGATCCACAGCCAGACTCCGAAAGAGTTAAAGCTGGACACGAGCAATGGCTAGTAATGATAGGTGTGTGCACACATTTAGGATGCATACCACTTGGCAATAGCGGAGATTATGGTGGATGGTTTTGCCCTTGCCACGGCTCTCATTATGATACTTCTGGCAGAATAAGACAGGGTCCTGCTCCCCTGAATTTGGTAGTGCCTGAGTATAAATTTCTTTCAGACACCAAAATAAAATTAGGTTAAGATTAGTGGTAAAAGAACCTCAAAAAAAACAAGCAGTTGTCGACTGGATCGAATACAGGCTCCCTGTATTTTCATTTTTAAAACACTTAGCAGAATATAGAACCCCTAAAAACCTAAGCTATCTATGGAATTTTGGCTCTATAGCTGGAATTGCACTTGTCATACAAATGTTAACTGGCATTTTTCTGGCTATGCACTATACTCCTAATGCAGACAGAGCCTTTCAGAGCGTTCAGTATATCATGCGAAACGTAAACTATGGATGGCTTATACGCTATATACATGCGGTTGGCGCCTCTATGTTTTTTATGTCAGTATACATTCACATCGCAAGGGGTTTATATTATGGCTCATACAAGCCCCCAAGAGAGATTGTCTGGTTTTTTGGGATAATTCTATTCTTTTTGATGATGGCCACTGCATTCACAGGATATGTCTTGCCATGGGGGCAGATGAGCTTTTGGGGCGCTACTGTTATTACAAACCTATTTTCATCTATGCCTATAGTTGGTGAGTATATAGTCACGTGGCTATGGGGTGGCTTTTCAGTAGGCGATCCTACATTGAATAGAATGTTTCCCATTCACTATTTATTTCCTTTTATTATTGTTGCTATAGTAATCTTGCACATTACTGCTCTCCATGTCCACGGATCTAATAATCCAAAAGGCATAGAAATAAAATCTAAGCGTGACACGGTTCCATTTCATCCTTACTATACAATAAAAGATTTTGTCGGATTTGGAGTATTTTTCATAATTTATGGTTATTTCGTATTTTATCAGCCACATTATTTAGGCCATCCTGATAATTACATTGAAGCAAATCCAATGGTCACCCCAGAGCATATAGTTCCTGAATGGTACATGTTGCCTTTTTATGCAATTTTGAAATCTGTACCAAGTAAACTTGGTGGCGTAATTACAATGATGGGAGCAATGTTAATTTTATTTTTATTGCCATGGCTTGATCAGTCAAAAGTAAAAAGCGGTAGGTATAGACCTGCATTTAAAATTGCCTATTGGCTTTTTATTGCGGATGTAATAGGATTAGCATACATTGGTGGACAGCCACCCGAGGGAATTTATATTTACTTAGGAAGGCTCGCGAGTTTTTATTACTTCACTCACTTCCTTTTGATCTTACCTCTTTTGAGTAGATATGAAAAAACTTTACCACTGCCAAAATCTATAAGTGAAGATTAGATTATGCGAATATTAAGCATCATGATGTTAGTTATATTACTGGTAAGCAATACTGCTATTGGCATCTCAGAAAAAGAAAAGCCAAAAAGCATTTCATGGCCATTTGATGGAGTGTTTGGGTATTTTGATAAGCAGTCTGCGCAGAGGGGCTTTCAAGTTTATAAGGAAGTATGCCAGGCATGCCATTCATTAAAGTATCTCGAATATCGCAACCTAGAAGATATAGGTTTCTCTAAAGAGGAAGTAAAAGCAATTGCTGCAGAAAGTAATTTGACTGATGGTCCTAATGAAAAAGGGGAAATGTTCGAGCGTCCTGCAAGACCTCATGATAAATTTGTATCGCCATATCCCAACGAACAGGCTGCTAGGGTTGCAAATGGTGGAGCTTATCCACCAGATCTCTCTCTTATTATCAATGCTCGCCCATCCGGTGCTGACTATGTATATTCAATCCTGACTGGTTATTTAAACTTGCCCCCAAAAAACTTCAAGCTAACGTCTGGAATGCATTATAACCCATATTTCTCTGGAAGGCAGATTTTAATGCCTCCTCCATTAAGCGATGGTCTAGTTACGTATTCTGATGGTACGGAAGCTAGCATAGATCAAATGGCGAAAGATGTTGTGGTTTTCTTACAGTGGACTGCAGAACCTGAAATGGAAAAAAGGAAGTTAATGGGCATCAAGGTTATTTTATATCTTATAGGCCTCACAATAATATTCTATTTCGCAAAACGCAGAATATGGAGCAGAGTAAAATAACTTATGTTAGGGATCTCTTTTTTCGAGTTGTTAATTATCATCGCAGTAGTTGGTTTACTCGTCAAGCCATCAGATTTTCCTCATATTATAAGTGGCTACAAAAATTTTATAAAAAAATTCTTTGATATAAGAAGAGAGTTTCTACGCAGCGCACAACAAATTCACAATGAAATTATTGATGCAGATGTCATAAAAGATATAGATGATTGTCATTACATCCTAGATAACGATAACAAACTTCAAAAAGCCTACAATATTGAAAGCTTGAAAGTAGCTAAAAAGTTTAATTCTGAACAAGATGATAAAGTTATAAATTGAATATATGAGCAATAAATCAGAAGATAATGCACAACAGCTCATAGAACTTTTAAGGGATTTTAAAGAACAACACAAAAAACTCGATGAACAAATTGATGAATGCATCCATAGTAAAGTGTGTGATTTTAATGAAATTAATGAATTAAAAAAGCGAAAATTACTACTAAAAGATAAGATAACAAACATTACAGCAAAGATAAATCCAGACATTATCGCTTAAGGCACGTTAAGTATTTTAGAGCTAAATTACTAAAAATAGTTAGTAATCTTAGTAAATAGTTAATAATATCGTCTTATAATTAATATATATTTACATATTAATTTGCAGGCAATGTATGACCAAACTCACAATCGAAACCCCAGCAAGACTTCAAGCGCTGTCAAATGCACATATTCCTCGCGACATAACAGAAATAAAAATTAACTTTCACATATCTCCAGCAACCTTCCGTTTTCTTGGCAATATCATAACCAAATTAAATCTCGACAGCCTAGATTTATCTAATACTAATATGGGACCAGTAGAAGCAAATGCTTTTAGCAGTATGCTTAGGAGTGTGAATGTGAATATAGATAAAATATATCTACAAAACAATATGCTTCGCGCCACCGGAATGATCAGTGTACTGAAAGGCTTCATATCTTCTAAAACATCTGTTGTTGACCTATCTAATAATAATATAGACTTGCATCTGCCTCTTGGAGAAGGATTTAGAGCGGAGGTAGAGACAATATTTAGATTGTGTAAGATACAAAATCTCATTTTGAACGGTAATAATATCGGAAGTATTGGCGCTGGTGTTTTAGCAAGAGCTTTTACACAAGCCAAATATTTGGCTAAATTATCATTAGAAAATACAGAAATAAGGGATGCTGGAGCTAGATCTATAGCAAACATGCTAAAATATTCCCATATAAAATACATAAATCTCTCTAACAACCTAATAGGGCATGAAGGTTCCAAGGCAATTGCAGAAGCTTTATCCCGAGGTTATCTTGAAGAAATTGACCTAAGCGGAAATACTATAGGACCAGAAGCCGCAAGAATACTAGCAAAAGTAGCACTGGATAATCCAAATATACAAGTTATTGAGCTACCAACTTCACACCTAGGTGATTTAGGCGCCGCAGCTCTTACAGAGCAATTAAGCGCATCATCAATAAATATTATGATCTTAGATAACAACAACATAGGAGATATAGGGCTGGCAGCAATATCTAGGGCCGTATCTACAGGCAACCTCTGCAGGTTCATAAAAACTATTTCAATACAAACTAACAATATTGGTGACGCTGGAGCCATAGCAATAGCCGATGCGATGACACATACTCGATCGCTCAACTTATTAAATCTAATGGAAAATGGGATTGGAAATGTTGGAGCAACTGCTATTGGCAACGCCCTAAGATTATCTGCAGTAAGCAAGCTCAATTTAGCATATAACTTTATAGGCGATGATGGTATAGAAGCAATCGCCATTAACTTGCCAGTATCTTCAATAACCGATCTTAGAGTTACTGGTAATACCTTTACTGATGCTGGGATTGATGCTTTATCTAGATATGTGCCCTCATCTTTAGTTAATACCATAGATGAAGTGCTCATGATACCGAAATACTGGCATGTTAAGGAAACATTCGTAGCCCCTGATGGAACACCATTGTTTCGGATATTTAATGTGCCAAGCACACTTTATAATGCAGCTAAATCTTTATATCCCCTAACGCGTGCAACTATAGAAGTTGATAGAGGAACACAGAAGCCAACAGTCTATTTTGGTACTTTGAACGACTTAGACATAGGAGTTAAGTTTCTTATCCTAGACTTTTTAGCAGGAGCAGCCCATATCAGCGGAAACCATTATAGAAACACTGATATAATGGGAATACTAGGTACGGCACATTTAACAGATGTATATGTTGACCCAATCACTGGGAAGATTCCGTATAACATAGCGCAAAAAAAATTCGTTTTGCTATATGAAGGTAAGCAGCAAAAAAGAGCTGAGCTAAATCTGCGCAAAAAAGAAGAGGCTGACCGCAGAGAGAAAGCTGGAGAAGAAGATCCAGTACAGCAGCAAGCACAAACACAGCAATCTAAAGAAGAGGATCATTACAAAGGGCCCACAGTAGAAGAAATAATAGAAGAAGAGCATAAAGTTTTTAGTAAACGCGCTGCATCTTCCAGAGCCTCAAATTCTGAAGCTGGCTCTCCAATGGGCCCTACACAAGGTCCTTCAGCTGTTAATTTTCCCGATCGGTCTTCTAGCTCTGCTGAACCTTTAGATGAAGAAGTCACAAGTGGAGGTAGCAAGAAAAGCTATATAGCGAAGTGGCAAGATACCGTTGAAGACCACCAAAGCCCCGTTGCAAGCCCCCGAGTAGAGGTGGAATCACTCTCAAGCGCTAGAAGTAGTAGCCACGATCAATCCAGTATCGCGGAGCCTCCGCCATTGCCAGCTCAAGATGTACAACAATCACAAGAGTTACAACCAACAGTAGTTTTTCTTAGTGATCCTGCAGCATCAGATAAAGGTATAAGGGAACAGCAGCAAATACCTACGCTTGTTTTTCATATAAATCCAACTTCTACAGAGAGCCTAGATCATATTGCTGCTCCACCAGCACTTCCACCCACAGTAATTACAGTGCATAGAAGGTTGATGACGCTTTTGCCAGATGAATCTCCTACAGAAGTTGAACATACGTTGATCGAACAATCCTTGCCAGACGTGCTTTCTGTAGCCCATAATGAGCCATCACCACCTACGCCTCCACCTATTGCCCCTACTCCACCATCAATGGACTTAATGCCTATAGCAAATCTAGGCGGAGCACTAATGCGTATTTCAGAAAATAAAGAAGCAATTAAATACTTTTTTTCGGATATAATACCTATAGGCCACGTAAGGTTTTTAGATAATTCATACTTAATGACAGGACTACATGTACTAGGTGGGCTCATGCTAGTTTCTTCGGCGCCATCTTCTGCTGCCTTGCCTGTCTCAACTAAACTAGCACTTCCTGCGATATCTTCAACAATTTATGCTAGCAAACAATGGCTATATGATGGCCAAAAAGAAGATTCTACGAATAATATAGGGAAAAGCATAAATAGCTTCAAAGACTTTATTGATATATGTGCAAAACAAATGCTTATAGGTGCTGAAATAAATGTACTTACTCACCTACCTTATAGCATAATTTTTGGCCCTACGAATATACTTGGAATGGGTCTTGGAGCTATACAAGGAGCTGCCTCTAGCGCTGCTATGTGCTATGCCTTGCATAATAATTACCATAGCAACAATCATGGATATTTAGCACAATATGTATTGCCTGGCTTAGCATCCGCAGGAACAGCCTATACGCTCTATAAGGGCAATATGCTGCCAGTAGCAGCTGACTTTAGCAAGGCCACATTCCTGAGCGGAGTCGACAAGCTGTTCTCTTCTTTATCTATGATCACGCTTAGCCACTACATGACTAAAGTAGCTATCAATGATATGCCAATAATAGATCATATAGAGAATATATCTAAAGAATTAGTTGGATTGCAACAAACTAAGGATTTGGGTGAGATAGTAAATGAATTTACTGAATTATCTACTTAAGCTTGATTTAATTTCATGGTTACTAAGCTTATATTTGGTATTAGATATTTACCTCCAATGCTCTGGTAAGTAAAAATGAAATCCGCACTTGGAATATTCAGCAATAAACCTTTCTAGCTTAGTGATAGATTGATTGATATCTCCTTTCGCACCTAAAAGTAAGTATTCATCATCGAATGGCAGAAAAATTTTAATTGGGAACTTTAATAAATTTTTTTTAGATTTTATGTATCTATTATACGGACCATGTGTAATTATCTGTAGTTTGCTCTTTTTTATAGTACAATTAGAAACTAGATCACTATAAATGGCATTAGCTTTTTTTATTATTTCTAGCTCAAAATTTGTTATGTAGCCATATTCATAATCAAATATCACTGAAGAATTAGGATTATCTTTTGTTCCAATCATCATAAGATCTAGATCAGCAGTTAAATATCTTCCTTCATCATCGGCTATAACCTCTATAAGTCGATCGCTACTTCTGACATTATCCTTTTTTACCCACAACTCTTTTTCATTACGCACAATTGCCTTAAACTCATTTTCTCCAATATGCTTAGAGAGAGGTTTAAATATGAATATTTGATTTTCTTTATCTTGTGATACATTAGGATCACTAAGAACATATCCTCTAGCTATTCCTGTATTAGATGTTCTGCCAATTATTTCTTTTGGTTTAGCACGCAAGCCTTCCATAAGTAGCTGATATGCACTTTCATTTATCGGGTCAACAATAATAATAACATTAAAAAGCTTTGCTGCTTCCATCATTGTTTGATCAATTATGTGCTTTGCTTTACTTGATTGGAGTCTTTTTATAGATTTATGTTTTAACATGTTACCACGCAATAACCACTAAACGAGCAACATTGCAATTTTTGACACAAATTAAACTAGTACTACTCAAACTTAAGAACACCAAGCTACAAGCTACTATCCCATATTAAGAAAGCTTCTAAATATCTTAGATCTACTTGGATGCTTGAGTTTGCGTAACGCCTTTGCTTCAATCTGCCTTATACGCTCTCTGGTAACAGAGAATTGCTGGCCTACTTCTTCTAAAGTGTGATCAGTATTCATTCCTATACCAAATCTCATTCTAAGAACTCTTTCTTCTCTCGGCGTTAGACCTGCAAGTATTCGCGTAGTCATCTCACGCAAGTTAGATTGTACAGCTGCATCTATTGGCAGAGTTGCATTTTCATCTGCGATAAAATCACGCAGCACGCTACCTTCTTCTGTATCACCAACTGGTGCTTCAAGGCTTACTGGCTCTTTTGCAATTTTCATGACTTTCTGTATTTTTTCTACAGGCATGCCAAGACGCTCAGCAATTTCTCCTGGAGTTGGCTCATAGCCTAACTCATATACCATTTGCCTTGCAGTCCGTATTATCTTATTTATAGTTTCTATCATATGAACAGGAATTCTGATAGTACGCGCCTGATCGGCAATAGATCTGGTAATAGCTTGCCTTATCCACCACGTTGCATAAGTAGAGAATTTATACCCACGACGATATTCAAATTTATCAACAGCTTTCATTAAACCTATGTTGCCTTCTTGTATTAGATCCAAAAATTGCAAACCTCTATTAGCATATTTTTTAGCAATTGATATGACCAAGCGCAAGTTTGCTTCAATCATTTCTTTTTTTGCTTTCCTTGCTTCTCTTTCTGCTTTTTGTACCGCCAAAACAAGCTTTCTAAGATCTGTAACATTAAGCTCTACTTCTTCTTCAAGTTCTGCAATGTTATCCTGAATATCTTTTATTGAATTAATTTCTTTATCAATAAAAGTAGCCCACATTACATTTTTTTCAGCGCGTATAGATTTTAGCCATTCATCATTTAATACTTTACCTAAAAACTTAGTTAGAAATTCTTTACGCGAAATACCATTTTTTTCGGCTAACTTCAAAAATTCAAATTCTAAATTTACTGCTCTTTTATTATAACCATATAGGATATCTACTATTCCTTCTATACTATTATCATTAAGGTGAATTTGACCTATCTCATCTATCAATTGTCCTAATAATTTTTTGTACTTAGCAGACTGGTGCTGTTCTTTTAGAAGGGTTTTACTTGTCTTTGCTACAATAGCAAATTTCTCGATAATACTTGGTAATAAAGATGCTTCTAAAGCTAAAATAGATGAGTTATTTGATGACTCATCATCTTCTTCAGCTTCATCTATGGGCGCTTCAGTATCATCATTCACAAAATCTTTATCTGCCACCACTCTTTCGCTTGAGTCTAATGCCTCTCCATTTTTCCCTTCTGTAATTTGATTTTCACTAAGTATTGCTTCTAAATCCACTATTTCACGCAGTAGACATTTTTCATTTACTAAATCTTCGTACCACGAAATAAATCTACGCATTGAAAGAGGTGAGCCACACAGAGCCTCAAGCATCGATCTTTTATTTATCTCAATCCTTTTTGCAATCTCAATTTCACCTGCTCTAGAAAGCAGTTTAACTCCACCCATATCTTTAAGATACATCCTAACAGGGTCATCAACTGTAGTCTGCTCCTCTTCTGCAGATCCAGCTTCAGGATCTTCTTCTCCGTTAATATCTTCAAAGATTACGTCTTCCTCTTCATCTGAAGACCTTTTTTCAATATCTTCTAAAACGGTGATACCAGCCTTCTCTATGCTGTCTAATGCGCTTTCAATAATTTCCATAGCTATAAGATCTGGAGGTAGAAGCTTATGAACATCTTTGAGGCTCAGAAACCCTTTATTTCTTCCGAAGGCTATCAGCTTTTTTATGGCTACATTAATTGCATCTGAGCTAGCGTCTTGCTTTGCTGGAGTTTTTTTTCTTTTGGTCATAATTTTATCTTATAAAATTGTAAATATTAGTTGTGATTTTTGTTTATATATTTAGTTTTTTCCATGATCTCACGTCTAAGGCTGATAGCAACTTCAATCGATCCATCTCCACTATTTAACATACTTTGATATTGGCGCTTAAGCAACTCTAGACTATAATGATCGAAAGTGCTATTCCATAAGTTTACCATGCTGTCTAGGCTCTTTGTGCTAACCTTGTCAATAAAGTAAGAATCGTCCCCACATAAATATTTTAAGATCGACCCGTCTAGTCTGTTTTTTATTCTTTCATCAAACAAACATTTAAACTCTATATTATTATCATAAATCTCTAATTCTGTAAAGGTGTCTAACAGGCTTGCGTATATTTTTCTTAAATAATCGCTATCTGCATCTATTGAGGTAAATGCCTCAAATATTGAGTCATCTTTTAGTAAATACGGCATCTCTATAATTATGGCAGCAAGATTTAGGGCATACCTTTCTATGGTGGTCCAATTATCAATTTTAGCTATACTTGAGCTTTCTTTGCTAGCAGAATTCTTTGCAACCTTTACTTTATTGTTATTAAACCCGCCAAATAAATCTCTTATCTTTCTATTAAAATATGATTTATAAAAACTCCTAACATTTAAATCTTGTATTTTTTCAGTAATCATCATCAATTCCTGACGCATAAGCGCCTGTTTTTCAGGTGTTTTGATATCAAATTTGTTTAACGTTATCTCCCATAGAGCATCCGATAATGAGATTTTGTTTTTGGCTAATTCCTTAAAATAGCCCGGACCTGAATTTCTAACTATATCATCAGGATCAGATCCTTTTGGTAGCCTTATAAAATTTATAGAGAATCCAGATGTTAGCATTGGCAGAATCATATGCGCCACTCTTTCCATTGCCCGCCCACCAGCGCTATCACCATCCATACATATATCTGGTTCATTTACTGCCTTCCATAATCTTTTTATATGGAACTCTGAAATTGCTGTTCCAAGGGTAGCGGCCACATTTGTAATGCCAACTTTATAGAGTGCAATTACATCCGTATACCCTTCAACAACATATACATTCTGTATCTTTTTAAAATCCTTAAAAATAATATGCTCGCCATAAAGCATTGTTTTTTTCTTGAATATGTCCGTCTCAGGGGAATTTAAGTATTTTGGATGATGATCAGGAATCATGGTACGCCCACCAAATGCTACAACCCTTCCCTTATAATCAAAAATTGGGAATATTATTCTATCTCTAAATTTATCAATAAATTCATTTTTATCTGTTTTGGATAAAAGCCCGGCATTGTTTATCTCGTTAAGTGAATAACCACGTAGCTTTAAATGTTCTAATAAATTTGTTTTGTTCTGTTTGGCATATCCTATAGCAAATGTCTTTATTGTCTCGTTATCTATTGATCTTTTTTGCAAATAACTGAGAGCTTTAATAGCTTCAGTTGAATACAAATTTTTTTGAAACCACTCCATTGCTATTTTGTTAATTGCATATATCTTTGATTCAATACCATCTTTATTATCATTCTCCTTTGGTATTGGTATTCCATGTTGCTCGGCCAAATATACCGCCGCCTGAGTCACGGTTAAATTATTGGTCTCCTGTACAAACCTGATTACATCACCGCTTGCCCCGCATCCAAAGCAATGAAAGAATTTTTTTTCATCATTAACAGAGAAAGAAGGGCTATTTTCATGATGAAACGGGCATAATCCGAAGTGATCTTTGCCTTTTTTTTCTAGACGCACGCGTTTTCCAACAACATCCGATACTCTGATGCTTTCTCTGATCCTGTTAAAAAAACCCGGCGAAAATCTCATATTTTGAATTGAAAAGTTAGCATTTTTATGCTAGGATCCTCGCGTAACAATTTACGACTGGCTTGTTTGCTCAGTTGTAAGGATAATACAGAATGCTTAGTAAAGCAAATCAATAGTTTGTTAATTTCGATATCTCATAACTATTATTGAATATCTTCTAATCAACTGTATAAGGTAGGTAACTTTAATATGCAAAAATTCCCAGTAACAGCTGAAGGATACAAGAAAATCATAGCTGAATTAAACGATCTAAAATCAATTGATAGGCCCGCTATTATAAAAGCTATTGCTGAAGCAAGAGAACATGGAGATTTGTCAGAAAATGCCGAATACCATGCTGCGCGCGAAAAGCAAAGCTTCATTGAGGGCAGAATACTAGAGCTCGAAGATAAAGTTGCTAGATCGGAAGTGATTGATATTTCCAAATTATCTAATGATACCGTAAAATTTGGTGCTACCGTTGAAATTATAGATACTGAAAATGACAACAAGAAAAGCTATAAAATCGTAGGCGAGTACGAAGCTAGCATAGAACATGGAATGATCTCAATCATATCACCGATAGCAAAGGCTCTTATCGGCAAAAACAAAGGCGAAGTCATTGAAGTAACCACTCCTACTGGTATCAAAGAATATGAAATACTAGGCATTGAATATAAATAACCTATTATATGTTTTATCAAATCGATTGAGTATGTATAAAAAATAGGTTACAACCTTAACTTATAGAGTAAATATCAGCACTCGTAGCTCAGCCGGATAGAGCATTGTCTTCCGAAGGCAAGGGTCGGACGTTCGAATCGTCTCGAGTGCACCACAATAAATATTAAAAATTTATTGCTGCAACTTCTCTGTATTAACCAAATATAAAGCTTTTTTACATAGTATTAAGCTATATTAGTTTATTTAGAGGGCAAAAACTATGATGACATTACTCATTCCTGTAACAGCAATCACATATTTATCAACCTTAGCATTGCCAAATGGCATTGCTCCAAAAGCGCTTACGCCTTTTTTTAAGTCATTTCAAAGAACATCATTTGTAACATTATCGAAAGACTACCTAATAAAGATAGTACCAACTACGAAATACGTATCCGGCACACACATAAAAGCAGCTCTTTGGCTTTCTGGAGTAACGGAATGTGTATACAAAGAGATGTTAAACAGCGACTCAGAAACTCAAAAATGTATTGGAAGTGCTTCTTTAAGAACTGGCATGCAAGCTTCTCTCGAAGCTATATATGTGTTGGGAGGAGTAAAAGTAGCCTATGCTTCACAAATGATTTATGCTCTTAGTAGAGCAATGTCTAGAGTTTCATTAGACTTATATTACGGTAATAAATTAAACCTTCCAGATACTGGATTTTCTTCTATAAAGGATTTATTGGCTAGATTGGTTGAGTCAGAACTAGTTAAAATACAAGGTGACCCTTACGGATTCTTCAGTGGAGCTCTAATAGAAGGTACCTTAAATACGATAGCAGAATACTTCAAATCACAAAGCATAGATGAAGAGCGCAAAAAACAGGACGCAGCCTTCGTGGAGGAGCTATTAACTGTTCATAGAGAGGATAACAGAAATCAGACCCCGTCTGATACATTTTTAGACCAAGAAACCCAAATAAATAGCAATAATATAACAACTAAAGATACAGAAGAATACATAGAAACAGGAGAACATAACTATGCATTTACAAAAATCCATGCATTGCTGCATGAGATCGGTTGCTGCTAATTATTTTCTGGCGGAGGGGCGGCATCTTCTTCTGAATTAGATTGGGTGGAAGCATCTTGCTCTTTAGACTCCTCTCCGCCGCCGCCTTGATCTTGAGAAAATTTACTCGGATCATAAGGCTCTTGGGTTGGAATAGATGTAGGTGGCATGAGCCTCGCCTTTAAGAATGGATCCGAGAAATATTTTATTTTTTGAGATTTTATTGGCGGAAAGGACTCTATCAATAGAATTTGCTCATCTTTAGGTAGCATGATCACTTCTTGCGGTAATAGCAGCGCTCTTTGAGTCTCCGAGACATTCATCGACCTACTACCCGGGTTAAAGTCGAGAAACTTTGGCTTACTTTGCGATACTGCTTCAACCGTTTTATTACCGCAGAGCTGCGAGATAAGCGTTGCAGTTTCGACGTTGTTTGCAGCAAAGGTAATACGGAACGTTGCATTAGATAGGAATGAGTTCATTCCAGCCTCTTCATACGTAGCCTTAAGCTGCTGGGTATCTTGAATGATCAGGAAAAGCCGCACCCTGTAACCACGGAAAAATGCGATACCGGCCCTAAATGACTCCATCTTTCCTAGAGTCGGAAACTCATCCAATAAAAAAAGAACACCATATGGCTCTTCTTTATCGTTTGGCAACCTTCTTGTTAGAACGTCACTGGCTTGTTGATAAAAAATTTGCATTAGTTTTTCAAGTCTCTTTAGGTTATCAGGGGTAACCCCCACGAAGACAGTAATTTTTTCTTTCTTCATCACTTGCAAGTTAAAATCACTCGTAGCTGTTGCAGTATCGATCAGTGGATTCGCCCAAAGTTCTAGCGATGAGTTAAGAGTTGATATCACGCCAGATCTTTCTTTGTCTGCTTTTTGCAAGAAGGCAGCAATATTCATGTATGCGACTGGATGGATGCTCTTTCCAATTGTATCTAACACCACTGCTAAGTTATAAGCTACGTCATCACTCCTCATGGTTCTAACAACTTCACCAAAGGATTTTAACTTCTCAGGCACAGCTAGGAGATATAGCACTACTCCCATGAACAAACTTCGAGCTTCATTTTCCCAAAACTCTGTTTTCGGCAAAATAAAATTTGAGATCTTCTGAACATCATCAACCATTTGGCCAGGCTTTGCACTAACCCAATCTAGTGGATTATAGCAATGGGTAACCCCATCAGGCTCGGAAGGAGCCCACACATAGCACTTATGGCCAATTGAAGTACGCCACCCACTGGTCTTCTCATGGTTTTCAAGCTTCATATCGTGCACAAGGCAAGATTCTTCCCAAAAAAGCAGGTTTGGAATAACGAAGCCAACACCCTTACCAGAACCTGTTGGTGCAAAAAGCAATGCGTGCTGATATCCAGCAGACACAAGGAAACCATGCTTGTCTTGCCCTAGAAGTATACCCGCTTTCGACCTCAGCCCAGCTTTTGTAATATCTTCCTGCGTTGCCCATCTTGCTTCACCGTGAATCTTCTCTTTAGCCTTATATGGCTTCCACTCCATCAACTGCTGGTATTTCATCGCAATTATTATCGCAGCTATAAAAAACATAGATAGTGGTGCACCATATAATTTCACTGCAAAATAACTATTAGCAGAGAGAGGGATCATGGTTTTATTTTGTATCATCCACATAGTGTAATATTGAATATCGGTAGTGAATGCTTTAAATATGGTATAGATTTTAGATAAATAATTAGGAGTAAATTCGCTAAGGCCCGTCTGGACAAATCCATACACAGATATTCCAAACAACAAAGCACTGCACATGAGCGCAACCGATAAAATTATCAGCACTATAAACAGTCTTGAAATTGCATTTTTAATTTTATATTCCATAAATTCTCAAACCTTCAAAGCTCTTCTTTCTTCCTCTTAGGATCGTGCTTGAAATATATCTCAGACACATATCTTATTCCTTTTTCACCTCTTTTAAGCTGAACTATTATATCAACCACCGATAAAATATAGCTCTTAACCTCGCTAGGTGGAAGCCCCAAACCAGCCTGCATCACCATCATCTTAAGCTGCTCAACAGCCATAGAAGGGCTATCGGCATGAACAGTTGAAATAGACCCAGGATGACCAGTGTTTATTGCGCGCAAGAAGCTAAACGCTTCAGCACCGCGCACCTCTCCAACAATTATCCTATCAGGACGAAGGCGAAGGCATGCTTCTATCAAGTCTTGAGTCGTTACCTGTGCCCTACCCTGACCACCTTTAGAAGATAGTAGATGCACCCGATTTGGGTGGCTAGGCAACTGAACCTCTCTAGCATCTTCGCAAGTTATCAAGCGCTCACTAGTTGGTATCTCAAGCAATGCTGCGTTTGTGAATGTAGTTTTTCCAGTTGATGTACCGCCGCTGATAATTATGTTCTTTTTTGATTTCACTGCAGTTTGTAAAAATTCTTTTATTTTTTTTTGCGTGAGATATTTTAGTAAAGCCTTATTAATTGGGTCTTCAACAATACCCGTTGCTGTATGCGAGAATGCACCCAATTTATCATAATCATTCAAAGTAAGTTTGGATATAGATCCTTTTCTTATAGAAAGAGCAAGCGTCCCAACTTCACACGCTGGAGGGAATACAAGCTGTATTCTGTAGCCATTAGGAAGAGTTGCGGATAAAAGCGGATGCTCTTCACTCACCATTTGTTCTGTTGATTGAGCGACCAATCGGCCTAGGTTCTTTAGGTGCTCGAGATTAAGCTCAGGAACCTTTTCCATGCGCATCTGGCCTTTATTCTCTATCCAAACTTCCCCAGGAACATTAACTGAGATCTCCGAAACACCCTCTTCAGCGAATAGGGCATTAAATGGAGTCAAAAATGTTTCAAGAGCAGCGTAATTTGTCATCTTACCACCTTAATTCCAGAAGCAATATCCTTAGGGAAGAGCACATCTTGATTCACAAAAATTTTAACTAAAGTTCCTTGATCTATTGTTATGGATGGCACAGAAAGGAAATTGCTCTTAGCCCACTGTTGTGTAGTATTAGCAAGCGCTGTCACTTGTTGGTTAGCAGCTTGTTGAGTTGGGCTATTTGTTGAAGTTGTTGTTTGATTACCACTGGTATCTACTGTTGATGTTGTTGAAGTCGATCCAGTTTTAAACGCTTTTTCCATTATGGATGCAGTACCAACGTTAATGACACTTAATAGCAACGCATTGCCAATTGTGCTAAAGAATTCTCTATTAACATGACCAGGGATTCCAAGCATTCCCAAGCTATCAGCACCAGGTGCATCTTGCATCATTATATCATGGCCATCTGGAAGGATAATTCTATCCCATTTTACCACTACCCTATCTTTGCCAGCTTGGTAGCCACCATCAAATTTGCCAACAACTCGAGATCCTTTTGGTATTAGAATATTTTCTCCTTGTTCTGAGAAAACATCCCGACTTATCACAGCCCTGATCGGCCCAGGGAAATTAGTATTAATAGGAGTTTCAAGAACCGCTTCTATTACCTTTCCTTGTACAATCACAGATGACATATTTCCTAGGAAAGTAAGTTTGGTACTAACCGCTGTTGTAGGCTGAACAATAAAGCTTTGATCCAGATCTCTCTTAGTAGCTTCAGGCTTTCCAGGTTCGCCTGGTCTTGATGCTCCCGCTGCTGTACCTCCAGAAACTAATATCATAGAGGACTTTATTTTTTGTTGTTTCTGAGTAATTTCTTGTGATGATTGATTGCCGCTATTAATAGCTGGTGGAATAGCTGGAGCTATAATTGCCGGCTGCACACTAGTAGGAAAAACCGGTGGCGGAGGTAGCATTACCTGAGGAGCCTCAACTTTTGTTTTTACTATAGGTTCTAGATCTTTTTCCTTGAATTTATCTGGACTAATAGCGCTGCCAGATGCAAAACTGCCGCCACTAACAACAGGCACTGGTATATCCTTAGCTTGCGCTGGTTTTTGATTAGATAGTGGGAAATCGCTCTTGGGCTGCGTATCTTTTTTAGATCCGCTAAATATGAAGTAATACGCTATTAACCCCACTACGATTACTGCTGCAAACAAAATAATCAAATTTTGCTTAGGATTTACAGCAACTGCACTTCTGCCGTATTCTATCTCTGATTTTTCTAAATCTAACTTCTCACCTTCTGGATCAACTTCTGTAGCTGCTTGGCTTAAATCCGCATTTTGTTGATCGTACTGTAGTTGTGGGTCTGTTTCTTCAGCAGCTGCTGATTGCTCAGCGCCATATGCTTGCACTTCCGAGGTTTCTGGTTCCGCTAGATTATCACCCGCCTTTTTCTTATTAGATTCTTTGCTCATAGATGTTCCTTTATTTTAGCTTATTGAGACTCATCATCATTAGTTGGTGGATAATAAAACCTAATAACGTATGATATATCTGAGTCATTAGCGTTATCAGACTTAGAGACTATATCAAATTGATAGGTTCTAAAATTTGTTATAACTGTCATATTAGTCCGAATATTATTTTCCAATGGCTTAATAAATAGCCTATTTTCGATTGGAGTTATCGACCACGAATATGCATCACCCATCGATAAAGTTTGTACTCTCTCGCCTTTTTCAAACTCAACACTAGACTGAAACCCACCGCCTACTAAAACCAAATAAACATCGTTGTCATTATAGATATAGGTTTTTATTCTACTGTCTGTGGCAATTGGTACCTCAGCATGTGCAACACCAAAAACCACATACAATAAACTCAAAATTAAAAATCTAGTGATTTTGCTATACATCTCTTTCTCCTGCTATTGCATATGATTTTATTTGAAACCCAAGCGGGTTTACCATCCTGTCATCAAAATTAAGCTCTAGTTGAACATAGTCCCATAAAATAGCTGCTATTTTATTGTACGACTTTTGTTCACCAGCTTGCTCGACCACAGCGAATCTGATTTCTACACTTTTACCATTAGGAGTATCGCCTAGAAATTGTATTGATCTAATTTTAAGGATAGTGCTATTATTTGCACCATACAAAGCAACGGGACTAGTGGTAGGGTCATTCAATGCTCGCTTAAAATTATTATATACTTCATTCGATGACATTAATCTGACAACCGTGTTATAATTATATACATAAGAAGCAACGTTATAGGTTTCCCTAGCTCTTAAGTAAGTCATTAAAAAATACTCATTTACTGCTTTGCTTGCAGTCCAGCTTTTGTTTTCAAGTGGATTTACTATATTGGTGATCCCAGTTGTTTCTTCTATTTCAACAACCATAGGTTCAACTGTTTTTTCCGACGTAACCTTGCCTACAAAAAATATGGAGACAACAGAAACTACTAAACTTAAAACAACAACGATAAATAAAAGATTTCTCTGAACCAGTATTGATTCATATCTATCAGCATACCAATTCCTAGCATTTACGACACCTCTAGAATCAGATGACTTAATATTACTCTGAATTATGTTATCGTTTTCTTGCTCTTGTTTACTTCTAAAAAAAGAGAATAGAGCCATCAGCTACTTTACTCAAAAATATATAATATATAGAAAGGTTAGCACATGATTCGGCATCTGCGCAATTTTAAGTTTATTGTCATCAGATATATTGAGCCATAAGAAATTAACTGTTGCAAAGACCCTATAATGGCATTTTCAGAATTAAACGATTTTGCCCTTAATTATGGTATTTAAAGCGTAATGTGATATAATATGACAAGATAAGGAAGGCATAAAAATGGAAATTATCAAAATAATCTTTATGGTTGCAATAGCTCATTTATTGACTTGCATCAATTTTACTGCCAGCGCAATGAGCAGCAGGGTATCTCACGATGAAAAAAAAGCAGTTGGCATGGCTAACCCAGCGTCCTCTAATTGTGCGGATAAGGGCGGAAAATTAAAAATAGAGAAGCGTGGCGATGGTGGAGAATTCGGTGTTTGTTATTTTGAGGATAATCGCCAATGTGAAGAATGGGCCCTACTAATGGGAGAGTGCCGTGCTGGAGGAATAAAGGTTACTGGATATATAACAGATGCGGCGCGTTACTGCGCAATTATTGGAGGAGAATATACAATTACTTCTGCAAAGCCTTCTAAGGAAGGACAAAAAGAAGATGGAAACTGCAAGCTTAAGAACGGAAAGATCTGCAACTCCTGGGACCTATGGAATGGCAAATGCACTGTAACTACTAAATAATCTACACATAGCATGTGTTCATGATTTAAAAATGCGAGCTACTACTAGAGGTAGCCTTTATTTTGAGATGCATACTTCGGTCTTGAATGATAATTTTATGTCTCACAAGCACTACCTCTGCGTCAGATATACCAGATATTGCACCTACAATCAACAACCAATATTATATAATTTATAGAAAATATAAATATTTATCAAAAAATTTAATACTGAATATTCATGATGACAGAAGCATCAAGTTGTTTTAATATTGCCCTAATTAATCTCTAATAAATAGTATTGTTATGACTTACGTGGTGACAGAAAAATGTATAAAATGCAAATACACAGATTGTGTTGAGGTATGCCCGGTAGATTGTTTCTATGAAGGCGAAAATATGTTGGTTATCAACCCTGAGGAATGCATAGATTGTGGTGTATGCGAGCCGGAATGCCCGATTGATGCAATAAAATCTGAATCAGCAGGCGATTTTATCAATGCACTTGAACTGAACCGAAAGTACTCTTCGATATGGCCAAAGATAACTTCGACAAAATCACCACTACCTAATGCTGATAAATATAAAGATGAGGATGATAAATTTAAAAAATATTTTTCTCCTAATAAACCTCAATAAAATGACATGAAAATTTTTAGATCTCTCATTATATTTTTAACTGCGTTGTTCAGCTTTCACGCTTACGCTATGGAAATATTGATTGATAGCGAAATTGAAAGGGGAGTTAGGAAATTGATCGATCCTATATTAAAGGCTTCTGGTTCTGACCCTAAAGATGTCAACGTCTATATTCTGCTTGATAATAATGTGAATGCTTTTGTGGCTGGAGGTAGAAATATTTTCATTAATACAGGCACTATAACTTTGTTCAATGATCCTGACGTACTAAAAGGAATCGTTGCCCATGAACTTGGCCATATCGCAGGAGGTCACCTAGCACGCAACAGTGAAAAAATCAGAGAAATAACTACACAATCTATGTTGACTACTTTGGTTGGCGCTGCTGCGATGGTTGGGGGCGCTGGCGATGTCGGCTCTGCCATAGTGATGGGATCTGCGCACACTGCAAATAGAAGCTTTATGAGCCACTCACGCACTCAAGAATCTTCAGCAGATCAAGCAGCCATGAAGTTCCTACACGCTAGCCATAATTCAGTGAGAGGATTGGTGATTCTACAAGAATATTTCAACAATGAGCAATCATCGTTTGCTGATCAAATTAACCCATACAGTATTACTCACCCTCTGAGCAAAGAGAGACTAGGTATCGCGCAAACATATTTACGTCAAGAGAAGAGCGGTTACGGCTCTACAGACGAAGAGAAGAAAATTTACTCTCGTCTAGTTGCTAAACTGCGAGGATTTATCGAGCCCATAAAATTGTTAACAGCAAGAAATGAAAAAAACCTCGATCCATTTTCCAGGAAATACGAGCTAGCAATTGCTATGTATAGACAACCGAATTTGCGTGGCTCCCTAGAAAAATTGGATGAATTAATAAAAGAGGAACCAAAGAATGCATATTTGTATCAATTGAAGGGACAATTCCTCTTTGAGCACGGCAAGATAAGAGAGTCTGTACTTAGCTATAAAAAAGCAATTGAGTACTTGCCCAATGATAATATCTTGAAAGCCGAGTATGCTCTAGCACTAGTCAATTCTGCGGACATCGAGAAAGATCAGGCACAAAAATCTAAAATTCTAAAAGAGTCTATAGATATTCTAAATGCCGTCGCCGGCGAAAACCTAAAAAGCCCGTACATTTATAGAAGCCTTGCGACTGCTTATGGTAAGCTAGGAGATTTAAGCAATAGCAATTTAATGCTAGCAGAGGAAGCCATCCTTTATAATAATTACTCAGAAGCACAAAAATTTGCTTCGCTTGCAAAAAAATATGCAAAAAACGACACTAAAATGCAACTAAAGATTGACGACGTAATAAAAACACTGCGTAATAAACAATGACATATAGTATCACTTTAATATAACAAAGGTATGTACATGAAAGACAGCAATCAAAACAAAGAAGATCCTTATCAGCAAGTACAAGATGTTAGCGATATGGATACTGGTGAGCCTACGCTAGATGTAGAAGATAAAAAAAGAAAGATGATTAATATAGGCATAGCGCTTGTTATTGCAGTGATAGTAATTGTTATATTACTCAATAGCTTTAAATCTAAAAAGCCTACTGCAGCAACGCCTAATAATTCTCCAGCTGTAACCGTGCAGAGTACATCAAACTTAAACAAACAAGACATCCAGAAAGTAGTCAAAGATTACATAAGTGATAATCCTGAAATCATAATGGATGCCATTCATAAGCTCGAGCAAAAAATGACAGAGCAAAAGGCAAAAGAATCGAAAGATTTTATCGATAAAAACATGGCACAATTAACTTCTAGCGAGCCCTACATCGGGAATAAAGATGGCAAGATCACTATAATTGAATTTTTCGATTATAAATGCGGATACTGTAAAAGAAACCATATGACTTTGAAAAAGCTATTGTCAGAGTACAGCAATCTAAAAATAATTTTAAAAAATGTCCCGATACTAGGATCTAACTCTAACCTTGCTGCACAAGCCTCCCTAGCTGTTTGGAAAACATCTCCAAAAGATTTTGCTAATTTCCATGATGATTTGATTTCTGCGAATGATATAAATAACCAAGTTATTACTGATATTGCGCAGAAATATAATATTCCGAAAGATGCACTGCTAAGCCAAATGTCTTCCACTGAAATACAGAATGCGCTAAACAGCAACATGCAGATGGCACAGCAAATTGGGGTACGCGGTGTCCCTGCGTACATTATCAATGATGAATTTGTACCAGGAGGTATGAGCTATGAAGCCTTTAAGCAAAAGATTGATGCAATTCAAAAGACATTACCAGCAGTTACTCCACCTACCGCACCAGCACCAATATCAAGCGTCACTCCAGCAGCAGATGCAGCAGTGGTCACTCAACAACCCACAAAATCTGCTGCCAACTCTCAAGCTCCAGAACCAGTTATAACTGGAGCACCTACAACTGCACCACCATCAGAAGCAGGAAAGTAAATAGCAAGATGCGGCGATAGAACTACGAGCGACGCTGTAGGATTAATTCGGGAATTGGTATTAGATTCCCCATATAAATTTTTGCTCCACCCACCCCTTGTGGTCGTGGATCGAGATGTTGCACCATTCATCTTTAGTGCATTTATGGATTTTAACACGAAGATTTCTCTGTAAGCGCGCGAGTTTTTTAGAAGATATATCAGGTTTTTTATACATCAAAACCAACTTTTCACCGTAGATAATTACTTTCTGAGGAGCAGTAGTAACTAATGATTCTAGAAGCCAACCATCATCACCTTCGATATCTTTCACTTTTACCCATTGCTCAAATTTTGTAGTAACCCGGAGTGGTTCACCTTTGTTTTTTATAATCCACTTTATAGCATGCTTTTTGCTAGGACCGGTACGCAAATTAGCTTCGTCTGATTTCAGATAGACGAAGTATTCCTTACTGCTTTCTTTTGTAGCAACCTCTGCACCGACTGCTTGCGCACTACACGATAAAAAGGCCAAAGTGCAGAATAAAATACTAAGTATCTTCAAATAACTCTTTATCATGTTCTTCCTTTTCTTGAGCCATAACATAATTTCCAAGCCTGAATTGGTTCTTAATTCTGCTTACCTCATTTTCGCTGATTCCAACTGATTTTAACACGGCACCACCCATTTGCAAACCAGTCTCATATGTTTCTGGAACAACTGTTGTAGCACCAACTTTATATAGTTCTTTATCGTTGCTCAAGTCTTTTGCTCTAACAATTATAGGGATTTGTGGCATGTAATCGCGAATGACTCTGGCGCATTTTTTGAGCATTATTTCATTATCAACAGTAATGATGATTGATTTTGCTCTATTAACACCTATAGACTGCAAAATAGTCAGATTTCCTCCGTCTCCAAGGTATACAGGGAAGCCTTCCTTGCGCTCATGAACAACATGCTCAGGATTTATATCTATGCTAATATAATTGACTTTTTCAGCTTCCAAAAGCCGAGCAACCATCTTCCCTACTCTCCCAAAACCAATGATGATCACATGTTTATCAAGATCTGCCACTTCTTTATTTATTTCATCATAATCCATTTTTTCCTTTTTATCCAATAAGCCTGCTATTAACTCACCCAACATAGATAATAAAGGGGTCAAGGCCATAGTGATAGTGACAACGACCATCAAAATTTGGCCAGTATTGGATGAAATAATGCTTTTCTGTGTTGCAAGATTAAATAATATGAAAGCGAACTCACTTCCTTGAGCAAGCATAAGCCCAGCATGTATTGCCGTACCTATATTGAATCTAAATGCTAAACACAGGAGAGTAATTATTGATGCTTTTACAAATATTAGAAGAACCGATAGCGACATTATCAGGCTTAATTCCTTGATTACCAAAGAAATATTAAATGACATTCCAACGGTCATAAAAAATAGTCCTAGCAATAACCCTTTGAATGGGTTTATGCTTTCTTCAGCTTGAATGTGATACTCTGTTTCCGCAACTAACAAGCCAGCAACGAAAGCCCCAAGCGCAAGTGATAGGCCCATTTTTTCAGTAGCCCACGCAGAGCCAAGAACTATTAACAGCGTTGTTGCGATAAATAGCTCATTATTTTTAGACTGAGTAACATGTATTGATCTAAATACTGGCCGCAAGAATAGCCTGCCTAAAGCAAAAATCAACACAAGCCCAACTATACCCTTTAAAAAAGCGCTACCCATTAATTCTACAACGTTATATGGCTTCCCAGCAGACATTAGAGGTATCAAGACCAATAAAGGTACCACCGCAAAATCTTGCATTATTAAGACCGCAAGAGAGAGCCTTCCAACTTGAGTAGATTGCTTCCTTTCATCGGTTATTACTTGCAAAACTATAGCTGTAGAAGAAAGCGCAAGACCAGCACCTATAACAACAGTAGTACTTAAACCTTTACTAAACAAGTAGTATACAATTGCACCTATAACAACAGACGTGATCACCACCTGCAAGCTGCCAAAGCCAAAGACATGCGCCCGCATCGATTTTAGGCGCTCAAAAGTAAGCTCGAGTCCTATTGCAAATAGCAAAAATACTACGCCCAGTTCACCGAATAGCTCGGTATCTTTTGATTCTACAAGGGCCTTACCACCTATCCTCAACCATCCATGCTCGCCGATCGACGCACCCGCAACAAAGTACCCAAGAACTGGGCTTAGGTGGAACCTTCTAAAAGTCGCAACCACTATTACTGCAGCTAGCAATATAAAAAGTACTGTGTGTAAGAAAGATAAATCTTGCATTTTTAATCACATCCCTTTGCTTAAATGTTTTATCCTATATAATATAATATAGAATTTAATCTGTTTTTAAACCATTACTAGTACTAATATGGAAAAAATTGCATTAATAACAGGGGGAGCAAGGAGGGTAGGTAGAGAGATATGCCTTCATCTTGCGCAGCAAGGGTGGAAAATTGCAGTTCATTACAATAACTCCGAGCGGGAAGCAAAATCTTTAAAGGCAGAGATAGATAATATATCTAGATGTATTGTAATACAAAAAAACTTCAAAAATCTGTCGGGATTTAGCAGCTTTTTAAAAAAGATAGAACATGATATTGGCACGCCTAATTTGTTGATCAACAATGCATCTGCTTTTGTTAATGATAAATTCGTCGCAGTTACAGAAGAGAAACTAGAATCCCACTTCCATGTTAATTGCTTTGCTCCTCTGTTGCTTGCCCAAGAGTTCATAAAGCTAAATCCCTCGCGCGAAACTAATATCATTAATATAATTGATAGCTCTATTGATACATATAGTAACAAATTTTTTTCTTATACCTTAAGCAAAAAATCTCTGCTTGAAATCACTAAAAATCTTGCGATTAATCTAGCACCAAGATGCCGTGTAAATGCTATAAGCCCCAGCTTTGTTATGAAGGCTGATGGGCAAAGCGAAGCATCTTTCGAACAATCAATCTCCTCATCACCTCTAAAAATCGCAACCAAAGTCATGGATATTTGCAATGTGATCGATACGATATTAGCAGTCAAATCAATGACGGGTAGCAATATAACTATATGAGAGCTTTACTTCTTAACTACTAAATAAGCAATTGCAAGGACCTGTAGAATTACCAACTACTGACTGCTCTTCATCTACAGAAGTATTCAGGCCATCTGTTAAACCACCTTCGGATGGCGTAGGTGATTCAGGCCAGGTACCACTACCGTGGGCTGGTGATTCTGGAAGTTGAGAATTTGGCTGGGGAGCATAATACTCAGCATATAATTTCTCTATTTCTTCTCCATAGTCATCCATAGTGAATTTTATGCCTCGATCTAATAGCTTTGATATAAACTTATAAATATTTGGTGGCAATAAATCTTTACTCTGTTCCTCCAGGGCTCTACGCTGGTGCTCAATACTCATACAATTTTTCTTTAGGCGCAATATGTAACAGCCCAAAGCTGCTTTTACCAGCGGGTCTGTATATCTAAAATCTACTTCTCTTTCTAAGATCATCTTGAATGTTCCATCTTGATAAGAAGTAATAAACGTTCTCCTAAAATCATTCGCCAATTTATCTTTCATAACCTTTTCTCCTCTCAACTCAAATTCAAATTCTATTTTTTGTGTTTGCATATTAACAAATAAAACTACCATGTCTAGTGATTATTTTTATTGTATATATAAGCTAAACACTTGAAAAAAACTTAATTTGCGTTAAGTATACAAGTGTACTTCATCCTAATGATAGATAGTTAGATATATGCATACTTCCACAGCACAAAACGTAAAGAGTTTTCTATATAACTTAAAAATGGCAAACTCCAACTTTTTTGAAGATAACACTTGTCATAAATATGATAAGCAACTCACGTATATTCCTTCCTATACTTATGCTGAGCGCGAGGTACTAAATCATACTATTGATCCTATATTATTTCCGATGCTTTTTAGAAGATGGTAGCACCCTTCTAATAAGATAGCACAGAATAGAGCATCGCTTGATTTTCCTTTAGCCAAGTAATTGCACTTTGAAAATCTGGTTCTATGGCTTCAACTAACTTCCAAAATTTACTGCTGTGATTCATCTCTTTCAAGTGGCATAACTCATGCACTACAACATATCGGATGACCTCTCTTGGTGCAAATACCAAGCGCCAATTAAAGGAAAGGTTCTTACCAGAAGAGCAACTTCCCCATCTTGTTATCGATCGCTTAATGGTAATTTTATTGAAAGCTAACCCATGCTTTTTTGCTAAATTTTCTGCTAGTTTTGTCACTTCTTCGAAAAAGATGTTTTGTAAGAATGCAGTAACAGTATCGATAATTGAATCTGGATGACAAGATACTTTTATAACTCCACTCCCCATAGAAACATTAATGAGGTTGCTGGAATTTTGATGGTGAATTCGACGGGCCTCACCAAAAATTGGTATATGCGAAGATGTAGGATTTGATTGATATTTAAATTTTTTGATTTTTTCAAAAAGCCATGCTTGCTTTTGAATGAGGAATTTTCTCGCGTGCTCTAGGCTACCCCCTTTTGGTATCACAAGCTCGGCTTCTCTCAAGTGATTTAGACGGATGATAACATTTTTTGCCTTATTGCTGCGACGCAAACTTACTCTTATAGATGTATCATTTAGCGATAATGTTATTAAATCTGAATGATCCTTTATAGTCTCCATTATATTTGAAAATAATAGTTTACTGAAGTTTTAAAATACAGCAATTCTTGCTGTAGACAATAAAAAAAAGGAGAAAGCTGCAAAACTAAAACTCGCCTTTTGTTTTTATAAATGTTACCTTTACAATTACAAAAACAAGGGATTATAAAGGAATGCGTATACTGCACGAGGTAGCTAAGGATGATTTTATTTGTGGTATTGTGCTTTATTGTGGGCGCGATATTGTACCATTTGGCGATAAACTATTTGCTGTACCGATCTCTTGCCTGTGGAGCTAAAATAATATAGTATCGCGAAATGCCAAAAAACAAACTCACTCCAGCAATATTAAGAACGTCAATAGGTACCGTCGGGTTTTGCTTATTGTATTCATTATTCACCCTTGTAGCATATAATAAGGTCTTTTGGGGTATAGCATTCTCCAAAATAGCTATAGATAATTTCACAAGCTTATTATTTGCTATGACTTTTGTATTTGCGACATTTGCCGCGCATATGGCAATAGTTTCTCTATTTGCATTTCGAACCATATTAAAACCAGCATCTATTTTATTGCTAATGTTAAATGCAATCGCTTTATATTTTATTAATACCTATGGCACTCCGATAGATAAAGATATGATAGTTAACGCCCTGCAAACCGACGCGAAAGAAGTAAAAGATTTGCTCAATTTTAAGATGCTATTATATTTATCGATTGCAGGAATTTTGCCTAGCATAGTTGTATTTAAGAGCAAAATTGTATATCAAAACTTTGCTAGGCAGTTATTGAAAAATATCACTGTCATCCTGGTTTTGGCACTTATAGTGCTTATGACTACTTTCATCCAATATAAGCAATTCTCTACTTTTATTAGAATAAATAAAAAATATTCTCATTATGAAATTCCGATAAATTATATCAACGGAGCTATAAAAGCAAGCATTCGAGCGCTACGACAGCAAAAACTCAAACAGCTTGGAGAAACGATATATATTGATGACGCAACAATTAATAATGCCATTTCAAAAACCCAAGTAGTTTTAGTAGTTGGTGAGGCTGCACGAGCCAAAAATTTCTCTCTATACGGCTATAATCGCAAGACAAACCCATATCTTGAGAAAGATAATGTCATCACACTCTCAGATGCAATGTCGTGTGGTACTAGCACAGCCGTTTCTCTACCATGCATCTTTTCAGTATTCCCCAAAAAAGACTTTATGAAAGACCAGGGCAATTATGAATTCTTGCCCAGCTTCCTTGCTAAACTTGGAATTGATGTGTTATGGCGCGAGAACAACTTTGGTGGTTGTAAGGGAGTATGCGAGAATGTCAAAACTGATCTGACCCTTGATGCACATTTGCCAGAATTTTGCAGTAGTGGAGAGTGCTGGGATGGGATTTTAGCATATAATCTTGGCTCTTATATTAAAAAACATCAAGGTAATAATAGTTTTATTGTACTCCACCAAAATGGCAGTCATGGTCCTTTATATAGCCACAGATATCCAAAAGATTTTGAAGTTTTCCATCCCGTTTGCACCACAAATGAAATGCACAAATGCTCAATGGAAGAGCTGATCAATGCTTATGATAATACTATCTTATATACTGATCACTTATTGCATAACGTAATAGCTTCCTTAAAAGAAAATAGCACTGTACCTGCGGTTATGATTTATGTTTCAGACCACGGCGAATCTTTAGGCGAGAATGGATTATTCTTGCACGGGTTCCCATATGCCATAGCCCCTATTGAGCAGAAGCATGTACCATTTATAATATGGATGTCTGATAGCTTTAAAGTGCAGCATGGTATCAATAATTATTGCCTGGCAGCCCTGCAAAACAGCTCATACTCGCACGATAATATTTTTCATTCAGTGCTAGGATTATTCAGTATTAAGACAAAATACTATGATAAAAATCTAGATATTTTTGCAAAATGTCGAGATATAATGTGAATCGAATCATAAATTACCTTCAGTAACCCCTCCTCCCTCTGATAGCTAATAATAATTAGGAATTATTGAATATATATTAAAAATATGTTACTATTTTTATATATTACTAGCAATAATTAATAATAAAGAGAGGGCATTTATGGACGATTTATTAGCTATGATTAATTCTACTAATCTCAAAACCTTAAAAGATATAATAGATAATAATAAAATTGACTTTAAAAATCTAGATTCTACTAACATCACATCTTTGATTAATTACAGCGACGACAAAAAGCTAAAACTTCTATTACCCAAACTTGATTTAGATAAGATAGAATACGAGGACATGGCATATACTATTGAATATTGCAGCCTGGAAACGTTAGAATTTATATTATCTAACTTTGATCTCAAAAAACTAGATCCTTATGGGCTAGTATCATTGCTAAAAAAAATCAGCACAGAAAAGCTAAAGAATATACTGCCTAATCTTGATCTTAGCAAACTAGATTCCTACAGTATAATTTCTATCATTATGAGCTTCGATATTGATGCCCTGGAACTTATACTACCTAAGCTTGATCTAGGGAGCCTTAGGCATGATGTTATAGGATATTTAATAAGATGGAGTGGGCAAGAAAAATTAGAATTATTACTACCTCACTTTATTGACCTTAGCCAACTAGATCCTTTTGACATAGTATCTTTGATCAACAGAGTTAGCATGAAAATGCTCAAAGATATAATGCCTAAGCTTGATATAAGCAAAATAACTTCTGACGGAGTAATATCCGTGATAAATAATAATCTAAAAAAGTTTGAATACATAATGCCTAGCATCGATTTTAGCCAACTAAACTCTGATACTCTAGCCTTTGTTATTAATAATTTATTCATAAATCATAGCCACCCACCTACATTATCTAAAATCACTTTTTTTGAAGATAAAACATTAATAGGATTCAATAACGCTCGAGGAGAGTGGTCAAGAAATGTAGCAAAATCGCTAGGAGACCTTACTAGCAAAGTAATAATAGTGCCGTTAAATTATAATCTAACTAATAATGATAACTACTTGAAGTTATTTGATGGGTTTATTAATCCTGGTGCAGCCGATTCTTTTCATAGATCTGGTGAGACTCATATAGACTACATCAAAACCAATCCATTGCGCCCACATGAACTTCCATATCAAAACATCATAAATTTTGCTAAAACCCATAATAAACCATATATGGGTATTTGTAATGGAGCTCAGCATCTGATTTTAAATGAAGGTGGATATGTTAGCAAGGTTGATACACGCACACCACATATAATCTTAGAGTCGGGATCGATAGTACACTTCTTAGCGATGGATAAACACGAACAATCAATTGCATTACAGCATCATCTTTTCCCTGAAATTGACTTTGATATACACATTGCCCATAGCTATGCTGGGGTTAATGGCAAACTTGGTAATGTACAGCTAGGAGGATTATCTACAACAGGAGTTGTGGAAGCAGTTGCTAGAAATTTCTATCAAGTGGGATTTCAGTTTCATCCTGAAAATAGATACCTTGTAGATAAAAGAAACCTAAACTTACTTGAGCATGTTTTTAAAGTTTTCTCAGCTTCTAAGACAACTGATTTAGAATGCATGGACAAATATTTATCCTCACAATTAGAGGAGTCGTTATTAGAAGCAAAATGTGCAGCAGAATCCAACACCTGCCCCGTTATTGATTTTCCTCGAGATGTATTTCAGGAGGCTTTCATCGTTTGCGCTATAGAATATAAAACTTAGAGAGAACCAGGCGCTGCATCAAAGTTAAAACAGCGCTCCAGGTTTCTAGCCACCTGAAACATCAGGTCTTCTCTGAAGTTACTTGCAATAACCTGCAGCCCTATAGGCAATCCTTTGGTATTTAATTTGCCGGGTATTGAGATACAAGGAAGGCCAGCCATACTTGCTGGAATTGTGAACATATCATTTAAATAAAGAGCTATAGGATCCATGCGCTTTTTATCGCCAACTGGAAATGCATAGTTCGTGGTAGTTGGAGTTAGGAGCGCATCAACCTTGCCAAACGCATCCTTGAAGTCGTTAACCATCAACCTCCTAACTCTCTGAGCCTTTGCAAAATATGCATCATAGAAGCCAGAAGAAAGAACGTATGTACCAATCATAATTCGCTTTTCAACTTCGTGCCCAAACCCTTCTTTTCTAGTAACTTCATACATTTCATCCAAAGTCATCCTTTCTTCATACATTCTAAGTCCGTACCGCACACCATCATAGCGAGCAAGATTTGAAGAAGCTTCAGCCGGAGCGATAACATAATAAGCAGCCACTCCGTATTTAGTATGAGGCAAATCAACTTCAACTACTTCCGCACCCTCTTTTTGCAGAATTTCTTTTGCATCCATCCACAACTTTTCTATCTCAGGGTCTAGAGATTCGTGATGATATTGCTTTGGAATACCAATCTTCATTCCTTTTACACTCTGAGTAAGCGCATTTTGAAAATCTGGCAACTTTATATTAACTGAAGTCGAATCTTTATTATCATAACCCATAATAGCCTTTGATATTTCCGCTGTATCTTCAACAGATCTTGCAAAAATTGCCGCCTGATCTAGCGAACTTGCATAAGCAATAATTCCAAAGCGGGAGCAACGCCCATACGTTGGCTTGAAGCCGACTATGCCGCAGTAAGCTGCTGGCTGCCTTACTGAACCGCCAGTATCACTACCAAGCGCAGCCATGCTCATTCTTGCTGCCACAGCAGCTGCACTTCCACCTGAGGAACCTCCAGGAACCAAATCTTCGTCCTTACCGTATTCTTTCCATGGGCTTATTGCCTGCCCAAAGGCGCTATTATTATTTGCAGATCCCATGGCGAATTCATCCATGTTGGTTTTTCCAAGCATGATTGCCCCTTCATCGAAGAGCTTAGCAGTAACTGTTGATTCATATGGTGGAATAAAGTTGCTTAAAATCTTCGAAGCATTGGTGGTTCTGACATCTTTAGTGCAGAAAACGTCCTTGATTGCTACTGGAATTCCTTCCAATCCTCTTGCATCGCCGCGCAAATATCTAGCATCAGCATCTTTTGCTTTTTCTCTTGCAAGATCAGTGGTCTCAGTGATAAAAACATTCAATCTCTTTTGTTTTTCCATTGCGCTTATATGCGCTTCTGTAAGCTCTATAGCAGAGCATTTCTTGGCCTTTAGATGGTGTAATGCATCTTTTAAAGATAGCTTATTTAATTCTGTCATTATTCTATAACCTTTGGAACGAGGAAGTAATTAAATTTGGATTTAGGAGCATTTTTTAAGATTTCGTCTGCGCAATTGCCATCGCTAACTTCGTCTTTGTGCATTGAAATCGCAGACTCATTCACGTTAACCATTGGTTCTACACCATCGGTGTTTACTTCATTTAATACATCAATCAAATTCAACAAATTTGATATCTCGTTTGCATATCTCTGAACGCCCTCATCTTCAATTTTTAGCCGCGCGAGTTTTGCAGTTTTGAGGACAGTTTCTTTAGTGATAGTCATATGTTTATATTTGCTAAAATACTACAGCTATTAATATACCAAAAACTAGCTTTTTAAAACAAATTTCTTGCTGCAGTAAGGACAAACTATAAAGCCATTACTCGTATTTATTTCCAAATAGATGCGCGGATGCCCTGAGACGGCACCATCGCCATCACACCACACTCTGCTAGAACTAACATATTCTTCAACGTTATTATCCATGATGAATCATTATAAAATATCCTTGGGTTCATTATACTAGCATCTTTTTTAGTTTCTAGAAAAAGATCGAGAATTTCTGAAGAATTGCTAAAACAAAACATCATTGACAAATACTAATTTTTTTTATATAAATAAATATTAAATTAATATTTATTAGAGATAAAGCTATGAATTTAAGTAACATAACTAGTTTGAGCGAGCTAAAGGAACGCTTAATGGAAAACAATGCACAAATAACAAACGAAGTAGCAACTCAATTGCTTAAGGCAGCTTTACTTATCTCTCCTATACAATTGAGCACAATTACAAATAAATTTGAACCTTCCCACGATAAAATTACGATCCAAAAAGAACTAGTGCAGACAGCAATTGATAATGGAGCAGATTTAAATGCCGCGTTAGAAGGTCACAGCTACACTAGTCTAGAGACATTATCTGCGCAAAAAGACATATT
>Ga0075163_10000383_pt1 | contig 56350 bp, 55 predicted proteins | sample JI1023141ADNA_FD_71478 | JGI IMG/M metagenome (GOLD analysis project Ga0075163, IMG submission 71478) | Wastewater effluent complex algal communities from Wisconsin, to seasonally profile nutrient transformation and Carbon sequestration -... | ecosystem: Engineered > WWTP > Effluent > Algae... | reverse complement strand
GTATCAAACGTGCAGATGATGATGGGTCAAGTGGCTGATCATTTTGGTCACAACAAAGAAGCTCTGGAGCACTTCCGCCGCTCAGCCAAGGGCAATGAATACAGCATGATGCGTATGTATAAGCTGGCTGATTCGCTGAGAGCCAACGCTAAATATGACGAAGCTATTCCAATCTTCCGCAAGATTTTAAAAGGTTCTGAGAGTTTTGAGCCAGCTTTAAAGCAACCCTTTGAGCTTGGACTGGCCGATTGTTTGTTGCATCAAGATGCTCATTCAAAAGAAGGTCTGGAATTGCTTGAACAAAGTCTCAAAGATAATCCCAAAGACCAGGCTGCTGTCAAACTAAAAAAAGAATTTGCTGGCAAATAAGTCTTTATTCTTTTGCCAGGTAAATCTTAGAAGTCCTTTTCGTTGCTTGCTACCATGGCAAGCTCAAGAAGCATTCGTTTGATTTTGCCCACTTCGCCCTGCAATTGTTCAAGCATGGCCAGTCGTGCGCTCAGTGTTTCGATATTGAGTCCGCCCTTTTGTGATACTGATGCTGTCAGCACATCCAGTTGGTTTCTGCTATTTCTGTCGGTAAAAGCTGGGATATTACGGTCTTTGATCCATCTATCGATGAGCAAGTCTCGACGTGATTCGCGGCCTATGGGATTGCCGTTTTGATCGCGGGGAGCCGTGTTGAGAAACTCCCACACCGAATTTGGATACTCCACTTCTTTGACTGTGGGGTAATCAAACACTTTAGCAAGCATGTTGGGCTGTGATTCTGACGGTCGTTTTTTGCCATTGTACTGTCTCATCGCCCAGAGCGAAAAAACTGATGGTACGACACCGGCCACGATACCAGTGATACCAGAGGGAATGGCGTACTGAGAATTTCTATAGGTGGGGATGGTCAGTCCTTCGCAAACTGCCCAGAGTGCACCGTTGGTATAAAAGGCAGCGGCATTGGTTTTGGCCACAAGGCGGTCGCGGTCGTCGGTAAATGTACTGAGCAATTCTGCATAGAGATTTTGTTCAGCATCGATTTCGGCTTCAACAAATTCTATTTCTAAAAGGGTTTTTTGAATTATTTGACCAGCACTAATTTGAGCTGCCATATAATCTTGTCTGGCACTGATGCGCTCAAGTGTTATGCCTTCGCCAAGCCTATCTAAATTGGCTTTTGTCCGACTTAATTGATCAAGCACCGGGGTGAGTTTGATTATGTCTGACAGTTGTTTACTGTTAGGGCTGATACTGCGCTGACAGAGATCTACTCCAGTTTTTAAAATTTGAGTGGGCTCAGCTACGGAGTTGGCACCGCTGGGCAAAGCTCTAGCTGCCAGCATGGACGGTGTTTTTTGTCTCACAGCTTTTTGAGCTGCATGGGCTCTCGTTGCCAGACTCATAGATGAGCTGAGCATAAAGCTGACAAATAAACAGAGCGGGCGCGATGACACTTTTGTCCCCAGTTTGTGAGTGTTCAAATGGTCCAACTTTGCTGCCATAAAGTCAATTGAGGCACTGGATTATTAGCAAATCAAAAGAGAGAGAACACCAGGTCCTCTCTCTTTTTGATTTTTAGCTTTTGCTAAAGACTACTTGGTGAAGGTCACTACAGCGGTCTTTTCGCCCATTTCGAGTTTGGCGGTGAAACCAAAATGCTTAGCTGTTGAGTTGATGCAGGTTTCCCAGCCTTTGCCCATTTCTTCGCCTTGCTCTTTGGTCATGGTGCAAGTTTTGTTCATTGCTTCCCACATTGCGCAAGCGAGGTAGTTCATTGAAGCTTCGGTTTCGCTGCCCCATACTTCGATTTTGCTGCCGAATACATTGGTTTCGAATTCAGCGAGTGCTGTTACGAGTTGCATAGGGGTTTTGATGTTGAGGGTATCGAGATGAGCAAACTTAACTGTTTCCATCTTGGTACGGAAATCTTGAACAGCCTTCTCACCATAGGTGGGGAGAACAGACATGATTGTAGCCATTTGGCTGCCCATTACGCGAGCGGCTTCAGCCTGGATTTTTGTTACTGGCCATGTGGCTTCTACAACGGTCTTTTTTGTTGCTGTAATTGTCATATTGTTGAGTACTCCAAAAGTATCAGTGGTGTGTGTCTCGCTTAAGAGTAAGGGCAAAACAGCACATCTTAGCTGGATTTAAGGAGGGCTTATTTATTTCTCTTGGCAACGCTGCGGAATGCTTACTTGCCGGTTTGCTTTAAGTCAAAGTCTAAAGCGGCTCTTGATCTTTTTCTTTTAAAAGTTTTTCGGCCATGGCTTTGTCTTTGGCTGCTCGTACTTTGTCGCCGAGTTTTTCGTAGGCTTTGCTGCGTGCCATATATGCAGTACTCGAATCCGACAACTCAGCAGTTTTTGTATAAGCCGCTATTGCCGCTTTATAGTCTTTTAGCTCCATCAGGCACTGCCCTTTGCGCAGCCAGAGTGAATCATCTTGGGGATTGATTGTCAGTACTCTATCTATATCAGCAATTGCTTTTTTATAGTCCTTATCGCACATATACATGTCACTGCGCTCAATCAAAAACTCAAAACGCTTGCCTGGACTTGTTTCCATTGCCTTTGTGATGTCAGCAATAGCTGGCTTATATTGTTTGATTTTGCGATAGGTCGCTGCTCTCCACTGATATCCCCGCGCTTTTTCCGGGGCGTATTCAATGTATTTAGTCATATCGTCAATTGCTTCTTTATCTCTACCTGTGGCCGATAGTGCAATTGAGCGCTCGTGATAGGCGCGAGGCAAATCTACTTGCAGCTTAAGCGCCTTTTCAAATTGGGGGATGGACTCCAGGTATTTATTGGCGTTGAGATAGAGCGAGCCAAATTCGAGATAGGCCTGCGGATTTTTTGGCAAAGTCTTGACGCAGAGTTCCATTGTTTCGACAGCTTTGTCAAATTGGATCATGTAGTCGTAACTCAAGGCTTTGAGCACGTAAAAGCGATGGTCACGTGGAAATTTTTTGATGGACTCATTACAGCTTGCAATGCAAGCATCGCATCTTTTGTGGCGGTAATGATTTTCAGCAATAGTATGTGCCGCATCTGCTTCGCTGACAAATTTTTTGCGTCTCACTGCCATTTGAGGATGGGGCGCGTTTGTACCACTTGCCACTGAGGTGCTCACTTCGGCTGGTTTGGCATAGGCTGTGCTAGCTTGCATCACTAAAATTAGTGACGGTAGTAGTGCGGCTTGGTTAAACTTGAGTGGCAGTAAGGCGACAGCAGCACTGTCTCCAATATTGAGAAAAAGGTTTGTATTGAATTTTGCCAAAACAAGTCACTATCTAAGCGCAAGCGCAATCAGGATAATCAAGATCAATAAGCCTAGCATAGCAGCAATCATGAGCGCTGTACCTGGCTTTATCCTGGACCTGCCGATAATAGCCGTTGGTGCTTTTACTTTTATAGTCTCTGGATCATTGGTGGCCGCTATGAGAGCTTGCATAGTCTCAAAGTGTGGCGGCGTTCTGGTGCTGACATCCAGGAGCAAATGACACATGATCATACTCACTGCATCTATGTCGCTTTGCAGTGTGGCACCTTCTCTTTTGTGTTGATAGCTTATATCGGGTATGCCATCATCTGTAGTGCGTGGTGATAGATTGGTTTTTGACTCTCTGGGCAGATTTGTTTTTGTTTCCCGCGGCAAATTTGTTTTGGTATCTTTTGCCTTTTTTGCTACGGCAGTTGTTATTTGGATGATGCCAAAGTCAACAATACTAGCTTGATAATTGTCCCCATCATCTTTGGCGATAATGATATTGGCAAGGTTGAGGTCACCATGGATAAAGCCAGCCTGGTGAGCCGTATCCAGTGCTTCGGCGATTTGTTTGATTAATGAGATGGATGTCTCTTTATCGAGCTTGCCATGCCTTTGCATCAGTTCATAGAGTGGCACGCCTTCGACGTATTCCATCACAATGTAGGAGAGTTTAGCGGGCACATCAAAGCCAAAGTCCAGGATTTTGACCAGACCGGGATGATCCAATTTGCCGCCTCGCGCTGATTCTTTTTGCCAGGCGCGAGCTAGAGCATTGTCGATAGCAAAGGAGGGTAAAAGCAGTTTGAGTGCTACGGTATGGGCGCTATCTTGTGGGCGGGCTCTGTATACAACAGACTTTTGTCCGTGACCGATTTTTTCGAGGGCGTAGTATTTGCCAGCAAATACCTGACCATCCATCAGCCTCAGGCGACTGCTTGCCCCGGCATTTTTGGACGCAGACTGTGGCTGCCTTTGAAACATGAATCGCTTAGAGACCAGGTCTAGGAGCGGCTGGCTCAACAGACAGTACCGGTGCACTGCCGCGCCATAATTTGCTCCAGATAATGGGCGTTTGCAAACTGCTGCGGTCGCGCAATACTTCTAATTGCACTTCGGTTTTGAGTCTATTAAAGGCGTCTGTGATTGGAGTCTTTGTGCCCAGTGATTCAATGAGTTTGCGAGTAAAGACACTGTTTGGATAGTTCTTTGATTCCCAGGATACTTGCTCCTGTGAGGAGCTGCAAATAACCATCTGACCTTCACCAATAGAAAGGTTTTGTGGTGTAGCGCTGATTGAGCGACCGAGTGATTTACCACCAGTTGCAGCTGCACTGTGGCAGACATCGAGGATGAGCACCACGCGGTTGGAATGGACTTGCTCCTGGATCATTTTGCTGAGCCATTGTAGTGGTATACCGGTGGAGACCAAACTGTTTTTGTCTGTATCATGCGCCACCAAAAAGTTGACTCCGGTATCATCATTGGCAGGCGAGCCGTGGCTAGAAACATAGACCACCACTAGATCATCTGGTGCTGCCAGTCGTCCAAGCCATTTTGTGCCCATGGACTGGATAATACCTTCTCTGGTGGCAGCATTATTGGTCAATAAACGGATATGGTCTTTTTTAAATCCAGCTGTCTGACTCAGATAATTGGCAAAATCCGTGGCGTCTTTTGCCGCAAACTTGAGATTGATAGTGGGGTCTTCAAAATTGCTTATACCGACCACCAGGGCCCACTTGTCGGCAATTGTCTTGGTGGCGCCAGATTCGTTTACTGAGGTCTCTACTTTGACTTGACCGCCAGGCAGCATTTGCACCAGTCCGGCAGTTTTCTTGAGAGTGTTTTCGGCTTCCTGCGCGTTGCCATTGGCTTTTTGTATTTGGGCCAGTTCTGTCAGGTCGCCTGCAACTTCTGGAGTCTGAGCCCCGTTTTTCTTTTCGATTTCGAGGATGACACTATTGAGTCGGCTCTGTGCTCCGCTCAAATTGCCTTTTTTCTTCTCTACCGAGGCCAGTTCTCTCTGGATATCGAGAGTCAGTGAGCAAGACGGACCAAAGGCCGTCTGTGCCTTACTGAGAGCCGCTGTAAGGTAATCGTTGGCTTTGTCTAAATTATTGCTTGATGCATATAAATGACCGGCTGCTTTTTCAAACTCAATCAACTCCGGGCTGGTCGATGGCGCCGCTGCCTGGGCAGTTTGCAGTGCTTGCTCGGCGAGAGTCGTACCCTTTTTGACGTTGCCTCTATCGGCTTCCAGTATGGCTTCTTCTTTAAGCACTTGCGCTATCTTTAGATGGCTTGTGCCCAATATGTCTTTGAAGTTGCTCAGCGCTTTTTCAAAGTATTCACTGGCTTGATCATAGTTGCCCAGGTGCTCTTCTAATTTGCCCAGGTTAAACGTGCCGGTGACACGATTGACTGTCTGTCCCTGTCCCAGCATGTGATTGTAAATTGCTTCGGCTTCCTGGATTTTATCGCGGGCTTCGTTATATTTGCCCTGACTGATTGCCACTCCCGATAGTGCTACGAGATTGTCAGCTACTTTTATGTTTTCGTTGCCAAAAATTGTTTTATTGATGGCCAGAGCTTTTTGCAGATAAGACTCAGCTTCGTCAAATTTATATTGCTCGGCGCAGACTAGAGCTAACCCGCTTGAATAAATCATGCCAGCATAAAGATGGTTTGCACCAAAGGCAGTGTCGATCATCTCGACGGATTTCTTCCAGATTTCTTCTGCTTCTTTGTAGCCGCCTTTGACTTCACACAACTTGGCTGAATTGGAAAGGGCATAAATAGTGGCTGTGGGGTCCTTGCCTTTGAGATTTTTGGCTATTTTTACAGCACTCTCAAGGAGCTTTTGTCCCTCATCGGTCTTGCCCCATCTAAGATAAAGACTGACCAGATTGTTGGTCGCCAGAGCACTTTTACCTGAATTGTCACCGTAAAGAGCTTTATTGATCTGGATAGCGTTTTGATAATAGGTCTCAGCTTCACTATAGTGACCTAGCTCTTCGGCTTGCACAGCGAGATTGTTGTAAAGCAATGCACCGAGATCTGAGCGAATTAGATTGGATTTTTCGGCCATGATCAGAGCCGCACTGGCATTGACGTCGGCGTCTTTATACTGCCCGAGTGCTAGCTGGCACTGAGAGATACCGGCATAAATAGTCACCGCTGTACGCGCGTTAGCGCCGCTTATGGTGGCCAGGTCTTTGGCTTTGAGCGCCAGTCTCAGCGCGTCTTTATAGTTGCAGCGGTCGTACTCTTTTTGGAAGGCACTGTAGACACTATTGAGGGCTCCGCCCTGCTGCGCCAGGGCTGGAGCAGTAAAGACCACAGGCGCGCATGACAAAGTCAAAGCGGTCAGGCAAGCAATGACTCGTGACCGCAATGTAAATTTAGACAATTTGTACTCTCAGCTCTCTAGAGGATGTTTTTGAGTGCTTTGATCAACATCTCGTTTTCTTCTGGCAAGCCAATTGAGACTCTCCAGCAAGTAGGTAGACCAAAGGCAGTCAGAGGACGGATAGCGATACCGTGTCTGAGTAGTCCTTCGTGGATACGGGCTACTTTATCCTGGGCGCCCATCTCAATCATGATGAAGTTGGCGTGTGAAGGCACTCTCTGCAAGCCAAGTTTATCAAACTCGGAGGTAAGGAAGGCCATACCTTCTTCGTTGTTTTCGAGGGTGTTGCCCAGGTATTCGTCGTCTTGTAAAGCAGCCAGACCACCGGCTTGAGCCAGGATATTGGGCTCAAAGGGCAGCTTGATGCGATTGACATAGTCAATCAAATACTCGTGACCCAGTCCATAACCCAGTCTAACTCCGGCCATACCGTAAGCTTTGGCAAAGGTACGCAGGGTCAGGACGTTATCGAGACGATAACGCATGGAGTCAGGATACTCAGGGTTGTGGGCGGCAAATTCGTAATAGGCTTCGTCCAGGATGACAAGCACATGCTCTGGCACCTTGCGGATAAAGTTTTCGAATTCTGCCCGGGTAAATATGGTCCCTGTAGGATTGTTGGGATTGCATAGGTAGATGATCTTGGTTTTGTCGGTGACAGCGTCAGCGATAGCATCTAGATCAAAGTGATAGTTTTTGAGCGGTACTGTGTTGAGCTTGATGCCCTGAGCGTTGACCAGTACATAGAGACCTATAAAGGTACCTTGCGAGGTTAATACTTCGTCGTCATCGTGCAAAAAGGCTCTGATGATGTTGGCCATGGTGGACTCAGATCCACTACCCAGAGCGATATTGTCGACCTTGGTAGCAAAGCGCTCAGCCAGGGCCTCTCTCAGATGGGTACCGCATAGGTCAGGATAACGGTTGATCTCGGGGAGCATCGCTTGCATCGCTGCCAGGGCTGATGGCGGGGGACCGAGAGGATTTTCGTTGGAGGCCATGTTAACGAAGCGCTCAATGCCCAGCTCTTTTTTGAGTTGCTCGGGCGGGCGACCTGGTTGGTATGGCTTCAAAGCTTCGACGTGAGGGGGTACGAGCCTTTTGGGCACGTCTCTCTGGACGCCAGGATTGAATGGAACTGTATTTTTGGGATCAGACACTATGGCAAGCTGTTGTGACATCGATGCTAGTTGCTGAATGAATGTTGCCATGGCTTCCTTGTTCTTTCAAGAATTAGTTGAAACTTAGTTTTATCGCCCTTCTAGTCCGTCTCATTTTTTTGCTTGGTGTCAGGATAGGTTTGTAGCCCCAAATACGCAAGACATCCAGCATAAGAACTAGCACCGGCTTGTCATCCGACACCCGGTCCGCTATCTCAGTTCGATATAAAAAGTACCACCTTATTATCTTCACGACAAATTAATGACATAGCTTTTTAGGTTGGTTCAGAAAGTTTTTATTATTGCCTTAACGAAAACGGCATTTATGGCAGATCTCAAGATATTAAGGCGACCTCATAATGGCGTATATGTTTCTATCTTTCTGCTCATAATTAGATATGGCGTTCTCGTAATATTTGAGGATTGCTAAGGCGCCTGGATGTCAAGCGAAGGCGCTTTGTTGAAGAGTTTGACGTATGTCTAAAAGGAGCATCAAAACTGAGAGGTTTGTGCTAAATTAGCAAGTATCTACCTCACTGCGGGTGTAGTTCAATGGTAGAACGGCAGCCTTCCAAGCTGCACACGCGGGTTCGATTCCCGCTACCCGCTCCATTTTTAACTGCGACTTACTCGTCACTTTGTAAGGTTTAGGAGCAGATTTTGTCCGAAGAACGTCTAGCCATCAGTGATGTCTTGGTGGCGCGTAAGCGTATAACAGGCTTCGTCACTAATACACCTCTGCGTAAATCACACTGGATGTCTGATGTATCTCAGGCTGAAGTCTGGATGAAGCTTGAGAATTTGCAGGTAACTGGGTCCTTTAAATATAGAGGCGCTCTCAATGCCATGACCTTTGCCAAGGAGCGTGGTATCAGTCGTGTCTTTACCGCCTCGGCTGGTAATCATGCCCTGGGTATGGCTGAGGCAGCGCGCACCACTGAGCGTGAGACAACAATCTGCTTGCCAACCAATGTATCGCCCATCAAAAAACAAAAGCTCGAACGCTTTAGCGTGGGCATTGTGCAGCACGGCGACGACATGGAAATAACAGAGCAGTTTGCTGCTCGTCTGGCGCAAGAGAAAAAAGGTCATTACATCTCTCCCTACAATAATAGGGAAGTAATTGCCGGTCAGGGCACTGTTGGTCTTGAAATGTATGAGCTGGTACCCAAACTCTCTACATTAGTAGTAGCAGTTGGTGGTGGCGGTCTTATCTCTGGTATCGGACTGGTTGCCAAAGTAATCAATCCCAAAGTGCGCATTGTTGGTGTGGTCGCCTCTGGCTCACCGAGCATGCGTACAGCAGTGCAATCTGGTCATGTTGTCAGAGTGTTGCAACAAGAGACAATTGCCGATGGTATCGCCGGCAATATCGACCCTGAGACCATAACTTTTCCGCTGGTACAAGAAGTGGTCGATGAGTGGGTCACAGTCGAAGAGCGTGACATCCAGCAAGCTGTCTTTGACTTCCTCGAAAACGAAGGCATGCTGATAGAAGGCGCTGCTGCCTGTGCTATTGCTGCAATATCATCTAAGTATGTAGCTTTTAAGCCCCGTGAGCGTGTTGGCGTAGTGGTCTGTGGTGGCAATATCGACCGCAGTGTCTGGCGCCAAATTGTGGGCGAGCAGTTGCTATCGGCCGGTAAGGTTTAGGTCGCAGACCCGTCTGGCGATTAGCCCATTAAAATGAGTCTGCCATGATGGTGGGTGGAGATCTGTCGTGCCACTACTGCTAGTGTTATCGCTTTTGGAATTCCCATGGTCCGCGGCCATACCACCAGTCACCAGGTTTGGGTGGTTCTGTGGGAGGCGGGCCCCAGCCGCCGCTGTCCGATGGGCTACCCTCACTGCTTTCGGATGGAGGACCGGTTGCGCTGGTGCTGGTCGTTGCCGGCCCTGTAGTGGCTGTGGCTGTCTGCGGTGTGTAGCTGATAGTAAAAGGTCCTTTGCTTCCAAGCAGCGGAGCTGCGTTACCGGTGCCGTTCAGTCCATCAGAGTATTCAGTGGCTCTAAAGGCTGAGTAGGTCAGCTCGAATGGTTTGCCAAGTCCTGATACGTCTTTGATAAAGGGCACCGAAGACATATTGATCATCGGTCCACAGTGATAGTTGACCCTGGCGCAGTATTCGTAAATATTGGCAGCCGAATCTATCTTGTCTGTCACTGCCGAATTGGGTCCAAATACTTTGACTGTACCCGAGTTTATGTCTGTGACATAGACATAGAGATCGACCCCAGAATTGGATAATCCACCATTTGGTACCAGTCCAGCAAATGTACCGAAGCAACCACCTGAGATACCATAAGCTGCGTCCAGTGCTTCTGATACTGCCTCTGGATATGTCGTCGCGAGAGAGGCTTTGTGCGCACTCTGCGTGGCTGCAAATGCCGCTGTAGCAAAGCCTGCTGCCAAACCCAAGAGGTCGAGCATTGGAAATGCTGTCACAAGCAAGAATACAAATAAGCACACCGCGAATTCAGCCTGCAGGGCAGCGCCACGCGGACTCCTTCTCGATTTCATAAAGCACCTGACTAAAACACTATCTCAATGTTACAACAAAGACACGATTGTCAAGCGGTAAATAAGTGACATTTTTGCAAAAAGTGCAAATTTAACCAAATGGGGCGTATCAGTTTGAGTCATACGGTAATTGATATATGTATTACAGACTGATTTTTGCAATATGTCTGTTTATTGGCATTAGTACTTTGCGGGACCAGCTCGGTCTGCTCTATTGTGCTGTGTGCCCAGGGATAAGAAGCTGGCTATTGCATACTACAAACGTGCAGCTTCACTCGGTGACGAGTGTTCAACATGGCGAGCCCAGTGGCTTGGCGGGCTTTAGGCAAGTTGCGGGATAGCTCACTCTGCAAAACGCTTTGAGATTACATCAAGTGATCCATGGGCATTGAAGCAAAGTTTGTAGTGTGCATACTGATCAGTCGTTGCTTCGCTGAGTTGAGCCTGCCTCAAAAGCCATACCGAATCAATGACCTCATAAGTTGTATCATCGCGGATATCAAATTCTGATATGTCCAGTTCTTGCCACTTAAACGCTATAACGTCCTGAAAGACGAGCTTACGTTGATGCTCTTGCCAGTCCAAGAAGGTTAGAGATAAGTCTCCCTTTACGAATTGCAACTGGATTTGGTCTGCATCTGCAGTCGATACTCCCAGGTTGGCCTCAATACAATGCATCGATATTCCTCGGTCTATAATCGGATTGCAATTTTAGCAACTGTAAGCTGTTCGGCTTTTGCATAGAGCCTGGATTTGCTAGAGAAATTAAAGCCTCGGATCGACCGGCTCGCTCTCCAGTGCGAGCACGCCAAAGACAGCTTCATGTACGCGGTAAAGCGGCTCCTTATTGACAAAACGCTCTAGTGCTTCATAGCCCAGTGCATACTCTTGTCTGGCCAGATTACGCTTACCTTTGAGTCCACGGCGACGCAGTCTCTCTAGATTTTTAGGCGAGGTGTATTCAGGTCCATAGATTATGCGCAGGTACTCAGCCCCTCGGCATTTGATACCAGGTTGAATTAATCCCTTTTCGCCGCTCACAGTAAAGCCCAGTGGCTTCACCACCATGCCTTCCATGCCCTTAGCAGTTTCGGTTTCCCACCAGGCTGTGGCTGCTGCAATCTGCTCGGCATCGCTCAAGTCAATGACACGACGGTCGGTGTACTTGATCAAATCAGGATCACTTTGGCAGAGTCTGTCTATTAAATCCAGGTGCCAAAGATGATCCTTTTGCATGTTGAGTGAGCCTTCATGGGCCAGTAGGTGAAATGGTGCTATTTTGTAGTCATTCAGACCTTTTACATCCCAGCAGTAGCGTCTGTAAGCTTGGCGATAATCCTCTGCCATTTTTACTCGCGCACCAATAGTAGTGGCAAGCTCAGCGGCGCCCTCTACTTGAGTGCGTGCAAGCAGGGCTGTTGCCCTGGGCAAGACGTGTGTTGCCGCACTGCCCACGGGCGCATACTGTTGCGCCAGTAGTGACATAGCCTTTGCCGACCATGGCATGATTTCAGCGTCGATGCAGACCCAGTCGGATTTGAGTTCTTCCCAGATTCCGGCTCGCTCAAATGATTGACAGAGTCTCGCGAGAAAAGCTTGCTCAAGCTCGGCATCATTAAAAAATGCTCTGCCTGTGCGGGTGTAGCAAACACCATGAGTGTTTGTTTTAATGCCAAAGCGTTTGTGAGTTGTATCGATATTGCGGCAGAGCACCACGATTGCACGAGAGCCCATATGTTTTTCTTGTGCTATTACTTCCCGGACACCACTTTCTCTAAAATATTCAAAGGCTTCTTCTGGATGCTCCAGAATGCCTTCTTTCTTTGAAGTTTCCGATGGTGACATGGTTGGTGGCAGATAGATAAGCAGTCGAGGATCGACGGCAAATCGACTCATTACTTCCAGGGCTGCTATGGCATTGTTTTCTCTAACAAGGACGTTTTTAGATAGGCTAGTGACAATGACACGCTTACCGGCTACGTCGTCATAATCGAGGATATCGTCATCGCGCATATCTCGGTTAGCTATCAGTGGACGTACCGGCTCGCAGTAGACCATCGCCGCATCCACTGAGACCAGTTCTTTTTCGGGATAGCGCAGAGCGGTAAGTTTGCCGCCAAAGACGCAACCTGTATCGATATTTATCGTCTTATTGAGCCATTCTGGCTCTGGTACTGGAGTATGACCGTATACAAGCATTGTGTTGCCACGGTAGTCTTTGGCCCAGTTGTATCTCAACGGCAGACCAAATTCATCAGTTTCACCGGTGGTTTCGCCATACATGCAAAATTCTCTGATACGTGGTGAGCCCCTACCTATATAGTGCTCCTTCAGACCAGCGTGAGATACAGCAAGATTGCCACCATCAAAAACATAGTGACCAGTTAGTTTGTCTAAGAAGCGAGTAACTCTGGCAACAAATTCTGGGGACTCTTTTTCGAGTTGTTCCAGTGATTCGGCCAGACCGTGGTTTACAGTGACAGCGCGACCGACAAGCTTGCGCTTAAGTTTGTCGTCATGGTTGCCGGTGACACAAAAGGCACTGCCTTCCTCGCACATATCCATCACCAGCCGCAGCACTTCGGGTGTCTTTGGACCTCTATCGACCAGGTCTCCGACAAACACCACTTTGCGATCTGCTGGGTGGTTGACAGAGTACTTATCTGCTTTGATGATGTTGTATTCGAGTTTTTTGAGGAGCAATTCTAGCTCGTCAAAACAGCCGTGGATATCGCCGATAAGGTCCAGTGGCCCCGTGACGTGCTTGAGGTTGTTGTAGAGTGGCACGCGCTCTATGCGCACGTCGTCTATTTCTTCCTGACTATTGAGTACAACAACCTGGCTGATGCCTTCTCTCTTTAGTCCCCGCAGTGAGCGCCTGAGCGAATCTGCCTGTCCCCAAATTACACCACGACCAAACTGTCTGTCAGGTCGAGCGGCATTGCGCTCGATGCAAAGCTCGCGAGGTACGTTTAAGACTATTGCTACTGGTATCACGTGATGTTTGCGTGCCAGCGCGATAAGTTTTTGCCTTGACTCTGCTTGTACGTTGGTGGCGTCGACGACAGTGAGTTTGCCTGCTGTCAATCTTTTGGAGGCGATAAAGTGCAGCACTTCAAAGGCATCGCGAGAGCACGCTTGATTGTTTTCATCATCAGAGACAAGCCCGCGGCAGTAGTCTGATGAGATTACTTCTGTGGGCAAAAAATGTTTTTTTGCAAATGTCGACTTGCCACTACCAGATGTGCCCATCAGGATAACGAGTGATAGTTCGGGTATTTTTATTGTTGATTCTTTCATTGCGTTTTCTCAAAGATGGCTGCCTGTGTGGGCGCACCATATGTATCGTCGGCTATACCGATGCCATCAAATTTGACTTTGTAACCAAAACGCTCTGCTGTCATCTCAGCCCAGTTTTTAAACTCAGCTCTTGTCCATTCAAAGCGGTGGTCAGTATGTCTTAGCTTGCCTTTTGCAAGAGTCTCAAATAGCACGTTGTATTCAATGTTTGGCGTGGTGACTAACACCATCCGAGGTTTGGCAAATTCGAATATGACTCTAGCAAAAGCCTCCAGGCGCTCTGGCTCTAGGTGCTCGATAACTTCAATTACTGTGGCTGCGTCAAATCCACTCAGTCTCTTATCTCGGTATGTAAGAGCGGACTGGATAAAGGCAATGCGCTGAATTTGATGCTCGGAGATACGCTCCATGTTGAAGCGTTTTTGGGCAAGCTCAAGTGCCCGGTGCGAGACATCGCAGCCGGTGACATGAGCAAACTCACGGTCCCGATATATGAGCGATACCAGTCGACCCTCACCGCAGCCCATATCAACAATCCGCTTAGCACCGCCTTGCTTGAGTGTATTGAGCACCCATTCCATGCGCATCTGATTGAGATTTATTTTCTTTTCTAAGACATCTTCCTTCGGTCTCCCGGTAGCAGTCTGCGCACCAGTGGCGGCATCATCTTGTGCAGCCGGTTCGCCTTTGCCTTCGCTTTCATCGTCATCGTCGTCTTCTTCTGTACTCTCATCTACCAGCCGCAATAACGCCTGGTCGCTCAAAGCCCGACGATTTTTGAGATAGCGTCTGGCGATCATTTCTTTCTCAGGATGTTTGTCGAGCCAGCCCTCTCCCTGTCTCAAAAGCTTTTCTAATTCGTCTTGCCCAATCCAGTAGTGCTTGTCGTGATCTAGCACAGGGATGAGCACATAGAGGTGCTTGAGTAGTGAGCTAAGCAAGATAGTGTGCTTGATAGTGACGTCAAAATAATTACTCTCACCCCATTGCTCAAACTGTGGATCAAGAGGCAGTCTGGTGACCTCTATCTCGTAGCCGAGAGGCTCAAATAATTTGTGTAGGACAGCGAGCCCGCCTCGGCATGGCAATACAGGTATATTGACTTCAAATGGGAGCGCTTGCTCAGCTAGTTGTTGTCTGTCTTTTGAGCGTCCGGTCATGGCGGTGCGATAGACCTGGCCTAGTGCTACGCTTAAAAATGAAGATGCCACATAAGGTCTATCGTTGACGTATTGCTCCAGGGCAAACGCGTCTCCACCTGTGCCGTTTTTGCGTACCAGACCGACTGGATCAATGTCCAGTAAAAGAGCGGCAGTACAACGCTCATCGCCAGCCTCTGGATAAAAAACGTGAGCCTGGCCAAAGTTTAGATCCAGGGTGTGGATCTTATTGGGATTTTTGTGGAGCAAAAACCCCAGCTCTGATGCTGGTTTGTGTGTGGTGGTTAGTGTTAAAAGCATAAAAATCTTTCCAAAAAATAAGCCCTTTGAAAACGTCAAAGGGCTTGTGCAATCTTAAGAGTAAATCTACTTAAAATCCAGAAGCCTTTGACTGAGGCAATTTGAACTCCGGCATGAGGCAAAGCTCAGCGGCTGGCATGTTTTTGCCGGACGTCTTAGAGGATGCTAGATGGAGTTGGATTTTGTTCATTTGGATATCATTCACGATTTTAGGATTTTGGTCAAGTCGACGGTTAACACTATTTGTCTTTAATTCCAAAACCCCGCAAGTAAATACATTTATCCTGGTGTTTTTACTGTTGATAGGTTTGCGTGTGTAGAGTACTTTGTAAGTGGTAGGAGTTAGTTTACACATTTAGTTGTTGCGGGGGCGAGTCTTAATGCGACAAAAGGCTATTCTTGCTGCGGTTTTTACTGCCGGCATGTTGGGTTCACCTTGTACCTCAATTGCTCAGACAAAAGAATTAACTCAAGATTCTGTCGTTCATAAACTCGCTGTTGAGATGTCAGCCAGTCCGGAGATTAGGGCTCACTATTTGCTCAGTCTTACCTATCGCTTATTGGATGGTGGTAAGAAATCTGAGGTTGAGAAGGAATTTGCGGCTGTAGCAAAAGAGCAAAATGTTTCGCGGATTTTTAGTCATCAGGATCGGATGTTGACACCGTGGGCCGAGCGGACTCTGGCACAAGAGGGGGCTGGCACTGTCTGTAAATTAAAGTCAGGCACTGTAGAGCACGCTCTGGCAGTATCTGCTGTGAGTGAGTCTATAAGATTATTGAGTCAATCCACCGACGAATTCGCTAAATTGAATCTGTACCTCATTGCTGGGTCTATGGCTAAAAAACTCGGTGATACAGCGGATGCAAAAGTCTGCGAGAAAGTCTTAGAATCAGCCATTAAGTCCTGTGAGGATGGCACGTGGCGCACACCCGAACATGCTAAAAATGTTATTGCTGTGCTTAATGCCATGTCCTGTGCTTATGTCATGGTGCCTATAGCTGATTATCCTGCACCGCAAAAGAAAGAGCCAATTGCATGCACCGAAGCTCAATTTGAGCAGGGCGAAAAGCTGAGAAGAAGGGCCCTGGCCATCGCCGACAAGTTACCTGAGACTGAGCATGTGAGACGCAAAGCTCATCGAGATATGGCTCTCTGGTATGCAGCACTGGGCAAGCAAAGCCTCGCTAACCACCAGAAACAGGAGTTGTTTAAGATGATTGGTAGTAGCGATGATAAGCTGCTTTATCCCCAGTCTGCGGGCTGTAGCTCTACGACCTGGTGGGAAGTTAAGACCATTGTTCATGCTTACGACTGCGGCATGGGCTAGTGCAGACTAACAAGCCAAAGCTCGGTCTATCGCTCATGCCCACTGAAGACTTCAGGATGGCAACTGAGCAACTCTTTGCACAAGATAAAGTCGATGCTCTTGAGTTTAATTTTGATCAGCCACTCAACGGTGTTGTAATTGCACCCTGGTGTCAGGACCTGTTGGATAAATTTAGCAGTGCTAGTGCGCTCATTGGACACGGTGTAAATCTATCATTGCTATCTGCTCAGTTTACCAAAAGGCAACAGGAGTGGCTTGAGTACACGCGCGAGGAATTTAAATCTCGGCGTTATGTACATGCTTCCGAGCATTTTGGTTTTAGTGAGGCTGGACCAATCGCCCAGGCGGCACCACTGGCAGTGCCAATGGATGCGCAGTCGCTCTATTTGGGTAAGGAAATGTTGAAGCGATATGCTGATGCAACACAGTGTCCTGTTGGTCTAGAAAATCTTGCTTTTGCTTTTAGTCTTGAGGATGTGAAAAGGCAGGGTGAGTTTATCGATCAGTTGATCTCGTCGGTGGATGGTTTTTTGCTTTTGGATTTGCACAATATCTATTGTCAGGTTGCCAATTTTGATCTGGATGCGCTGCAGTTGATCCACTCATATCCACTGTCAAAAGTACGCGAGCTGCATCTGTCTGGCGGCTCCTGGAGCCCGTCTTTGTCGGGCAAGCGTATTGCTGTCAGGCGCGATACACACGATGATGCCGTGCCACAGGAAGTCTTTAATCTTACTGCTCTTGCTCTAAAACTTTGTCCCAATACTCAGTTTGTCATCTTGGAGAGACTGGGTAATACAATGCTTGAGCCTGAGTTACAAGAAGAGTATCGCGATGATTTTGATACTATCAGGGAGATACTGGATTACAGTTATGACTGACCAGGCAAAATTATCTGAGTATCAAGATGCTCTTTTGGAGCTGCTTGCCAGCGGTATGTCTGAGGGCGAAGTGATACAACGTTTGCAGACAGATCCGCGATTTGCATGCTACAGGGACTATGTTAGTCAATTTGATCCAGATATGGTGGCAGTGGCATCTGAACTCATATGTAAGTGGGCTATACGCAAGCCAGACCAATAAGTAAATTTGTTGCACTGTCTTTTGCTTGCACGGTGGAGATAGTTGATGCATTATTAATATTGGTGTTAGATGGCAGAATGTGTAATGTAGTCCCACAAGCTGATGCTTCTGTTCCTTTGCAAGACTTCCTGGAGTTATCCGCGTGCCCTTGCCCTTGATCCGTTTACTGTGCGCCTCTGGTATGGTGCTGAGCCTTAGCGCTAGCGCCCCGCTGGCCGTTTTGTCCGCAGACAAACCGACCGCAGGCGTCGAGTCCTCGGTGCTGCGCAGCACCGTTATCCAGACCGAGTACAAGCGTCCGCCCAGCCCGACTGTCAACACCGGGGATGTACGTGTGGTGGCCCCAGACACGACGCTGGAATTGTTTCTTACGACTGAGATTGCCGCCGGCGAGACCGTGGAGGGTGATGAGTTTATCGGCAAAATCAGCAAGGACGTGCTGGTGGATGGCCTGGTGGTGATACCCAGGGGCACGCAGGTGCACGGGGTGCTTATCAGTATGGAAGGACCGAAGCGCGCTGGCCGCAATGGTTATATCAACGCGCGCTTTGATTATTTAATTACTCCTGACGGGCGTAAAGTCCCGATTGAGGGCAATAGCACCACGCGTGACTCCAAAGGTAAAGCCGCAGCCAAAGTAGTTGGGCGCGCGGCGGGTTACACCGCCGTTGGTGGCGTGGTCGGTACAGTGATTGTGCTAGAGATTGGTGGTCTGGCGGCGGCGGCGGCTAGCCATGGCACTGCTCTGGCGGGTGGCGCAGCCATCGGTGGGGCTGCCGGCCTGACAATCGCCATGCTAAAGAAGGGTAAAAGCGTCTTACTGCCGCCCGGCGCTGAAATGCACGTCAAACTCTGTGAGCCGCTCAAACTGCCCACCATGACAATGCCCGCTGAGACAGCGGAAGATTTCAGCATCCCTGGTTTGGAATTGAAAGTATCGGGCCTGCGCATTGACCGTCATTCGCTTGGCGAAATGAATAATATTGCGCTGACGCTGGACATTGTGAATCAAACCGAATATACGTTCTCCACTTTTGAAGTCGGACTTGAGGATGAGGAGGGCAAAGTTTTCTTCCCTTCTCCCCTTGGCGATACGGACTTATGGTCCAGCAAAATCAAGCCAGGCAGTCACTTCAAAAGCAACATCACCTTCAGCGTGGACAACATCAAAAACCGCCACAAGCTGGTGTTTTTCAAGCCGTATTCCCGTGAAGCGCTGGCAAAATTTGCCCTGACCGATGCCATGTTGGCAAGTGGCAAAGCCAGCCCCAAAAGCAAACACGTGGGCACTGAAGCGCGCCAGCCCGACTGATGCCACCGAGCGCCGCAGCAGCGTCATCAACTATTTGTGGCCCTTTAAGCAACAGTTTTGCTTGATCACTTTGTCGTCACAATCGTGTTGTAGGCTAAAGCTTACCGTGAAGTTAGCAAGTGATGGATGATGAAGCTGTGTAAATCACTGGCGCTATTTTGCAGCGCCTTACTGCTCGTACTTTATATATCAGGCTGTCAGGCACTGCCCGGCAGCAAAGATGCGCATATGACCTACCAGATCCGTAAACCCGGTGGTAACGGCCTGGCACTGAAGGATGAAGAGTCATCGCAAACGGCTTACGAGGTCAGTAAGCCTCTTGTCAAAGACATAACTATGAATGATGAATATGTCTGCCAGATTAGGGCCATACAACATATTGAAATTCGTTCGTTAGAGAAGGGGTACCTGCAAAATGTACTGGTAGACGAAGGACAATCTGTTCATCAGGGACAAATGCTTTTTCAAATAAAGCCCAGTGTCTATCAAGCCGATGTTCAAAAATCAGAAGCAGAGGTTGAGCTTTCTAAAATTGAGCTGCAAAATAACCAGGCACTTGTTGAAAAGGACATTATTTCCCCCACTGAAGCCGCCATGTCTGCCGCTAAGCTGGCTAAAGTTGAAGCGGAACTAGATTTAGCCAAAACGCATTTAGGCTTTACTGAAATTAGAGCCCCGTTTGACGGGCTGATTGGCCGCTTTGGTGATATCAGGCTGGGCAGCCTGTTGGAAGAAAACCAACTGCTGACGACCTTAAGCGATATGCATCAACTTTGGGTGTACTTCAACGTGCCCGAATCTCAGTACCTGGAATATATGAAAAACAGGCAAAAGGGTGCTTCTCAGTACGTTCAACTGGAACTCGCCAACAAAGAAATTTATCCTGAACCAGGAACGATAGAAACCATTCAGTCAGACTTTAGTAGTACCTCAGGCAATATTGCTTTTAGAGCGAGATTTAGTAACCCCCACGCTCTGTTGCGTTACGGGCAAACAGGCAAAATACTATGGCCCAAAAAGGTCAAAGAGGCTGTCATTGTGCCTCAAAAATCAACCTTTGAAGTTTTAGATAAGCGCTTTGTTTTTGTCGTCGACAAAAGCGGTGTGATTCACGAACGTGAGATCAAAGTGGCCAATGAAGAACCCAATGTCTACATTGTCTCTTCTGGAATTGCCCCTGATGAAATGTACTTGCTTGAGCGGCAAAACAAGCTAGATAAAGGCGACAAAATTAGTTACAAGCTGATTGAGCCCAAGGCTGCTATTGAGAGTTTAAAACTGTATGCAGAGTAAATTAGGTTCAGGTAGCTATGTTTCGTAACATCCTTAAGCGTCCGGTACTCGGGATTGTTATCTCGGTTTTAATCGTTTTCCTTGGCTGCCTGTCCATTGTGCAGCTTCCTATTTCGCAGTTTCCCCAAATTGCGCCAACCGTAGTCAATATTTTTATTGCCTACCCCGGTGCCAGTGCCGATGTGCTGACCAAGTCAACTCTGGTACCACTGGAAGCAGCCATTAACGGGGTGCCGGGAATGCGTTATATGGCTTCTGATGCCACCAGTGCTGGTGAGGCCACCGTCCGTTTGGTATTTGAGCCAGGTACCGACTCTAACCAGGCGGTGGTTAGCGTCAAAACCCGGGTGGATCAGGTGATGACCTCATTACCTGATCTCGTTCAGCGAGAGGGGGTCATCATTAGACCCCTACAGGCCTCTATGCTGATGTATGTGGATTTATATTCTGATTCCGACTCCTTTAACCAGAAGTACCTGTTTAATTACGCTTATACAAAGCTAATACCAGAAATTCAACGGATTCCAGGGGTCGCGAACGCAAGCTTATTGGGTAGTAGAACGTATGCCATGAGGCTGTGGCTCAAACCTGATCGCATGCGTGCCTACAACATCTCTTCTGAAGAAGTGGTCGAGGCCGTTAAAAGCCAGAGTCTTATTGCCCGCCCTGGCCGGCTCGGCATCAGCTCGGGGAAAAAAGCCCAGTCTACTGAATATGTGCTTAACTACGTCGGCCGATATACTGAGCCTGAGCAGTACGAAAATATTATTATCAAAAGCTCTGGCTTTGGTGAAATGGTCAAGCTTAAAGACATTGCCACAGTGGAGCTGGGCAGTGAGTTTTACGATATTTACACCAATCTGGATGGTAAGTCCTCTGCGTCTATCGTGCTGAAACAGACGTCCGATAGCAATGCCAGGGAAGTTATCAAAAAGGTCAAAGCCAAAATCAGCGAACTTTCTAAGGCGTTTCCAGACGGGATACACGTCCAGTACAGCTACGATGTCTCCAAGTTTTTAGACGCCTCGATTGAGCAGGTCATCGACACCATCCGTGATGCCTTTATTCTGGTCACCCTGGTCGTCTTTTTGTTTCTAGGAGACTGGCGTTCCACCGTCATTCCTGTTATTGCCGTACCTATTTCATTAATAGGGCCCTTTTTTGTGCTCTCGATGTTTGGTATGTCCATTAACCTGATTACCTTATTTGCTTTAGTACTAGCCATCGGCATTGTGGTGGATGATGCCATTGTGGTGGTTGAAGCCGTCCACAGTAATATGGAAAAAGACCCGTCGCTAACGCCTTATGCGGCGACGCAAAAAGCCATGGGCGAACTGGGAAGTGCTATTCTGGCCATCACTGCGGTGATGATTTCGGTGTTTGTGCCAATAGCCTTCATTCCCGGCCCGGTGGGTGTATTTTATCGGCAGTTTTCTATTACGATGTCGAGCGCCATTGTGATATCGGCTCTGGTGGCATTAACGCTAACGCCTGTTTTGTGCGCCATGTTTCTTAAAAACCATGCCGGTCACAAGCCCTCTTTCAATATTTTTCAATTGTTTATTGGTCTATTCAATGCTCTTTTTGAAATATTCACCCGTGGCTACATGTGGCTGTTAACTCGTATCGTCAAACAAAGAATAATGTGCCTGGGAGTGATCATGTTATTTGGTGCCGGCGTTGTTTATATGAGCCAAAAGGTTTCCTCCGGCTTTGTCCCCAATGAAGACCAGGGCACCATATACGCCATCGTTCAAACACCACCGGGTTCTTCGCTGGAGTATACAAACAAAGTGATGGGCCAGCTGGAAAAATTGTCCAAAGCAGTTGACGGGGTCGACTCGGTGACGTCAATGGCGGGCTACGAAATCATGACAGAAGGCAGAGGCTCTAATGCCGGGACGTGCCTTATCAACCTCAAAAACTGGGAAGAACGCAAACAAAACGTCCATGAAATTATTGAGGAATTAGAGCATATCACTCCCGGCTTGGGAGGCCGGATTGAATTTTTTGAGCCGCCAGCAATTCCTGGTTTTGGCTCTTCGGGCGGGTTTTCGTTGCGATTACTTGATAAAACCGGCGATCTCCGCTATCAGGAGTTGCAAGAGGCGACCCAAGCTTTTATGCAAAACCTGATGAAACGCAAAGAGATTTCGGGTCTGTTTACTTTTTACAATGCGTCCTACCCGCAATACGAGATCAAAATCGATAACCAGATGGCTATGCAGAAGGGGGTTAGCATCGGTGCGGCTATGAGAAACCTCGATGTTTTTAACAGCGGCTCTTATGAGCAAGGTTTTGTCAAATTTGGCCGGTTTTTTAAAGTATTTACCCAGGCAGCCCCTGAATACAGAAGAAATCTAGATGATTTGAACACCATGTTTGTCAAAAATGATCAAGGGGAAATGGTGCCCTACACGTCGTTTATGACTCTGGAAAAAACAAAAGGTGCCAATGAAATTACGCGCTATAACATGTACAACTCTGCCGCCATTCGCGGATTCCCGGCAAAAGGTTATACCTCTGGTGATGCTATTCAGGCTATCCGCGAGGTGGCTAAAGATACCCTCTCCCGCGACTTCGACATTGCCTGGGAAGACCTGGCCTACGACGAAGCAAGGCGAGGCAATGAATTTGTTATTATTTCTTTGATAGTTGTGCTTTTTGTCTATCTGGTGCTGGCGGCTCAGTACGAAAGCTTTGTACTGCCTTTTGCCGTACTTTTTTCCTTGCCCGTCGGTATTTTTGGCTCCTTCTTAATGCTCCAACTGATGGGCCTGGCCAACGATGTGTATGCACAAATTGCAGTTATTACCCTGCTTGGACTGTTGGGTAAAAATGCTGTTTTGATTGTCGAGTTTGCAGTACAAAAACGCAATGAAGGTTTGTCTTTGCGAGACGCTGCTCTGGAAGGTGCCAGGATGCGGTTTAGACCCATCCTGATGACGTCCTTTGCCTTTGTCGCAGGGCTTATCCCCCTTGTGTTGTCGCATGGCGCCGGGGCGGTGGGCAATAGAACCCTTGGTTCATCTGCCATGGGTGGGATAATTACAGGTACCGTCATTGGTGTGTTGGTTATTCCGGGGCTTTACTTTCTTTTTGCCACCATGGTTGATGGCAAAAGACTGCTAAAAGATCAAGCTCATACCAGTATCACGGACTCAATCGTGAGGAGGAAAAAACACAGAGATGAAAAAGGACGACTGATTAAGTTACTGGTTGAAAAAACGAAGAAGAACGAGCTTTTAAAACGATTACACGAAATCACGCCCCAACTCGAATCTGTCGTTAGAGAAGAAGTGAAGAATGAGGTTGCAAAACGGTCTCAGGAAATGAAGCCTGAAATTGAGACAACCGTCAAAGAGGAAGTGAAAAATGAACTCTTAAAACGCTCTATTAAACTGTCGACTGGGATCGAAACAGTCGTTAGAGAAGAAGTTGGAATAGCTAAGAACGAGCTCTCGCAACGTTCTGATGAATTGGCATCCGGTCTTGAAGCTGTGAGAGAAGAAGTTGGAATAGCTAAAAACGAACTCTCGCAACGCTCTGAGGAATTGGCATCCGGTCTTGAAGCTGTGAAAGAGGAAGTTGTAGTTGTTAAGACTGCGTTTTCGCAATCAGTACAGCAATTGGCGTCTGGGCTTGAAGCTGTGAGAGAGGAGATTGGAATAGTTAAGGACGAACTATCACAATCTGCTGAGGAATTGACGTCTGGTCTTGAAGCTGTGAAGGCAGACCTTGGAAAGGCTAAGAACGAACTGTCGCCTAAGAATTAGTCGGTCAACCATGAACGGAATCAACAGAAAAAAAATTGTTAGTCTTTTGACCCTCACATCTTTTATGGGAGTCCTTCAAGCGCCGGTTTTTGCCAAATCGTCCAAATCGTGGTTTCATCCGTTTGCGCTGTTGGAAAAAAAACAGACATTTAACGTACCAAAGAAGTACGACACTCCCGTGCTACAGGGCTCTGCTTCTGTTGATAGTGCGGCTTCCATTAGTTGGCGGCAATTTTTTGCTGATCCTGATTTAGTCTTTTTGATTGAAACAGCTCTGTCAAATAACCAAGAATTCAATATTGCTATACAGGATATTGAAATTGCTGCCAATGAAGTGAAAGAAAGGCAAGCTGAGTATTTGCCTAAAGTCGGCTTGGGATTTGGCGCAAGTTACATCCACCCATCCGAAAATACCACGGAAGGAGTGTTGGATAAAATTACGTCAAGACAGTTTTTTAGATATCCGGATTTTAACCTGAATGTGGGTCCTACCATGAGCTGGGAAGTGGATATCTGGAAAAGATTGAGAAATGCCAAAGAGGCAGCCCGGATGCGAATGATCGCACAATACGAGGTGCGTAATTTTCTTATTTCCAGGCTCGTGACTGAAATAGCGCGCAACTACTATGAACTAATGGCTCTTGATACGTCTTTGAAGATACTGGATGCAAACATTAGCATCCAGGAAGCGGCTTTTTTAAAAATGCAGGCCTTGAAGCTTTATGCCAAAGCCAACCAGTTAGCGGTCAATCGCTTTGAAGCCCAGTTAAACAAGACTAAAAGCCAGCGGTTTGAAACCAGTCAAAACATTGTTGAAAAAGAAAATCGTCTGAAGTTTCTCACCGGTATTTATGGTGAAGCGCCAATAGTCAGACACTCTGACCAGTTTATGACGCTGCCTGTGCAGGAATTGCAGACAGGTGTGCCTACTCAGCTTTTGGAAAACAGAGCCGATATTCGTCAGGCTGAAGCGGCCATTAAGGCGGCAAAGCTCGATTTAAAAAGTGTCAAGGCTCAGCTCTACCCCAACGTGACGATTGAGGCTGGTACTGGCTTTTCGGGGTTTAACCCGCAATTGATGTTTAGGCCACAGTCGTTGCTATACAACGCAATGGGTAACATTATGATGCCATTAATCAACCGCAGAGCAATCATTGCGCGGATAAATATAGCCGATGCCCACCAAACCCAAACGGTTTTGACATATGAGCAGACTTTACTGAGAGCCTACACTGACGTGCTTAATGAGGTGTCAAATATAAGAAATATGCAGAAGGCTTTTGATACCAAAAAACGAGAAGTCGTCTTGCTTGAGGAGTCTATCGGTATTGCAAACATGCTGTTTAAGTACGCCAAGGCGACTTATGTAGAAGTGCTGCTCACCCAGGAAGAGAAACTGAATGCCGAAAGAGAACTGGTGGCAGTGAAGTTGAACCTGGTCGAGTCCAAAGTTGAACTCTATCGAGCACTAGGGGGAGGTTGGCGATAAAATGGATATTGCTTTGATACTAGATACGGTGGCGGCGGTGAGAGCCAAAAGGCTGGCATGCTCTGCTAGGCAGGAGCTTAGACATTGGGGAGACTCTCTTTTGATCAGAGATTTTGCAGCTCTCTTATCGCTCGCTCTCGTTTTAAGCGGGACGTTGGCCCTTTGCACTCAGTCTGCTGATGCTAAAAATTCGAAGAAAAATACTCACAGAGCCGGAAATTATTTTGTCCCCCCGCCTCCGCCTTACACACCTTCGCTGGTGCCTGTGGCGCTGGGCATGACTTACGCTCCAGCGGCGGAAGCAGATGGAGATTACGAAGTCGTGGAGGTGCCAGTCAATCCCTACACTAACTACATCGTCAAGCGCAACAAAGTCGGCACGCCGCATGTTGTCCAACCAAGTCCGCACGTGAGCTACGACCGGGCCGATGAGATCAAAGTTCAAAAATCCATCGAAGACATTGATTCTGAGATTTCTAACATTCAGAAAGATATCGGTAAGCTTTTGAACCTTTGAGGAAGGAGCCTGTTGGCCAGCGGCTAGTCTGTCGATAACCTGAACTAAGTGGCTGGTGTACCACATACGGTGCAGCTTATCTGAAATATCTGAGGCACCTGAATGTGCGAAATCGTTGCTCTAGCTTTTGCACAGCTGCATGATGCTACCCGCCTGGTGATGCGTCTGACGCGCTTTGTATTCTTCTTGCAGTCGATAACTGCGGCCGTTATCAAGGCAACATAGAGAACCCCTAAACCAGGGAGTTTGTAGGGCTCTGGAGCTAATATCAGAGCCATGAGCGATACGAAGAGAATGTCGTTACCTTGGTTGAATTTATTTTTGCTGAACGTCATCTGTCGTCCTCCAGTATTGGTGGGGGGCGGGTAATTTGTTCGGTTGCACGAGCATCGCGTGAACGATCTTGCTGTCCCGACAATTTGTGTTGCGATTTGTCAAGTATAAGTGTGAATGGACTTAGTGGCAAGGAGTCAAAGTGTTAACAGGTTCTAATTTGGCTGCTTCTTTCAAGCTAAGCTTGGGGGGTGCAACCGTTTTGACAAGCGCCATAAAATCCTGAACATAGGTAGATGCGTTTGCGAGTGATTAGCGATGGCAACTACTGGACTCTGCACCACAGGTAGTGCGCTGTCAGATTGCATTGCCTTTTTCTTTTATGGCTTCTATGCGCTCTTCATATTCTTGTTGGATAGAGAGTGATGGTGTACCACACCAATGTTCTGTCCAGCCTTTTAGGAGCTCATCTCGTTCTGCAATTAAACTTTCTTCTGTTTCTGTTAGGCCATCTGCTGGATCTTTTTGCAGCGCCTCGCAAATGCGCAGATAAGCTTGTTTTACTTTCTCTTTCATCAGAGTTTTGTATTCAATAGCTTCAACTGTCAGTCCTGGTTTGTCCGGATTGTATTTATAGAGCTGATGTCTATAGGCTTCCTGGATGTTTGTAAAAGTGGTGGGCTCGTGTCCTATCCACACGTCCAGTGCTTCATAACAGTCCTCGATAGTGACGAGGGCTGCATTTGCCTGCTCCAACAAATCTCTTGTCAGTTTTTTTGTAAGCCTTTCGAGATTGTCATCCATCTTGCGTCTAACCACAACATCCATCAACAAAAAGTCGGCGCCCCTAGCGGAACGCCGACTTTTACTAATTGGTTGCGGGGGTAGGATTTGAACCTACGACCTTTGGGTTATGAGCCCAACGAGCTACCAGGCTGCTCCACCCCGCGTCGCTATATTGAACTGTAACACACCCTAAGTCAAGGTTTGATGAGAGGGTGCTTCACATACTCTGCTAATGTTATCTTTGAGAGGCGGCAAAGCCGCAAATACAGTACCAGTCCGGGAAGTCAATAATGAAGGCAGTGTTACAACGTGCTTCACGCGCTAGCGTGACAGTGAATGGAGAGGTTGTCAGTGAGTTTGCCAGTCTAGATGGCAAGGCCTGCGGGTTGCTCATTTTGCTCGGGGTGGAGCAGGGCGATAGCGAGGCTGACAGTGCTTATCTGGCCACTAAGGCGGTGGAGCTGCGTATATTTAGCGATAGTGACGACAAATTTAACCTCTCAGTCCAGGATGCTGGCTCAAATATCATTGTGGTGTCGCAATTTACTTTGCTTGCCGACTGGAAAAAGGGTCGTAGACCGGGTTTTACAAAAGCTGCGGCGCCAGAGATAGGGCAAAAACTCTATCTGCATTTTGTCGAGGAGCTTAAAAAGAGAGGGCTCAATGTGGGCACAGGAGTATTTGGCGCACATATGGAAGTAAGCCTGGTAAATAGTGGCCCTGTCACGATGCTGTTGGAGAGCCGCGACGGCAAGCCGGTTTAGAGGTCAGGCTATTTAGGAATTAGCCACAGTGCGGTCTGTAAGCAGCCCGCGCATCTCTTTGCGCAGAGTCTTTTGTACTTCATCTACCGGGTCGTCAGCGGCTACGACTTTAAAGCCAAACTCACCGGACATTTGCTCAAACTCATAAAGTATCTGAGACTGATAGAGCTTAAATGATTGATAGAGGTCGGTAGACATGCCGATGTCGCGTCCTGACTCATAAAAATCCAGACCACCGCGGGTGGTGATGATGCGGCGCAAAAGCGGCTCCAGAGGCATCTTCATATAAAAGACCAGGTCTGGTTGCACGGCAAAGCCATAGACTTGACGCACCCAGTCCGGGTCAGCGCCGCGCACGACGTCGCGTGCGTAGGCTGTATAAAAGTAACGGTCAGCAATGACTATAAGTCCGGCTTTGAGCGCTGGCAAAATGACGTTATTTAGTCTGTCTGCCAGGTCTGTGGCATAGAGCAAACTAAAAGTGACTGTATTAAGAGCGTTTTTGTCTTTGGCTTTTTCGATGGCACGGGCGATTAGTCCCGATGATTTCCACTCACTGCGCGCCACTCCGTAGCCCTCGATAGCAAGCCTGTTAGCCAGCATCTCCACCTGAGTAGAGCGGCCGACACCGTCTGTGCCTTCGATTACGATTAATTTGCCGGGGAAGTTATGGGGATTACTTTTCATTTTTTGCTATCAGGAGTTGAGGATTTTGGCTGCATGCTGTCTGAAGAGTAGCTGCTGCTCATGGATTGTCTTTTCGGCGGGCATAATATGAAAGTCAAATTCGTCAGACATTTTGTCGTATTCATTGATGATACGGCTCTGAAAAATTTGAAAGGATTCTAATGGGTCCTGCGAAAGCCCAATGTCCATGCCAGCTTCGTAAAATCCCGGGCGGCGGCTTACAGAGATGCGCTCAAGCGAAACCTCAACAGGCACCTGAAAGTAAAAGGCGCCATCGGGGCGAATGGCAAAGCCATAGAGGTTGCGTACCCATTCTTTGTCTACGCCACGTGCTACGTCTCTGGCAAAAGCCGTATAACAGTAGCGGTCCGCCAGCACAATGAGCCCAGCTTTGAGGGCGGGGACGATGATGTTTTCTAGTCTGTCTGCAAAGTCTGTGGCATGCAAAAGGCTAAAGGTGACTGGTATGAGAGAGTTAGCCTGTTTGGCTTTTTTAATTGTTTTGCTAATCAGTGGTGATGAGTTCCACTCTGTAAAAATTACGCTCTGACCTTTTGACTCCAGCCAGTTACGTAGCAAATCCAATTGTGTAGATTTGCCGGAGCCATCAACTCCCTCAACTACCAGTAGTTTGCCCGGAAAATCATGATTTTTGTAAAGACGCATGTTTTTATGACTGCTTGTATGTGCGGTAGTTGGTGCTAGGTATATCTCATGTGAGCAATTTTACGCCGCAAACTTGATAGCACCTGCATCTTCCCCGTTATTATATAGGCACATCAGCGCCTGACAAAGTATTTAAGGCAACTCGAGGTCCTATGAAGTCCAGCATTAATCAAGTAAAGCTAGCCCTGACCTTATCTATGGTCATTAATCTTTTGCCCACTGCCAGTCTGAGTCCTGTCTCAGCTGTCCAGGCATTTAAAAAGCCGACACTCAAAATGCCCTCCATACCTTTTGTCAGCAAAAAGAAAAAGCCTTATGAGAGCGAAGAAATCGAAGAAGACTACGCCTCACCCAAAGGGGCTCCGCCGTCAGCCACTAAGCCATTAGAAAGCACTAAGAGCGCAGCACCAGGCAGTGCGTCGGCGGCTGGCAAGGCGGGAGCAAGCGCTGCTGCTGCCAGTGGCGGTAAGGCTAGAGGCGACGGAGAAGACCTCAAATCTAAAGACGAAGAGACCGACAGCGACGGTGAGCCAAAGTCGCGCGAGTTTAGACCTGGAGTAGACAAGCCTCAGGACGAAGCTGAGTATCTGGAAGAAACTGAATGGAAGGATAACCAGGAGCAGAAGCGCAAGGAAGCAATTCTTGAAGACCTGACCGCGCCTGCTCTCGGTCCTGAAGAAAGAGACCCTGAACGCTTTTACAAGCAGTCTCTGGTTTTGACCAAACAAAAAAAATACAAAGAAGCTCTGGAAGCCATCAACAAAGCGCTTAAGCTCAAGCCTGCCTACTGGGAAGCGCAGATACAGGGGGCTATTGTCCTGTCATTGCAGGGCCGTGACCAGGAAGCAATCGAGCGCTACAGGCACATTGTCAATTTAAGACCAGACTTGCTTGACGCCTGCATCAATCTGGGCTCGTTGCTGGGCAAAACTGGAGACTATGCCGGAGCTGAGCAGCAGTACAAAAATGTGCTCAACCGTAACTTTTATCTGGTTTCAGCGCACTTTAACCTGGCTAACCTCTATATCAAGCAGGGCAAATTTGACCACGCTATCAAAGAGCTAAAGACATGCATCAAGATGAAGCCTAATCATGCCTGGGCTCATAACAATCTTGGTGTGATTTTTCAGAAGCGCAAATTTATAGAAGAAGCTCAAGAAGAGTTTCTCAAAGCTCTGACTTTGCAGCCATCAAATAAGGTATTTGAAAACAACCTCAACATGATGCGTGAGTTGCTCAAAAAGAAAGCTGTGAAGGCTTGATTTAGTGAGAGCAAGCTCAACCGTAGATCAGTTAACTGCTTATGCTTAGTTAAGCTGCAAGCCCAGATCGTTAGTGAGTTGTACCTCTATCTCCTGACCAGGAGCTAGGCTGACATTGTCTCCAGCTTTAAAAATGGCGATTGCCGAGCCGCCTATGGCTGTGGCGATGGCTGGCGCACCGAGTGTGGCTACGTTGGCGGCAATCAGCGCACCACGAGCGGTGCCAGTACTATTCATGCCGGTGACAGCGCGCAAATTGCCCTCTACTCTGGTACCAAAATTGGTGCCCGGATCGAGTTGTCCTTTGGTGTTGGTCATGCCCTTTTGAAACTCAAGAGCCGCATCCAGAGGGATTACTTCGCCCTGTGGTGTGACTATTTGCTCAAGCTTGAGACCGATTTTGGCAGCTCGGCTGAGCAGGCGAGGTTTGGTTACTTCGGCTACACGTCCTCTAATTAAGCTGCCTTTGGGCAAGAGCAAAACTGTACCAATAAAGAGGTCGTCTTTGACATGTGACTCAAAGATATCGCCCGGTTGGCTTTGTTTGGCGTCTACCGATGTCTCAAGCACGAGTTTTAGGCGTGTCTGCACTGGTAGAGTGGTCGAGGCCAGATCTGCTCTCAGGGCTGTGCCGCTGCCGCCGTTGCCATTGATGCGGGTGCCACCATCATTGCCAGGTTGCATTGTGGCAAAGTCAGGGACGTTTTTGGGCTCCATCAATTGATTTTTGGTAGCACCGCTAGCTGCCGGCGCAAAGCGCGCTTGTCTTGAGTCGCGGTTGTCTTGCCTACCATAAGCGACAGCATCCTGCGTCAGTATCGAGCCTGTAAGCATCCCAAAAGAGAGCGCCAGGCTGCCGATTACTTTTACTTCTGCTTTTATCAAGACGATTTCCTCTGTTAACTCAAGACTTTGACGCTAATGCCGCTATAAAAGATTCCACTATTGCCACATCGGCTGGCACATCCACAGCTGGCGTGCGTACAGCGCGGTCTACCACAACTACTTTGATTTTGACGCCGTTTTCAAGTGCTCTTAGCTGTTCTAGTTTTTCAGATGATTCTAACGGAGATTCGCTTAAAGCAGCGATTTTTAGCAAGGTTTCACGCTTGTAGACATATAGTCCAGCATGCCCCAGATATTTTGCTTGTGCTGCTTTGCCTTCGGCAGCGTCGCGGTCAAAGGGTACTGGCAAGCGGCTAAAGTACAGGGCAAAGCCATTTACGCCCACCACTGCTTTGACTATTTGGGAGTTGTTTATATCGGCTGTCTCTACCAGAGGGTAAGCCAGGGTGGACATCTCGGCACTGCCATCGAGTACGGGAGCAATTACTTGATCAACTAGAGCTGGCTCAATCAGGGGCTCATCACCCTGGATATTGACGATGATATCGAGATCCGGGCGTTTGTTTGCTACTTCGGCAAGGCGGTCGGTGCCTGTGGCATGGTCGCTTCTGGTGATGATAAATTCACCGCCAAAACGCGCTACTTCATCGGCGATGCGGTCGTCATCGGTGGCCACCAGGACTTCGCTGACGAGGCGACAGGCTTTGGCCTGCTTGTAGACGCGCTCGACCATCGAGATGCCAGCGATTTTGACCAGAGGCTTGCCTGGGAAACGGGTTGAGGCATAACGACTGGGTATGACAACTGCGACCTTGGGGTGCATCAAATATTCCTCCGCATCTCGATTTTTACCACTAGTCTCGTTTAGCGCCCCGCTTGCTTCTTGGGCATTGGCGAGTCCTCACTAATTTATCAGTGTGGCAAGTTGTGATTATTATCGGCTTTATTGGGCAGATCAACATTAGGTTATTTTTGAGGAAGGGCAAATGGAGCATCAGACAGGAATTTGCGATTGTTGTGAACGCAAGTCGATTGACTCTCAAATTCGTCAAACGCTTGTGGCATGCGAAACCGAACTAATCGAAGTGGCTCGCCGTGTGGTGAGAAGTGCTTCAGATCCCTTTAGTGGTGTGATCAAGTTTTTGCAAGATAGACCAGACGGGTCGTCTTTGCATGGCTATCTGGTCAATCGCGTCCTCCTGGAGACTTTTGGCTCGATGGACCAGGTCCCTGGCTTAATCCGGGCGATTGGCTCCCATGTCCATGAAGTGATTAGACAAGCCAATGTCATCAGCATCGTCAATGAGCACCCAACTGCTGAGCGCTGGGGCAATTACATCATCAAACAAAAAGAGCGTATGCGCTTTGAAGTAGCCTTTGAAAAAGACTGCCTGGTGCTTAAGAATATTGCCGGACTGGTGGGGATGGAGCACGGTATCGAAGCGCCGCTTGAGAAAATATTAGTAAAGCCGCCAAAGCTCATAGTTACCCTTAATATGGGTATCTTGCATCCTCAGAAAGTACTCGACCTATAAATGAACTCAAAAACTAAAGTCTTCGCCCACAGGGGCGGTCGTGAGTGGGCTCCCGAAAACACCATGGCGGCCTTTGAGCTGGCGCTCGATCTCCATGTCGATGGCATTGAGCTTGATATCCAGCGCTGTGCTACCGGTGAGCTTGTGGTCATCCATGACGAGGATATTAATCGCACCACTAATGGTGTCGGACTCGTTGAGCATATCAGTCTCGATGAGCTGCGCCGGCTCTCATGTGGCCAGTGGTTTGATCAATATTTTGCTGAGCAAAAAGTACCGCTATTGCAAGAAGTGCTGGACCTGGTAGACGGCAAATGTATCCTCAATATCGAAGTCAAAAACGCGCCGGTGCGCTATCCCGACATTGAAGAAGAACTTGTCAATTTGCTCTCTGATTACAAGCATCGCGACACTTTGATCATTAGCTCATTTGACCATTATGTCCTGGAGCGTGTGGGTAAACTGGCGCCAGATCTTAAGCTCGGACTTTTAGCCGATTGTGTTTTGATGGATTTGCCAGCTTATGCCAAAAGGCTCAATACCAAATATTTCCATCCCGGTATCGACAGTCTCAGAGCCGATATCGTGGAGGAGTGTCATGCTCATGGTATCGAGGTCAATCCCTGGACAGTAAATGGACGCCAAGCCTGGAGCCGCGCTATCAAAATGGGTGTGGATGGTATCGTCACCGATGACCCCGAAGGTCTGATGGTGCTATTGGGACGGGCTGTGGCGGTAGCTGAATAAACAGAGGACCCGGCTGAATAAGCAAAGGTACTGGCTAGATAAACAGAGGCACTGGCTGAATAAACAGAGAGAGTGGAAGCCTCTCTTTGAGATTGGGGTTCTGTGAGAAAAAGGCCGCCTTTTCCTCATAAGACTAGTGTTTGAATATGAGAGCCCCAGGTCTAGGTCCTGCTCGCAGCACCACTACTTATCTATTCGACAATGCCTGTGTGCCCGAGTTTGGTAAGACCTTTGCGTGCCAGTTCTTTAAGTTCCTCTGGGGCATTTGCTTGTATTACCTTGAGGTAATGGGCTTTGGCGTGGTCAAAGCGTAAGAGCATGACGCAAGCGACGCCCATGAGATAGTCCACTTCGGGGGCTTGCGGGTGGATATGACTCAAGATTTTGAGATGCTTGAGGGCTTCTTCGTAGCGACCGGACCTGAGCTCATTAATCGCTAACTTTGCCGCTGGCTCGGGCATTGATGCCAGTCCGCCGGGCTGGGGGCTGTCCAATGCCGGTTTAATTAGCGATTTTCTTGGCTCCGCTTTGGGCTCTTTGACTTTTGGCTGATTAGCTTTAAGCAAATCTTCGGCTGATTCACCCTCTGGACCCGGGGGCGGACCCTCGCTACCAGTCACGACTGTGTCTTTAGGCACGCCATTGACTTCGTCTATCCGGGATGGATTGGGATCGTCCGGGCGACCAAGACCCTCAAAGGGATTGCCCCCGCCTATGGCCTCTGGTCTGGGCGGCAAGATGCTTTGCGCCAGGCTGTTTTGAGCCAGGGCAAATGGAGGCAAGAGACAAGCCATGAGCAACAACGCAGTGCTCAAAGCGCTCACTTTGGCTTTGATGTGGTCCTTACTTTTCAATTTTTTAGCGCAGATTTTGTCTGGCGATTTTGCCAACCAGGGGGATATCAACATATTTGCCCCTTAAAGACTGCACGACACCAACCAATGCGGCTATGGCAAAGGCTGCCTGGGCTACGAGCGCAACTATGCCAAAGCCGGATGAGACTATGCCGCTTACTGCCTGTCCGCCGCCAGCTAGACTGCCAATACCGGAGACAATGCCGGTAAAGATACTGCTTAGCGCAGACGCCGAGTATGTGAGCAGCATGGCAAATATGCCAAGCAAAAGGGACTGGAAAAAATGGAAGCGGAAGAAGTAGTTTTGGTTGCCTTTACCGTTTGCCAGCACATAGATGAACGCCACCATGCCTCCTGTCGGGTAGCTCAGGGCGGCTAGTATCTTGAGAATTAGCTCTGGATCACCAAAGGCTTTTGGCATGATAATTTACCTCTATGCCGGATATTGTACATCTCCCAGGCTAGCCCGCCAGGGGGCTAGATAATTTGTCGCGTAAACGGGAACATCAAAGGCAGTATGCCAAACGAGGAAAACATTAGCGCTCATACCATTTACATCCTTTCGGCTGTAGAGCTGGAAGACGTAATGGCCTGCACCCATGAGCTTTGTGCCCGTGTACTTGGGGCTCAAAGTACGGTTGTGATGATGTGGGATGCGGACCTGGAGCAAATTTCAGAGCACCGTATGTTTGGCTCTATGGTCACTGAGATGACCGAGCTGGCTGAGGCTATTCAAGATGTTGACGGTGATTTGTTGAGCCGTGTTTTGACCTCCACCGATACTCCAGTCTCACGCAGCACCGGTGATATCAGGGTTGAGTTTATTGATTCGCGTCTGATAAATAAGATGGACGCCGCCAGGCGCCTCAGTATTTTAGAAAAATTGGGGACTGTTCTTACTCTCCGGGTCTTTTTTAAGGGAGTGCTTTCGGCTCTTGTGGTTATCTCCGGCCCGGACTTGCCTTCGGCTTTGCATACACAGGACCTTGTCTCCGGTGCTCCCATTGCAGTTGCACTGAGCCGTGCTTGGGAAATGAAGGAGCTGCAGCGCGAAAACGAAAGACTGCGCAGCCAGTACGAAGAGATTGAAGAAAAAACCAGCAGCATGGAAGAGCAGACGCTCAAACTTATCCATGACATTACTGCTCGCGATGCTATCCGGATGAAGCATCTGGAAAGAGAAAGATTGGTTTACTGGATCAGTAACGCTGTGCGCAGCTCTGTGCATATCAAAGAAGTGGTTGATACCACAGTAGAAAAAATCGGTACGACTTTTGGTGTCAGTCGCTGTTTGCTTTTGCGCGCCGAAAAAACGACATCAGATGACGTTACTGACATGGAAGTATTTGAGTTTTGTAGAAATGGTGTAGAACCCGCTCGTGAGTTGTTTTTTACTGAAGACGGTCGCGCCTTTACCAAGCTTGCTCTCTCCAAGGAAACACCAGAAAGTATTGAGATTCAGGATCTCAGTACCAAAGCCACTTATGATCCCAACTTTCTTAACTTGCTTTCTTTGCGCAGTGGTTTGATTGTGCCTCTAATTATGCGAGACACTATTTTGGGTGTGCTCTTTTTGCAGGATATTAGTTTTGACCGTGACTGGAGTATTGACGATATCAGTTTGATTGGCTCTCTCGCTGACAATCTCTCGGTCGCCATCGAAAACGCTGAGTTGCACCAGGAACGAGAAAAACAAGCTGTTACGGACGGTCTTACTGGTGTCAATAACAGACGCTCCTTCAACGAAAATCTACAGAAGGAATTTGAGCGGGCAAAGCGTTATGATCAGCCGCTTTCGCTTGTCATTGTTGATCTGGATTTTCTCAAAAAAATCAACGACCAGTATGGTCACATGGCCGGTGACGAAGCGATTCGCTCTATTGGTGGCGTGCTCAAATTATCCAGCCGCTCTACTGACTTTGTCGCTCGCTATGGTGGCGAAGAATTTTGTCTTTTGCTACCAAATACTGGTATTGAAATGGCAGAACAGCTAGCCGAGCGCTTGCGTCGCAAAATCAACGAAATAACAGTAACTGGTTACGGTAACATTTCTGCCAGTCTTGGTGTTTCAAACTTTCCGCTGCATTGCAATGATGCAGAAGAGCTGTTTGGTACAGCTGACGCCGCTCTCTACAAAGCTAAGCAAGGCGGACGCAACTGTGTCAAAGTTGCTGCCGATCTGATTGTCGACCTCAGCCAGACCGGTCCTTTGCCAGCTGTACAGATGCAAGCTATTGCCACAACTGAAGACAGCACGCAAGCTAGTGAAACTGCATCTTAGATCGTGACTCTTTCACTAAGATTTGGGTCTAAAATCTTTGAGTGAGGTATAAGTTAGATAGAGCAACCAATGCATGGAGAGCTGCCAGTGAGCATTATCGATAATCTTGTTAATACCATCCAAAAGGAAGTCGGCAAGGTCCAGGAAAAATCACAGGAAATGATGCAAGGCTTTAATTTGAGCAATCAAATTAAAGAACTTGAGCGCAAAAAAAATGCCAGACTGATTGAAATTGGTCGCGCTATTTTTGATAAATACGAGCATCAAAAAGAAGTCACTGAAGAAACTCTAAAAGACTGGGTGGCAGAGTGTGCTGCTCTCGATCACGAAATGGCTGTGCTACAAGCTGAGCTAGATCAAACAAAAGTCAAAAACGATCCAGATGCTACACCAGCACAAAAAGCAGAAGCCAAAGCCGGTTATTCAGCTTCTCCTGGCTTTACTTGCCATGCCTGTGGTGCCCCTGCCAACCGTGACAAACCATTTTGTCCAGGTTGTGGTGCCTCTGTCAAAGACAATGGTGCCAAGCATGACAGCAAGCATAGCGGTACTGATGAAGTAGAAGTGGAAGTAGAAGAAGCCTAATACTCAATCAGTCTTAAGCAGCCAACCGAGTCCGCCGCAAAAACAAATAAAGTTGTCATAGACTGACGGCACTTCGGGCACACACCGTCCCGTGCCGTTGCATTTTGCGCAGTCGACCGCTTCGGCCGGTCTTTGTGGCACAAGGCACTCTAGAGTTGGATATTTGCGTGCGCCCTGGGCTAGTATTACTCTGATCGTGCGGGCGTCGGATTCGTCCTCTAGCGCGTGAGGCGGCTCCCAGGGCATAGCGACAATCTGTCCGTCGAGTTTGATAGCGAGGCAGTAGCCAAAGTCGTAGAGCATGGGTAGTAATTCAAATTTTGCGGCCAAATCTCGCATATCAAAGTCCATTACTGGATCTGCTGGACCCGCAAGATAGTCTCCATAGGCTTGTCTGAGGATTTGCTTTTGTTCTTCAGTCAGGTGCATCGCCAACGCCTTTTTTATATTCTAAAAAGCAATAACTGTTTTTAGTTGACCAGACCTTTGTTTGCCGCTCTTATGGAGTCTGCCTGAGCGTCCAGTGCACTGGCTTGTTTGGCGCGACCTGTAGCGCGCAGTAGCTTGGCGTATTCAGCTAGATGTGTGGCGCTGGCAATTGTTTTTGGTAGTGCTTGATCTATCGATATAGCCTTAGCAAAATACTTTTCGGCTTCAAGATTGCGTTTTGAGATATAGAGACAAACTCCCAGGTTGCAATAAGTTGTTGCTGTGTGTTGGCTTGTGCCGCGACCACCTGTGTTGTCCACTTCTATTGCCTGTTTGAGCAGTAAGATGGCTTCGTTTACTTGACCGTATTTTTGTTTTATTGCCGCTAGTGTGTTCAAACTTTCTGACAGACTGAGGCTGCCGGGACCTTCCCGCTCTTTTATCAGTGGCAATGATTTTTTGATATAGCCTTCGCTTGCTTCCAATTTACCCAGTTGTGCTTCTACTTTTGCCAGATTGCTGAGGGCGACTACTTGGTCTGCTTTGTTTCCGTTCTGTTCGGCTTCTTTTAGACATAGCAAAAACAGTCGCTCTGACTGCTGGTAATTGCCTTGCAAGTAGGAGTCTGTAGCTTGTTGCCAGATTGAGGGCGCTGCTGCAAATATGGCGCACTGGCTCATGATTGTCAGTGCCAAAAAAGCGAGCCAACAAATCGCTACCCTAGAGATAGTTGCTTGAGATGCCTTTTGTTTTGCTTTGAGCAATTGATCCTCCAGGTGGCGCTAAGTGCAACTATAGGGTTACGCTGATTAGCCAATTTAGTGCTGGCAATTATAGCTAAAAACAAATAGAGCAGCCTAGGCACTTTGGCCTGTTCTGCTCTATTTGTAGTCTAATTTGCTTGAGCTGTTTTAAATGCGGGTGTTTTTGCCGCAATCTGGACAGAAGAAAAATGACGGTGCTACTTCTACGCCGCAGTGAGGACACATGCGTGTTTTGACTTCTTGGTCTTTGGTTGGATAGCGACCAGCCATGATTTCTTTAAAGGCATTGGACTCAGCAAACTGTTTGATTTCTTTGGCTCTGTACACAGGTAGTGGGTGAGACAAAAACATCTCGCGGAAGAGCTTGTAAAACTTATTGAGTGTGCTGTAATCCATGTCTTCGTAGCTATCAGCCTGGCGCAAAAATTCTTGCGAATCCATCTGATTAAAGATGGTCTTAGATCCTGCCGCTAGCTTCATGTGGACATTGAGTGAGACATTGAGATCCTGACATACCAGTAGCTCGGCGCGGTCAGCTGTAAGCTCTGATTTACGATACCAGTCAGCTAGTGCTACACGTAGTGCAAATGAGGCAAGACCAGTAATTGGCACTACCATACTGCCAAGCTGCAACAGTATCAAAACAAGACTGCGATAAAGCACGTGTCCAGCTTTGATGTGACCTAACTCGTGACCCATGACGGCTCGTAGCTCGTCTTCTGAGAGCAAGTCCACCAGTCCGCTCTGCAAGACTACAAAGGGGCGGTCTACACCAAATGTGTAAGCGTTTACAATGGGGCTGGATACCAGGAAGAGATCCGGCTCATGCATGTCTAAAATTTCGGCAGCTTCTTTGAAGAGCTGATAGACCTTGGGACATTGCTTGGGTGTGACATGTACAGCTCCACCCAGGAGTTGCACTCTAAAATAGCGCTCCGCGCCTAGCTCGATAAATTTGTGGACTACTTTGTCCAGTACTGGGATTTTGCGCAGGGCTTCCAGTGCCTGTTTGTCCTGTGGATGTTCGAATGCCGTGGAGGATATCCGTGGAAAACGGCGTCGGGTACTAACATCTGCTGCACTCATTACAATCCTCCCAGTAGTACGGAAAAAATTATCAGATAATTCATTCCTATCCTTAGATACCCAAATTTATAACCGGTTCTACGGCCAGATGCTTACTAATTGCTTAAATTCAGGGTTATTACTGTGTAAGAGCCAGGTCTTTAAACCGCTGTCTCCAGGGCAACTGCCGTTTCTGTGGCGGTTACAACTGGTTCGCCTGCTTTGTCATCAAATACACCTTCCCAGCGGGCCAGTACAACTGATGCCAGGCAGTTGCCAAAGACATTTACCGAGGTCCTGGCCATGTCCATCAGCGTGTCTACCCCCAGGATAAGCGCAATACCTGCTAAAGGCAGATTGAAGCTCGCTAGAGTGCCCGCCAGAATCACCAGAGAGGCTCTTGGCACAGCCGCTACGCCCTTGCTTGTGAGCATCAGTGTAATCAGCATCAAGACTTGTTTTTCGATGGGCATTTCCACGCCAGCTGCCTGAGCGACAAATACTGCTGCCAAAGATAGATAGAGTGTGGTGCCGTCCAGGTTAAATGTATAGCCCAGCGGCAGGACAAAGCTGACCACTGGTCTTGGTACACCAATGCTTTCCATTGCTTGCAGCGCTTTTGGTAGAGCTGCTTCTGAGCTTGTGGTGCTAAATGCCAGGATAAATGGTTCTTTTACTGCAGTAAGAAACTTTTTGACAGGTACTTTGGCGATATACATCACTGGACCAAGTACACAAATCACAAAAATGATCAAAGCCAGATAGAGCGTGCCAACCAGTTTGCCCAGACTAAACAAGACATCGAGACCGTACTTGCCAACGGTGTTGGACATGGCACAGGCCACGCCAATTGGTGCAAACTTCATGACAAAGCCAGTGTACTTAAACATCACTTCAGAGAGTGATTGGCAAAGGTCGACAATTTGTGTTGCTTTTGCTGCTTTGACGCCAAGGGCAAAGATGATGGTAAAGACCACGATTTGCAAGACGTCGCCACGGGCCATGGAGTCGATGATACTGGTGGGAAAAATATGGACTATTAAATCGCCGCCACTGGGTTGCTTGGCTAATAGCTCAGTGGCTTGCGCTGTGGAGGCATCGGCAAGATTGACTCCAGCGCCAGGCTTGAAGATATTGACCACAAGTAGACCAACTGCCAGAGCAAAAGTTGTCACTACTTCAAAGTAGACAAAGCACTTTACTCCAAGCCTACCTATTGAGTGACTGTGAGATGAGCCGGCGATGCCCACTACCAGAGTGGCAAAAACAAGAGGGGCGATGATTGTTTTGATCAGATGCAAAAAGACATCAGCACCAGGCGACATGGCAACGCCAAAAGCTGGGAAGAATTTGCCAACCACAATGCCGACTACAAGCCCAATAAAAATTTGGGCGGTAAGACCGATGCTAAAAGGTTTTTTTGCTTTTTTTGTAGGATGCCCGTCATTGCTTGTACTATCTACCACGTCATCCCCCAAGATGATTTGTATGCTCTTACAAAGAGACTATTTCGAGACCGCGACCAGCCAGGACGGCTAGCTTGTCTCTGATACTGACTGATGAGACACCTTCTAAGACTTGCATTGTAGTTGCTACTTGCGGAGCACTGGGCTGGGCAAAATTTATGACAGTGGCGATATCTTTGCCATCGGCACTGCGGCCAACGGCGATAGCGCGTGTATCTTGAGCGGCCAGGGCAACACCGTCGTGAGGCAAGTCAATTGAGCCCTGGGTGCGGGTTTCGCCTTCGTTTTTGGCCAACACCAGGAAAAACCCTTTGAGGTTTTTATCAATGGCGGTTACGAGTATGGCATCATCTGTGATGGCAACATCGCGCAGGGCAAAATTATCAAAGTGCCGTGTGGATTTGACTGTCATAGTGCTGGCACCCTCATCGGATGTCAGATATGCCAAGTCCATCAGACCGGTGAGGACTAACTGGCCGTTAGCAGCCTGGCAGTGATTAAACACTCCTGGTACGTCAAATGCCACGTCTTTTTCCATGCTGTCAGGATAGACCTTGATTTTTTGTACGCGGGTGGATTTGTCACCAGATTTGATGGCATAGCAAATTTGTTTGGACTTATCAAAACAAATTTGATTGGCATTGAGTTTAGTGGTGGCCAGCACTGTACCGAGCTTGTCCATTTTGCGCAGACTCAAATCTTCTTTAGCAAGACAGAGGACAAAGCTGCCGGCACCGACCAGCGATTTTATTGCTGACGGTGGTTCTGAGCTTGATACCAGGGTTGGTTTTTCGGGTTTTGTGATGTTATAGAGCTGTAATTCTGAGCCGGATAAAACCACATTGGAGCCCCAGAGTGCTAGACCCGATGCAGCCAGTCTCGGGATGCTATAGGAGGTGGTCAGCTCAAAACCTTCTTTGGTGCGACTGAGCATTTGCACACCAGACCATCCAGATGCTACATAGATCACTGGCTCGCGGTAGATTACCGCTGCTGTACCTTGTGCAGGCAGTCCGTTTTCGGTTTTGCTGGTTTTGAGATCCAGTACTTGCTCGCGCAATAGCGAATGACTGTTATCGTGGACAAGAGTAATCAGTGTGCGCTTGCCCTGACTGCGACCGACCACAACAAATCTATCTTTTTGAGCGGAGGCTGATTCTACTGTGAGCATCGGATCCAGTGTAATCGATGAGACCTCACGGCTATTATTGCCGCAGCTGATTGTTCTAGCAAAGCAGCCGCCCTTGCCAGGTCTCGAGCCAGCCTGGTAACCTGCCACCACTGCCAGATCCTTAAATTTAGCCAGGACGCGGTAGTCACCTTTGATCATGCAAGATGACTGGATCTCAGGCGAGCTGGGATTGGTCAATGTGATACTGTCCAGTTGTGAGCTGCCAGCGGCAGGATCCGATGACAAAACAAGTAGTTGTTTGTCGCTCAGTTCGAGCTGTCTCACTGGCATTTTAATCGTCATTGAGGCCAGGCATGTGGGCTCATGGTTGGCTCCCCGTCTGGTTGGCGCGCTGTATACAGAGACCAGGGTCTCTCCAGAGGTGGCGGTGCCACTGATAACGACCAGATCATTGGCTGCCACTATGGACGATGCCTCAGACAGACTGGGTATTGCCATCTCATGCATTATTGTTGGCGTAGTTGGTGGCACCAGGCTGATGCTAATTAGTGTGACCACCGGCTCCTGGTTGTCGTTTTCGCGGTAAACAAGACCGTAAGCAGCAAAGTTTGTCACAGCAAAATCTACCACTTTGCCCAGTCCGCTCATTGAAGCAAGCACCTTAAAAGGTGGTTTACCAGGTTGTGGTTTGCGCGCCATATCTACTATTGCCAGTCGACCAAAGTCATCGGTAAAGCAGAGATAGCCTTTGTCAGCGATACCTACGTGGGCAGGTAAGATGGCTGGCGGCCACTCTTCTTTAAACAGACTGTGAGGACCGGCAAAATTAGTGGTGGCTCTGGGAGTTTTTTTTGCCTGGCAGGCAAGATCCAGGCTCAGTGACTGTAGTAAAAAGCTTCCCGTGGTCCATTTGATGGAGGAAAGCAAAAAAGAACGTCTGGTTGGCATTGTCACTTTCTAGAGGAACATATGGATGGCGCGCTGGATAAATTGCAGACCAATGATAAGTATCATCGGAGACAGATCAAGACCGCTAATTGGCGGAATTACACGACGGACTGGGTCAAGCACTGGATTGACAATCTGGTTGAGCAGGCGAAACGGCTGGTCATATTGATTGACGCCAGGAAACCAGGACAAAAGGCACTTGATAAAGACCAGCATGGTAAAGAGGCCGATTGTACCGTCAAGGATTTGCAGCACTGCATTCATATGTTTGACCCATCAGAGTGTCCAAGGCAGATTGTATCATTTGAAAGCGTTTGTTGCGATTGACAGAATGGCCCTTGAGTTTGCTTGCCGCTTAATTCATGCTTGCCCGATGATGACAAACCGCGAGCATCAACTCTTGGCCAAGATAAAGGAGTGGACAGCCAGTCCCTTTATTGGCGACGATTGCGCTGTTTTGCCCGGTTGGGGGCTTGTCACCAGCGATACTTTAGTGGAAGGCACACACTTCCGGCTGGACTGGACCGACATGGTCAGCCTTGGCTATAAAAGCTGTGCTGTCAATCTCAGCGATATTGCAGCCATGGCCGGTCGTCCACGTTTTATTACAGTGGCTTTAACTCTGCCCAGACAGTTTGGTGAGTCAGAACTAAGGCAACTTTATTTAGGTTTAAATCAATGTGCTGCTTTGCACCGCGCCAAAATTATTGGCGGTGATTTAACCGGCGGCGACAAGCTTGCTATCTCAATTACAGCAATAGGTGATGTGCACGAGTCAGGTGTGATGCGTCGCAACGGCGCACAAAGCGGCGATCTGGTCATAGTCACAGGCGATTTTGGTGGCAGTGGTGCGGCATTGAGTTTGCTCAACCGCGAGTCGATTAATGCTCCGAGCCCTTATGCCCACGACTTGCAGAGTTCTTTGCAGCTTGGTCTACTCAAACCCGGCAGCGATTCGCGTTTGATTCTAGACAAGCATTTCCGCCCTGAGCCTCGTTTGCGTGAGTCATGGGCACTGGTACAGGCAACTTCCGGTCGGGGCTCTTTAATGGATGCTTCTGATGGTCTGGCTGATGCCCTGGTGCAAATCGCTTTTGCCAGTGGCGTATCAATGGCTATTGAGCTAGGTGATATACCACTATCACCCGGTGTGGATAAATTTTGTGCAAGCTGGGGGCAGCGCGATGCACTGGCATTTGCCCTCTATGGCGGCGAAGACTATGAGTTAGTCGGCACAATCCCTGAGGATTTATGGCATAGCCACCCTCAGCTGGCCCAGACATTTAAGGTGATTGGCACTGTGAGCGGTAAAACGCCTTCAGTTGTGCAGTTTTTGGAGGATGGCAAAAGCACAGATAGGCTCTCTGGCTTTGCCGATTTGAGTAATTGTTTTCAGCATTTCTGGTAAATTGACGCTTATTGGAGAAAATCATGGAAGTAAAAGAAAAAGTGGATATGGCTAAGGTAATTGATGGTAAGGCAGTGGCTCAGGCTGTCAAAGATCGCATCAAGACCGAAGTTGCCGATTATCTCAAAGCCAATAGTCATATTAAGCGCAAACCAGGTCTGGCTGTGGTACTTGTCGGTGAAGACCCGGCCAGTCGTACCTATGTCAAAAACAAAATTGCTGCCTGCGAAGCTGTTGGTATTGAGAGCTTCCATCACAAATTACCTGCCGATAGCAGTCAGGGCACAATCGAAGAACTTGTCAAAAAACTCAATGATGATGCCACTGTTGATGGCATTCTGGTGCAACTACCTCTGCCATCACATCTCAATTCCAAAGCTGTCCTGGCTTTAATTGATCCCGATAAAGATGTAGACGGTTTGACTGCTGTCAATCAAGGGCGTCTCACTCTCGGTGAAGAGGGGCTATTTCCCTGCACTCCACTGGGCGTGATGGAGCTGCTCAAATACAAAAATGTCGAGCTTAAAGGCAAAAATGCCGTTGTTGTCGGTCGCTCCGCTCTGGTCGGCAAACCAGTGGCACTCTTGCTTTTGGCACAAGATGCCACAGTGACAATGTGCCATAGCAAAACCCAAAATCTCAAAGAAGTTTGTCTGGCTGCCGATGTACTTGTTGCTGCTGTTGGTCGTGCACACATGATCAAAGGCGATTGGGTCAAGCCGGGAGCCGTGGTGATTGATGTTGGCATCAATCGTATTGAGGACGCGAGCGGCAAAGGCAAATTGACTGGCGACGTCGACTATTCAGCAGCCTACGGCCCAGCCAGCGCTATCACTCCTGTACCAGGCGGTGTTGGTCCGATGACAGTGGCCATGCTTTTAGCCAATACTTTCCATTCATTCACCAGGCGCCATGCCAGAGGCTAAATAGTTGCGTACCAGTTTGCCAGTCAAGGCTATTGCCAGCATGGGTTTTTGCCTTTTGCTGGTGATTTTGTTGACTGGTGTTTCGCTAATCATGGCTATGGCCAGGGTCGGCAAAGATCTGGTGGACCCTGTTGCCATAGCTCAGGCTGTCAAAAGCATCGGCTTTGCTGGCACGCCGGCTGATTACAAGGTGACCCGGGCGCTGGCTGCCCCTGGCGTAGAAATAGTGTTTTTGGAGCGCAGTAGTGATTTGCAAAACGTCTATCTGTTGCGCTCGGATAGAGCAGCCGAGAGTGATGACCTGGAGGATGGGCGTACTCTCGAAAAACTGACCAACTGGATCTTTGCTAAAGATGGTCAAAAGCTCAGCCTGAGCGATGTGAGAGAAAAGGGTAAAATTGAAATCAAGCCTGGTGGCGCCAAATTGCTGTATCAAATGGGCAGTCTTACGGACCCTAAATCCACTGTATATAGCGGTATGGTCGGCTTTGTGCGCACGGCTAAAAAACTACTCATCGTCCAGGCAGTTAAACCTGGTGCCAATACATTTGATAAGGCTTCAGTGCTGGAGCTTTTGCAACAAATGGACGGGTTTTAACTCTTAAAAATCGCGGTTATATTGATAAGGACCCTGACGGGTCTGTAGCCAAGTGTTTATACTAACTAGCGAATATTCAAATGGAGACGCAAGTTCATGAGCTCAGAGCCTCATCGTGATCCTTCCCAGCAGTGGCTGATTTTCTTCTTTTGCTGCTTTTTCTCCTCAATTTTTGCTATCGGAGTCTGGGCTGCATTTAACTACAAAGTAGATGCCCCCGAGCCAGTGGCTGCAGCTGGTCACCACTAAGCATCGTGGCTAGAGCCGAAGTACTTTGCATCGGCACCGAGCTTCTCTTGGGCGATGTTCTGGATACCAATTCTCAGTTTCTTGCAAGAGAGCTGGCGTTACTTGGTGTTGATTGTTTTTACCGTGTCGTAGTCGGTGATAATCCTGAGCGCATCAAAGAGTGCGTGCGGCAGGCACTGAGCCGGGCTGATGTGGTGATAACATCGGGTGGGCTAGGTCCTACTGCCGATGATTTGACGACAGAGTGTCTCGCTCAGGTTTTTGACGCTCCAATGGATATGGACGAAGAAGTCCTGGCCTTTATCCAGTCGCTTTTTGCCAGCCGTAATCTGCGCATGACCGAGAGCAATCGCAAACAGGCATTGCGCCCGCGCGGAGCTGATATATTGCCCAATCCGGTGGGCTCAGCCCCTGGCATTGTCTGGCAATTGAGCAAAGACGAGCTAACTAAAGTCGGTATCGATACCAGTTATGTTTCTGCCGTTGGTGCCAACGCACCTTTTCGTACTATTTTGACCTTTCCTGGTGTGCCCAGCGAGCTTACTGCTATGTGGCAGGAGACAGCTGGACCTTACCTGGCTAAACATTATCCGGCCGGTACTATCTGGTCCACTGAGCTAAAACATATTGGCATTGGCGAGTCTGCCCTTGCCGAAAAATTCAGACATTTGCTCGACTTGCCCAATCCCACAGTCGCGCCCTATGCCGGACGCTGGGAGTGCCGTCTGCGTGTAGCAGCCAAGGCGGCCACCCAGGATGAAGCGCGCAAATTGGCTCAACCTGTTATCGATGAAATCAGCAAAGGCAGCGGTATTACTTTGTATGGTCGTGACAACGACACACTAGAAGCCGTTGCTGGTGCCCTGCTTGCCAAACAGGGCAAGACTCTCGGGGTGGCGGAGAGCTGCACCGGTGGTCTGATTATGCAAAGGTTGACTGATGTACCCGGCAGCTCTAAATATCTGGGGCTGGGAATAATTGCCTATAGTAATGATGCCAAACACAAGATCCTGGGCGTAGATGAGGCTCTGCTTGCATTACATGGTGCTGTCAGTGTAGAAAGCGCCACGGCTATGGCCATTGGCATGCTCAAACTGGCTCAAACTGACTTGGCTATCGCTGTCACTGGTATTGCTGGACCAGACGGTGGAACGGCTGATAAACCTGTAGGACTCGTCTATGTCTGTCTTGCTGTCCAGCCAGAAGGCAATGGGGCACCGCAAACATTTGTGCGCAAACTCAGTCTTGGCGCTCGTATTAACCGCTCTGAGGTGCGTTATCGTACCGCCAATGAAGCACTAAATATGGTGCGACTGTACTTGCTTGAGCCAGAAGCCCTCAAAAGCTGAATTAATATTTGAATTGTCAGGGGATAAGATAGTGCAAAATGTGGGTATTAGAGAATCTAGAGCTTTTACTCTGAGCTTTTGTGCTTTATGCTATTTGCATCAACCAGTTAGTATCAATGACTCAATTTAACCAGGACATGCCCAAGAAAAACCAACTGCCGGACCGGACTTTTATCCGGGACGGAGTGTTTCACAGGCAGCTATCCAATGTGCGTAACCAGGTCTGGAATGACGGCAAAGTCAAAGCCCTTGAAAAGGCTAATGAGCCGGGTCAAAGAGAAGCTGGCGATATCTTCAGTCATGTCCGACCAGGCGAAACCGAAATCACCCTGACTGAGGATGACCTCGACCTTATCGCTTTTTATGACGGTATGCCAGGTTGCTATAACTTCCGTTATTTGCACCGCAAGCTCACCCGCGAGGTCAAGCGCTCTAAGCGTTATAACAGACCGACATCGGTGGTAATTGTTGGTGTGGACGGCTTTGCCAATGTCGAGATGAGCTTTGGTCCACTGGCAGCTGACACAGTTGTGTTTAGTGTTATCGAGTTTTTGCTGGCGGGCGTGCGCACCGATGTAGATATGGTGGGACGTCTTGCTGACGATCGTTATGTCCTGGTATTACCGGAGACACCTGGACGGGGTGCCACCATTTTGGCTGACCGTCTGCGTAAGCAATTCGAGAGCCTCGATTTGCGTCACAACTGGCACAAGATGCCAATTACATTGAGTTTTGGTATCGCGTATTTTCCTGGACATGGCGAAGACCCACGTGAGCTTATCGCTCGCGCAGATCTGGCCTGTGAATTTGTACAGGAACGCGGCGGCAACGGATTTGCGTTTGCACCCGAGGGTTAGCGCGCTTCAGCTCTTGCTTCGTTCAGGTGTCTGCGCGCTCTCTCGCGCTCTTTACGAGCATGATGAGCGTGCAATTTAGCTGTCAATCCATGTCCTTTTGCTGCGCTAACGTCCGCTTTTCTTTGGGATTGACGAGCGTCGCGGAAGTCTTCTTTGGCTTCTTTTAACTCTTCACGAGCGTCGTGATTGTCTGCGTACACTTGATTGGACAAGCCAAACCCGCACAGCATAAGGGCAGTAAAGCCCATGGCAAAATAACTTTTCATAATTCCTCCTCGCCAGTCATCATGTGTGACCAGACAATGGGGATAAGGTTCCCGCTAAAGCTTGAACATTATGCCTTGAGAGCGTCTCAGGCTGCGCTCCGTGCTCATCTCTATAGCGTAGAGGTAGACATAGGCGTAATCCAATTTAGCTGGTTGACGCCAGCTAAAGGTAAAGACACCGTCTCTTACTTTGCCACGCGCTACTAGTCTGGGCGCTCCCACATCTTTGAGGGTGACGGGGTTGCCTACAGATCGAGCAAACACAGTGATGGCTTTGCCACCACTGGTAGCACTAACTTTAAAGTTGGCCAAGCCATCGAGTTTGTCTACTGAGACAAGCTCCAGTCTAGGTAGCTCACAACATTGGCTCTGAGCATCAAGGCTGTTTTTGGCAAACTCGTAGTCGCGTGCTTTGAGGACGCTCTTAAATAGCTCAGACATAGCCGGCAATTTGGAGTTGGCGTGGGCGCGATTTTGTGTCATATCGTACCTCCTCTGGCAAAGCCGGCAAGCAATTGGTCAAGATGGCTAAAGATGACGATGGACTGGTGAGACTGTTCCCCCCAGTTACTCAGTAAGGTGATTTTTTGTCAAAAGCGCCCATGCGCTCATTGAGGTACAAAAACTGACTGTACACGTCATCATATGCTTCGCCGGTCAGTCCGTTCAATGCCTTCATATATAGTTCGTAGGCTTCGACGTTTTTCTTTTGACCTTCCAGAGCCTTGCCCAGGAGGATTATCATTTTGTGCTCTTCTTGCTTGGGTGCGCCTTCTTTGCGCCATTCTTCAAGGCAAGGTTTGAGGATTTCTTCGGCCTCGAGATGACGTCCCTGACCAACCAACCTCTGGCTGTCGTGCAACACCAGATCTCGGTTACGTTTGAGGCTCGCTAGTCTTTGCGGTTGGATCATCTTGCACTCCGTAGTTAGACTTTACCAGATATTTATAGAGATCATACTGACACTGCCAGGAGAGGACAGTGATTGCAAAAACCAAAATGTTGCAGACTGCTGTGGTTGAGGCTAAAAGAATTTTGTTATTGATCACTAGCGCCATTATGTCTGGCACCGCTGCGGTGACTGACATGGCCAGTGAAAACGGCAAAACAACTTTGGCCACAGACCAGAACTCTTTATCCGCCAGAATAAAACAACGTCCTATCGCTGTAATTCCTCTTCTTTCGCAGATGCTTATTGCTGGCGCTATCCACAGAATTGTGTAGAGAAAAAGACCGGGCACAAGTAATAAAAATGAGCCTAGCACAATCGCCATCGCTGATGCCATATTGGCGACGACAAACAACAAGAAGCGCATTTTGCCATGCTTATGCGCTTCGTCAACAGACTGATCGTCGAGCATATTATCCAAAAAGATTATGTATTGACAGATGATCCAGCCTGCCATTGATGCCAGTCCAATCAGTATCCGTAGCGGGTCTATGCCCAGTTCTGTTAAAAATCCCCAAATAAGGTCATTGGCATTTGTTTTGACTGGGGCAAAAACATGACAGATTTGTTCAACGACTGTAAACAACGTGGCAAAGAAAAATAGAATAAATCTCTGTCCAATTATCGTTTTAAGTTTACTCATTGCTGGTCTTAAAACAGTCTGCACATTCATGTCTTTGTCCTGGCTTATTCTATGAGCCAGGACCAGGAACACGACTGTAAGCACGGGCCAGGCTAGTTCGCTAGCTAGACCGAGAAAGCCAAAAAACGTATCCAGGATGTTTCCGTCTTTGTGTGAGGACATTGGTTCAAGTTACCTGAGTCGACTATTTGCTACCTTCTGACTCGCCAGTTAAGTAAGTATAAATTTCACTCTGGCAATTCCAGGATATTGCAACGAGGATAAATGTTATTGCCGATACTAGTGCAGCAAGAGCATTGTGCAACATTGATTCGCCCAACATTTTGCCCAGAGTAAAGAGCGAGAGTGAAGGAAAGGACACAATAATCATCAGTGGCATGGCTAATTTTGCCACGCTCCAAAATTTGCCTTTAACAAGCTCCATGCTGCGACCAACAGCTGACGAAGCTCTTGTTTCTACTACGGCAGTCGGTCCCACCACAAAGGTCAATATAGCTACTATGATGCCGGGAATTACTAAAAATATCGTGGCAAAGCCCATTGCAAGCGAAGCCAGGATTTGAGCTGCAAAAAAGTGGAAAAATTTGGATACATCACTTTTACCACTGTCGGGAGCATTGGGTTGATCGACTGCTTTGTTTGATTTAAATGTAAGATACTGACAAATTGCTGATACTGCCGATGATGCAAAGGATATAACCATGCTGAGCAGAGCGAGCATTATTGTACCCATCAATGCACCTAGATCTGCGCCCTCGGATTTGTCCGAACTGAGCATCACCGAGCCTACAATGTTGACGATCATCAGCACCATGCCTGCACCAAAGAAAAGTGGGTATTTGCTCAATGTGTCTTGAAAGCGTTGTAGTCCTTTGCTCAGGCATTGTGCCAGGCTTGGTCCTTGACCTTTAGCTAGAGCTACGCCCAGTCCCCAAATTATTGCCAATACGCAGAGATAAGCCATCACGATGCCAAAGGTGATAACTGGCATCATTTGTTTAAGTATTTCAGTGACTTGTTTGCCGTCAGTTTCCATTCTTTTATTCCTTAGTATTGGTTTGTAATGTTCTTCTTCAGGACTGGTTTTCAGCTTCTCCGGGGCGCTTTAGATAGTCATAAAGCATGCTCTGGCATTGCCAGGACAATGTATTTGCAAAAAACTCAAAAATGCGGACGGCTGTCAGAGCCATGGTCAAAACAACTGGTTCTTCGATAGCGTGCCTGAGAGCAGGTAGTATCACCAGCGGTGTGTTGATGCAAATCAAAAATGGCAAGCTGATTTTTGCAACATCCCAAAAATGTGCTTTACAGAGCTTGAAGCTGCGCCACATTGCTCCCAGTGATTTGCACTCACAGACGCTAATGGGGCTGGCCATAAAGGTGTAAATTTTGAATATTATTGCTGGCACTACAAAAAATAAAAGTCCCAGCAGGCTGGTAAAAAACAAAAATAGCTGCAAAATAAAAAGATGATAGCCCATGACAAAGTTATTGCGACTGGCTAGCTCACCTTGTGGCTCAAATAGTGGGCTGTTTGATTTGTAGGTGATTATTTGGCAGGCGAGCATGCTGATATAGGCAAATGCGCTGGTCAAAGTGCCGAGCATGCTCAAAAATGAGCCTTTGGGCTGCATAACTAAGGGTGGCGTAATTATCATCAAAATAAGCGATAGGGCAAATAAGGTGGGTTTTTTGCTGACCAGTGCTACAAATTTTGAACATGATGATTTAAAAAAATTGCTGAGCGTCAGATCCTTGGATTTGCTCAGCAGTAAGGACAGTCCCCATGTCGCTAGTGGCAAGCCGACAATGAGTACAGTGAAGAAAATAGAGAGTGATTGTGCTTTGTGGTTCATAGCTTAATTACTATTGTCTCTTAAGGTGAGGTTGTTTCGCCGTCATTGACAAGGAAGTTTTGCATTTGACTTTGGCATTGCCAGATCAGTAGCAATAGAGCAAAATCCACGACTTTAAGGGTACTCGACGTGATTTCTCTGATGCCTGCTGGCAAGAAGCTCTGCGCTAGCGGAATAATCCAGCTCAATACTATTGGTAGCATCGTTAGTGGTATCGCCATTTTGGCTACGCCCCAGATATGTTTGCTACTGAGGCTGACACTGCGTTTGATGGCCATGACCATGGTGCCTTCGCTAGCACAGATGGGGCCGGCAACAAAAAACATAATGCTGGCAAATACGCCAGGTAATACAAGTACGACATTGAGCATTGAAGTCAAAATATTGACCAATACCACAACAGTCATCAGTTTGAGACAGGCTAAAAATTTGTTGTAACTATGCTTGCTAACATCGGCGATATTATCTTTGTAGACAGTCAACTGACAGAGTGTCAAGATGATCATTGTGCCTATATTTATAAGCGGGATCAGTAAAAATCTGTTAGTCGAGAATTGCTGCCCCGGGTGGCTGCTGCGGTCAAACGCTGTATGATCGGCGAGCTGAAAAAAATGAGCGCCCAGTAGATAGAGCAGACCCACTGCAAATATCAGGCGGTTTTTGGCAATTACTTTTACTGACTTGCCCCAGGCAAGTTGCACACTGTCAAAAAAGTCCAGACCATCACCGTGGTTTAGAGCGAGAGCCAGTCCCCAGACGACAAAATAAAAGAAGAAGTAGGCCAGAACAATTATGACAAGTATATTGGGCGAGTTTTTTATGCTATCAATAAATCCGGGATTATCAAAGAGATTCAACTTCTTGTTCTCCTGCCTGGGTGCAGACGAAAGTAAACGCTTGGCGGTTGTACTATCCGGGATTCCTTGGAGCAGCGAGCAAAAGCTATAAGATCAGCATAGCATCGCCATAACTATAAAAGCGATACTTCATATCGATAGCTTGTTTGTAGGCGTCCATTATTAGCTCTCTACCAGTAAACGCTGCAACCAGCACAAGCAGGCTGCTGCGGGAGAGGTGGAAGTTTGTAATCATGGCGTCCACAATCTGAAAATCAAAGCCAGGTTTGACATAGAGGGCTGTCCTGGCGTTTTGAGCTGCCTGGACTGTGCCGGACGCTCCAGCTGTTTCTAGTGTGCGCAATGAGGTGGTGCCCACCGCTATCACCCGCCTGCCTTCTTTTTTTGCTTGATTGATTTTGTCAGCGCTTTCTTGGGATACCGTGTAAGTCTCTTCTTCAATTGTGTGGCTTTCAACGGATTCTTCGATTGGTTTAAATGTACCAGCACCGACGTGCAGTGTTACTGTCGTTGTCTCAATACCGGCTTCTTTGAGTGCTGCTGTCACTTGTGGTGTAAAGTGCAAGCCAGCGGTAGGGGCTGCGACGGCACCGGGCATAGTGGCAAACATAGTCTGGTAAAGCAGCAAATCTTCCATGCGGTGCGCGGTGGTTTGATAATTGCGTTGTATGTATGGGGGCAGCGGCGCAAAGCCAATTTGATTGAGCAGCTCAAAGACATTTTCTTTTGCTCCCAGATTTACCAGGATGCGTTTAAATCCGTCTGGTCCTGTGTTAAAGCCTTCGACTGTAATTGTGCCAGTGGTGCCATCTGACTTTTCTACTTGCAAGACCTCACCGACTTTGAGGCGCTTGATTGGCGTCACCATTGCCTCCCAGATGGCGGTGTTGGTGGCCTGAGGCTTGAGCAAGAGTAGCTTGATGGTGCCGCCGGAGTGCCGTCTGGCTATTAACCGGGAGGGCAATACTCTGGTGTCATTGACGACCAGTAAATCGCCGTGTTTGAGCAGACCGGGCAATTCGTAAAAATGTTTATGGCTAAATTTGCCAGACTCTCTATCGACCACAAAGAGACGTGACTGGTCTTTTTTGTCCAGTGGTTTTTGGGCAATGAGTGACTCGGGCAAGTCGTACTCATAATCTTCGATAGCTAGTTGGGGCTTTGGCAGGAGTATATACCATTGTCAGTAAGGCTCTATTGTAGCAATCAGATGTACTTTACAACGGGCGCCATGGCTGTATTTAAATGACTGTATGCTGTTAGACTTTTGCCATGGATCTTAAATCGCGCATCCTGGATATTGGCCGTGACCTTGGTTTTAGCCAGGTGGTGGTGGCCAGCCCCGAGCCTTTGGAGCAGGGGGCAAAAGTCTACAAGCAGTGGCTCGACAACGGATATGCCGCTGAAATGGGCTATCTCAAACGCGATCCCGAGAGACGTACTACACCGTCCATGACTTTTAGCCCGGTGCGCTCGATTATTGTGGCATCGGTTAGCTACTATCAGGAGATCCCGCCTCCGCCGGAGCGCTACGTCTGGGGGCGAGTGGCGGCGTATGCAATCGGTCTGGATTACCATCAGATTATCAGGCAAAAGTTAGAACTGTATGCTGATTTAATTGAGCGTGAGATTGGTCGCCCTCTTGCTCGCCGCTCTGTCACTGATGATGCGGCATTGTTTGAGCAAGCGCTGGCAGCCAGGCACGGACTGGGCTTTACTGGTAAGAATAGCCTGATCATCGGGCCAAAATTGTCGGGCTCTTACAATCTCATCAGTGAGTTATTTATCGATCTTGAGCTGCCAGCCGATATGCCATACAAAGGCACATGTGGTTCATGCTTCCGCTGTGGCACTGCCTGTCCCACTGATGCCATCGCTTACTCTAGCGTGGCTGGCACCGATGGCGGTGCCTATATGGTGGATGCCAATTTGTGCATCAGCTATCTCACCATCGAAAACAAAAATGGTATCAGTGAGCCCCTGCGCCACAAATTAGGTGATTGGGTATTTGGCTGTGATATCTGTCAGGATGTCTGCCCCTACAATCAAAAGCCGCCTCTTTGCCCCTGGCCTGAGCTTAGCTCGCAAAAGGGCGTGGGTCACTATCTAGATCTTTTGGCACTGCTCGAGATATCTGATGATGCTCAGTGGCGCAAACAATTTGCCGGCTCCCCTTTACTCAGACCTAAGTTGCGTGGGATCAGGCGCAATGCTCTGGTGGTTTTGGGCAATAAACTGCAAAGACAAACTGTAGACGCAAAAGTAGTTATCTCTGCCCTGGGCCAGTATCTATCCAATGAAGCTGACGAGATGTTACTGGAGCATGGTGCCTGGGCTCTGGGGCAGGCTGGACAGGCGGGGCGTAGCGGGCTAAGTGATCTTTTGCGACGCGATTTGAGCGCACAAACTAGAGCGGCTATCTTGAGCTATGCCTGAACTACAAGTGGGTAAGTAAAATAGTTTGCTCTCCGGGCCTTTCTATTTTGCACTGCTTCTTCTAAACTTGGCGTATGTCATATCTGGTTGTATTTATTGGTGCTGGTCTGGGCGGTCTTTGCCGCTATCTGTCAGTGACAACTTTGCACCGAGTTTTTAGTGGTATTTCTTTTCCGATTGGCACGCTCTTTGTTAATTTGCTTGGCTGCTTTTTGATTGGTCTGATTGCTCAGCTAGCGGAGAGTCGCTCTATGCTCTCTGGTGATGTCAGACTCTTTTTGACTGTGGGCTTCCTTGGTGGCTTTACAACTTTTAGTAGCTTTGGCTATGAGACTTTGCAGTTAGTGCGTGACGGTCAGGTCCTCTATGCCTTTGGCAATGTGGCTTTGCAACTCTTATGTGGGTTGGTACTGGTCTGGCTTGGTACTGTTGTCGGCAGACTTATGGGATGAGGGTAAATTAGATTGCGTAATATCGTCAAAGGTCAGTCAGTGCGAGTCTATCTTGGTGAGTCAGATCGCAAAGGCAATGTGCCTTTATATGAATGGCTCGTCAAAAAAGCTCAACAGGAAGGCATCGCCGGTGCTACCGTCGTCCGTGGCTTGATGAGTTATGGATCGCATCACACTCTACATTCGGCCAAGCTTTTAGATCTGGCCAGCCATCTGCCCATAATCGTGGAGTTGATTGATAGTGAAGCCAAGATGACACCATTTTTGGAGATGGTGGCACCGGAATTAAATGAAGGGCTTATAACTGTGCAGGCAATTGATATGCATGTCTTTAGCAAAGGCTAACCTCAGACCAAACCTTTTAATCAGCGGTTTTGCCCTCAATGATACGCCAGTTTGGCCTTGCGGAGTACTGGACTTTGATTTTGTCTCTGTTGTTGAGATTTAGGTACTTGCCCCAGCTCATTGCTATTTGGCAATACTTGTATAACGGACCATCATT